>JAEEGL011089275.1_pt1 | contig 63354 bp, 42 predicted proteins | sample 9134231 | NCBI WGS metagenome assembly JAEEGL01 (sample SAMN16246548, study PRJNA631951) | gut metagenome | biome: gut microbiome; feature: rumen; material: fiber-attached | host: Bos | place: Iran: Karaj | collected 2018-10
AATAGAAGCGAACAAAAAAAGAATGCTCAAAACTATGTCCAAGAGAGATAGAATGTAAAATGCACGCAAGACGAGGCCGATGCTATTTGTATAGGCACTCATATGATAATTGCGGAAAGTGGAATTAGTTGGGCGGATTAGCTTAAAAATAATCTTCCCATCTTTAATAGTAATGATGGAAAAGAAATAGGGGGATTTAGGATTATGATTGATGCAAACACAGTATTAAACTATATTCTTGTAGCTGTGGGGGGTTTTTTCCTTAAATTTATTTGGGATAAACTCGTTGAGAAGCGCAATAGCACAGCAGAAAAAGCAGTCGCTTATGATAAAAAAATTTTAAGAGAAACTGTTGGTGAAATTGTAAAAGAATTTTGCACAGAATTTAAAGGCGGATTAGAAAGCTCAATTAATGAATTTAAAATTCATGCTGACTCGGAATTTAAAAGATACAGTGAAATGTATTGGAAAGCCGTTGGCAATTTAGAGGAAGTTGAAAAGAATTTTAAACATTTAAGAGAACAGGATTTAGCTTTCTATAAATATCAATTAATCAATAGCTGCAAAAAGTATATTTCACAGGAATATATTACACAGTATCAATTTGACAGATTAAGCGAATTACATAAAATTTATCATGACTTAGGTGGTAATAGTCAAGGTGATATGTATTTCCAAAAAGCAACAGCTTTACCAATTGTTACAGATAATTCTTATAAGCCAATAGATCAATTAGATGATGAATTATTTGTTACAGAAGCTGATATGAAAGACTTTCATATAAAGCCAAAAAAAGAGGAAGAGTAATAACTCTTCCTCTTTTTTTTATTTGAACGGACCTTCTACATAGGCAGCCGTCTAGCCTCAAACTGGCAGGGGGAGCAGGATTTGAACCCACACCCGCGGCTTTGGAGACCGCTACCCCGGTTTTGAAGACCGGTGTGCTACCGTTACACCATCCCCCTATGAGTTCATTAACATCTCTTCATCAGTTGCCAGCATCCATTTATTTCTAAATAGAACTGTCTTATAAGGATGTAATTCTTCAGTTTCTTTTACATAAATAAACATTCTTATTTCTTCTGGAAACTCTTGCCCAAAAAGCCACATTTCAACTTTTTGAAGCTGTTCCATTGTATCTAATGTTAATATAATATTCTCTTTTTCCATATAAATATTATACTATATTTTTTTGAAATTTTCCAATAAAAAAATGGGGTGCGTCTGCACCCCTTATTTTTTTATTCTTCAGGTTCTACTACTACATCGCTTGGATCTACTACGATAACAGGAACATATTTGTTTGCATTAACAGCTGCTTCAATTTGCTGTTTAATATATAACTCTAAATCACCAACAATCTGCTCTAAATATTTCTTTGCTTCATCTGTTAAAATAGCACTAACTGCTTCATACGTTTTCTTAAAAGCCTCTTTTTGAGCTTCAGCATCAAAAGCATTCTTATCTTTTAAAGCATCAACATAGGTCTGATTTGTAGCGATAACACAAGTTTCAATTGTATCAACTAATAAATCCATATACTTCTTTGCTAATTCGCTGTCTGTCTGAGCAGCAACTTCTGCTTTCTTAATCTTAATGAACTCAATTAAGAAATTGCAAAGAATACCTAAAAGCGGAATAATACAAACTTGGAAAATCTTTTCAAGTAATTCAACATAATTCATATATAATCTCCTCCTTTATGTTCATATTATATGAAAAAACCAAAAGTGAAAAGTATTGATTTTGCTTATTTTTTATGATATAATATAAATATAAAGGAGAAATATTTTATGGATTTCATTCAAGACTTAAAAGAAAAAGGTTATTTATGGATTATTATGCCTAAAAAGAATAGGAAAAGATTTTTAGCGACAAAAGCAGATATTGGACCGGATGGGCAATTTAAAGATGACGATATATTTGACGAGTATTCGCTTGAAAAAAATGATACTTGGGATTTAGAAAAAGGTCAATGGTTTAGAATATAAAAAATAGGGAGAACATAAAGTTCTCCCTTTATTTTTTTAATCTAAAACTGTTCAATATAAATTTAATTGATGATCTTCATCAGCAATAATTTCAGTTAATTGTTGATAAAGTTGTTGCCATACATCAACACTAGCAACTTCTTCTAGTGGAGATAAAGCATTATCAAGATATGTTTCGCCCATACCTTTTAAGATTCTGCTTTGTGCCACTTGAGTATTTATAATATAATCAAATTCATATTCAACTTCGCCATTAAATCTTTCAATTTCATTAATATGATAAAAACGAATAGCATACTTAATTGGGCCAGCGGCCGCAGTAGCATGCCCCTGAATAACCCACGGAATTAAAATCTTTCCTTCGTCAGCATAAGTTTCAATATCAAATACTGGAACGATATAAACATAACTTTCATTTTTTGCATTAATATATTGAATGATACAAGTTGATTTTGCTAAATCATGAGTTTCATAATATCTATCAACAGCAAAAAATACTGTTTCTGCGATATGATCTGTCTCCGTACTTAAATATACGGGAGTGTCTACTGTCCTCGCATTAAGATCAACATTATAAACTAATTCATCAGAAGGAATTTGCAATACTTCTGTATGCAAATTCTCATTTCTGATTCTTTGTAAATTAGCTAAATATTCTTTTGCGGATGTAATCATAACGAATTACCTCCTTTATATTATAAAGCAAATTTAATGATGTTAGAACGCTTTGAATCCTCGGTGTCTTCAATTTTGTTGGTAGCCATGAAATAGAAGAAGCCATCATCATCTGGCTCATAGATTTCGCCATTTGCGCCTTCAATCTTAATATCGTTTTCAGCATCGCCACTTGGATTCGGGTCTTGCTCATCAACTACTTTATACCATTGAATAATTCTTTCATCGCTTAAACCATTAATTGTAACATCTGCTCTAATTTTATTTTCTCTTGAAACAGATCCTTCAATAGCATCAGAAGGATTGCCAGAAGCTGTTAATAAAACAGCCGCAGCCGCATCAACTTTAGCAGGTTTTACAACTCTACAAATGACCGTAGATTCTGTCTCTTTTTGATCACCATTTAATGCGTTAATTATAGTAACTTTATAATACCCTTCTTCAGCACCAGACATATTAATAACAATGCGACTTCCATTCTCATCAACATTACCATTTTCATCTTGTAATTCATAACTAATAGGTGTCATATGAGCTGGGACAGCATCTTCAGCTGGCAAATAACTAATTCCACTGTAATCACCTTCGCCAGCTTCAACGCCCTGATCTGCATCAGCAGCTGCTTTTGCAGCGGCTTCGGTTTCATATGGTTCGCTATCATAAACCCAACGCTCTGGATAAGCCTCATGCCCCTCTACGACAATTAATTCAACTGGTAAGAATTCAGCAGCATCTAAATCTAAATCTTTTTCTGCACTTGCGGTCTTTTCAAATTCTAATGAAATTTTACCAACAGTATTGTCATCAATTTTCTGTCTTTCAATAACAACATATAAAGCAGCTTCATCTGCAATAATAAGACGCGCAAGCATATCTTCAGTAATTTTAACTGGCTCTGGTACAGGAATCTTACAAACTGTACTCTTTGAACTTGCAATAGAAGTATGATATTTAAATTTTACTGGCTCTTCACTAACGTTTTCACCATCAAATATATACTCTTTATTATCAACAATTTCTCTCATTCCAGATACTATAACATAGTACTGGCCAGAAGAAGTAACTGTTAATGCTGGAGTATATTCGCCCGGAATCTGCGCGAAGTCTTCATCATCTGCGCCTTTCTTATACCACTTATAAGCCATCGCATCATAAGAATCTTCTTTTACATCGCCAACTTGCCATTCTGGTTCAGCGTCTTCACCATTTAATCTCTTATATTTCGCAAGGTCTTCCTCTGTGTATAAAACCTGAGGAGCCGCAGCGACAACTTCTAATCTTGCTCTTGGAGATGTGCCTTCTGGAGCGCCATCAGGAACTGCTAAATTAAGAATATATGGTGGTAAATCACCATCTTCTGCGAATACTGGGCAATAAGCTATTTGGCCATCCATTAATTTGCTTGCAATCTTATCAGCAACGCTTTCAAATTCAACGCCTTCTTCTGTTAAATCAAAATCTAAGCTTGCTTTAACAGCAACTGCAGCAGTCTGTGTTGAGAAACTATAAACAATCTTATCCCCAACAGAATCATATTGCATGATACGAATAGCAAATCTAATATTGCCAGCTTTAGCGGTTAAATGCTCAGCTGTTAATGCCCAACCAAAGTAAACATACTCTGGGTCTGTATCTACATCAACATAAAGAGCCCAAGAGGCACCTTTAGTTCCATCTGGTGCTTCTCACTGAATCAAAATATGTAAATCACCATCTTTTAAATTAGTACTAAGATCGTGACCGGCAGCCTTACCAAAATCTTTGATATCAAAATAACGATTAATCTTAAACCAAACTATTTCAGCTAATTCATCGCTAACGACACCAACGCCATTCTTACTAAAAGAAGCAGGAATTTTTATTGCTCTTGCGTTAGCATCAATTTCAAAAATTTCCTCATCTTCATGGCCTTCTTCGTATAAAGGTAAACGCACATATTTAGGGCTAATCGCTTTTAATTCGCCTAATTTATCTAAATACTGGTCAATATCTAAGCTTTGCTGGCCTAAATCTTTTGCAGCTAATTCAAATAATTTGGCTTCTTTACTATTTACATAAGTAATCACTCTTATTTCCTCCCTTTCATAATATATGCGATAGAGGGGCAGGAAACCCCTCTATCATTTGTTTTTATTATCTATTATATTTCAGTTTTTTAGGGTGTTAATTAGTTTGATTTGTCCTTGACTTCTCTCCATTGAGCAGCCTCTTCTTCATTGGCAACTCTAACAGAGCTAACAAAATTTTTATTATCTTTTGTTAAGACATACCCTTCATCAGCAATTAAGCGAATACTTTTAATATGAGAAATGCCCTCCAAAAGAACAGGAGAATCAATAACTCCATTAACTCCCAAATAACGGTACATTGTCGTTTGTTTCATTTCTTAATCCTCCTATTTTAAATTACTACCTTATTTAAACTAGAAACTTGACCAGCTACTGTATCCCAAACAGCTTCATTTTCTCTATCTGCGGACACATAAGCTATAACTGAATAACTTCCTGAGAAGCCCGGATTGAAAGCCCCATCGCCAACGAATGACAATCTACTGCCAGCATTTTCACTACCAATAGTGAAACCGGTAATACCATATTCACCATTATATCTAAATGCATTGAATGCGATTGTTTCAATACTAGCTGGGAGAGTAATTTCTCCACCGGAATTAGAGAATGCTCTATTGAATGCGTTTGCATTAATAGTTTGTAATGCGGACATTACAGAAAGATCTCTATTTGATAATCCGCCACCAGCATTTGCTAATTGATAGAACGCATATGACATAATGTACTCAATACTTGGTTTGAATTCAAAGTATTGTAATCCACTATATGCGAATGAATAAGTACCAAGAGTGTCAGGCACTGCGCCCTCTTCCCAGAATATCATCTTTAAATCTGTATTCTTATAGAAACCATTAGGTGTATTATCATTAGCATCATAAATACCAAATACTTTGCTGTTTTCAAAAGTAGCAGGAATAGTTACTTTTCCTCTTACTTTATAGCCCGGTTTAATCTTTAATAAAACACCATATTCATTACCAACACGATAGTTGTTTTGGCCAATCATAAAGAAATCAGCTGGTAATACATTATTATGAACATTACCGACTTCAAAAACAGGATAGAAAACCATATTAGAAGTAACTTTTCTTGAAGTAATGTTTTTAATAGCCGTGCCACCATCTGTGGTTGACCAACCCTTTAAAATATAAACTTCTTCAAGTCCAAGAGCAGTATCATCTTTATATGCTACCGCATTTGGCAATTCAATATAAGATCCATAAGGGATTAATTTAGTAACTAAATCTGTTTCTCCAACAGAGTTAACATAAGTAACAGGCCCGCCTTCTTCTGTTAATAATGAACCATCTCCATCAAAGAATTTAAGTCCATATTTTTCAGTTTCAAAAATAGCATATAATATAATTATATTATTTGATTGACTGAATGTAACTTCAGCTGAACCCGCATAAGCTCCATTAACTAAGCCCCATCTACCAGTAGAAGCATTATAAGTATAGTCAAATACCATCTTCGTACCTTCTGGATCAACCGCCCATCCTAAGAATGTGTGATTTGTCTTTGTAGGAATCTTAGAAGTAATATTTTGTAATGTTAATGAAACGCTTTCGCTTTGGCTAAATCTCTTAATATCAATTTCTGTATCTGCGCCTGAGTCTTGTCTTGAAACGAATTTTGCAACATAAGATTCATTAACATTTGCAACAAAGATATTAAGTTTTGGCCAAATAACATTGTAAACTTGAGATATATCTTCTTCGTTTACCGGTGTTCCATTTGCATTTGCAATATAGATTGAGCCGGTAAGGTTCGGATAACCTAAAGTACTTTGTAAGTTTGTATAATGACTACGTTTATCTAAGCTTACAGAAGCTGTTTCGTAGTCTTGAATAAATTCATCTAATAATGCAATTGAAGGAATAACTGTTTCATCTTTTGTAGAATCATAGGTAAATATCTTTTGATTCAATGTCTTGGTTACCCATTCATTAGCACCACTAAATGTATATGGAATAAATGTACTATGGTCTGTTAATTCATAGTATGTTTCTGTATTATCATAAGGAGCACCAATTTCAACTGCAACATAAGGAGACCAGTTAACTTCTTCCATGTTAATTCTTAATCTAATACCATCTGTTGCTTCTCTATCTTTAATCTTAACAGCATTTTCTAATAATTTATAAGAATCATATCCTAAATTACCACCGATAATATTAATTCTATTGATAGAAGTTGAGAATGTTTCTTCATCCATATCGGTTAATCCTTCAATATATAAACCGGTATATGTTTCTCTTGGTTGTTCAAAAACAACTGGTTTACTTGTAAGAATTCTCTTTAATTCTTTAGCTTCAATTAAATCAATCCTTGAAACAGATCTTGGTAAGTGAATTGTGTCTAAAGGAGCGCCTTCTGCAAATAATGCATAAGTAATTTGAGAGCCTAAAGCACGGAATTCTTTTAATTTATCTGAGCCAGAAACATCAATAGCTTCAGCTAATTGAGTTACATTAGTTAAGTTAATTCTTTGTAATAATGCTTTTCTATCTGGGTTTGGAGTAGAAACGCCATTATTAACAATATTAGCGCTATCATTAATATTAAACTGACCAGTACCAACACCTAATAAATTATTAAAGTAATCAGGAGCATCACTACCAACATCCAAATCAAGCAAACGTTTGCCAGCAGGGATTGTTAATTGAGATAAGTATTTCAAACTTAAATCGCCCATACTTGATAAGTAATCTGCGCCCGGTACATAAATAATCTGCTCTGGGAACTGTGGAGTTCTTCTATAACCATCAGAAACAGAGTCTGCAACTGTTGTTTGAACCGGAGTTCCTTGATATTTTACAGAATTTCCAGAAGGTGTCTTATCATTAAATGTAAATACATATTGACTTAAGAATGGTGTAATAGTAAATTCAGGTGTTGCATCATAATGCTCTACTGGATATGGAGCTAATTGTCTACTACCAGCATTGGCAGGTAATACATCTAATAAATTACTATCAAGGTATTTATCTGAAGTATCACTGTTATTTGCATTAGCACGCATACGAACACCTGTCTGAATAGCTTCAGCAGAAGTATAACTACCAGCCATCCAATAAGAATCCATATAATTTAAGCGGTTACGTAATAATAATTCACGAGATAAAATACGGTCACCATTAACCGCATAAGCATATGAGTTATTATCAAATTTTAATTCACCACTTGTGTTATAATAACCGGTCTTTGATGGAGCAACATATTTATAATACTCATCAAGACCAATTGCGATAATAGGTCTTAAACCTTTCATTGCGTAAGAATCAAATACTGAAGGATCGCACAAGTAAGCACCATTAACATTCTCATAAGTAATTTTACTATCAGAACGCAATGCCGCATATTTTGATTTAATATTATCTTCAAACGCAGCTAAGAAGTTAACCCATAATACACTTGAAGGAGTTGAGAAAGTCTGCTCTAAAGTAGCATCTGTATCATAATCCCAAAGTGTAGCACCGATATTGTTCAAACCTAATTGAGTATCAATATCATAGAAAATTGGGAACCAAATATAATCTCCACCAGTTCTCATTGGGCCGAATGAAGCTAACATCATATTCTTTCCACGAGAGTCATAGCAAAGTAATAATTCAGTCATAATAAAGTAAACAGCACAATACTCTAAATTAAAATGCTCATTAAATTCAGATTTAAATTTTTGTAAACGGTATGTTGCTGTATCTTTTGTAAATGTAGCATATTTTACTCCATTTTCTTCACGGGTTGTTACACCTGTTAAATCTGGCAATACACCAGAATATTGATATTCTATTGGAGTAATATCTCTTTCTGGATTCGCCTTAGATCTATCAGTTGAATCTAACCAGTTCATTAATTGTTCCAAATGTGCCCATTTTTCAATGATATAACTATTCATCTTTGGAATTGTATCAATTTCATCAAATCCTTCTTCAATTGCTTTAGCAATATCATAAGGTTTTTCATCATCAGCGATGATTTCAATTTGATCTGCATAATAATTATAACGGGCCTCAAAGTGCTTAATAACTTCAAGTCTTGGATTTTCTATGATTTCTCCGGTCACCGGATCATAGCTATCAGGAGTATAAGTTGAGAAGTGCGATTCCTGCGCACTTGATGGATATGAGAACGAAGTCCAAGTACCTTGGTTATCTGTTAATTCCCAGCACTCTGCAACTTCAGCGATATATGGGTGCATGTGATGCACAATCGTTCCATCATCTAATTCTTCATCCCATTCTTTATCTACATATGGTTGTTCAACCTCTGTTTCAAATCCATATAATTCATTTGAACTCTTATCAAGGTTGATATTATAACGACCAATGTATTCGTAAACTTCATCTTCCAATGGAGTTCCAATTTTTTCATTATCTGCTGGTTTATTATGTTTATGGAATACTAATACAGGGAAACCATAAACTGTAGTTCTCATACCAGTAGTGTCAACACCTTGAATATTATAATAATCAAGTGGATGCTGATTATAAATATTATTACCAATTAAGTTAGCAAAACCGGTATTGTATGAACCAGAAGATTCCATATAGTCAATCTTCCAAGTAAATTTATTTGTGCCATATTTTGGACTATCTTGTTGCCATTTCTTGAAACTTGATTTTCCGCTATCTTCAATAAATTTTTCATTAGTATAGAACCAACCCCAATCATCATGAACGACTTTTGCGGCGTCCTTTTTACCAGTAGCGGATTTCATTTTTGTCTTGTAGTTACGTCTTGGATAACCTTGTGATGAAGTACCTTGAACGTTAATATCTGCACCAATACATTCATAAGATGGGCTATGGCTAATATAAGTAGCAACATCTATCTTGCCCGTATTATAAGCAGCGTCCAAAGCTGGGTTAACAAAAGTAATCTTACAATAACGGTTATTACCTTTCTTCCAAGGTAATCTATCATCAGTAACTGGGTGAGTACCTTTATTAGGGTCTACCGCACCGGCTACATTATCAATAGTTTCAATAACAGCATAAGGCATCGTTAAAGCATCATAATTTTCTGCTTCTAATTGAGCCTTATTATAATTAACTAATTTAGTATAAGATAATAATGTTGGATCATCATCCTTAGTTAATTGGTTCTGGTCATATAATGTAATATCATGGATATCAGCGATATAGTTATGAATGACTTCTGGCATTGTTAATCCATATCTATAAGCACGAATCTTATAAATATCAATATCACAATAATTAGAATTAATTTCTATCTTATCGCCAGCATTAAATGCACTATCAGCACCAAGATTTAACGATCCACTTAAAATACCGTTCAAATAAATTGAAGCAAGTTTTTCAGTAGTAGATACAACAACAGAGAAGTTAATAATTTCATCTTCTTTATATCTAACACTTGTAACGCCTTCTGGCGATCTGAAATAAGCTTCTTGTGTACCAATACAAAGACCATATGCCGGGTTTTGTCCTAAGAATCTTACACAAACACCCTCTTCATTTTTAATAATTTTTTGAGAGTTCTTTTCATCCATTAACCAGTTACCATCATCATCAACAGCAACAGTTAATCCTTGTTCTTTAATAACATTAATAGAAACACCTTCAGATGATTTAACTCCATTGTCATCTAATACATAATAATATGGAATTGTCGTAACAAGAGTAGAATATTCTTGAACATTCTTAATTCTAAAACGCAATTCAATAGTATAGTTTGTTGTATTATTATTAAATGTAAAGTCTTCTATTGGGTTTTTACTCATATCTTTAAATGGAATAACAACAGAAGAACCATTTGTAATTGATAAATAAGAACCGAATCCATCATTATCATTTTTCCAACCATTGTTATACCAGTTGAAATTATTAAATGTTGTATAATAATTTCCGTATGTCCAAACAGGTCTATTCGCAGAAATTTCATCATTAGAACGACCAGTAGCAGACAAGTTTAAAATCAATGCGTCTTGATGAACAATACCTAAATCTCTTGAGCCTTCTGTGGTTACATTAAATTCAATTGTTTTTGAAGCATCGCCACAATGAATTTCAAAATTATTGTCACCAACTTCATAACTTTCAGTTAAATCTAAGATTAACCAACTACCAGCAACATATTTCCTAGAAATTTGCGTATATAATGAACCATTTTTCCAAATAGAAATTTCTGCATAGTCATCATTGCCATTTCCAGATGCGGCTGGATCGTAAACTTGATATTCAACACTGAAATTTTCATATTGAATAACTGTTTTTGGATATTCATTTACCCAAATGACAGGGAGATTTTCTTGCTCATCAACGAAAGCAATTTCATAACTAATAGAGTCACTAGAAATTGTAACACCATTAATTTCTGTTGAAACCCATAATTCAATCTCATGGGCGCCGTGTGAAAGCTTATTTATATTAATAGATTTTTCACTTGATGTTACTCTTACGCTTTGTTGTAAAGACTCATCTTCAATGCCATCAATAGCTACATGTAAAGTTTCATCAATTGTTGAACTACCAATTAATGAATATAATAAAGTAGCCGAACCAGATTGAATACTAGCAGTATTTAATGTGTTTGACTTTTTAATCGCCATAGTAACAACACTAATATTTGTTACTCTCTTAGAAACACCATCAGTCATCCAGCTATTTGGCGAAGTGGCAGTAACTTTCATTGTGATATTCTCATTAACCGGTAAGAAATTTAAATTTAATCTATATGGTTCACCAGTTCTTGTGGTTGGCACAGTTCTTGTAGTGCTATAACCATTAGCGCCAGTAAAAGCAAATAATAAAGTATTTGTCGTATCTGCGTTGCCATTTTCAATTAAGTTTGTAGCAGTAACGCTTACATAATAATCTTGGCCCTGAATTAATGTAGTACCGGGTGATAAAGTAGCTGAGTCAATTGATAAACTAATATCATCTCTTTTTACTTCGCCACCACCACCGCCGCCACCAGAGCCACTAATAGCCATTCTACTACAAATATAATTGCCATCTGGTGTTATTTGCTCAATACGATAAAATGCTCCATCCGCTCCTATGATTAAATCATCAATTTTTATTTGGGCTTCGCTTGTTGCTTCTAATTGGCTTGCATTTAAAAGATACAAGCCGGCAAAACCTTCATCTTCAATTTCAGTGATTTCATCACCATCTGCGCCTTGAGAAGTGTAAAATAATGAGGCACCTGAGCTAGAACCACCAAATAATAAACGGTTTTCATTATCAATATCTAGCCGAATTTTTTTAGTATCTGTTTCAAAAAATAACTGGCCAGCTTCTTTTTCTTGCTCGCTTATTATTGATGATGAGCCTCAAATGGGCTTAAATTTTATTTTATCGCTCATTTTCTTTTCCTCTCTCCTTTCCTCTTATCAAAAAAAAGAGGAAGAAAGTTTTATAAAAATACTTTCTTCCTCGTTATTTTTATTTGTTCTTTCTAATACATATTAAAAAGATAAAAGGTTAATTAATAGGGTTTGCCCCTCTAACTATTAAGATTGCGTACCAAATGTGCCCCAAACTAAGTCAATACTTACAGTATCTCCACCAGTTGTGGCAAGATCTAAACTGCTAGAAGCAAGTTTAAATCCAGTTGCGCCTAAATCACCACTGTTAGTTTGAGTAACTGTAGCTGTTTCAACTCCATTACTGGTTGCGACACTAGAAGTCGTTGCCCAAGAACCTGCATTAAGATGAGTATCAACAACTTGAATTTGCTTTGTAGCAACTGCTGTAATATGACCCGAAGCGTCACTTGTAATACCACTAACAATATTAAATGTTAAAGGCGCACCGCCAGACTGTACACCATTATTTGATGTATCTAAAGCCGGATCTTGGCGAGTAACGGTATTATGTTCAATTGTAATAGTATTTACATTTGAAGCGACACTATCTGTTAATGTAATAAGTCCGCTTGAGCCTGCTGCTAAAACAATACCACCTTGTGCATTACCGCCAGAAACAAGATTAATACCATGACTTACTGTTGAAATACTATAAGTAGTATCAGTATCATGTGCCTTAACAACTGTATAAGTAGCATTTGCTGGTGGAATTTCTCCAGCAGGAGTGCCATTTACAGGAGTGTTATTAGCAGTATTTTCTGTACCTTCAACAATAATTAAGTAACCCGGTTGAGCTACAGTTTCACTACCAGTAGAAACACTTTCATCAGAAAAATCAATCGTGCCAGTAGCAAGATAAACATCACCATTGTGTAAGCCATTAGTTTTAATAGCGTTTAATGTTTGCGCGCCACCTTTATAGGTCATCGCGTCAATGGTTTGTCTTAAGTTAGCTAATTTTTCATCAACTGCGCCAGTTGAATAAGCATCTAAAGCAGCTACGCCACTAACAAAATGAATAGCGCTTAATGCAGTACCACTTGAATTCTTTAAAGAAATTTGTGGGTCAATATTGCCAGCAAAACTTGGATGATTTAAATCCGAAGTTTGTAAAAGCATACTAAAGCCATTAGTGCTAGTTGCAGTTCCATCGTCTGCTTTTTGGCCATTGTCGCCAGTTAAATCAGTAACAGCGCCAACGCCAGAAGTATCAACGGCGAAACTAATTATACCATTTGCGTCAACACTAACACCAACACTATCACTATCTTTAAATTTGACAACACTATTATCATTTGTATCTGTGCTTGTTAATGTAATTTCAGCTATATCTCTAGTTTTTCCACTTTCAGTAATTGGAGTACCAGCAGCTGCGCTAATACCATAATGAGTGTCATCATCTTGAGAAGTAATAACAACATTATTACCATCTTTAGTAATTGTTACATTAGTTCCACCTTTAATACCAAAACTACCACCAACAGCGGTATTTTGTGGGTCATCTGTTTGCGCAATAGCTAAACTGACTTCTGATACATTATTACTTACTGCGCCAACTGATAAAGCTGCGCTTGTCCCTACTAATTTAGTATCAGTATTGACCTGATGCCATTCATGGCCATCGCTATGCGCTAAAATATTGGCAGATTGAATGTAATAGAATTCATCATCATGCTGCGAAGCTGATGGTAATGCTTCCATGTTCGCAACTGTTTTTAATATTATATCTTCACCAATAGGAATTAATTTATGATTTTCATCACCTAAATATAATTTACCACGTTGATTATTTGTATCTGCAGTATTAATTGCAAAATATAGCGCACCATCAACAACATCATTACTACCACTGGTAGGTAACTGGCTTAATAATCCTTTTTTAAATAAAACATTTGCCATATTTTATATTTCTCTCCTCTCGTTAATTTTCTTCTTCCTCAGAGCCATCAATAGCCATCCATCTCAAACGATCTGCAAGATTATAAATTTGAGTTTGTAGGCTAGTGTCAGTAGCTTTAAGGCTTTCTATTTCGTCTTCTAAATTACCAACACTAGTTTGTAAAATAGTTATATCCCCTTCTACTGTTGATAACCTAGAGTTGATTTCAGTTAAATCATTAGGATGGTCTTCAATCCAATCGGCAATTTCTTTTAAAGTATCAAAATCGGCCGGGGCAGATGCCACTATCTTAGCGACTTCTTGTGCGGCAACTTCGCGCATTGAATAGCCTAAGTCTTCTCCCAAAATACTATTTACATCTGTTCTTAATTGAACCAATTCTCTGGCTTGTACATCTGTAAATTGATTAATTGTAACCCAAGTAGCATCACCACGTAAAAACTTAGTGTCATCCCCAGCTCTTGGTTGAGGAACAACGCCAGAGCTACCATCTCTTTCGCTTGTCGCGCCAACCATTTCAACAAGGCTACCAGTAATTTCACCAAGAACCTCGCTCATTGGCATATTAACTCATTTTTGTTGAGTTCCATTATAAACCAATAAAGAATTTGGTGTTATATTTTCACCTAATAGGATATCTTCTAAATCTGATAAACTAAAACTGGTAGTAATACTTCCAGAAATTAATTTGTCGCCTAAATATAGAAGGCCTTGAGTTGCGTTCAATTCAGAAATAAAATACAAGCAATCAGCATCTTTAGCAGCTAACGCCTCAAAAGCCGCCGGCGTGCCACGTCTAAATTTTACATAATTTGCTAAAGCCAAGGTATATTCCTCCTTTTTATTTTATCTCTTTCACTCTTATTTGATAAATGCAAATAAAAAAATAAACTGGCTTGCCCAAGAGGGTAAACCAGTTTAATATTTTTTTATTGCCATGCATTGAGTAATTCTCAATAATTTTGATCTATTGCATCTGTAAAACTTTCTGTCTTATAACCCGGAGCCGTTTTAATATAAACATAATGATGATTAGGATTATTTGCATCAACTGTAGTATCAACTCAAATCCAACCAGAATTAAGACCCGGAGTATAACCAGCTGCATTAGGATTCGTTGTAGGAACACCATCTGCAAGCGCTCTACGAACAATACCAGAGTAGTTTGTACTTATATTTGTAACTTGCATTTGTAATTTACTTAAAGCTTGACCGACAGTATCTGTTGCTGCGATTGCAGAACTATCACTTCCCTGTGTAAATCCGGACAATACTTTACCTGTCAACCAAGATTTAGTTGCAGTAATTTCTCCATCATTTACACTTAAATCACTGATAATATCACCAGTGCCAGAAATAGTTAATTGATTTTCTTTATGGTCATCAATTTGATTTTGAAGTTTTGCTATTGCTTCTACAAGACTATCTCCGCCGCTAACAGCATCAGTTGAGTCTATTTTTTCATAAATTACTAAACCATCTGTCCATTCACCGGTATATTCTACAAACTCATTATTTTGTTTAATATAATAAGTTTTCCCCGCTTGCGGTGTCTCATCCTGCGTAATTACATACGGATAATCGTTATCTATTGTAATATTACTAGCACCTTGATTAATATAAGTTGCTATCGTTTGCATACCTTCTAAAAGGGTATCTTCTGTAGTAATATTAACAGGCCCATTAGGAGAATTTAATGTAGCAATTACTGTTTCACCATCGCCTAAAGTTCCTGACTTTAATAATAAATCCGCCAATAATACTTCTGTATTTTTTAATCCAACTACATGTCCAGCATTATCAATTGTTGGACTAGCAATTTGTAACGAATTTTGATTTGTATAACCAAAAGGAGCATGAATTGCATCACCATCAATGAGCTCATCTTGCAAATCACTCATAAAGTCAATTATATCAGCATTTCTATCATCGTCTTCGCTATATCTTTCTTCATAGATGACTTTATTTGGATCCCATTCCGCAGCTGTATATTCAACAAATTCACCTTCATCTCTAATATAATAGGTTTTATCTTGTTGCGGTGCTTGATCTTCGGTTACAACATATCTAATAAAATCATTAATTGTTTTATGGAAACTATAGAGATTTCTCTTATCTATGTTTTCATCATCATCTTTTGTTCCTAAGTCTATCCAAGACTCTCCATCTTTTTCAGACTCAAAACCAATAGCAGCAAATTTACCAAATTTATTAACACCAAGAATTTCATTTGGCGATAATTCGCCAAACTTTTCAAAAATGTCGTGCATTTGATTTATACAGCCTTGAACAGTTTGTAAATCTCTTGTTTTTAAATCACCAATTTGGAGTAACTCATTTATTTTTAAAAGTAACCCATGAATTGTATTTAATGTTCTAGCGAAGCCCGGTAAACGGCGTTTTACCAAAATATTAACTTTTTTACCAAGAACAAGAGGTTCTCAAGGTTTATAAATATAATATGTTTTATTCGGTTGTTTTGAACTATCTTGTGTAGCAACATATTCGTCATTTATAAGTTCATAATAAGTTTCATTTTGTTGCCATTCACCAAGATATGAAACATATCTGCCTTCTCTGTGGTTAGTTCCTTCTTCAAAATATTGACTAGCATTAGGATTAAAATAATAATCATAGTCGTCTCTGCTTTGAATTACAAGTGGATTCCATTCTTGGTATAATTTAAACTTGCCTTCAAAACTACCAAGTCCAATAATACAAAGTTTTCTTTCTTTATATAGTTCATCTGTAGAAGGATTATAGTCTTCACCCAATGTCGCTATTTCATAAACATCAACATTCTTTTTATATAAAACATTATCTGCATAATATAAATCTAAAGTATTATTAATTGCTTTTTGACGATAACTTTCATCATCAATATTAATATCATTAATACCATAAGCAACTATACCAGTTTCATTAAAATAATTCCTTATTTCATTTGGTGAATAAACATGTTCATCTTCATCATCTAAGATTTCCCAATAATCAACATTATTATCAAAACCATTTCTACTTAGCCAGAATTTTGTAATAGATTGATTTTCTGTGTCTATTATTCCATTTTCAATATTTCTAGCTTCAATAATAACCAAATTATTAGGATCATTTTCATCTTCAATTTTTACATAACGATTTCCAATATCAGGATCGCTAGACTTAAAAACGCAATATCTATTATCTTCATAACGTTTTACTGAACGAGCAGTAATTCTGTAGAAAGGAATTTTATTACTTGCTGTACCAATAGTACCACCAGTTGAGTTATCTCCAAAATCAGCTCGTACATATTTTCTATTAATCCCATCATATTCGTACAATGGAGCACTATCAAATAAAAATTGATAAATTTTACATAAATCATAATCAGTTGTAGTTGATGAAGAGTCCGTTGTTTCAGATTCTGTTTCATCTGGCTCCGCAATTGATTTTATTCTAATACAATCCCTTGCTTCTATGACTCACCCAGTCTTTTGAGAAGGATCATTATAGGTGACTGCCTCATTATTATCATTTATTACTTCTGGTAAATTATTTACATAATTTTGTAAATCTTTTAATTTTGATGGAGCAGGACTTAACATTGGAATTGCATAATATTTTTTCTCAGTAACTTCTTTGCCATTTACAAGTTTAGTAACAACTTGACCATTAACATATTTAGTTCTCTTTATATAGAAAGTATTCGCATCATTTCTAAAAATAAGATAATGCGCTCCGCTTGCTAAATGACTATCTCTATATAATTTACCTTCTTGGACATACTCGCTCCATCTTTTTTCATGGCTATCTATTCCATCACCCGGATGCTCATCATCTGGTTGAAAATCAATAGGAGAGTATAAATTTTTATACTCATTATAAGTATAATAAGTTACACCACTAGCAAAGAACGGCTCTTCTGAAGAATTAACTTGATAATAATTTTGAATAGAATAATAAACTAAATCTTCATCTATTTCATATAATTCATCATTTTGAAGCAGAGTTGCTAAATATGTATTTCGCAATTCTGTTTCTTTTGCGGACATCCTCGCTTCACGTTCTTCATCAGTAATATCTAAAAGGCTTATTTGATTATAATAATCTAAAAGCACCTCTCTCATTTCGGCTGGTAATACAGCGTTTGTGCAATCCGTATATATTCCAGTATCTAATAAAATAAAATATTTTTTATCAGCAATAATTGTATTATCTGTAGATACTTTATATTGAGGACACTGTACAGCAACATAATCATCGTCATCTCGTATAAAATATGTATTGCCAATTTGAGCGCCATTTTCAGCCAAAACGCCAGCATATTTTAATTTTTTCGGTAAATTATAATATTGGGCGCCCGGTTGCGCTACAGTATCATCATGTAAAGATAAAGTATATTCAGCTTCTCTAATATATTGCTTTTCTTCAACATCTTTATAATTTTTTAATAAACCCCGTGGTTCAATTTTTTCATAACCATCATAGGTCTCACCTTCATGGCCTTCAATAACACCCAGTTGATAAAGTATATCTGATTCTGTCATATCAACTTCACGATAACCATTTGTTTTTGCCGCATAATAGAAATCATGTGTGCCTTTTTCGTTTTCTTCTACATAAATTTGATTTGTAAAAGCATTATAAAGATAAATATCATCGTCATCTGCTGGTTTATATAAATGAAGATTTGTTATATCTTGTTGCGTCATCTCAGGAGGTGAGTATTCTTTAGTGATAATCATGCCCATTATATCATGTATACTATTAATCGCGCCCGCTAATGAATCAATATTTGGATTTGAATCATTAGAATCTGGATAATCAATTGGAGTATAATAATATCCAATATCATCGGCATCACCCGTGACCAAACGTAATCTATCTTTATAGCCTTTACCATTTGCATCTTCCCAAACAATCGTATTATTTCTTAGAGAACCATCTGTACCATCTCCATTACCATACATTAAATCATACATTTCTGATACGGTATTTCCTAAAACAGGAAGAATAATACTTAATTCTTTTATATCTTTTTGAGGTTCATTATTATGATTATATATTAAACCACTACTTCCGCTATTAGTAAGTTCAACCTTATTTTCTGCAGTATTCGGGCCATAGTGCGTTTCTCAATCAAATCCTCTTTTATTAATATAAATTGCTCCGGGATATTCATGGTTTTCTCTATCAACAGTGCCATCCTCATTATATTCAATAATTTTATAAGAAGCATTTGGATATTCTTTTATTTCTTTAATATCATCATTATTAACATCATAAGATGTTTTTATTTTATCTGTTTCTTCTAATGGCGCAATTCTAAAGCCCCATGGAACTTGTAAATGTAAATTATAATATACATTTGTACTATCTTTATCAAAGTGAGGAGGTATTGGATTATCAGTTGGCTCATCTGGGCTAACTGCGAATGTTGGTATTACAGAATTTAATTCAGCAACATTTACATATTTAGCAGAGCCATCTTGCTGATAAACTTTACGCCAAACTGTAGAATCGTAACCTCTACCCAAACCATAATAATATTTATCTATTTCATAGTTTGTTGTGTATGGATCATCATAAATCGTTATATCTGTTTGCTCTTCTTCATCTTGAAGAACAATTTTAGTTGTAATATCTTTAGTTAAAACCAATTCACCTTTAAATATGCCAGCATCTTCATAATAGTCAAAACGATATGGTTTATCAAATTTCATCCCATTATATTCTGTTTCTGATAAAATGCAAACATAATACCCATCTTCTTCTCTATATGCGGCTTCATAGTTTTCTTCTACAGCAATTTCAACATTTACAATTTCAAGAATCAAAGTTGTTTCATCATAACTATAAATATTTCTTGCTTGATCACTATCTTTTTTAACTAAACTGTATGAATTTATACCATTTTCATCTGTTGCTAATACAACATTTGGTTCATAAGTATAATATTTGCCATCATCATTAAATTGATAAAATGCTTTTGCTACATATCCATTAATAGAATCGCCAATTTTTAAGTCTTTCGTTAAATCTTGGTCATATTCAACCAAGACATATCTTCCCGCAAAAACCCCATCATTATCGGCGCTTAAATCCATTATTTTTCTATTGCTATAAACTCTATCAAATTTAAAAGAATTACTTGTAGAGTTTCTTATATTTCCATAGAACCCTGCCATATTAGTTGTCCTCCTCGTAAACTATATCAACAATTAAATAGCCAGTCCCAGTATTCAAAGCTTTTTCAATTGTTTTTACAGACTCTGGGTCAAAGCGTAATCCGCTAATAGTTGATTTTTCATGCAAATCCAATTCATAAATTCCAGTAGAGCCAATCATTACTGGGTCTTGACTTTCATTTAAATAAAATTTAGTGCCCGGTAAAGATTGGATACCAATTTGATAAATTGGCATTTTATCAGAGAAGAGAGCTCCTGTAACTAAATTTGCAGGAGCTAAAACCATTTCAGCTAAACCATCACGGACAGCTTGTTCATCTGGAAACCTATCATCGCCTTCAACTTGTGGATTTCTTTTAATTCATCTATATTGATAAGCTTTTCTCATTCTCCATTTCCTCCTTAATATACAATTTCAGCACTCTTAGTTGCAGAAACAGACATAGTTCCATTATAAACCAACGGAATTGTTATTCTACTAACTAAATACTGACCATTAATTTTACTGTCTTCATCATAAACCAAAACTTTTACGTTTGGTTGTAAATGATAAATTGGTATAGACGTAATTGAAATTGATTCAACACAATATAAATAAAGATTTATATATTCATTCATAACATCAATTGCGCTTTTACCTTGAGAACTTACATTGAACAAACTGGCCATTTCTGGTGAATACTGTAAATAAGTATAACCAGTTTTTCTTTCAACTGTTTGAATATTAGTTGTAAACAAAGCAGTTGGCGTTTCTCTAAAATATATAGCTTTAACCATATTATCATTGACAGATTTTGCCCTATCTCCAATAGCAGGCACAGAGTATTTAGCAAGATCTGCTTCTTGATCTGGCTCTAAAAAATCAAATCAAAATTCAAGTGTTTCTGGGGAATCAATAATCCTAATATTTCAACCATCATTTATATCTTGGTTTTTAACTCAAGAATTAATTCACTCACCATTTAAATCATATTCTGCTTTAAAATTCGCATTCATATTATACATAATGCCATCAGATTTATTAAAATAAATTCCATCTTCGCTATCAGCATAAATTGCACCAGTATCATAATAGACACCATTTGGTCTATTACCCCATGTGCCAGTGGCAATTGGATTAAAATCTTTTTCTGGGAATAATTTATTCATTAATTGAGGAGGACAATATAATCCACGCCAGAATCCTTCCATATCTGTATAATATTGTTCATAACCGGTTTTACCATTTGGATAATACCATTGACCATTTATATCTAAACCATTTGTATTACGGACTTTAAGATAAAAGTCATCTTCATGATTATGCTTTCTATAATCAAGAGCCATTTGGAAAATAATTTCGCGTCAATCAACTAAATTTTCTGCTCTTCTAATAACTCTACGATAACCCTCATTTTTGAAAAATTCTGTTTCTTGTTCTTCTGTATAATCCTCATGACCGGCTAACAAATACATTAAATCTTCTGTGTTATAGATATGACCACCCTTGTCAATGAGCCAATCTCCTACTTCAGATGTTCATTCTACTCCGCCTCTTTTTTCTTCAATCGTAGTACCGTCTTCTTGTTTTACTTGTGCTGTATATTCAATGGTTTTATAATATGTTGGTTTTTTATCAACAGCATATCTTAAATGCACTGGTAATTCAGTACCTGTAACTGATTTTTTTGTACCCCAAATGGAGAAATCATTTTTTACATTATTTAAAACCGGAGTATTTGTATAGGTTGTTGTTAAAAAGCTATTGCCAAAAGTCCAGAAGATCGGACTAACTCCAACTGCGCTTTCAACATAGGTTTCATCACTAGTGGTTACATAAGAATTTTGATTTCCTGTTCTTATATTATTCCAAGTTTTATCTACAAAAGTTTGCTTTCTTTGGAAAACAAATCTTCCATCAAGATTATAGAAATATTCAAAATTACCAAGCATTGCTACTAATTTATCTAACATTGCGGTAATTGGCTCACCAACCCCAAGAATTAAATCGCCCGGATAAGTAATATCTGTTAAACGATAGCCGCAGGTTTGACCATTTTCAATTCTTGCAATAGTATATGCTTTAGTTGTGTCTATTTCTGAAGTTGTGCTCATACCATTTATATCACAAAATAAAGTTGGTTGAGTTAAACTAACTCCACTTAAATCCAAAGTAATTCTTGGGTCATAATATAATCCATCTATATCCCCAATATCCTTTAAAGCAACACCAGTAGTGTCAGTAACTTCATAAGTAAAGGTACCATCTGGACTATAAACTCTTCTGGCTGGATAAACTTTTTTATCTCCATCGCGAGTATTATTTTCACATTCTTTTGTATTATCACTCGTACCATCAATAAAAAATAAATACATTGGATCTGTGTTTCTATAATCTAAAAGCTCAATACCATAATCGTCAAGGTCATTAATAATAATATTTTCCCATTGCTCATTAGCGTAAGCATGTACAGCTTCTCTAATAATATTTTTAATAGGAATATAAGATAATGTTGTTATTCCGTTTTCATAATATTCCTCTTTACCAAAATCAACTGAAGCAAAAAGCGATCCACCTAAATCTCCATTAAGTAAACACATTTTGTCTTTGCCTGTAATTGAAATTGTATAATTATTAGTTGATTGAGAAGTTGTAAAGTTTGAAATGACATAAGTCCCCATAGGGAACCAAATAATATCATCATATTCTTTATTAATATTATTTGCTAAACCTATATATAATTTAAATTTACTTTTTAATCCCCAATAGTATTGATTAATATCTAAATCCTTTGCAACCATAGTGAGATTGCAAGTTCTGCGGACATTAGAGGATCCATCAAGATTGATAGATCCTCCGGTTACTTGTCCTTGTATTTCTTCTACTGGGTCTTCTTCAAGAGTTAAAGCAATTATTTTACTAAAAATTTCTCTTGACCTATGGAGATAAAGGTCTTTTAAAAATTCTTCATCTAATAAAGGATTTTTACTCATCGCCATTTACCTCCTGATATTTTTCTCAAGAACGCTGAGCTTCACGAGCGTCTAAAGCTTTTTGTAATTCTTTAAGATATTCATTATAAGCGTCTTCCATTTTTTGGCGTTTATCTATTAAACCTTCATGATGAACAGCTGGGGTTTCAACACCAGTTTCTTCATCTATTTCTGCTGGCTCATCATATCCATAAAGTTCTTTATTTCATTCTTCTTCGCTGCTATTAAATAAACTATTCCAATATAAAAGTTGTTCATCAAAAATATAACTATCTCTATCTGTTTTTGTATAGAAATAATTAGTATATTCTTCTGTGGCTTTTTCTCAATTTTCTTTTGCTATTTTTAATGCAGTATTATTACCTTCTACATCATAGTTAATTTGTCTAGCATGATAAGATAAATTTAAAATTACTCCATTACCAACATAAATATCGGTTACATTTGGAATTAATTCTGTTTTAAATTCTTGTGTAATAGCAAGATCTAAATAAGGATTTAAAACTTTACCATTAGCATACAATTGGCCATCCACCCCAAGAGTAGCTTTGTCTGCGCCAGTATTTATATAAATTTTACTAGAATATCCTTTTGTTATTTTAAATTTCTTTTCATTATTATCATAAATTAAGAAATATCCATTCATATCATCAATTTCAAAATTATAATATGGATTTGCTATATCTAAATAATAAGCGCCATGTTGGCCCTTTATAATTTTATAAAAAGCAATATCAGTATAATATAATTCATCTTTATGATATGTGACATGCATGTATTGTTTGCCTTTTGTATAATAAGAATCTTCTTCATTATATTGCCCTAATTGAGCCGGTTCTTTAACGCCATCTTCATTTTCTCTATACAAAATACCTTTATTAACGAAAGAATTATATTCTTCTTCACTAAATAAATCAACATTATAAAATTTTGTATCATCGGTTTCTGCGATAAAATAAAATGCTGGGGCGTGCCACTCTGCTTGTTCATCATTGTTAGCAACATCTATTTTTACATAACTACCAGTATTTTGATTTGAGTTTTTATCTCCAACAAACCCAAAAAGAATACCGCTTTCATTAACATGCCTACTAGAAGCGCTATGGTTTAAAACCGGATAAATTTGATAAATATAAACAGGGTTTTCTATTAAATTTAAATCCTCATCTGCCATCTCTTTAACTCTATCTAACGAAAAATGATTTTTTATAAAAGATGGTTCTATTAATTGCCCTTCTGTTAAAAGACCCATACTATCAGCATCATCAAATAAATAAATGTTTTCAACTTGCTTTAATTCTGCTTGTATTTGTAAAATATTCATTAACTCTGTTCTAGCATCTGTTAAATCACTCACAATATTTTTAGCAGTATCATCGCTATTGAATTGTTTACATGGAACATCAAGTAAGCTTTGTCCAATAATTAAATCAAAAGTATTGTTATAATTATCAACATAGCTATAAGTAAACATTCCATTATAATCATTTAAAATATCATTATCTCAACTATTTCCATATAAGTAATTCTTTTTATCAGGTTCTTCATTCATAATATAAAGCACTAATTGGTTTTTAGCTGTTTTTAATGCCAGTATCAAAGAATTTAATTCCGCTTCTATTTCATCTTTTTGTTGAGTTAATGATTCCAACCCATCATCCCTAAGCCTTAATAACTCTTCCTCTATTTGTGCCAATAAGGTTTTTAAGTTTTCTTGAGCAGTTTCTAATTGTTCATCAACTTCAGCCTTGTCGTTTTTCTTTTGCTGTAAAGAAGCGCTTAAACGAGCCAACTCATCTTCAATTTGTTGTCTTTCATCATCTTCATCTATAGGCTCTTCACTGTCAGGGTTTATCGCTTTTTTCATTACATTAACGATATACTTTATATCAGAACAAAGCTCTTTAATATTTTCTCTTATTTGAGCAATCTCTCCTTCATTACCACCCCATTTTTCTATATTAGCTTTTAAGTTATTTTGCTTAGTAATTAATGTTAATACTTTTTCATAATTCTTTTTTATAGTTAACATGTCATAATAACCAAGTACTCGTAACATTGCTGTTTGAGTATTGATAGCTTTCCAAAGAGTATTAACATCTACATAGGTATAATACTTTTTATATAAATTTTCTTCATAAAGATCTTTCACTCAAGTATCGCCAGTATAAATAACAAGATAATAATCATCAATTGTATTAAAATATACTGGTTTTATATCTTCTCCTTTTCCAATTCTTACTAACACATCAGCAATATTAGAATATTTTATATAATAAGTTTTATCTTTATTAAAATCTTCTTCAGTAACCTCTAAATATAAAGGCATCGCGGTAATTTCGTCTTTTTCAGCGGCTTTAACAGTTCTAGTCCCAACGCCGAGCTTTGTCTTCATATCGTCTGGTATTTCTGAAATCTTTGTTTTATTTGTATATTTTTCTGGATTATAGAAAAATTTCCAATCCAATAATAAATCATCATCCTTCACTTCTTTAGGAAGAGAAAAATATGGTTTTATTTTTTCTTGAATCTTATCAAGCTTTTTTATAACATCTTGAATTGTTTTCTCTTTAGCTAATAATTCATCAATTTTATCATAATTAGTTTTATAATCAACCAAATAATTCTTATACTTTGTTATTTCAAGTCCTAATTCGGTTTGCTTCTTTATTATTTCTTCTTGTGCTGTTTGGAACGCCTCATCAAAATAATCATATTGATCCCATAAATCATCATATTCTTTATCAACATTTTCTAATTCTTTTTCTTTGTCTTCTATAATTTTATTACATTTTTCTCTTGTCTCTGGAATGTCGTTTTCTATTAAAGGTTTTTTCGCTTGTTTAATTTGTTCTTGAACAAGGGCTAAACCAGTACCTTTCTTTTTCTTTTCATCATAAGAACCATTAAGTTTGCTTTTTGCACTTGTAATAATTTTAGACGTCCAATCAACGCTTGCAGCTCCACCGCTTTCAAGAAGATAATGTCCATATGTGCCATCAAATTTATGGCTATATTTTCATCCTTTAGTTCCTATAGAGTCTCCAACTCCAAGAGTTTTTAAAGTATTATCTAAACTAACAAGTTCACTTTGTGCCTCACGAGCAGCCATTACACCATCGTAAAACTTTTTAATTTTAGAAAGAAAATGAACCCTATCTCTTGTTTCTGTTTCTTTTTCTCTAATTGCTGCTTCTCCATGAGTAGCACCTTCAGGAATTGATTCTGATGATACATAAGGATAATTTTCATAATCTCTTTTAATAGTTGAAACAGGAATACCAACTACACTACTATCATTATCTATTCTTTCTATTTCTTCATTTATACTTTCTATTTTTGCTTTTAATTCCAAAATTCTTAATCTCTTACCACTAACTCATCCAATAGAAGAACCTAAATAAGCAAGTATATCATTTACATCACAAGAAAGACCACCATAAACACCTTTTGTAATTACACGATAAGCCTCTCCTAATTCTGGGCTTACTGGCAAAGCTTCAATTATATTGGCGCTTTCTTGGCCAATTTCTTTAACGCCTATTTTGCCCTTAAATTTTAATCCCTCTCACTCAGGATTATCACCAGAGTCTCCATTAATTAAACTAGTGTCTCATCCACCAAGGCTCTCTCATGATAACCAATCTTCCTCGCTTCAATCAGCAATCATATCTGGATTATATCTTAAACCATAAACGGGATCATTTTCATCCCAAATAGAATTTTCTTCTATTTCTGGCCTTGATCCATCTCAATTCCCCCAAAATGCATTATCTGTTTCTAAACCACTAATTTTTTTCTCAAGTAATAAAACATTATTTTTTGCGGCTGTAAGATCTTTGGTTTCTGGATCTACTAAATCAATATAATCTAAATCTTTGGTTAAATCTGCAATTTCATCTTCTAAAGCATAAATTTCTAAACGCAATGTACGAGAATTTGCAGATGCCGTAGTAATTTCATTTTGTAAAGCTAAACGGCTATTAAGCATTTCTTCTGTTTCTGGAGTCGCAGTATTTATATACTTAAAAATCGCCGCTTGCGCATTCTCTAACTCAATACTCTTTTTATCTAAATTATCTTGAAGTTTTTGAACAGCATCTTTACGATTTTCTACGTTTTTCTCATAAGCCTCATAATCAGTTTCATAATCATCTTTATAATAATCAGCAATACTTCTTACCTTTACAGAATTAATTATATCACCATTATCAAGATTATAAATACCAGTGCTACCAATCATACGCTTTTCGCCATTAACATAAATAATATCGGTTGAATCCATATCATCAAAACGAATACTGGTTGCTTTAACGACTTCATCTTTATTATAAGGATTTGTTAATAATTCAACATAACCATTATCATCTATTGGATATTGTCTATTTCTTCCAGTAATAACTGGCATATAATCTATTTCAAATAAATTCTGTTGACCTTTTAAATCTTCAAATCTTAAAAGATACATATTTTCATCTTCATCTTCAAGTAAAACATATTTATCATTATCATCTATATAATAATAATCTTTATGGACTTTTGGAGTTTTATCATCGGTTTTAATATATGTTTGTCCTAATTGGCCTTGCCAACCAAGAGGAACAGAACGATAATATTCTCTTTTAGTTTCATCATCGTCTAAAGCCGATTTAATAAAACCATAACCCGCTAAAGTATTATATGTAATTTCACTAACCTCATATGCCGTACAGTTAAAAGTATGTAACATTCTATTAACTGCATCAGTTGGAGTTAATGTTGTATTTAATAAACGAACAATATAATTTCCCTCTCCCGGAGAACGGAATAATTTTGGTTTTCCATTTGTTAACCATTCTAATGCTTCTAATTTAAATCTGCGCTCAGCCGCAATATTATAATTAACTAAATTGGTTGTTTTTAAATTCCAAGGTAATTCTTCATCTCTTACTAATGTTTCTCCATCAACAATATCTATGTCTTCATTAGACATAAATAAATGTTCTTCGTCAGACCAATAAGAAATAAGTCCAGAAATAGGGAATTCTTTATAATTTACATGTCCATTTCTAAATATAAATGGATATTTACTACCAATAGTATCGGTTTTACTTTCAAGAATATCATTTTTAAAACTAGATACTTTTGGATTATATCTTATCTTTAATTGGCGTTGACCATCAAATAAAAACGCATCTTCAAAATCAATATAAACCTCATTAGAAATAACTCTATCGCTATACATATTTGAAGCATTAAATTGACGGATACAATATCTATAGGTTTCACCTTGTTGTACAGTAAAATCTTTCCAAACAGATACACCCGGCTCTTCAGCTTGTAAAACAAATACAAAAATTGGATCCCAATGTTTTGGGGTCTTTATGTTTTGTCTACTAATTTCAAATGATCCGTTAAGAACTGTTTCATCATCAACATCAGTTATTTTTATAGAAACATAACCATTATCAAAATTATTTTTTGCCTCAAGGCCTATATTTAAGCCAAGGCCAACGCTATTTTTTTGTAAAATTCTATACCCCGGAGTTGAGCACTCCATATTATTAGAAGTCATTACTTTATAATATAAATAATATACTTTATCTGCGTCTAAATCATCATCATATTTAAAATTATCATTAGAAGATAAAGAGTTTATATCATTAATTGTATTATGGAGAAGCCATCCAGTATCAACCACAGTGTCTCCGTTAGATTGTTGTATTATAAAACGATACTGCGCAACTTTTTCCATTGGGTCGTCTTCATGCTCAAATACGCCCACATAACTTCCAGCAAAGATATTACTATTTTTACTTGATAAACCATCTACATAAATTTTTGGTCCTTCTTCGCCATAATATTTAACAACACCAACGGTAGAATAGTATCCAATTGTAGCATAAGTATCATTAAATATATAAGCAAGTTGTAATTTATAATATTGACCGGCTACCAAACCAGCACCTGTAACATCAAATTTAACTTCCGATGTTGTATAATTTGTACTTGTTAAATTCTTAACAAAGGTGTTTGTTTGTACTGTTTTTATTTTTAAAGAAAAGCCTTTAATATCGCTTTTCGCAACTGCCCTGTTCATAGAAAACGGGACAACTAGTGTTGTCCCGTAAAACGCCGGTATTGTACCTTCTATGACAGGAGGATACAATTTTGCCATAATCTACTCTCCTTCCGTTTTTTCTTCTACTGGAGTTTCAACGGCCGGGTCAGCTACTTGAATAGTGTTGGCTAAATTTTCCATAGCTTTTAAAACATCACTCATCGTTTTTGTATCTTCACCTTTTGTTGAAATTGTCAATAAAGCATTATAAATTTTAATAAATTGCTCTGCTTGTTGTCTTGTCATTATTATGACCTCCTTTTTCTCTATCTATTATACTATTTATTTCACATAAAAACAATAAAAGTTTTTATATAACCTCTAAAACAAAAACTAATTTTCCGTCTATGGTATCTACTTTTATCATATAACGATTTAATTCATTATTAATAATAAGTGGCACAGCAGTTTGATATAAAATTATTTGAGAAAGTGTATCAATAAATGTTTGTGTAAAATCAAACGCATCTATTCTATCTGACGCACTTTTACCAATATCATAAGCCTGTTTAACAGTACTTGCTGTCGCAGCTAAGCTGTCTGATGTACTATCAATATCATTATATAATTGAACAATACCAGATGTAGAAGTACTGGCTGTTGGCAAATCTGCTCATGCAGCAGTGCCAGCAGAACTATATTTTAAAAATTGTCCGTTTGAGCCTCCAGATGGAATATGCTTATTTCCTTCTGTGGTTGGATGTTCATATTGACTAACTCTCGTGCCATTAATAGTAATTGCAGCTGGATTGCTTGAAGTTGAAATAGTATATCCTAAATCACTCAAAGTCAAATTATGCCAATGATTATCTCCTCTTAAAAAAGTCGTATTTGTTGGAGTTTCAAGTAAAGTCGGTACATGGACTCCATGATCTGCTAAAGCATAATAATCATTCTCATGTTTACCAGAAGCACCACCACCAAGAGCTATCCAAGCGTCGTTTTCGTTGGTTGCTCCAGTACCACCGTTTGATATTGCCAAAGCGCCTTCAACCCCGGGTTTTGGGGTGGCTGTTAATATATCAGCAGATTGCGTACTTGTTAAATCAATTATCATCTGCGGAGAGGCACTTAAGCCAGTTCCGCCTTTAGAAATACCAACAATTCCATTAATAATATTAGCATTAACAGAACTGGTATTATTAGTGTCTAAAGTTATTCCATTACCATTAATAAATGCTCGTCCATTATCAAGAAAAGCATATTTTTCATTATTATTTAAATAGCCAAGAATGCCGCTTCTTTCCACGGCATGCTCCTCATCTATTTGTTCTACTGGTAAACTGCCTATGATTATTCCTGTTAATTCATCTTCATTATTTCTTTTTACAACAGTCATTACACTAGAAGCTGTCTGTTTATTACCGCCAGATCTTACTTTTTTATCACCAACAGTATCTACAAGTGTATTTGTATAATTATTTAAAATAATTAAAATCGGTTGCCATCATAAATCTTCTAAAACTGTTTCTCCATTTACTTTTGAAAATTTAATATAAAAGTCATATCCCTCATCTTCAACATAACTTAAAGCAGGAGCAAGATAACCATCTGTTATTTTTGGTAAAAAATTACCATGCGTTGTGCTTTCATTAGCAATTAAAACTTCTATTTTTAATTGTTCATTATCATCAAAAGTAATTTCATTATAACCACTATCTCTTAAAGCATAAATTATATTATGATAACTAGGATTTATTTTATTTGCGTCATAAACAACGGTATCTGGACCGTCTAAATAAGCATATTGTCTATTTAAACGCATTGGTAAAATATAATATTGAGTAATCGCTATAGTATTAGTATTATCATCATTTTTATAAGCATCACATCTTATAATTATACCGCCACTGTTTGACACATTATAAGAAGATCCCCTTCCAATTTGTACAAACTGAGGATGGCCTGTGGTTTGATATGCTTCATCTATAGTTAAATAATTATTATTGCCTTTGTATATACTAAAAGAAAATCTAAAGTTATGTGATATATCTTTATCATCATTATCATATAAATTTGCTCTTAATCTTATTTTTAAAGTTGAACCAATGGCGCTGCCTTTTGTTCAAGCGGTAGGCGCTGTTTCTGTTATGACATTATTAGGGCCACTATAAATATCTTCTTCTATTGGTGTTAATAATAATGTATAATTAGCATCATTAGTTCCTTTTACGCCAAAAAATAACTCTATATTATTAGAATATTTATTATCATTTCTAAATATAGTAGCATAAATTCTATTATTAGTAAAACTTTTTCTAAAAACATTTTTAATTTGATATGCAACAGTGGCTTTTTGTAAGTTTTTGCCATCTTTATAAGTTCTATAACGATCTTCAAAAATTACTCAATAATTATTTTTAAAACTATTTTTTAAAAATTCTCTCTCATTTGGAGTTAATTGAGCTAATTCATATTCTTCATCGCCATATGTTACTAAAATATAATCATTCACACTGAATGAATCTCCAACTTGACGACTAGATGTCCCAGTTGTATGTAATGCATACCCTTCTAATGTATTTATATTATCAAGATTATCAAGCCTATCTTTTATTACTGCACCGGTTGGTAAATTATTTTCACTATCTACAATTAAAAATAATTTATTTTTAGTATAAAGATTTATACTTTCATTTGTTGATGCACCACCAGTCATTTCCCAAAATAAGTCATCAGCTTTTGTATAATGCTTGCTGGGATTGTTTTCATTTGTTTGTAAATAATAGAATCCATTTTTATAAACAATTTGAGTATAAGTTGAATTACTATTTTTATAATATAAAAACATACCATTCTCATTGTAATCGTTTGCTCAGGCAATAAAATCACTTACGCTATATTCAAGAGGGTTATAAATTTCATCGCCAAAAGTTACATTAACAACTGGTTCAGTAATCATTGTCTTATCTTTTGGAATTAACCAATAGATACGATTTGCTGAAGCTAAATCCTCTTCACCTCTTGCAATAGAATAGAATGATGCTTCAATATTTCTTTTTATATTTGCATCACTCGGTTTAATTAACTCACTATTTGCGTTTGTTGATGCTTTATACAAAGTATAAATACCACCCTGCGCATCTTTTGGCTCTAACTGCAATCCTTGAACGGTATCCAATACATTATCTTCAGTATTTGTTGTATTTGTAAAAGTTAAAGGTAATGATATATAAGTATTTTCCAATATTGATCTTACCTTTTCAAAATTTCTAAATACATCTTTATTATAATCATATCGTTTAGTAATAATTTTGTGTATTAAATATTTTGAGAAAGCATGATATTTTTCACCAAATTCTTCTGTAGCACCATTACAGTCTATTTGATTATTTTCCTCATTTTCATCAATAAAAGAAATGAAATCTTGGGTTTCATCATTATAATCATAAGTTTTACAAATTAATGCAATAATACAATTTCATAAAAAATTTTCTTTCTCTGTCATTGAATCACTTGCATTAATATAATATCTGTTATATCTTGCTGGCAACTCAGGATTTTCTTCATCTATAATTTGAAATCCAAAATCAGCAAGAATTTCATTTTTTGTTTCATACCATTTATTTATATAAGACATTATTAATTGAATTAAATCTATATCATTATTATAAAGTTCAAAAGTAATATTTTTATTTGAAAAGAATGAATTATTTAATTGTCTAATAATATCTTTAAAAATTGACTCTATTAAATCTAGTTGTGTGCTACTTCTTTTAAAAGAAAAAGCAATTCTAACTCTTTCATTAGGCGCATTCGCGTTTGTAAAAGTAATAGGTATTTCAAATTTTTCTTTAAATATGGAACTTGTTTCTCAATTCACTCAACTTGTATCAAGCGGATCTAATTGAGTTCTTTCTCAAGATTCACGATAATATGGCTGAGATAATCTTGGGTCAGGTGACACTTGTTTATTATCTTGATAATACAAATGCAATTTTAATCTTTTTAATATTGAATTTTTTCTTTCTGCATTTATATAATCATTATAAGTATTAATAAAAGTAAAAGTTCCATCCCCATTATTATAAGCAAAACGAGGAACTAAAAATCTATCATTATCAAATGTTTCAACTGTAAAAAAGCTTGCGCCAAAAGTAGATAATAATGCGGTTGTATCAGTAATTTTTGCTGATGAATATCCCATCATTATTTTTATATTTTTTACAGCAATATCTGGGGTTCTATTTACTATATTCCCAAATTTATCTAAATTATATTTCCCGTTTTTATTAATAAAATCTTCATTTTGATAAAAAGTACAAGTTATTTTTGTAATATTACCTATTTCTTCTGGATCAAAATCATAAACTACTTTTTGCTCAAAATATACACCATTTGAAGCGTAAAGATTACCATTCATTACATTAGTATTTAAATAAAATGTTCGTTCATTATCAACTGCCTTATCTGTAACTAAATCAATTCTTAATCCATAATCTCCAGCATAAGGAGCATCGCCAGAAGAAAATTGTGTCGCAAAATCAGCAGAAACAGCAATTCTATCTAGGCCTTTTAATCCGTTGATAATATTAGTACCGGTTCTACCGTTTATTACAGCATTTTCATCAATAATATTTCCTAAAGAAATTTCTTTACCACTAGGAAGTGGATCATTAGCTATAAGTTGTAAACTACGGTCTTTAAAATTTTCTGCTAAGTTTCCTGTCATATCAATAAAGTTTTTAAATGGGTCAACCCATGTAAAACTTTCTGTTTCTGGACTTACATACTTACCAATAATTATTTTTGTACTATTATAATCCCCATTAGGGATTAAGACCCAAACGTTTTGCCCGACGGCATAATCTGTTTTTTCGCTATACGCTTCAAAACGCAAGGCGTTATTTAAAACAATATACTTGCCATCCTCTGCTTCAGAATTATCTTCTATTTCGCAAAGAATAGTAGTATCTTTATTAAGTTCTTCAAAGCGTTTCTTTATAATTGCGTCAATTGCCCCAAATAACTCTTCGCTATATTTGTTTGCCATCGCAGACCTCCTTTTTCACATAAATTCTATTCTAATTTATTATCAAAAACAAATGGGCTAAATTACCCAAACACACCCAATATAAAAAAAGAGGGACGGATTTCTCCGTCCCTTTATTTTTATTGTTTACGTCCTGCGTATTGTCCTGCAAGACCTATTAAATTATTAAAGGCTTCTTCTATTTCGCTATGATTAGTAGCGTTCGGGAATTCAGCATGGATTGTGACATTTTGATCTAAATAATCACCACCAGAAGAAACATTCCCGGCAAATAAACTACCTAAACCAGAAGCAGAAATGCCCGCATTTGTTGTAAGCATTTCTACCAAATCTCTAACGAATCCGACAGTATGAAGCATATTTACCGTATCTGTTTTATTAAGAACAAGTTCTTTTTCATGCATCATTGCGAATTTTCCTTCTGGACCTCAAGAACCCATAAGACCACCTTCAGCATTTTTCATTAAAGTATTTACAGCGGCCATATTATGAACAATAAACCCATTCGCTATAAAAGTATGAGTATTATTTAATGTAATATTATATGTGGTATAATCAGGTATATCTTTTCTTCAAATAATATTTATAATTTTACTCTGTTTATTATAGCCTAAAATTTCTTGTCCAATTTCTATTGGGGTTGTTTCAACTTCATGTTCAAATAAAGCAGTTTCGTAATCTAAAGATTTTCATCCATCGGTAGCAAGGATAGGATGACAAGCGGTCATACCAAGAACTGTACCATCTTCAAATTCAACATATAGCATATTTATAGTATTATGATGCCTTGTCATCGTAAATAGTTCTTCTGGAACAAATTCTTTTGTTTCTTCATCATAAGCCATAATAATATCACCATACTGAATTTCTTCAATATTTTTTTCTGTCCCATCGGCCATAAGAATTTTTGTACCCGGATCAAAACAACCGCCAGCCTTAGCAGTTGCTAGGCAACCAGTTTTACAAGTGCCGGTACAAGAACTAGCACATCCTGTTTGATAATTAGTTGCTTTTCCAGACCCTTTACATGCTGAGAAACACGCGCTACCGCATCCACTGCTTGATGATTGTCCACCGGAAGAGCTACCACCGCCTCCGCCGGAGCCTCCTCCGCCAGAAGAACCACCTCCACCGCCGGAACCGCCGCCTCCTCCTCCACCAGAAGAAGGATTAGGAACACTGATATTAACTTTAGTGTTATTTAATTCACCAATTGATTTAATAACATCTAAAATCTTTTGCTGCCATCCTTTAAATTTATTAATAATATCATCAATAGTTTTAGACATTCCATCTTTACCATAGAACATTTCCTTAAGGTTATCAAGAATTTCTTTAAATTCTTTTCCCATATTATCGGACATTTCTTCTGCCGCGTCCGCAGCATCGTCCATCGCGTCAGAAACTTCGCCCATATCTTCAACAACGATATTAACAAAATCGTCCATATCTTGGCCAGCTTCTTGGAGAATTCTTTCTCTGTCTTCATATCACTGCTCAAATGATTTAGTGATTTCTTCATCAGTATTTAAAGAATTTTCTCTAAATGCATCTAACATATCATTTAAAGAAGTAAACTGACCTTCAATGCCTAAAGTTGTTTCGCCAAAGCTATCAATTAAATTATGGTTTTGAACGCCATACTCATCAGTAATTCAAGCGCCATCAGATAAAGCTTGATTAAGGAATTCACCATAAGCCTCTTGCAATTCTTTTTGTTTTGCAAGCATTCTCTGTTGACGCTCTTCATCGGTTATGTCTAATCCAGCAACATAATCACGATAATCTGCAAGTTGTTTTAAATAAGACTCTTGCATAGCTCTAACTTGATCTTGATTCCATTTTTCAAGCTCATAAAGTTTATCTTCATAATCTTGTTGTGCTTTAGCTACATCTTCTGGATTTTGAGTATAAGTATAACTTCAGTTGCCTTCGTTATCACGAGTCATACGAACTAAATTTTTCGCATTTCTCGCTTCTTCTATTGCAATTTGAGCCTGTTCAAGTTCAAGTCGTCTTTCTAAAAGACCAACATCATATTCATTTAATTTTTTACCTTCGCGTTCAGCTTTTAATATATCTTGTTGTAATTTCTTTAATCTTTCTTTGCCTCTAATATTATCTGTATTATTAATAGCATTGTTTACATCACGAGTTAATTTACTTAAATTATAAATTTGTTCATAAGTAGGTAAATATAAATCATTTACTTTGTTTTGAGCATCAAAGTATTCTTGTAAATTAGATAAACTACCAGCAGTACCAGAGACTGCTTTATCAAAGGTATCTGCAATCATTTGCATATTATCTTTGAAATTATCAACAGCTTTATTTAAGGCTTCTTTTTCTCTATCTAAATATTCATTTTGAGCCGCTAACATTTGGTCATATACATCAGCCAATTCTTTTTCCATTAATTTTCTATCAGCTTCACCAATTTCTGGGTTCGCCAATGCGGCTTCATACTCCTGTTTAAGTCTTGCGTAATTTTCTTTTATTACATCAAATTGCTTTCTACTAATAACAAGATTTTTTTCTGCGGCTTCAAGAGAAACTTTATTCATTTGTTGCAGTAACTCATTACTAACACCAAGAACATCCTTACCAACAATATCAATAATATCACGATAATTTTTCATGACATTAGCAAGATCTTCAATAATATCTTTTTGATGATCTATTTTATCATTAAATTTATCTATACTGTCTGATAATTGTTCATAAGCTTCAGTACGTAATTGGTCAAGTGTTTCAGCCCATTTTAATAACTCAGAACGATAATCAAGCAATTGCTTTCTTTCTTTTTCTGTTAATTGACCGATGTTTGCAAGCATATCTTCAAGAGAATAACTGCCATTTAAATATTTTTCAACTATGTCTGAAGTCAATTCTGGATGATTTTCATTGCTAAGCATTTCAACAATGCCATTTTGAATATTGGCAACTTCTTCAATTGCATTAGCTGCTTTTTGGCCTAAAAGACCAACCTTTTCGCCAATTTCATATATGCTTTTATCTGCTTGTTTAATTAAATAATCAAGATATTTTGTACCTTCTTCAATTAACTCATTAAGGTATTTTACTTTATAAGTTACAATTTCAAGACGCTCATCATAAATTTTATTCATTGCTTCATTATAGCCTTTTTCGGCTTCATGAAGTTTATCTAAAGATTGTTCATAATTTTTAATAGCATCTTCAAATTTCTTTCAAGCGTCATCATCCATGCCACCAGCGTTATATTTATCTATAAAACTATCATATCAGCTTTGGAAATTTTTAATTGAGCCATCCTCGTTGAATTCTGCGCCATATCCAATTAAAGCATTTCTATCTTTATTATAATAATCTTCAGCCTCTTTTGCTAATTTCTGATATAGCTCTGCTTGCTGTTGTAAAAGCTCAATCTCTTGTTTCATATAATCAATACGACCTTCACCAAAAGCGCGATCTTTTGATTGATTAAGAATATCAAGAGCATTTTTATTTCTCTTTAATTGATCAGTAACTTCATGATAACGGTTAGTGCCCTTTTCTTTTTGTTTTTGTTCTTTTCCATGGCCACCACCGCCACCTTTTCCTTTATCTTTTCCTTTATTTCCACCGCCATGCGTAGAATTTTTATGTTTAAAACCACCACCGGAAGATTTACGAGCTGATTTAACACGCAATACAGGCACCATGACCTGATCTTCTTCGTTTTCTGATTTTTTAACAGGGTCATAGGTAATTTGTGGAGTTGAACCGGTCCAATCATGAGGACTACCATCTGGTAAAACGGTTGTTCCATGTATAGGAACATCGGTAACTGTCGGATTTGCATCAATAAATTCTTGCTTTTGCTCCTCTGGTACCATGATTGATTCTACTTCTGCATCAATACCCATTGAAGCAAGCAAATCAGTTGCTTGATCAGCTGTCATTGCAGCTGCATTAATGAGTTCATTCATGGCTGTAATAGCTTGAGAATCATCAACAACAGCTCCAATTTCAATATCATCTATACCATTATTAATTTGGTTTCTTACTTCATCAAGTGTTGTATTAAATTGTGCTAAACTGGCGTCATCAATACCAAATTTTGCTTCTATTTCTTGCTCAGCAAGATCCAATAAACGTTGATAAGCATCTTCATTTCCTTCTACAGCCGCTTTCATTAATTCTAAATTGTCTGTATTTCGGATAAAAGTTTCTGATAATTGATCGCCATCAATATCTAACAAATCGCCATACGCATCTCGCATATCGCGAAGAGTCTCTGCCTGATCCATAAGAGTGCCAGATTCAAGCGCATGCATCCAATCTTCGTAATTTTCATCAACAGCAACAATAGCCTGATCAAAACGAAGAATATCATCTGTTAATTCAGCTAATGCAACTCTATCATTTGCAATATCTTCTGGAAGATTTAAATCTTTTCAATGATCTTCAAGATATTGCATTAAATCAATAAATTCTTCTTTATCAATTCCATGTTCATTAACAGCCTGTTCAATTAATTCTTGAACTTTTTTGCTTTGAGCAATTTTATTTTCTAAAGCATCAAAGTAATCTGGCGGAAGCTGTTGTAATGTGTCTTCATCAAAATTAGCTTTTAACGTATCTACAATTTCTTGAGGACTCATATTTAACAAATTAGATAAAGCGCTACCTTTAATAGCAGCATCAATAACCATTTGTTTTTGATCTTCTGTTAAAGCAGATTCTTCAATACCCTGAGCTTCGGCATATCTTTTTATTGCTCCTTCTACATCTACATTATCTCCATTTATATTTGCGAAATTTTCTGCATATTTATTAAGAGCATTATCTATTACAGAATCTTCAATGCCAAATTCAGCACCAGCGCCATATATGCCTTGGTCTTTCATTGACGTTCTTGCTAAATCAGCAAAATCTTGGGTATTTTCTTCTTGATTTTTTAATGCCTCTGCATAAGCATCAATTTTATTTAAGAAATAATCATAAATAATACCTTCTGTACGGCCACCAATGGCTTCACTAAATTTTTCTTGAAAATTAGAAGCATTTAAATCTCCATTTTTCATCATTTGTTCAATATTATTTCAATATTGTTCAAATTCTTGTTGACTTAATAATGTAGATTTTCCATCTTCACCTTTAATTCTATAGCCGATTCGGTTAGACCCATAATCTTCTTTGGTTACATCACTAGTACTATTTTTACTTCTTAAAACATTCTTTAATGTTTGTTCTGTATTTAATTTTTGAGCGTTATTTTCAAGTGCTTGCTGTTCAGCGCGAGCAATCGTTAAACGCTCTAGCATAATTTCATTTAATTTTTCTTGGTCAACTACTAATCTACCAGTAGCTTCATCTTCTTTTAAAACTTCTGGCCCATATTGATCTCTTATTTTTGCTATTTCTAATTCATATTTTTGTAAAGCAATTAAATGTTCAATACTACCGGCCTGTGCGTTATTTAATTCATCATATAATGAAGTTAAATTATCTATTGAAGATTGTAAATTTTCATATTCATTAGTTAAACCTTCAATAATTTCTCTTTGTTTTTCTAAGGCTTTATTATTGGCTTCTATTCTTCCTTCAACCGAAGCATTATACGCTGCTTCTTGGGCTTTTTTAAATAATCAAAAAGCGGCTGTAACTGCAGCAACAATGGCAATTAATCACCATATATGCGTTCCCAAGAAAGTTATTGCGCTTGTAAGCGCATTTGTTGATACTCCACTTTCCTGTAAGATTTTTAACATTTTTTGGAAAGAATCAGTCGCAGTTCTAGCGCCTCTTCAAATAGACCCAAAAGACCCAACTAATGAACCAACACTTACTTTCCCATCTTTAAAAGATTTTGCCAATCCTTGCATACCAGAAGACATAGCGGTTAAACTACTAGCTGCTCTAACCGCATTAGTTGTCATATCAGCCCAATCCGGGCCAGAGCCCTTTACTTCTTGTTTTAATCTAGCAATAGCTGCTTTTTGATCATCTGTTAATTGAATTTGACGTTCTATTTTATCAAGTAAACTAATATATAAATCTTCTTGTTCGCGAATACTTGATACAACCTCAGAATTTTTTTCTAATCCAGCATTTGCTGCTTCTTCTTTCGCTAATTTTAAATCCGTTACGCCACTTTTAACTTTATCAATGGCAGCGTCAACAGAACTTTCATCATATTGATTTATTCCTAAAATGCTTTCTATAACACTAATATTATCTTCAGCAGTAGCATTTTTAAAAACACTTTTTACTCTATCTAATATTTGATTTACGCCATTTTCTACATTTACTTCAGCATCATCTATTGCTTTATCTATACTTTGTCCGTCAAGTCCCAAAGCCCTTTCAAGGATACCAGAAGCTTCCATATTATTTACATACTTCTGGCTATCCATAATCTTCATTATTTCTTCATTTATAGAATTACCATCTTGTGAACCAACAGTTTTTGCTCTTTTTAAATCAGTAAGAAGATCACCATATTGGGCTGTTTCTTTAGCGCTATTAATAATTGTATTGAATTGAGAATCACTGACATCCGAAATTCCTTTTATTTGTTCTAAATCAGCCGCTATTTTTTGTAATTCCTGATCTTCCTCTATTAATTGACCTATTTCAGCTTGTCTTCTATTAAAAATTTCGGTTAATCTTGCAGCTTCTTGTATACTGCCTTCTGATTTTAAAACATTTATTTTTTCTAATAAAGCAATTTGATCATCATATAGCTTCATTATATCTGGGTTATCTGTCAAATCTTGTTGTGTAAATAAAACATCTAACATTGACCCTTTAAAATCTATATTGGCTTTTTCTTGCACTCCAGTTATGGCATCTTTTACTAAAAGCATTGTTTCTGCCACGTCTCTTAGTTTTTGAGCAAAACCGCCAACATCCAAAGAAGAAATTCCCATAACAAGCATGGAAATAACGCCTTTTAATCCGCCTGCTCCATCTATAACTTGACTTATAAAATTAACAATTCCTGTTAAAAAATTAGTTAATTTAATAAAAAATTTATCATCTATTAACTGGTCATAAATTCCTTGTCAAGCTGCTTGTAGTCTATTTCTAGCGCCTTCTCATGATTCTGCAAATTCTTCAGCTTGTCCTTGTAAATATCCATCAGACTGTTTTGCTCCAACAACCAATTCTTGGAATTTATCATAATTATCCATTAAGGTAATTAGGTTATTATATTGCCTAACACCACCAACGGTTTGTGCTAAAGCATCTTTGGTAGCATCATCTAATGTTTGCCACCTAACTGCTAAATCGTCTAAAATATCATCAGCATTTCTTAATTCTCCATTTACATCAAGAACTTTTACTCCAACTGTTTCTAATGCTTTAGAGTATTTAGTTAAATCTACGCCATCTTCTAAAGTATCGCCTAATTTTAAACTTTCTAAACGAGCAAAAATTGTTTTAAGAGAATTACCAATAGTAGAAGCACTTTGCTGAGTAACATCTCTTAAAAGAGTCATCGCACTAGCGCCATATTCAAAACTTAAACCAATCGTTTCTGCAACAGCAGAGAAAGATTGCATACCTTCAGCGATATCAGCATTACTAGCAGCAGTGACAGCACCTAAATATGAAATTGCATCTGCATAATATTCAACTGATTTAGAACCATCATAAAAGTTATTCCAAATAGCTGTCATATATGAAGAAATCTGTTCTGCACTTTCACCGGAGGTTTGAGCAAGTTTAATCGTAGTTTCTGTACGCTTAATAACTTCTTCATCACTTAAACCAGCTTGATAATAAATTAAAGCACCAGATACAACATCTTTTGTGCTCGCACTTAAATCTTTAGCCATTTGATTTGCAGTTTTTGCAAATTGAGCCAATTGTGAACCAGACAAATCTGAAACAATCGCAATATCTGTTAATCCTTTATTTAGTTGTTGGGCATAAGTATAAGCACTTCTCAATGCTCCTTCAACCGCATGGATTGCATTAGATTGAATTGTCCACATGGCCGTATTCATTAGGCCTTGAGCAAATTTCTTTAATTTTCCACTTAAAATAGTTACTTTTGTGTCAGCCTCCATTACTTGTTTAGCTAACCCATTAAAGAAATTTCCACCATCAATTTTTTGGAATTCTTGCGCCATTGTTTTTAAATCAATATTTGACGCTTTTAAACCCCTCTCAAATTTACTTAAATCTAATTTTCCAGTTGCAGAAGTGGCTTTTTCAAGAATTCCTCTTAATTCTGCCGCTTGACCAATAATTTGATTAAATTGATTACTATTGCTTTTACCTATATTTGCGCTAGATATAATTTTTGATAAATCGTCCTTTAATTTATTTATTTCTTCTCTAGCTTTACTAGTATCCGCAGTAAAACTAAGACCAAATTGTAATTGTCTATCAGGCATAAGTCACTACTCCTTTCTCTCTTATAAAAAACAGGGGTTCTTACAAAGAGTAAGAACCCCTAAATAATGTCTTCTCTATTGGTATATTAAAAATATGCCAATAAAATAAAAGTGATTAGCCCAACTTAGTAACTACATCTTTAAGTAAAGTTAAGTTTTCTGGATTAGAAATATTTTTTTGTAATTCGGTTACATCAAAATTTAAATCTTTATAATCTGTAACAACATTATCAAGTATTCCAAATACAGAATTTTGATATTTATAAATTGAATTAACAGTATCCATTAAAACATCATCAATTCAAGTTATTTCAACTTCTGGAATGTTATTAATAATTTCATCTGCTAAATTAGAAGAAACTAATAAATCATAAAGTTTAGGAATATCTCCTAATTGTTTATCTGTAAAAGAAATATTTGTATAATGTTTAATAATTTCAATTGTTTTAAAAATTTCTAATTTACCAACATTATAAAATTTTAAATCATCAGCACTTTCGTTAATTATTGTACCAATCATATTTAATTTTTCATTAGATGGTAAATATTGTTTTATTTCAATGTCTTGATCATTAAATTTTAAAACAGTAACAGAATCATCTATTTTAAGATTTAATTTATTTAAAGAAATTTTTGCCATTTAAAAGCCTCCTTTTTCTCTTTATATAATTATAATAAATTTTTTTATTTTACACATTTGGAACAGTAACTCTGGCGCCTTTATCCAAAGCGACACCATAAGCTTTTACTCTTGCTCCATTGTCTAAAACTCTTGTTAAAAATTCATAAGAAGTCTCAAATCCTTTACGAGTTAAAAAAATCTTATTTTTCTTACCAATAACATTTGGCACAACATGACTCATGGCATAATTAAAAGTAGCAGATAAAGTTTTGCCTTTCATTGTAAATCCAAATTTGCCGGCATCATGTAATTGAGCTCAATGATATAATGACCAAATCCTTGAATCATGCGGATTTGAAAGTCATTCATAAATACGATTAATAGTTAAACCAGTATGTAAAGAAAAGTTTTTTGACCTACCGGCTTTAGCACTAATAGCTAAAAACATTGCATTTTGCAATGTTTCATATCCCTTTTTGCTTAAAACAATTCCCTTAAAATCATTTTTAGCCAATTCTCGTAAAGTTTTAACTTTGTTATTTGCTAATTCAATTTGTGTATCTCATATTGCATTATCCATTTTTGCATCAAAAATACCAATATCTTCCTTAATATCAACAGCTCCGCCAGCATCAACTTTTACTTTAACATCTCCAAGCTGATAAGCTTTATATCCCTTTCCCCTTTTTGGTTTATGATCATTTGCATATTTCGTTCCGGCTATTTCTAATTCTGCACCAGTGATAGCACTACTAATACCAGCTAAAGAACGAATTAGACTTTTTCCTTCAATTTGTAATGATTTAATTCCAGCCGGAAATTTTGCCGCAACTTCACCTTCTAGTATGTCTATATTCTTTTCTAATTTTTTAATTGCTGGTTGAACCATTCCTTCTTGAGTTTCAGAATATGTATCTATTATAGCTCTATAATTATTTATCAATTGATTTAATCTTACTTTATAACCAGCGATATCTGCTTCGGTAGCATTTTCAGAAAGGCTATATTTTTTTCCCAAATCCAAAAAATCATTTTCTACTTTTGTTATTTTTTCTTCAATAATAGCAGAAAAACTACTATTATCCTCACTCGCATTTACACCAGTAGCGCCATTTTCATAATCTTTATTAAATCGTTTAAAATATCCTTTTTCAGCATTGCTAATAAAAGCTAAATCTTTAATTGCTTCTTTTTGAGCTAATACAATTTCTTCTTCTGTTGGAGCGTGATCAAAAATAAAATGCCTTTTATATTCAGTGAAATTACGAAATTCATCAAAATCCGGTTCAAAAGAACCTAATGACATAAGTCTATCTGGCAAAAATCTTTGCCCATTATTTGTCATTTAATCACCCCCTATAAAAAAATGGGGAGATTTCTCTCCCCTATTATTTTTTTAATTAACCAAAATACTTTTCGTCTTCTTCTGGGTGAACTGTTGAATTTCTTACTAATGCTAATGAACCAGCAGTATCAAACATTTGAATTGTAGCTAAGACTTTCTTGCTATGGTCAAATCTTGTATAATCTGGGAAAGCATCCATAACGAAATTGAACGTAGAAGGATCACCACTTGAAGCCATTGTGAATGTAAAGTTGGACTGAATCTTGCAGTTTGGAATTGTAAAGATAGCAGGTAAATCAACGCCATCCTGAGTTCTGAATAATGTTTCAGCCTCAAGGTAGAAGTTACCACCGAACTTATCTGGAGTAATTTCAATCTGACGAGCACCCTCAATCTTTTCCTCATAGTAATCAACTAAAACCGCATCTGCTAAAGCAATCTCTTCTGCTAAACTAGTAGCAGCATATGGTGTTTGATAATTAGCAGCACTTGGATCAGCATGGTTCTCATGCTCTTCAATCTTAATAGCAAATTTACCATCTTCGCCAGCTTCAGCCGCAACATGAGTTGGAATATATGGCTCACTAATAATTTCGCCACCTTTTACAAGCATAACATAAGCAAAGTTATCTTTCTTATCTGCTGGTAAATAAGGTTTGTGTTCAAGTCTAATTGTACCATCTGCATCAAAATCATCAGTCTGCTCAACATGATGCTGATATAATGGTTTGTCTTCAGAAGCATCAACTAATCCTGCACCAGAAAGAATCATGAAACCTTCTGCGGAGATAAGAGCATCTTCCATATTGAAAGTAACAGTTCTTTCACCTTCCCAAGCAACCAGTCTTGAGTTACCACGGCCACCCTGTGCATAAACAGTGGTAGCTGCGCCTTCCATACTGGAAGTCTTTAATGTATCAAAATAAATAACTGGTTCGTTCTTGTAGAAAACCTTGTTACCGACTTTCATAGCTGCTTTTGCCTTTAAAACAACTTCGCAAATTTCGCGTACGCCGAACTTCATATTAAATCTTCCTCCTTATTTTTTTAATGAATATTTTTCATTCAATCTTCAACATCTTTATCTGGAGTAGCACCAGCTAAACGCTGTTTAACATCCAAATCTCAGTTAAGATTTAGCATATATCTTTCAACTAAATCATACAATTGGAAAATTGTTAAATTTAGCATATCTTGTAATCTTATATGCAAAGCAACTGTAAGAATTGAAAGATATCGCGTGAATACGCTGTCGCCACCTTCTTGCGCTTTTTGCGCTGCGACTCGTTGACGACCTCGCATGAGCTTTTCAGCAATTTTTCGTGCCTCTTCATTTGCCGGATTAAATGTATCTTGCCCACTTTCCTTTAAACAAAAAACCGCACTTAAAATAGATTGCAAGTTTTCAAAATTATTCTCATCTATATTAATACTTTGTTCTCCAATATTTAACAATAATGCCCTTGGAGTAAAAAGCACTTGTCCATTAGGGAATAATAAATTTAAAACTTTGAGCACGCACAGTTTAGCATTCGTCGCTTCTTTGCTTTGCATCATCGTCATAAATATTTGAAAATTTGTTGTTTCTGATAGAAGGCTTTCGTCCTGTATATACATTGTTTTATTAAGACACAGCACCTGTGCCCCCATAAAAAATTCCTGCTCCCCTATCATACTTATTTCTTTAATCGTGGGTTGATGAACAGCAACTTGTAATTGCGGGATTGGAATATCAACCCCAGACATTAACATTAAAGTGTCCATTAATAATGTTTTCTTTTACTGTCTTTATTAAAGATTTCATCAAAATCGTCTATAAATTGCTGTTCTTTTTCCTCACTTAATAAATCCCTTTGATCTTTATTATAATTCTTATCCTCACCACCGTGAATAGCAGAATACATTAATGTTAAACCTGCAAACTCATCATTTAAAATAATTTGATTAGCTCCTAAAAATTGAAATAATCCAATTCCAGTAAGTTTTTGATTATTTAACATTGTATCTAATTCAGCAGCAATACGATAAGGTCTTAATTCAAAATCTTCTAATTGCCATTGATCAAAATGACAAATAATATCAAAAGTAACTATATTATCTCTAAATTGTGGATTTTCAGCATTAGTAGTAAAATTATCAAAAGAAATAATGATATAAGCTAATACACTACCATCAACATAAAGTTTAGGAACTATTTTTATATTTTTCCCAAATAATTCAGCTTTTTGATCTTCTGTCAAATCAGGATGACCATAAGGCTTATTAGGTTTAGCCAAAGCATGCCTATCAGTATAGTACAGCAATCTTTGTAGCCTCTTATTTTCCATTATTTTGCCAGTAATAATAGTTAAATCCTTTTCTACTGACATAAAGCTAGATTGAGGCTCTCTATAATTCTTAATCATAGCTTATCTCTCCTTTTACACTAATATAATGACTCAACCACAATAGTTTTCTTTGCGCCATTACATTCTAATTCAAATTGGCCACTAAAGCCTTTTATCCACCTAACAGTAATATGATTACCATTAACTGTACTTTCAACGGGGTACTTTTTATCAATATTCCAATTTGCTACGCCTATTCCTTCGTAAGAATAAGTAACAAATGTCCTTGGTTTGATAAAAGTTTCTCCCACAATTAAATCTGTTGGAGTTGCTGGATCAATAGGTTTAACAATTAAACCACCAACAAGCCCATTTTCCATATCATCTTCAGTTTCATTAGCATAATATTCAACCGCATTAATTTGAAGAATACCTTCCATACTAATACCATCTACGGCCTCAATTCGCCAACAGGTATTTGGATCTCCTTCATCAATTCCTTTTAAATAAAACTTAGAATACCGTCTAAAATATTTAGATGTTTCTGGAGTTTTAGTCATTAAGAAATTAATACTATAATTTGGGCGGTCAATACTATCTCCACTTTTTTGTATATATTGAATTTTTGTTTCTACTGGGCCTCTTACTGCAAGATAAACAGTTTCAATTTCACCTTGACTATTTTCTCAAGATACTTGATATCTACACCTTCTAACTTCACCTCTAAAATAAGCAAGTTCAGTTTTATCTTGTAAATAAATAATTCATTTACTATCGGTATTACATCATTCAAACACATCGCCCGGTTTATATTTATACTCATAACCAACAGATAAAACTTTATCATCATAATTTTGAGTTAATTTATTTGGATTCATAAGAGCCGGAGCTTCTCCTCCGCCTTCAATATGTTTAACCTTTGCGCCTTGATAAGAATATAAAACCGCATGATCTAAACTTCAGCGTTTATCATGTATCATTCTATCTTGTTGTGGATATCCACCATTGGTCTTCAGTCTTCTAGCCATATTTGAAACGCCTCAAAATTGTGACTTCGTTTTATCCATGGCATATCTCCCTTAATAAAGAAATACATTCAAATACTGTCTTTCTATAAATGAAAAAGTCTAATTCAACTTTTCGCATACCTTCTAATTTAGACAAAAGAATTAAATGATCTTCAGTAATATCAAATAATTCGCATAACCCAGTAACTTCAATTAAAACAGTCTCTAATTGAGACTGTCAGTTCTCCTCATTCTCTCTCATTGGAATTAACTTCCATAATTGATTTGTCAATCTAGCGATATCTGCTTTTATTATATCATTAGGAATTTCAATATTAAATTTGTTCGCCACCATCGTAAATAATCCAATCGTAGCCATCTAAATCACTAGTAGGATCATCTTCGCCTTCATGGCGATCATTAGTTTTCAATTTCTTCCTAACATCATAATAAACACCATAACCAACCTGATTACCCCAGTTAGATTCAATTAATCCAGTTTCAGGGTCGGTTCTTCTACGTTTATATAAACGCTGCATATGATGTGATTGACGCTGCGTTTCTCCAAGTAAGGCTTGAAGTTTTGCTAAATGGTTTGCTTGTGAAGTAAACTTAAAATCAGTACCACTGTACTTCATCCTTGTATTTTCAATAGAAGTAACTTGGCGTTGTAACCACGCATTCATCATAAGAATAGCAAGAATATTAATTTCTTCACTAGTTAATTCTTCATCAAATTGAGAGCGCTCAACGAGAACTTGAGCTTGTGGATATTCCCCATCATCCAGTTCATCCCAAACAACCCCAATTATAAAGTCCCCTTCATCAACTAGATCCTCGTCAATAACGAGAGTCTCTATTGTGTATTCATCTAAATGTTTACGAGGAAACTCAAAACCGGGAATTGCGTCTATTAATAATGTACGTAAATCTTTAATCGTATCTTCTGGAGTTAGCTCCATATACATATCGTCTGTAATTTTGCCTAAGAAACGATTATAAACATCTACAAACGACGTTCCCATAAAGTACCTCCTTTTTATCCCTGTTATTCTTTAGGAGTTGCTTTAGTTCTACGAGTTGCTTTTTTTGGAGCAGGAGTTTCTTCACTATTTTCTGCTACTGGTACTCTGCGTCTTGTTTTCTTTGGAGCCTCAGCTTCTTCAGCTCTATCTTCTGCAGTAGCATTAATTGCTGCCATTACATCAAAACCAAGTTTTTCTTTCATAGCTGCCATTTTATTTAAATCAGCCATTGGCAAAGAAACAGAATATTTCTTAATTAAATCAATAACACCCATTGGTGCAAAATCAAGAGCATCAAGGAACGAATCTAAAGAACCTCTTAAAATAAGCTTCTTTACATCTTCATCATTGTAATTATATTCTGGTTCAATTGGCCCATTAATTTCTTTACGAGCTGGTTCATCTAAAATCTGTAAATATTGAGTAATTAAAATACGGCCACCCTGAGAATATTCAAGTTGTCTTAATTCATCAGAGTCAATGCTTTTAATTTCTCCCGGTAAAAAGTCTCTACGAACTTTAAGGTCTGGAACGCTATAAACAACATTACCAGCACTCCTATTTTTAACATTAATTTTCTTTCCCATTGTATTTATCTCCTTTTTCTCTTATAACCGAAAAAACGGGGAAAAAGGAATACCAAGATTCCTTCTCCCCCTTAATTCCTTTTTGTATTATGCTGCAACAAATGCAACACTTAAATTAACGACTTCATCTTCTGCGCCAATTGCAATGGTTCTAGCAGCTTGAGCTAAATCCTCAGCTTTTGCCCAGAACACGATGTGACCCTTAGCTAAACCTAAACCGGAAGCCTCGTCTTCATCAGCCTGTTCTAACGCACTACCATTCCAAGTAGCACCAACAATTGAATCTAAACCAGTATCAATATCTAAGCCAATCCACTTATGCTCGCCTTGAGCTGGATTGCTAGAAGCAAATGATACTAATGATTCTAAATCGCCTTTAATTAAGACTTCATCACCACTTTGTTCTACTGTAACAGCTCCATTGTTGGTCTGCATATCTGCATAATGGGCATCCCAAGATGGAAGAGTGGCCAACTTACTAACTGTTACCGTTAATGTCCCGAGTTTTGTCCGCCTTCGTTACCACCCTGATTGCCGCCTTCTTGGCCGCCCTCAGAACCACCTTCTTCAGGTTCTTTAATAACGACAACGTTTTCAACAGTATCCTTTAAGTTGAACTTAGTCATATCAGCTAATGATAAGTCTCTGTAAACACAAATATTATTGCTCATCATGGCAACAACACCAACCTTCTTATAAACCTGAATCTCTCTTGACCAGTCATGGTTCTTCCACTCGTCAACTAAAGTGCCACCTTCTAACGCAACCTTAACAGGTTTCGTATCAGCACCAGCTGCGATAATCCAGCAATAAGAAGCATCAATAGCCTTTTCGCTTAAAGTTTCATCCTTGAAGCCATTTTCAAGAATAACAACATTGAAGCCTTTGTAACCAGCAAGTCTACCAGTTCTGTAGAGCTCGTCTTTCATAGCTTCAGTGTATCTCCAAGCCTCTTGAGGAATCATCTTAACTGCAAATTCAGCTGTGCAGTAAATAGTTGGAGTACCGAAAGATCCAGCAACCATTAATAATTCATCAAACTTAGCTTGATCAAAATCGTTAGCTGTAACGATATTTCTAGCAGGTAATTGGTTAATAGCACCTTTTAATGCTTCGCCAATTTCTTCATAGATTAATTCATCCATGCCTTCCATAACGATGGAAGTTAATTCAGAGAAGTCAACTCTGCCGTCTAAGAACTCTTCAAAACCAATCTGAGCAGCACCGCCAATAGCGCTAGTTGGTACTTCAAAGCTCTCTGAACCAGCAGCAAGCTTGAAGACTTCGTAAACGCCAGCTAAGCCAACTCTAGTAATGAATTGTTTTGCACGATTACGGCTGTTGTATTTCCTTCTGAATAAAGGCTTATCGCCTTGAGCAAATTGCTTAACCTCAGCAAACTGATCATAAGCAATAGATAATTTCTTTGGTAAAATTTCATCAATGGTTTCCTCAATGATAGAGAAAATCATATCTTTGTTTTGTCTATATAATGCGTATGTACCAGCATACTCATTAAATTCTTCACGTAATGTCTCATTTAACTGGTCATATGAGAATGACTCACCATTATAGCTATAAGCAGCAGGAGCATTACGGTCTGCACCAGCAACTAACTTGGCTAATGCTAACAAATTTTCCTTATCTAACATCGTCTTGTCTCCCCCTTCTTATTATTTAATACGCATTAATTTAACGCCTTTTTGGTGGTCAGGCATAGTGTAAACTTTTACAACTTCCCACTTCATATCCGCATCAGCATTAGCAGCTAATTTAACTAAAATACCATCAGCAGCTCTTGGTGCAAGGATATTACCTAATTCTAATTCTTCTTCATCAACTAAGTTCGTAGTGAAGATATCGCCCACGTTTGTCTTGAAAACACGCGGAACCATTCTTGTGCCCTCTGGCATTTTACCCGGAGCAGCCTTTGCCCATGAATGTGCAAATGGGTCTTCAACAGAGTCAACTTCGTATGGATCAGCAGGAGTAGTAATATCCTGATAATTACGAGTACGGCCCATATCAACATCATCAGCACCTACAGGGTTATAAACTCTAGCAATGTAGTTTCTGTTAATCATAGCGAAGTCAGCATCGTATAAGTAATCTCTATAAACCTTAACTTCGTTATATACTAACATCCATTCGCCCTTTCCTTCAAAGTCAACTACGCCTGCGCTGTAGTCATATTTGACGAACTGGCCATTTTGCAGCATTTTAATATTTGCATCAGCTGGTAACTGAGCATAGATTTGACCAGTTCTTTGAGCTGACAGATGATTTGGTTCAACTTGGCCATAACCACGTTCAACATATTTAACGCCGCTTAAATTCTCTTTAGCCATCTGTTATATATCCTCCTTATTTTACTTTTTATTCTTCGCAACTTTTTGGATAGCTTTTACCCAAGCAGGAACAACAGCATCATCATCTTCTTCATTATCTAAAGAGAACACGACTGTTTCCTTCTTTTCTGTATTTTCATCTTCAAGGTTAAAGTTTACCTTGTTACGAACACAAATAACTGATAACTTTGCTTCAATATCATCTAAACTATATTTGTCAATGTTTTCAATGACATCTGCTTTGTCTTCGTCTGAAAGCATATAGAAATTAGCAATCATAGCCTCTTTCTCTTTTCTTTCAGCACTTAATTTGAATGCTCTTAAAGAACTAACTTCTTCTTCTAATGCAGAGCACTTAGCCATTAAATCCTTGTATTCTTGAGTATCCTCAACATGGAACTCAGGACTCGGAGCAGGCTCACCTTCTTCAGCTTTTTCCTCTTCCTCAGCAGGAACTTCTTCCTCTTCTTTAACTTCTTCTTCAGCTGGAATTTCTTCCTCTTCAGCTTCCGGAGCAGCTTCTTCTTCAGGTTTAACTTCCTCTTCAGCAGGAGCGCCTTCTGGTTCTTCCTCGTCAACGATTTCTTCTTCTTTTACTTCTTCGTCAACAATCTTGTCTTTATCTTCCACAGGGGTTCCTCCTTTAATTAAGTTGTTCATCTCACTAATAAACGCACTATAAGTCTTAATAAATCCTTCATCAAAACTGAATTCAAATTTACCAATACTAGCGCCTTCAAAACAAGGCTCAACATCCTGTCCAAGGATGCAGAGTTTAGAGATTATTGCTTCATTGATAATAAAAAATTCGTAATCATCTTTGGTGTTTTTCGTCCAAGCACCTTCAACATTCTCTAACTCCATAGATTGGTTATTTCCATTAGATAAAATTCTTTTAGCTTCTGGATACTGACCAGTCCAAATATAACCTTCAGTCATAAGATATTCATGCTCAACGCCGTCATCCTCAAATTTTTGGAACCAAGCCCGCGCATTTAAATCTACAAAACCGTAAGGCCTTGTTGTATCTTTGAACTCAAATTTACCATTTGATAAATCAATAATTCTGTTATGTTCTTCAAAGTCACCGCTTGTTTCATTATAGAAACCAACGATAGGAGAACCCGGCAAGCTATTCGCTAGCTGAGCTCCTACTTCTTTGGTTATAACAGTTCCGTTACGATTTGGTTCATCACCAACATAGCATACTTTTATCTGTACTTTACTAATGAGAGGATTAACAGGCTCTAAGTTAATAAACTCACAAGGAGTATTCATTCTTAAACTAATATGCATCTATCTTTCCTCCTAGCTCTTTGATTCTTCATTCTTTAATGTTTTATCACTTTTCTCTGACTCTGCCTTTTCAGGTCTTCCGCCAGTGGAAGGTTCAGAGCTACCTGTATTATTTTCAGATTTAGGCGTAGTTGTTTGTTGTTTTTCGCCCAATATATCTGTACTGCTCATAACTGAAGACATGAGCGGTGGTATCATAATATCATACAGATGTAAGATGTTATTTTCAAAGTATGCAGTATTAACAATTGAGCTTTGTGAATGACCCATTGCAATTTGTGGCAACATCTTTGAGTAACCAATTTGTACTTGCTCTTTATACATCTTAGATAAATCTTTATAGTTGTATTGAGTTGTTTCTAAAATGTATAAATGGAAATTGTACTTTTTCCTATTTTTAGCTTGTACCCTCTCTTGTGTAATTTTATCAAAAAATATTTGGAATTGCAAAAGCAACCTTCTCATTACACCTTCATCTTCAAGAATAGATTTCTCTAATGATAAGTTTCCATCCGTATTAAATAAATTCTTTGATACACCGAGAGCATTATACACAGTTCTCTCAACTTTTTCTAATCCATCAACATTTGCTGTTGAAATATTATTACTCATATCAATGGAATCAACATCCGCAAAAGTAGTTAATACATCAACTCCAATTGCACGCTGCAACATTGCAACCGCATTGTTATGAATATCTTGAGCTTCATCAACATCAAATATTAAGTCACCATTTTTATCTAATGGTAATTTTTGAACAATAATACGCAGTAAATCTTGCGCCTGTTTTTGTCTATCTAAACCTTGCGCATTATCTAAATCAATAATTGATGGAATAGCATTTACAAATAAAGGTAAATCTCCACGACCCGGCCCCAAATCAAATTTTATAACACTACCCGGATCAAGTAAATACCACCGTCCATATTTTGCATTTGGTATACTATCATTAACCCAAGTATCATTCCATGGTCTCTCTGGTCTTAACATAACAGTCCAAGGATCTGGATCTGCTGGTAATCTTCCTTTTTTATAAAGAAGATAACCCTTCTTAAAATCTTCTGGGAACAGATCTAAAATACGCATACGATAATTAACATCGGTAAAACGAGTATCAAATCAACTCATATCAAATTCTACTGCCGGCATATTTCCAACGGAATAACGAACTCTACAATAATCAATAGGTAATTCTTGTAAAATTAATCCTTTATCACTTGGAATAATATAACCGAAGTAGGCTCCATCTCTAATTACTTTTAATGCAATATCAGAACAGAGTTTTTTCAAATAAGAATTATCTAAGTAATCAAGAATCTTTACAAATTCTTTTAATACTTTCTCTTCTTTTGTTGCATCATCTAAAATATCTGGAACAATATACCAATCAAAACGATACATTGTTGCATAATAATCAACTACTTTTTGATAAATACCATTTGTTCTATAAAAATAATTAGAGATAGCACGAAGTGCGCGCAAATCTCTATCAGCGAGAGCGCGCATAATGTCTTTTTTATTAAAGAATTCTCTGCGACCATCTTTAAGCGTACCTAACTCAAGAACAGCGTCTTGAACGGTTTTTAAGCCAACTTTTAACTTATTGTATTCAGTCGCAGGGCCATTTACCATATCAAACCCTTTAGCATGGATGGCCTCTTGAGTTTTTACTTCTTCCAAGACCGCACCCTCCTTTATTAATAACCAGCTCGCTTCATAATATAATCATAAGTAATAAGATTTTCTTCCGTGTATGGAATTTCTATTAAATTAATTCCGTGCAAAGCACAAAATCTTCTTTTCTTATTATCATTATGTTGCTGCTGGTAAAAACCTTTTTTACCGCCAAATTTTGCACTTGCTTCATAATGTTGACGACCTTGGTATTCTATGATAAAATCAATTTTACCATCATCATCAAACACTACAAAATCAAAACGCAAAGGGCGACCATTTTCAGAGGCAAGTCCTTCAAAGCTAAACTCCTCCTTAAAGGTGAGCCCAGCTTCTTCTAAAATCTCATGTATCTTCATTTCTCCACGTGAATCTAACATATTGCCTCCTAATTCATAAACATAAATTCTGACATTCTTCTATTCTTTTTACGTTTTTTATTTTCTTCTTCTTCTCTTATATAATATAATCCATACTCAAACGCAGAGAATTTATCCTTGATAATTCTCTTGTTTGCTTGTTTTAAAATAATGTTTAAACCTTCTGTTTCTTCTCGCAGGTTCATCATTTCTTCTTTTAATATGGAAGTTAAAGTGAACGGATATAAGTAATCTGCCCTTTCTTCTGGAGTCATATTTTGACCGAGTTTAGTACCAAGCAGTTTTTCTTTTGCAAGACGCTCATCAATTAATAAACGCACCTTGCCCGCATTCATTTGCGTTTGAACATTTGCATGCGCAACAGAGTTAATTGGCGCATTTGCTTTAATAATGTAAATTGCATCTTGTTCTGTAACAGGAGTTTTAAATTTTTTATAATCATCTAATACGCCTTCATAAGTTCCACCATAAACTCCAAAATCTGGATATTCATCACCGGTCACTGGGTCTATTTGTGGTTTAACAAGATAATCCATTAAACCCAAACCCAAACCGTTACCATCTATGATAAGGCGTTTAGCTTTATAACGATAATATAATTTTTTAAGTCATAGGGCTTGCGTTTCAAAGTGGTCGTTTTCCATAACCTCAATATTTACAAGAGATTTAAATGACTCACCTACATTCTGTGGATTAACTTTTAATACTGTTGCCACAGATTCACAATCTTTACGGCCCACATCTACTGAAATTATATAATAAGTTGTAGCAGTAGAACGACCAGAATATTCATATTCTGGTTGATTAAGAACACGATTTCTATCAAAGACTTCTCCATTAAAGAAAGCATCTTCAACAGTACCACTTCAACGAGATTCGTATTCACGACCGAATGAAGCTTCATTAAAGGTTCCGTCTTTTTTCATATCTTGAATAAATGTCTTTTCTTGTAATCCCGCAATTACCGGTATTCGCCAAGTACCACCCATTATAAAGGATTTCTCTGGCTCGGTAATCATTCATACAAGAAGCTGTATAAGTTTGTTATAACTAAAAGTGTTTTTATAACCACTTGTTGTAATATAAATTTGAGATTTATTTAAAACCTCATCTTTTTGAGTTGTACCATCGGCGCAACGACGAGAAACGTTCATCATTGGAAGTATAACTTCTGAAAGAATCTGACCATCAACACCAACGCACTCTTCTATTACACCGCCCTGACGACGTAAACCTCTTGAACGCTCAGACGCCGCCACATTATCAAAGTATGAACCATTCTTGAAAACGTAACGCACAAAGTCTTTACCTTCACGAGTTTTACCCGGACGACGATCAAGCTCACGATTAAATGCAGGAATTTTATTGCAAATATCTTGAACTTTTTCTTGAACAATTTTTGCTGATTGTTCCTTACCACCTGACGTTACAAATAAAGCGCATTGCGGGTGAAGGATACATCGGCACATTAATACCATTACTGATAAGAAAGATTTTGAGTAACCACGGGGGAAAACGCAATAAGTATATTTAAAGCGCATCGCCGCCCGCAGAAATACTCTTTGATAAGCAAAGAATTTAAACTCAGGCTCTACTTCTGGATTTCCTCCAGTTTGAAGGAAATCCACAAATAAGTCTGGGTACTCACGCCAAAACGCAATGTATTTGCGCAAGTGAGGTTTGATAGCATCAATACGCTCTTCAGAAATACCAATTTTTTTACGCTTGTCATTTAATTGGAGTAAATCTTTAAGCGCCATCTTTTGGTACCTCTTCTAAAATATCTTTTTCTGCTTCAGCATCTTGGAATTCATTAAATTCTTCAAAATCTTCCGCAGTTACAATATCATTATCTTCATTATTGAAGAGATCAGCGTATTCATCATCACTAAGTTTATCTTCTGCTTCTTCTTTCTCTTTATCTTGTTCAATTTGGCGAACCGCATTTTCAATCATGCTGCCAAGGCCCATCTCTTCCATAACCAATGTACGAGTATAGCTTTGCATGTCTTTAAGAACAAGATCAATTTTATCAGCCGGCTTTTCTACATAATAACGAGGGATAAATCCATCTCGTTCACAAATAAGTACAAGTTCACTAATTGAATCAACATATTCACCACTTTCTGCTTTATTTTGAGCAGCGGTAAATTTACCAGAACGCATTAAGCTATCATAAGCTTTTTGCATTTTCTGATAACCTTCTACATCACCAATATCAATAAGTTGATTGGCTTTAAGAGAGGTTTTACAAATAAGTTTTAATGTATCAATATGACCGGCAGTTTGAATATCATAGGACTGCATCATATCGTTATATAATTGTTCAAGTTTTACCCATTCTTCTGGTTTATATAGATTACCCCATTTAAGACGAAGATAAGCAACATCTTCATCGGTTAAACCTATTTCTTCCGCAGAAAGATTTTGTTGTTCTGGAGAAACCCCAGCCCAACTAAAATTACCAATATTTTGATTATCATCTTCCTCAGTTTCCTCTTCTATTGGAGGAGCTGGAGGAGCTGGTACAAAACCTTTTTGTATTGCTTCAGCAATTTCTGCCGCTGAATAACCTTGACGCTCCATTGTTTCTTTGATACGAGCATTAGTCATCTCTTGGAGAAATTCAGTGTCTTTCCAGCGATAATCTTTGTATTGATTTAAACGCATCTTTGAAATGTAACGGCCTAAAATTGTTGTACCGGTTACATCAGCGCGGTTTTGCCCATATTTACGAAGAAGATTGTTTCATTCTTCTGGTATCCAAGGTATATCTATTTCTTGAAGAATTCATTTAAATGTTTCTGGATCTCAATTATCTACATGCATTGTAAGGCATTTTTTACATTGATTGAGCTTACCATCATTCGGATATTTTTGTAAATTGTATGAAGTATAAAATTGGTCGCCGTTCATGGTACGGCCGCATTTTTCACAGTAGTATAGTTTTTCTCTAGCTGCCTTATAATTTCCCATAAACTCTACCCCCTTTTTAGTTAAAGAAAAATGACCAAAAAATTTGGTTATTCTTGACCAAGCGGAATACGCTTGTGATTACGGCAATCTTTACAGATGGAATAAAAACCATCTTTAGAGGTGCTGTTTTTACTAAAATATTTATTATGAGCGAGTTTAATACTGCCGCAACGACTGCAGCGTTTATAGTTGCCTTTTTCTACGACTGTGAAATATCAATTTAAGAAACGATCTTCGGCTTCTGAGGCGATAAGATTTGGAATTTTCTTACGCCATAATGATGAGATATATTCTAATGAATGACAAATACCAAATTCTGCTTCTAATCGTTTTTGTATTTCTAAATTTTGAACACTATCTATTTTTAATTCAACAATACGATAATAAAGAGGATAACGATATAATACACTACTTGAAATATCATCAAATTCATTCATTAAATAGTAGGTATCGGTACCAAAGTGCTCCCACGCATTTTGTTTAAGTTTTGAGTAGTTACATAAAATTGTAGAGCATACTTTTGGGTCACAAAGGCTTATACCCCAGTATGCTACATTATCATCATCATCTATCCATTCTTCGGCTGGAAGCTCAATAACTGGTGGAGTAAAGTTAGGTGTAACTTTAACTTGACACATGTTATCAGCTTTAATTAAGTATTGTTGTTTGCGGAAGTCTATCAAAGCCTTTTTCGCAATGTATTTTGCTCTGCCCTCTACTTTTGGTACAACATTCTTTCAAAATTCTATGGCTTCAATAGTTTGTTTCATTCCTTCTAAATTTTCAATATCTCATTCTGTAATTTTACTTTTTGGTTGTAATAATTGGTTTTTATTTTGATGTACCATATTATAAATTCCATCTTCGCCATTCTCAAATTTTTCAGCGAGACCCTCAAAAGAAGTTTCACGTTTATTGATTGTGACGAGGCGGTTATCGGTTAGGATCTTCTTGTCTTTGCGTTCTTCTTTATCCATGCAGAAGACAAGGTAATCCGCCATTCTTTCTAATTCGGCAGGAGTTCATTCGGTCTGGTTTTCCGCAAGAAGATTTTCTAAATATGCTTTTCTTTCTTCGCTAGTTTTTAAATTATAATCTAAACTAACCATTCTTCTCCTCCTTGGCTCTAAATAAATGATAAACAAATTAATTAAGAGATGCAAATATTGACAAAATTTAAAAAATTTGATATAATTATAATGTAAAAAGGAAAAGAAGAATGGTAAAAGTTTGGTTAATTGGATTTATATTTTATCTCTTAGGAATATTTAGTGTAAGAGTTAGATTGCAAATGGAAGTGCAAGAAGACCCAGACTTTATTACTAAGTTTATTGATAAATATATCGCAACAAGAGAAGATTCACCGGCTGTGGGCGCTCCATTTATTGCAGCAATTTTTCCGGGACTTAATTTCCTTTTGGGAGTATTGCTCATTGTGACAATGATGAATAATAAATGTTGGGCAATGCTTAAAGATGAAATTCTTGACAAAAAATAAAAAAAATGTTATAATATATATGTAAGGTAAAAAAAGAAATATCTTACAAAATTAAATTACTTGCTTGTGGGGTGTCGCTTCATATCTTACCTTTACCTTAAAACCTTGGCGGCACCCCTTTTAAATAAAATGGAGAGTTTTATGAAAACTTTAATTATAGATGGAAACAAATTGTTAGATTGGATCGCTGAACATGAACAAGTTTGGAAAGATATGTTAAGATATTTTAATCCAGAAGAAAAAGATTATACAAGAATCATGGTAACTCCTTCAGAGTACCATCCAATAGAGGACGAATAATGAAATTAATAAATATTAAAGAATATACAACTAAATGGAAAAGTGATTTAAGAGCTTTTATTTTACAAAATAATTTAAAACCAGTATTAAGTATTTATAAAGTCGGGCACAATGAAGCAAGCGAGAGATATGTACGGAATAAAATTAAGGACTGCATGCAAGTTGGGATAGAAGCTCGGTTAGTTGAGTTTGAGGATGATGTTGATACAAAGACACTAATAAGGCGCATTGTTACGGATGATGCCAATGGGATTATTGTGCAGTTGCCATTGCCGCCACAGATTGATTTTGAGTTAATAAAGAAGGTTATTCCAAAAGAGAAAGATGTTGATGGTTTTGGGATTGAGAGCAAGTTTAAGTGTTGCACTCCGGGCGGAATAATTAAGTATTTAGAAGATTGCGGTTTCAAGTTTGAGGGCGCCAATGCGGTGGTGATTGGTAGAAGCGAGATAGTTGGGAAACCTATGGCAAGGTATTTATTGGAGAAAAATTGCACTGTGACGATCTGCCATAGTAAGACCAGTAGAAGCTATTTGTATACGTTGCTGAATTGGGCTGATATGATAGTTTGCGCGGTTGGCAAATATGGCGTCTTCCGGGCAAGCGATGTAAATCCTAGAAGCGTTATTATTGATGTTGGGATTAACTTTGATGAAAATGGAAAGTTAGTTGGCGATGTTATTGATGACTTGGGTGAGGGGAACGTAACTCCGGTGCCCGGCGGTGTAGGGCTATTAACTCGTTGTATGTTATTAGATAACGTAGTACATGCGTGTATAGGGGACTAGGGTCCCCTTTTTTATTTTTCCCAGAAATCCCCACCCCGTCGCTCTCACGAAGTAGAGGAGGCTTGCGTTCAGCGGGGAGGGCAAAACTTTGGGCGGCAGTGTGGTGCAGGCAAAAACTTTTTTCTTTATAAAAAAAATTTTTCTCCCAAAAACCTACCCCCTATAATACATAGGGTTCTCCAGAGGTAGAGACAGGAGGGACCCAACGACAGCGGGGGGAGGGGCCGGAAAAACAATAAAAATAATCTCGTCTAATTTAAGTTAATTAAAATATTTTAATGTAATTACAAAATACTTTTGTAGATAAGTAAATGAGAAAGTATGTTTCACCGCTGCGTGATGGGCTGCCACGCAGCGATTTGTGTGTGTTAATAGCCTTGCAGATTTTTGCTTCTCATTGATGCACAGCAAAAAGATGATAGATGTTTCCTAAAAGGTGTTGACAGATTCAAACACGTGTGGTATACTAGAGGTAGAAAGAGGTACAGTAAATGAAAAAGTTAGTAATGCTCATCGCTATTCTTATTGCTCTTGTGGGTGCGTTTTTCCTTGGTAGGACTTACACACTGAATACCCTTGAGATACTTGACAATCATCACGTGGTGTCAATGGGAGAGGTGCACGTGTACGACTAGCACACGTGCCACGCTCACGCACAGACAAAGAGACAAAGACAACAACAACAACATAACAACAAAGACAAACATAACATACAACATAGATAGTATAGTACTAGTGGTAGGGGGCGCCGTGCCCCTGCCCTGCCCCTCCTGCTCTAGGGGGTAGGGGTAGGTAGTGTACGATAGGTGTTGACAAACACATAAACAAATGATACAATAGAGATAGAAAGAAAGAGGTAAGCAAATGGTATACATCATCAAAGTTAACAATAAGATTAAGGCAGTAGCAAAGAATGCACAGCACAAGGAGTACGCAGTAGCAGACCTTAAGCGTAAGCACAAGGATGCAAAGATAACAGTAGAGAAGGTGTAGTGTAGGTGTTGACACACAAGCACAAACATGATACAATAAAGGTGTAAAGAGGAAGAGAAGATGACAAGAGAACAAACATTAGAACAATTAGTTATTAGCAAAGAAACATTAAGAAAAATCTTTGGAAAAGGAACAGAAATAACAAGAAGACAATTCAACAGACTAATAAAAGAACATACTATACACAATACATTGTATACGTTAGTTAGATACAATGTAATAATAATAAATTATGATATTTTTGGAGATTGTCATTATTACATTTCTTAAAAAGTATTGACACAATCAATAAATTATGATACAATAAAGATGTAAAGAAAAGAGGTACTAAACAATGACTAAAAGAAGATACTTAAGAAGATCAATACAAACAACAATAGAAGCAATAAGTTTCTTAATTGTAGGTTTCCTTTGCATGCTTGACGACTTCAGTCTGTCCTTCGTGCCTGTCCTGTTCACCCTCTGTGGAGTGCTTGGGGTAAATACTTACGTATTAAATAAATACGGAAAGTATTAAAAAAGTGTTGACAAACGTTAACAAAAATGATAGAATAAAAGTGTAAAGAAAAGGAGGGTCACCTAATGACTAAAATCGTTCTTAACTACTGCTACGGCGGTTACTCGCTCTCTGAAGAAGCAATGAGGCTTCTGAATACGGACGATTCTCGTGCGTACGAAGAAGACCGCACTAATCCTCGTCTCGTTGAGGTTGTTGAAACTCTCGGCGAAAAGGCTGACGGTCATTGCGCCGCGCTCGTCGTTCGTACTATTCCCGATGAGGCAACTGACTACCTCATCACCGAGTACGACGGCTCGGAAACCCTCTACGTTGTAGTAGATGGGAAAATCCGTGTCTGCTACTAACCCGAAAGGGTTCTTTTTTTTCGGCCGCGCGCCCACGATCGCCCGGCGCGCGATTTTTGGCATAGAGGGTACCCGCGAAAAAAAGCTTTGCATCAATGGGCAGAAAAAATTTTAAAAAAATTTTCCTAAAAGTGCTTGACATTAGGCGCGAAAGTGCTATAATAGATAATGTAAGAAGTGGTAGAGACACTCCACTATAAAAAGATTACACTTGACGGATAGCGTCAAGGGTTAGACTTCCAAAAGTTAAAAAAAATTAAAAAAAGTTTAAAAAAATGCTTGACAAAAAAATCGGTCAATGCTATAATAAAGGTGTAATCAGAAAGAGGTAATTAAAATGACTAAAATTGATAACAGAAAAACTTACTACTGCGTACTTGATACAGAAACTTGCCCAATCGTTCCGTCTGACAAAGTAGACGCTCATAACATGCTTGTCTATGATATCGGCTACAGAATCATTGACAAAAAGGGTACTTGCTACCTTGAAAGGTCATTCGTAGTAAACGAAATCTTCTTCGGTGAATACGAAAAAATGCTTTCTTCCTACTATGCCGACAAACTCCCTCAGTACTTCACGGACATGGGGAACGGCTCAAGGGTTAGAAAATCATTTTGGGAGATTAGAAAAATCTTAAAGGCTGACCTTGAAAAGTTCAATTGCTCTATCGTTTCTGCTCACAATGCTTACTTTGACTACACGGCACTTGCTACCACGGTCAAGTATCTGTTTGAAACAGAA
>JAEEGL015172195.1_pt1 | contig 63353 bp, 39 predicted proteins | sample 9134231 | NCBI WGS metagenome assembly JAEEGL01 (sample SAMN16246548, study PRJNA631951) | gut metagenome | biome: gut microbiome; feature: rumen; material: fiber-attached | host: Bos | place: Iran: Karaj | collected 2018-10
AAAAATGGTACTGGAATGGTATCACTGATACCTTTTTGGCCTGTTTTTTGCTTTTCCAGTGTCCGAAATCCCTTGATTTTACTGGGGTTTCCGAACATGAGTAAAGCCACTTGTCTCTACTCCCACTCGATTGTGGCAATCGGTTTAGGCGAGAGGTCATATAGCACTCTGCAAACGCCTTTCACTTCCGTTAGAATTCTGTCGGTGATCTTTTTCAAAAGCGCCCAGTCTAGTTCCGGCACGGTCGCGGTCATGGCGTCTACGGTGTTCACCGCGCGCAGGATCACCGGCCAGTCAAATCGGCGCTTTCCGTTTTCAACGCCCGTAGAGCGGAAATCCGGTACGATCGCAAAATACTGCCAGACCTTTCCTTCCATTCCTGCATTGGCGAACTCTTCACGGACAATCGCGTCCGCTTCTCTCAAAGCGGCCAGACGGTCTCTCGTGATCGCGCCCAGGCAGCGGACACCGAGCCCGGGCCCCGGGAACGGCTGGCGGAAGACCATTGAGCTCGGAAGACCTAACGCAAGCCCGACCTGCCGTACCTCATCCTTGAAGAGAAGCCTGACGGGCTCCACCAGTTCAAAGCGGGCGGCGATGTCTTCCGGCAGTCCGCCAACGTTGTGGTGAGCTTTCACGCCTTTGCTTTCCAAGATGTCGGGGTAGATTGTTCCCTGTCCGAGGAAAGAGACTCCTTCCAGTTTTCTGGCTTCCTCCGCAAAAACGTCGATAAATTCCGCTCCGATGATCTTTCTTTTCTGTTCCGGTTCGGAAACTCCCTCCAGCTTGTCCAGAAAACGGTCGGTTGCATCAATAAAAATGAGATTAGCGCCGAGCTGACGCTTGAATACGTCGATGACCTGCTCGGATTCGCCTTTTCTCATAAGACCATGGTTTACGTGGATGCAGGTGAGGCGGTCACCGACGGCACGGATCAGCAACGCCGCAACAACGGAGGAATCGACACCGCCGGACAGCGCAAGCAACACCTTTCCGCCGCCGATCTGTGCTCGGAGCTCCGAGACCTTTTCCTCAATGAAGGCATCCGCCAACTCACGATTCGTGATTCTGTTCATGGTTTCGGGTCTAACGTTCGGGTCCATAATATCCTCCTCCACGGTCGCGTTTGATGTTACCGATATTATATCACAGGTGTCTTGGGTACGCAACGACTTTCAGAAAATATGCAATCCAGGACACGTCATTTTCCAACGCAGAAACGACTGAAAATTTCCTCCACCAGCGCTTCGTCAACGCCCCGGCCGTCTGTCTCGTTCAAAGCGGCCAGCGCCTCTTCCGCGAGCGTACAGACCGCATCCAGCGGATCGCCCGCCTCAAGACCTCGAACAGCTTCCCGAAGCGCTTCGCTGCTCCGGCGGAGCATTTCCCGCTGACGAACATCCCAGATCACCGGATCTCTGGAAAGATCCACCTTGTCAGAACCTGCCATCCGCGCCACCTTGTCCGCAAGCTCGGACAGATCCCCGTTCAGGGCGGATAACTCGACGGCTTTTTCTGTCACCTGATTGATCTGTTCCTTCTCGCCGGGAAGCAGTCCCGAAGGAAGGTCGGCCTTATTGATCACGGCGATCACGGGGCTGCCGGCAGTCTTGAGGCGTTCAAGAAGTTCTTCATCCTCTTCTCTGAGAGGCACGCTCCCGTCAAAAACGGCAAGAATCAGTTCCGCCGCCTCAAGTTCCGTTCTGGCCCGTTCCACGCCGATCTTTTCCACTGTATTTTCGGTTTCCCTGAAGCCGGCCGTATCAGAGAGTCGCAGCGTCACTCCACCGAAAGAGACCGTCTCCCGGAGCACGTCCCGCGTGGTCCCCGCCTCCGAAGTGACGATGGCGCAGTCCGCCCCGGCAAGCCGGTTGAACAACAGGCTTTTCCCTACATTGGGACGTCCGCAGATTACGCAGCGGATCCCGTCCGCTACCGCTCTGCCGACTTCATAGGTCCCAAGCAGTTTCGACACATCTGCAAGTGCGTTTTTCAGCGTGCTGAAAATGGTCCTCTCTCCCTCGTCGCCCACATCCTCTTCCGGGTAATCGATGGCTGCATACAAAGCAGCCATCGTATCCGTCATGGAACCGGATATCCGCCGGATCTCGCCGGAGACCGCGCCGCGGAGGGCCGAGGAAGAGAGTGTCATCCTCTCCTTCGTATCCGCGTCGATCAGCCGCCCGAGCGCCTCCGCCTCGGTCAGGGACAGTTTCCCGTTCAGAAAGGCCCGCCGGGTGAATTCGCCGGGGCCGGCCTGCGCCGCGCCATGCGCCAGAGCGGATCGCAGCGTGGCCTCTGTCACAGCGAGGCCCCCGTGGCAGAAGATCTCCGCGACATCCTCTCCCGTAAAGGAAGACGGCGCCCGGTACAGGATCGCGATCCCCTGATCGAGGACGGTCCCATCTTCTCCGAGTATCTCTCCGTAAACGCTTGTCCGCGGTTCGGCTTCGAGCAGTTTCCCGCCATGCGGGCGGAACATGGAATCCGCCACCCGGCACGCATCATCACCGGAGATCCGTATCATGGCCACGCCGCCCTTTCCGCGCGGAGTGGAAACGGCTGCCACTGTGTCAAACATCGTCATCTTTTCCTTCCGTTCCGTTGAAAAAGGAGCGGTCACTGACCGCTCCTTTTTTGTGTCTTATTCCTCGGCGGTCCCGTCCGTCGCGTCACTGCTCTCCGGCTCTCCGGAGGGGAGAAAATCGTTCAAGCTCTCAATGGGCATCTTCTGAATCTTTCTTGCCCTGCGGCGCGTTCTGTCGCTTCTCTGAGAAGAAGTCTCCGCCGGTTTCTTCGGCCGGTTTCCCTCTTCGCGGCGGCGTCTCGGTTTTTCCGGGATCCTGTCGGCGCCTTCGTAGGTGATGATAATTTTACGGTCGCGGTCACTGCCGACGGAATGCGTGCTGACGTTCTCAAAAGACTGCAGTTCACTGTGGATGATACGTCTCTCGTAGGCGTTCATCGGCTCGAGATGGACGTTGCGCTTTGTCTTTACGGCTCTCGCGGCCATTCGTCTCGCCAGCAAACGGAGCGTATCCTCGCGTTTCTTCCGGTAGTTCTCGATGTTGACCACGATCTTCACGTAGTCGCCGTCCTTGGAGTGCGCCTTGCGAAGAGCGGACAGGTTCACCAGATACTGGATCGCGTCCAGCGTTTCTCCGTGATGACCGATCAGGATACCGGCGTCGTCTCCCACGATATCGATCATGGGATATACGGTCGCGTCTCCGTTGGTCTCGAAGGGTTCGTCTTCCGGACACGGCACCGCAACCGCTTCCGCGTTCAGATTCATATCGGACAAAAGCTGGTTGGCAAACGACAGGGCAAAATCCATCTCGGCCTGCGTCACGGCTTCGCGGCGGCGTTCCTCCCTGACGGGGGGTTCCGCTCTCCCGGAAAGACCGTAGGAGGCATCCAGCGCGTCTTCGCTCTCCCGGACCATCCGTTCCAGCTTCTCGTAATCGGCGTCGCTTTCCGCCATGTCGTACCGCTCGGAACGCATCGGTTTTCCGGGGCGGCTGTTCCGGCCGCTTCTGCCTTTTGACGGGACCGTGCGGATCACAGGGACGGTCTTCCCTTCCGCGAGCGCTTCCGCGTTCTTTTTCGCCTCTTTGCGCCGGTCGCGCCGGACGTCGTTGTTCATCCGGTCTCCGCCGTTGCCGGCCGTTTCACTGAATTCCCCGATCTCGTCTTCCGCCACGAAATCCGTCAGACCCATCGGTTCGGAGACCGTGATGCCGGAGGAGGATACCTCTTCGCCGCCGCCAAGATTTCTCGTGCGGCGGGTGGAGGGCTTCGCCTGATTGCCGAGTGAGGTCGTGTAATCATCTCCGAAGGCGGGCGCCTTCTTTTCGACGGGCTCGCTTTCTTCCTTCTTCAGTCCGTTCAGGATCTCTGCCTTGGGCCCGAGCGGCGGCCGTCTCTTTTCTCCGTTCTGAAGCGGTCTTCTCGCTTCCTTCGGTTCTTCCGCTGCGGGCTGCTGTGCCGGGCGGTTTTCCTGCTTCGGCTGCTGGCGGTCTCTTCTGTCGTTTCGGTCGTTCCGGTCGTTTTTCCTCTGCTGGTCGTTCCGGCCGTTCTGATCGTTTTTCCTCTGCTGATCGTTCCGGTTGTTCTGATCGTTCTTTTTCTGCTGATTGTTCTTTTGCTGGCTGTTCTTCTGCTGATTGTTCTGATTGTTTTTCTGCTGGTTGTTCTGATTCTTCTGCTGTTGTTCGTTCCGGTCGTCGCCGCCCCGGTCGGTGAGGCTCTTCATTCCCTTGATGTCTGCCACGAGGGAGCCGAGCTCCTTCTGCACGGACACCGTCTCCGTCACCGTAACCCGGATCTTCGCTTCCTTCGAGCCAAGGCCGAGAAAGCCCTTTTTCGGCATTTCCAGAATCTCACAGGATACCTCATGGGACTCGTCGCCATATTCTCTGTTTGCCTTGGCGATCGCTTCCTCAACGGTTTTCGCTGTGACCTCATAGGTCGCTGTATCGTTCATATTACTTCTTTTCCTTATAGTTCGTCTTCTCGTCGTTCTTGATAGGGGCTGGCGCTTTCTTGTTCTCCGTTGTCTCGGATCCGGTCACCTCGTCCTCTTCGTCGTCGAAATCGTGGGCGTGACGGGCAAGGTATTCCTCGTCGTCGATATGGTGGAGACTTCGGACGGGCTTTTTCGTTCCGCCCTCCTTCAGTTCCCTCTTCCGCTGTTTTCCGGACTGATTGAGCTGCCGTTCGGCTTCCTTATAGTCTTCCTCTGTGAAGACAGGCGTCGGGAAGATCTTCGAGATCACGATCTTGACACCGACCTGGATGACGTTGCGGAAGATCCAGTACACGCCGATGGCGGCGGCGACCTGGAACTCGAAGTACACGGAGATCAGCGGCATCGTCCAGGTCATGATCTTCATGGACAGGCCCTTCTGCTGATCTTTCTGCATAGGAGACTGATAGGTGTACTTCTGCATGATCTTTTGCGTGACCACCATGACGATGAACGTCAGGACCGGGATCAGCATCAGCCAGTCGAACGGGCTGAAACTGATGGTCGGGGTCTTCGAAAGATCGAACGGTCCAACCGTGAATTCGGGAAGGATGGCGTTCTTCAGGGAGGGTGCCGCGGTCAGATAGTCCGAGACATTTCCGCGGATCAGATTGATCATATCGATCTGCTCGTTCCGGATGTTCAGCGAGTGTCCGAGAGAGGTGAGCAGCGTTTTGAGCGATTCGATCTCCGCCGAGGGAATGTTCGAGATGTAGCGCAGCGGGCGCATGACCACGTTGTAAAGGCAGATGATGACCGGAAGCTGGAGGAGGAGAGTCCCGCAGCCGGAAGCCGGGTTGAAGTGCTCCTCCTTGTACATGTCCATGATCTCGTTCTGCATTTTCTGCCTGGTGGCCTGATCCTCCCGTCCGGCGTATTTCTTCCGGATGGCGGCTTCCCTCGGTGCGAGCCTTGCCTGCTTGATGGAATTCTTCTGCTGCCGGATCGCCAGAGGAGAAAGAAGGATCTCAAAGACCAGCGTGAACAGAAGGATCGACAGGAGATAATTGTTCGTCAGCGAATAGGCAAGCCGAAGGATAAATCCCATAGGGATATACAGGATATCGAGAATACTTTCCATTCTGCTATTCGTTCTCCGATCAGAAAATGACGTCAGGGCCTTCGAAAGATCCTCCGAACGGCACTGCGGAATTCTTCTCTCTTTGGGACGGGGTCGTCCCCGCCTGCCGAGAAGGGGTTGCAGCGCACGACGCGGATCAATGCAAGCACGCTCCCGATCAGGATGCCCCATTCGCGGACCGCCTCGAGGGCGTATGCGGAACAGGTAGGCTGGAACCGGCAGGTTCCCCGGGACTTAAGTCCGGAAAAATAGCGCCGGTACAACCGGATCGGAGCGGTGTAGATGTCGCACAGGAACCCGTGGGCCCGGACGAGTGCACGGGAGAGCGACTGAATCAAGCGCTTCACGGCGAAACGGCCGTCCTTCCGTCTCCGCTGTCCGCCGTTTCGTTGCCGTCAGCGGAAATCAGTCCGAGTGACGTGAAACAGGCGGTAAGATCGCGGACGACGTCTGCCGTCTTCATGACCGTTGCGGCGGTGTGGGGCACGAGAACGATAAGATAGCCTCTCCGGACGCCGACGGCGCCGTCTATCTGTCGGTAGGCCTCTCTCAGGACTCTCTTCGCCCGGTTCCGCTTAACGGCGCCTCCGATTTTCTTCGAGGCTGAAATGCCGACGCGGTTGATCGTTTCTTTCAGCGGATTGCGCTTGCGGTACAGGGCGGCCGCCCTGTCTTTCAGGACGTAGACCGTCACCGTCCTGGCGGACTTCTTTCCGCCGGCGCGATACGCTTTACGGTACAGATGGTTCTCCGTCAGGGGAATCATTCTCATGGTTTCCTCTCCCTCCTTGATAAAAGTATAACCTCCGGCTTCTGATCGAACGCGGAGGCTATGAACCCTTCTTTCGGGAGGTACGGAACTCAGTGGGTCAGTCTGATGCGGCCTTTCGCGCGTCTTCTTTTGAGGACTTTTCTGCCGTCAGCAGTCGCCATTCTTTTTCTGAAGCCATGTTCCTTGCTTCTCTGTCTCTTCTTGGGCTGATATGTTCTGAGCATGATGACACCTCCTTGTTTCAGTTTAAGAACGCCTTTCGGCGCGTGCACTTTGATTGGCACAGATAGACAAATGCAATTATATAGTATGAAAAACCGCTTTGTCAAGCCTTTTTTGGTAAAATATTCCTGACTTCTCTTATATTTCTTTGTAGATATTTCCCTGTTTTTCCGGTCCTGACGGACGGACGGGGACCTTGACAGACCGCGGCCGCCCCGATATCCCCTCCGATCCGGCTTTTTTCGGGTCCGAACGCCGCCACCTGACCGGTCATTTCCGGCCTTCCGTGCGGCGGAAACGGCTCCTTTTCGGCCGGGGAGATCCGGGCGCCGAAACAGGGGGCAAAACTTCCTGTTTTTTCCTTTTTTCTGGTTCGAATTTGTTGACAGAAAGGACCGGTTTGTGGTATAATGAAAATGCGGTATATTATATATATTGATGACAATCTCATCGGCGGAGGAATTATGGATCAGTCGTCCGAACTTGAAATGTTCGCCATCTGGGAAAAGGTGAACAGCGTCATGCGGGAGAAGTTTACCGGCACGGAACAGATCTTTTCGCTCTGGTTCGACCGGATGCAGCTCTCTTATCTTGATTCGGATAACGCTGTCTTCGTGGTGGAGAACGAAATGAAGCGCAGCGTCGTGACCAAGCGGTTTCTCGGCCTGCTCGGAGAGTCGCTGGAGTCCGTTCTCGGATACCGGCCGGACATCACCGTCAACGTAGACGAGTCTCTGGCTCCTGAAGTGCCGGACGACGGCACTCTCACCCCTTTGAAGATCGTGAAGATGCATCAGGCGGAAAAGACCGATAACGGACCGGACGGCGGGTCGGGCGGCGACAGAAAAGACGGCCGCTCCTCCCCTTCCCAGCCTGCCACCGAATGGGTCGACTACGCCGTCAGTCCCGCCGTGGAGGAGGAAGAAAAGCGTTACGAGGAGCAGCAGCCGACCGAGCGGAAGCTTTCCTATAACGAGGACTATACCTTCGAGAACTTCATCGTGGGCAATTCCAACCGTTTCGCGTATGCTGCCGCCAAGAACGTGGCGGACAACCCGGGCATGAAGATCAATCCTCTCTTCATCTGGGGACCCTCCGGCCTCGGCAAGACCCATTTGATGTATTCCATCGCCAACCGCGTACTGAAACGGGATCCCAGAAAAAAGGTGATCTACGTTAAGGGCGAGGAATTCATGAACCAGCTGATCGAGGCGATCCAGAAAAACCGGAATTTCCAGTTTAGGCAGAAATACCGCAGCGCCGATATGCTTCTGATCGACGATATCCAGTTCATCGCCGGCAAGGAATCTACCCAGATGGAATTCTTTCATACCTTCGAAGCGCTGTATGAAGACAGAAAACAGATCGTTCTGACCTCCGACCGTCCTCCGAAGGAACTGACCGCGCTGGAAGACAGAATCAGAAGTCGCTTTGAGGCGGGCCTCCTGGCCGATATCCAGCCGCCGGACTATGAGCTCCGACTGGCCATCCTTCGGAACAAGATCAGCCAGAACGGCGTAGAAATGCCTCAGGACGTGATCGATTTTCTTGCTCAGAACCTCCAGGAGAACATCCGTCAGCTGGAAGGCGTCGTCAAGAAACTTGCGATGACCAAACTCCTGACCGGTCATCCCGTCAACATGGAGATGGTTCTGACAGCCGTGCCGGAGTATCTCCACGACACAGAACCGGTGTCAGAGACCGTGAACCGCATCCTGACGGTGACCGCTCAGCAGTGCGGCGTCTCGGTCGACGAGATTATGGGACCGAGCAGGAAGAAGGAAATCAAGACAGCCCGCAATATCGCCATGTATACCGTGAGAAACGTCACGGGACTCAGTCTTCCCCAGATCGGCGCGATCTTCAGCCGGGATCATTCCACGGTTCATTCCAACATCAATATGATCGAAACGGAACTCCTTACAGACCCGATCGTCGACGCAAAAGTATCCCAGATCATCAAGGAAATCAAGCACAACTGATTTTACAATCCTAAACGTACCCAATGATATTGAAATAGTGTTTTTTTCGTCTTTTCTCCTGCTTTTTCCACATATTTCCTGTTTTCCAAAGGATTCTGCCTTCCGTTTTTGATCTGCTTCCGTAAAGACCTTTTCCATTTCCCTGTTACTTCAAATATCCACATGGTTTTTCAACAGCTTGTGGATGATTTCGGCCTGATTTACGTGATTCTCGCCTCATTCAGCCTTGTTTTCTCCTGTCTTCTGTTGAAAAACCGGTTGATTTCTTTGGATTTCCCTTTGAAAACTTTTCTTTCTGCGGAAATTATTACCACCTTTTCTTCCATCCTTTTCCACTTTCCTTTCCATTCTTTTCCTTCCGTTTCTCCTCTTTTGATTCCTTCTCTTTGGAAAACCGTTCTTTCTACCGTATTTTGTTCTTAGTTGAACGATTTGAAACATATCCATTGATCTCAGTTTTTTCCTCTCTTTGGATAACTCCCCTAAAGTCGTTTTCCTTTTCCCTTTTTTCAAAACGGTTTCAAAAGTCTTTTTCCAATCCCGTATTTTTCCCCTTTTCTTCTTTCCTTCCGCGGTAAAAGGACTACTAAAAACCATCATGGAAATCCCTTCCATTTCCGGCCCCTTTTCCAACGTTTCAACACCCCCTGCTTCTACTTCTACTATCCCTCTTTTCTTTCTTTTCTCTCTTTTTTGAGAGAGATCCGAAGACGTACAAAACGAGCTCTCCAAACCGGACGGCTCCATCATATAAACAGGAGTGCATTATGAAAGCTGTATTTGAAAGACAGGAACTGCTCAACGCCCTGACCGCTGCTGGCGGTATTTCCCAGACCAAGAACACTCTCACGAACGTGGAAGGACTGCTGTTCGAGTGTCCTCCCGTTCCCAGGTACGGCGAACCGGAATCCGATGATACGGATCAGTGCCGTATTTCCGCTTTCGACCTGGAAAAGGGGCTCCGGGTCACGATCCCTTGCACGGTCAAGGAAAAAGGACTGTTCGTCATCAACACGAGCAAGATGATCCAGATCGTACGCGCCATGCCGGAAGGGGACATCACAATCACCATCGATGAAAGAGGAAGAGTTTCTCTCGACGGGGGATTCTCTCACTTTGAAATCACGGCGGAACCGGGCGATGATTTTCCGTCCATGCCGAAGATCGTCGGAGAAAGACAGTACAAGCTGCCGCAGTACAAGGTGAGGGATATGATCAGCGAAACGGTATTCGCCGTCGCGCAGAATGATCAGCGTCCCGTATTCAATGGTGCTCTGTTCCGGATCAAGGACGGGATACTCCATGTAGTCGGCTGCGACGGCAACCGTCTGTCCGCTGCGCAGTGGAATCTCAAGGAATCCGTCACCGAGGAGATTCCGGATGCGGAGATCGTGATACCCGGAAAGTTCCTGAATGAACTTTCCAAGCTGCTCCGTGACACGGAAGACGAAGTCACGATGATCATCGGCCGGAAGAATATCATCTTTAAGGTCGAAAATCTGTATTTCTTCTGCCGGATGATCGACGCGGAATTCACGAAATTTGAAAAGTTCCTTCCCCAGACCTACATGACGGAGGCGTTCGTGTCCCGTGCGGAACTGCTCGGAGCGATCGAGAGAGCTTCCATCGTGACGGAAGACAAACTGGGAGGAAGCGGACGCGCGCATGTCAAGATCGTTTTCGAGAACGATTCCGTCACCATGTCGTCCGTTTCGGCCGGCGGTTCCGTAAAGGAACAGATTCCGGCGGCCCTGTCCGGCGCTCCTCTGGAAATCGGGTTCAACTGCAGATACCTTCTCGACGCGCTGCGGGCCTGCCCGACCAGCTGTGAGAGACTTCGCCTGCGGTTGAATTCCCCCCTGATGGGCGCGGTGATCGAGCCGTCCGAAGGATCTGCCTTCCTGTCCGCGCGTCCCGATCCCTCCGTTTACGGGGAGAGGGAACTTGATACGGGAGAAGCGAAGCAGATAGAGGGAGATTCCTTCATGTACTTTGTCATGCCGATCCGCATGAACAAGATGTAAGGAAAGACCGTGTATATCCACATCGGCGCAAGCCGTCTTGTCAGAGACAGTTCCGTGATCGGGGTATTCGATCTGGACGGAAAGTGGGACTCTGACCTGACGAAGGAGTTTTTGAAAACAGCCGAACGGCGGGGAAAGACGTCCGCTGCCGGCGAAGATCTGCCGCGAACGTTCGTTCTGACAGACGACGGCGTGATATTTACGCATATCAGTTCCGTCGCTGTAGCGAACCGCGCGGAGGAAGAAACATTATCCCGGTAGGACAGCAGGATTTTCAACTGAAGACAGACAAGAACAGGTACAGGATGGATACTGAAGAAAAAAACTTGAATGGATTGAATCAGATCAGCGCGGAAGAATATGACGCCGACCAGATCCAGGTCCTGGAGGGGCTGGAAGCAGTCAGAAAACGTCCCGGTATGTATATCGGTACGACTTCCCAGCGCGGGCTCCACCATCTCGTGTACGAGATCGTGGACAACTCCATCGACGAAGCGATGGCGGGACGCTGCGACCGGATCGAAGTGGTCCTTCATCCGGACGGTTCGGTTTCCGTGGAAGATAACGGGGCCGGCGTCCCGGCGGGCATCAACGCACAGGTAGGGAAACCGACGCTGGAAGTGGTCTTTTCCGTGCTGCACGCGGGCGGTAAGTTCGGCGGCGGCGGTTACAAGATCGCGGGCGGCCTGCACGGTGTCGGTGCTTCCGTCGTAAACGCACTGTCCGAATGGATGGAAGTTGTGAACTGCACCGAAGGCGAACGGTATACCATGCGCTTCGAGCGGGGTGAAATTGCCCGTCCCTTTGCCCATGAGGGCTCGGCAGGCGGCAGCCACGGGCTGTATGTCAGATTCAAGCCGGATCCGGAAGTCTTCACCGACACCACGGAATTCGATCTTCAGATCCTCCTGACCAGATTGCGGGAACAGGCGTTTCTCAACGCTGGGATCCGAATCATTCTCCGGGACGAGCGAAAGTTGACCGGTGAAGAAGACGAAGAACTGTCCGAGGCGTTCGGACCTGCCGACCGTGATTTGGAGAGACTTCTCGAAGCAGCGGAAGCGCCCGAAGAATCTACAAACGTAGAAGAAGAGACTGAGGCGACGACCCCATATGAGGAACCGGACGAACTCATCGAAGAGTCGGATGACGAGAACAAGGTCGTTGCGGAAAAGATTAAGTTCGAAGACTCGGATGACGAGAAGATCACGCGACGCGGCCGTTACGTGGAATACGATCTGAAGTATGACGGCGGTATCCGTCAGTTCGTCGAGCATCTGAACCACGCGAGACATGTGGATGTAGTCCATCCGCAGGTGATCTACATGAGCGGCCGGAAGGGCGACATCATCGCCGAAGTCGCCATGCAGTACAATGACAGCTACACGGAAGCCATCGTCACGTTCGCCAACAATATGGCGACTACCGACGGCGGCACACACGAGACCGGATTCAAGACGGCCATTACGCGCGCACTGAACGACTACGGGCACAAGTATAACATTCTGAAGGAAAGCGAGAAACTGTCCGGAGAAGACGCCCGGGAAGGGCTCTGCGCCGTGGTGTCCGTGAAACTGCCGGATGCGCAGTTTGAAAGCCAGACAAAAGCGAAACTGGGCAATTCCGAGGTCCGTTCCATCGTGGACGGCATCGTATCGGAAAAGCTGTCCGAATTCTATGAAGAGAACCCGACGGTGGCAAAAGCCATCCTTGAGAAATCCATGGCGGCCCAGCGGGCCAGAGAAGCGGCGCGCCGCGCCCGTGAGATGTCCCGAAAATCCGTCCTGCAGCAGGGATCGTCCCTGCCGGGCAAGCTGGCGGACTGCCAGGACAAGCGGGTGGATCTTACGGAGCTCTTCCTGGTGGAGGGCGACTCCGCCGGCGGCTCCGCCAAACAGGGGAGAAACTCCGTCTTCCAGGCGATCCTGCCTCTTCGCGGCAAGGTACTGAACGTGGAGAAGACAAGAGTCGATAAGGTATATGCCAATCAGTCCCTGATCCCGATCATCCAGGCACTCGGATGCGGTATCGGCGACGATTTCGACATGGCGAAACTCCGTTACGGAAAGATCATCATCATGGCGGATGCCGACGTGGATGGATCGCACATCCAGATCCTTCTTCTCACCTTCTTCTTCCGGTATATGCGGCCGCTCATTGAGGAAGGACACGTCTTCCTTGCCCAGCCGCCGCTCTATAAAGTGCACAAGGGCAAGCAGGAACGGTATGCCTTCTCCGACGCGGAGAGAGACCGCTATATCGAAGAACTGGGCGGCGTGAACGTGGAGGCCGAACGGTACAAAGGTCTCGGCGAAATGGATTATGACCAGCTCTGGGAGACCACCATGAACCCGGAAACGAGAACGATCCTCCGGGTGGAGATCGAAGATGCGCTGGCCTGCGACGAGGTCTTCTCGACGCTGATGGGCGACAAAGTGGATCCGCGACGTGAGTTCATCGAACAGAACGCGAAATATGCGGAGAACCTGGATATCTGACAGCAAGTGTTTCACGTGAAACATTCAGGCCGAAACGGTATGAATCGGGGTATATATGGCTAAACAGATCGAATACAACATCGAGTTTCCTGATCAGAAGATTCTTCCGGTGAACATGGAAGCCAACGTGAAGAAATCCTTCATAGAGTATTCCATGTCCGTCATCGTCAGCCGCGCTCTTCCAGACGCACGGGACGGGATGAAGCCGGGACAGCGCCGCGTACTGTATGCCATGTGGGAGGACAATCTTACCTATGACAAGCCCTTCCGCAAGTCCGCCACGACGGTCGGTAATGTGCTAGGGCGCTATCACCCCCACGGCGACAGTTCGGTCTACGGTACCATGGTGAGGATGGCGCAGCCGTTCTCCTACCGGTATACACTGGTCGAAGGGCACGGCAACTTCGGTTCCGTCGACGGAGACGGACCTGCCGCCTACCGTTACACAGAGGCGAGACTGTCGAAACTGTCGAGCGAAATGATGCGTGACATCGACCGGGAGACCGTTCCGTGGGCGATGAACTTCGACAACACGAGGCGGGAGCCCACTGTGCTGCCGTCCCGTTTTCCGAACCTGCTGGTGAACGGCGCGATCGGCATCGCGGTCGGCATGGCCACCAACATCCCGCCGCACAACCTAGCGGAAGTGGTGGACGGAACCGTTTACTTCATGGATCATCCGGAAGCGGGCGTCACCGAACTGATGCAGTTTATCAAGGGACCCGATTTCCCGACCGGCGCTACCATCCACGGCACTGAAGGGATCTTCGAGGCCTATTCCACAGGCCGCGGACGGATCATGGTCCGGGCCAAGGCTGAAGTGGAGGAGGAACAGCACCGCATCATCATTTCCGAGATCCCGTACATGGTGCAGAAGAACGATCTGATCAAGTCCATGGCGGATCAGGTCAACGACAAGAAGATAGAAGGGGTCACCGCCATCCGGGACGAATCCGGACGGGACGGGATGCGGATCGTCATCGAATACCGCCGCGACGCGAACGGGCAGATCATCCTCAACCAGTTCTATAAATACACGGAGCTGGAATCCACCTGCTCCGTTATCATGCTGGCGCTGGTGAACAACGAACCGAAGATTTTGAACCTTCGCCAGGTGCTTTCCGTTTACGTCCGTCACCAGGAGGAAGTCATCACCAACCGGGTGAAGTTCGACCTGGAAAAGGCGCTCCGGGAAGCCCATATTTACGAAGGATACAAGATCGCAACGGATCACATCGACGAAGTGATCAATATCATCCGACATTCTCCGGACACGCCGGCCGCAAGAGAAAACCTGAAGGAGCGTTTCGCGCTCTCCGACGAACAGACGCAGGCAATCGTCCAGATGACGCTCGGACGCCTTTCCGGTCTGGAACGTCAGAAGGTTCTGAACCGGCTGGACGAACTGACCAGATCCATCGGGGAATACCGTGCGATCCTCGCGGACGAAGGGAAGATCAAGGAGATCGTGCGGAATGAACTCCTTGAGATCAAGCAGAAATACGGCGACGAGCGGCGCACCGGTATCGAATTCGTAGAAAACGAGATCCGCATGGAGGATCTGATCGAAAGACACGCTGCGGTGATCACGCTGACTCACGCCGGATATGTGAAACGGATGCCTGCCGACGTCTACTCGGCACAGCACCGGGGCGGTCGCGGCGTCAACAGCATGGCGACGAAGGAAGAAGACTACGTCGAACGGGTCGCCGTGGTGGACTCCCACTCCTATCTGATGCTCTTTACCGACGGAGGGATCGTCCATCAGATCAAGGCGTATCGCGTCCCGGAGGCAGGGCGGGCTGCAAAAGGGACGAATCTGGTCAATCTGATCGATATCTCGCCCGAAGAAAAAATCACCGCCATGCTTTCGGTCCCCGATATGGAGAGGGACGATGTCGAGGACAGAGATAAGCTGATCCTCGTGTTCGTCACGCGCCGCGGTATCGTCAAACGGACCCGCCTGAACGACTTCCGCAACGTCCGCCGGGGCGGCATCCGCGCCGTGAACCTGGACGAGGGCGATGAGTTGCTGTATGTGGGGCTGACGAAAGGCGAATCCGACATCATGCTCGTGACGAGGGACGGCCTCGGCGTACGCTTCCGCGAGGAGAAAGTGACCGTCGTGGGACGCAGCGCGAGAGGCGTACGAGGGATCTCCCTGCGGGCCGGTGACGATGTCGCGGGCGCCTGCGTGCTCGAGAGAACGCCCGAGTGGGAGGCTGAGCACACCGTCTGCGTCATTGCGGAAAGCGGCCTCGGCAAACGGATGCTGCCGGATTCGCTCGAGGCGAAAGGCCGCGGCATCATGGGCAATATCGTCCAGCGTCTCAACGAGAAGACCGGCCGGATCTGCGGCGTCGCGGTCGTTCGGGACGATCAGGACCTGCTAATGATCACCAATAACGGGACGATGATCCGTACGCCCGTAAGCGATATACCCGTTTATGGACGGATCTCCTCCGGTGTGAAGGTGATGCGGCTCGATGAAGACAGCCGGATCGTCAACTTTGCGCTCGCTGACCACGAGGAGCCGGAAGAAGATGAAGAGACCGGCGAAACGGAAGAAGCCGAGGAAACGGAAGAAACCGAAGAATGAGAAAGGACCCGGGACAAAATGCCCCGGGCCCATGTTTTTGCAGAAAACAGGGAAACAACATGACATACGAGGAATTTGAGATGTCCTACCGGCGCGCAGCGGTCACAGGCGGCCTTCCGGAGACGTTCTACGGAGAAGAACCGACACGCCGGCTCTGGATCGTGACGGAAAAACTGGCAGAAAACGGCAGACGATTCAATCTAACGGCGATCCGGGATCCGGAAGAGGTCATCCGGAAACACCTGATCGATTCTCTCCTGCCGCTGGCGCTGCTTCGGGACAATGGAATCGCCTTCTCGTCGCTCCTGGATATCGGAACGGGCGGAGGATTTCCGCTCCTGCCAATGGCCTGTGTGCTGGAGGGGGAGGAGACCCGGCTGACCGGTCTGGACGCGACGGCGAAGAAGATCGCCCATGTGAAGGAGACGGCGGCGGTCTGCGGCCTCACGTCGGTATCCGCCGTATGCGGACGGGCTGAGGAGCTGGCAGCCGGACCGATGAGGGAGTCCTTCGATCTCGTCACGGCGCGCGCAGTGGCGGAAATGCCCGTCCTTCTGGAGATCGGCGGCGCGTTCGTGAAGCCGGGCGGCTTTTTCTGCGCCCTGAAAGGGAAAGCGGAGGAGGAGATCCGGGAGGCGGAAACGGCAGCGGGAAGGCTGGGCTTCGCTGATGCCTCCGTCATTCCTTACGAGATCCCGGGCGGAGACGCGAGATGCCTGGTCCTGTACCGGAAAACGGGTCCGACGCCGAAGATCTATCCAAGACGGTACAGCGAAATCCTCAAGCGGCCCCTGAATGGCCGGAATGAGAGCCGATCCGCCTGACGCTTTCCCGATTACCTCGCAAAACCGGTTCGAAAGGGCCAATCGGGCGTTCGTCGGAAAAAATTCCAAATGGCCCTTGACAAGCCGGAAGGGGTATGCTATACTATGGGAGCGTTTCGGGGAGACCCCGGGCGAACCGAATAGTGTCTCAATAGACACAGCACACGCAAAGGTGGCTGAGCTGGTCTAAGGCGCACGACTGGAAATCGTGTGTTCGGCTAATAACCGACCGTGGGTTCGAATCCCACCCTTTGCGGAACGGCAGCGGATGAAAATCCGCTGCCTTTTTTTGTTCCTGATCCGGCAGTGCGGCAAAAATGTTTCACGTGAAACACTCAACGCCGTTTATCCGTTGACATTCGCGGCCGGATGTAATATAATACAGAAAGAATAAGACCGTTCCGAACGGGGCAAAAGGGGGGAGAAGCCGATGGGCAGACCGGCGATCGTCGCATTTGCGAACCAGAAAGGCGGCGTAGGGAAGACCACATCCTGCGTCAATATGGCCAGCGCTGCGGCGGCGATGGGAAAACGGGTCCTCCTGATCGATTCCGACGCGCAGGGGAACGCAACAAGCGGCGTTGGGATTTCCAAAAAGAATGTTACCTGCTCTACGGCGGAGGTGCTGCTGGACGGTGCGGATCCGGCAGAAGCGGTAATCAGGACCGACTTCGAGAATCTATGGGTTACGCCCGCGACAATCAGCCTGGCAGGCGCGGAGTTTTCCCTTTTCGACGAGCCGGACCGGGTGCGCCGGCTGAAAGCGTTCACAGACAAATGTGACGGTTTCGACCTGATCATGATCGACTGCCCGCCCTCTCTGTCACTGCTTACAGTGAACGCGCTGACGGCGGCTGACGGAGTCGTGATCCCCATGCAGGCGGAATACTACGCACTGGAGGGCCTTTCCCAGCTGATGATGACAATTCGCCGGGTGAAGGACACCTATAATCCGACGCTCTGCGTGCTGGGGATCCTCATCACCATGTTCAACGGTCGGCTGAATCTTTCGTCGGCGGTAGTGGGAGAGATCAAGAAGTACTACGGAGACAAACTGTTCAAAACCATGATTCCTCGGGCGGTGAAACTGTCGGAAGCGCCCAGTTTCGGCCGGCCAATCAATTATCACGACAAATACTCGCGTGCGACAGACGCTTACCGTGAAGTAACGGAAGAGCTGCTGAGCCGACTCGGACTAATGTGAACGAGGGGGAGAAAAAATGACAAAAGGCAGAGGTTTGGGACGGGGACTGGACGAGATCTTTCTTGACAATGCATTTCCAGAGACGGATGGCGGACAGACCGCCACGCGGCTTCCTCTTCGTCTGATCGACATCAGACCCAATCAGCCGAGAAAACAGTTTGATGAGGCTTCTCTGGAGGAACTGGCAAACTCCATCGCGAAAAACGGTGTTCTGCAGCCGATCCTCGTCCGCAGGACGGTCGATCGGTATGAGATTATCGCCGGCGAACGCCGGTTCCGCGCAGCACAGGCTGCCGGACTGACTGAGATCCCTGCCGTGGCGATCGAAGCGACGGATGCCGAAGCGGCACGCTACGCATTGATCGAGAACGTCCAGCGAAAGGACCTGAACCCGCACGAAGAAGCGGCGGCGTTCCGCCAGCTTCGGGACGAATACGGGATGACGCAGGAACAGATTGCGGAGGACGTCGGAAAGTCCAGAGCGGCGGTGGCGAACGCCATGCGGCTGCTGGAACTGCCGGACTCTGTTCTGGAGATGCTGCGTGACGGAACGCTTACCGCCGGACACGGACGTGCGCTCCTCGGGCTGAAAAATCCTGACAAGATTCCGGCCGTGGCGTCGGAATGCGTCAGACGGGCGCTCTCCGTCCGTCAGCTGGAGGCATTGGTGAAGGCGGAGAACCGTCAGCACCGGCCGAAGCCGGTTTCAGCAGAGCCGGAGGTAGACTATGCGGCATCCCTGGAGAACCGTTTGAGGGAAGAGACCGGACGGTGGTGCAAGATCACGCACACGGCAAAGAAGAAGAGCATCGAGATCGAATATCGTGACAACGAGGATCTGAACGAGATGCTGACCAGACTGTTCGGGGACGAGGTTCTGAGAGACTATTGATCCCGGCCCGGGGCGTTATCGAACGGAGGAACGGATGAAAGCCATCGATTTCAAGGTGCTGGATCTGGATCCAAAGCTGGGCACGCTGCCTCTGATCATCTGGGGCATTTGTGGAGGACTCGCCATCGGCGCCTTTTTCTCCCTTCTGAACCGGACAGCGGCCCACTCTGTGATCTCCTCCCTGCGGGAGAAGGGTGCGGAAGACCGCGAAACGGCGGTAACGCTGGCAGAGGCGGGCGTCAAGGCGCGCTTCCCTGTCGGACGCATGCTCCGCGAAGGCGGCGTCCTGAGACGATATGTCAAGATGGCGAACGAAGAGGAGTGCGGAAAGAAGGACCTGCTCGATGCGGGCCGGTTCTACCTTCCGGAAGAGAACCGGATCGGGGCGGAAGTGCGTTTCACGGCTGAAAAATCGCCAATCCGGAGCTTCATCCTGACCGTTCTCCTGCTCGCGGCTGTCGGCGTAGCAGCTACATTTGTAGTTCCCGAGCTTCTCATCATGCTGGACAACCTGCTTTCCTCAAGTTGAGCTCGGAAAGCGGGGCAACGAGATAGATTAACATCGAACGGGACCTAGGTAAAGGAGATCTCATGAGTCGTACGAAAAGAAGAAAACGCACCAGTTTCGGAAAACTGCTGCTCATTATGCTGGCTATCGCGATCATTCTAGTGGCCGGGTTCCTGATCTGGCTGTTCAAGTTTTCCAGCTTCCGGTATATCCGGGTCCAGGTAACGGACGAGCTTTCCGTCCGTTTCTTCGGAAAGGTCGACGAGGACGGGAACGCCTATCAGGGCAAGCTCCGTTATTCGAACGGCGTCGCAGCCGAGGTGGACATGGACCGGAACGAAACGGTCTATTCAAACGGGGACGTTTACCACGGCAAACTGGTGAACCTTCTAAAGGAAGGCGAGGGCGAGTTGGATTATGCCGGCGGCGACCGGTACGTGGGTCACTTTTCCGTCGACCTGCCTGACGGGGAGGGCGTTTATACCTATTCGAACGGCGACCGGTACGACGGTGAATTTACCGCGGGAAAGAAATCCGGCGAGGGGATCTATCTCTTCGCGGACGGTTCCTCCTACCGGGGCAGTTTCCGGGACGACCGGAAGAACGGCGAAGGGATTTACGAGTTCGCCAACGGAGACCGGTACGTGGGAGCCTACAAGGACGATATGAAGTCCGGCCGCGGCATCTATACCTGGTCGAACGGCGACATATACGACGGCGATTACTATAACGATATGCGCGAAGGCAACGGAACCTATACCTGGTCAAACGGGGAAAGGTATGAAGGCGAGTTCCGCGGCAACGTCATGAGCGGCGTCGGCACCTATACCTGGACCAGCGGCCGCACCTTCCACGGAACGTTCGAGAACGGCGTGATCGTCCGCACTATTACCGACGGGAGCGAAGAACCCGAAACGTGAAGCGGCAGACCTCAGGGCCATTAACGAGGATCAGACACGGCAGAACGTCAGAAACGGCGTCCTGCCGTGTTTTCCATTTCTCTGCCGTTCGGTTTCGCTTGACAGTCGTACAGTCAGCATATATAATATAATTTGGATGTGCATCATCATTTTTCAAAGACCATTCCGTCACGAAAGGATGTATAATTCGATGAAGAAGATCACTGCGGTCAAGGTCCTGTGCCTTGCGCTGCTGGCGGCGCTTTTCTGCGTCACGGCGGTTTCGGCGGCATCGCCGGCGGTCCACCTGTCCTCCGTGGACATCGTGGACGGGACGTTCCGGATCGATGGCTATGCAGAGGGGATCCCGTCGGGAGGACGGATCCTCCTTGCGGTCTATGACGAGGCAGGGCAGTTGCTGGATACGGAGGATGCCACCGTCTCAGGCGGAGCGTTCTCCGGGATCATCCCGGAGGATGACCCGTCCGGCGGCGACTATTTCGTAAAGGCCTTCCTTCTGGACGAGGACGACAGGCCCTGCGCGGCGGCCTCCAAGCATCTTGTCCGCTATGTCAACGCGCCCGGCGCAGTCCTGTATTCGCTCAGCGGCGTGGATGATCTCGTGATCGGCGAGGGAGTCGGCAACGGCACGGTGACCCTCGACGGGGTGGATTATTCCAACAACCTGTTCGTTCACGGCGGCGGCGAGGAGTCCTTCCGCCTGGTGAACCGCACGACGGTCGGCACCCTGATCGTGTCGAAGACCGAGAGCGGCGCGATCCGCGTGTATTCCGAAGAAGGAAGCCGCGTGGAGGTCGTGACGGTGGATGACGGACTGGACGACGTGATCGTGGAAGGGTCCTTCAACAAGGTGTTCGTTGAGACGGACACGAGAGTCATCCTGCGCGGCGCCTCCGTGGCGATGCTGAACGTGAACGTCGACGGCGCGGATATCGATGCTGTGAGCGGGAGCCAGATCTCCGTTGTGCAGATTGCGGCATCCGCCGGCGGGGCGACCCTCGGCATAGAGAGCGGATCGAAGGCCGCCTTCATCAACACGGCTGCGGACGGCGTTTCCATCGACGCGGCCGGTGCCGTGAGCCAGATCAACGCTTCCGGCGACACGGCCGTGACCGGCGCCCTGGAGAAGGACAACGTGCGGGTGTTCGGCGGAGCCGACGTGACGATCAACGGAGAACCCGCGGTATCGAAGAGTCCGGCGCAGATCCTGGCGGAAACGAAAGACACCGCGATCGGGGAGCTGAATTCGATCGATACGGGCTACTATGCCGTGCCGTCCGACGCGGAAGCGATCATCGCGGACGGAGTGGCGGCCATTTCGGCTGCTGCTGACGCCGACGCGGTCGCGGAAGCGCAGAGCGACGCTTACGTGAGACTGGATATGCTTCCCATTGCGGCAGATCAGCAGGCAGTCGACGGAGCGATGGCGGCGGCCCAGGCTGCCGTAGCGGGACTTTTCGACGAGCCGCTCAGCGTCCGCGACTTTGAAAGCGAAGACGCGATCAAGGGGTATGTGGCGGGACTTCTCGCCGCAGCGGGCGAAGGCCTTCCCGGCGGCGTGAAGCTGACCATGACCGATACGGTCTACGAAGCGCCGGAAAACGGCAGTGAAGAACATCTCGAAGCGACGGACGGCGCGTTCCGGTTCCGGGTCATCGCGTTCCGGGGGAACGCGGACGAGCCGGCGACCGATGAAATCTCCCTGACGGTGCGCGGCCTCAACAAGCCCGAAACGCCGTGGGTGTTCCCGCAGACCGCCAACTCGACTTCTGTTACATTGTATGAGACGCCCGGCGCAGAATACAGGTGCGGCGACGGCGAATGGCAGGAATCCCCGGTCTTCGAAGGACTGGAACCCGGTACACGCTACGCGTTCTACGTCCGGATCCCGGCAACGGAAGACGCGCTTGCGTCCGAAATAGGCGAAGGTTGGTACTGGACGCTCAATGAGGCGCCAGATCCTTCCGTCGTGACGATCAACTACCGGGAAGAGACCGTGACATTCGACGAGGACCTGTATTCGGCATATCACGGGAACGAGGAGTACGACGATCTCCCGAGCGGAGACAGCATTACGGGTGATATCAACCTGTACGGTGCGATCTATGTGCTGGTCCGTGAGGAGGAAGACGGGGCGCCGTCCATGTGGACGACGATCGAACTGGTTCGCCCGGACGCCCCCGAAGGGATCGAAGAGGACGGCGGACGCCTGACCGGCGTGACCGCCGAGATGGAATACCGGACGCTCTCGGGCGACTATACGCCCGGCACGGGCGAGGATCTGGAACTGCCGGAGGACGTCTACTTCATCCGGTATGCGGCGACCGACTCCGCTTTCGCCTCCTGGGAGACCAGCGTGGCGGTCGGCGAGTCAGTTCTGAAGGTCACGAACGAGGAGGAACTTGCCGCCGCGGCAGCAGCCGAAAACGATTTTCCGATCCGAATCATGAACAGTTTCACCGTGAACGGGCCGATCGAATGTACACATCCGATCGAGATCCCGGCGGACGTGACCCTGACCGTCGGGCCGGAGGGTTCGATCGGGATGTACTGGATCACGGATGAGGAGAAGATCTACGGGGAAGGTCTCCTGCTCGTTCAGGGTGCGGTGATGTTCGACTTCATCTGCCCGGACGATGATTATGAAGATTTCTGCCCCGTTGCGGCTGCCACCCGGATCGAGGGAAAGGGCTTCCTGGCCTCCAACGTATACGCGAAGACGGCTGAACAGCTCAACTGGGCTGCGGCGCAGCCGTGGGTCTTCCAGCTTGAGGCGATCAATTTCGAAGAGGGCGGAGACGAGATCCCGGTCGTGATCGACGGGGAAGTCGATCTGCAGGGCAAGCCGCTCGATCTCGGGCTCCACGACGTGGATCAGTGGATCGGCGTCGAGACCCGCACCGTACAGATCACGGAAACGGGCCGCATCTTCGGCGGCAACGTCCGGATCGCCGGCGGCGTTCTTGAGAACGCCGGGATCATCGAGACCGACGAGTTCGAGATCGCGGACGGCGCGACGGTGGAGAACAACGGTTCGCTCGAGATCAACACGTTCGTAAACGTGCTCGAAGGAACGCTGATCAACGGAGAGGCCGGCGTGGTCGATCTTCTGCAGGAGGATGCCTTCGTGGCCGTTTTCGGTACGGTCGTCAACAACGGCCTGTTCATGGGACCGACCTACACGGAAGACGGGGAGACCGAATACCTGAGCTTCATCGAACTGGATGCGGATCCCATGCAGAGGACCTGCGGCGTCTTTGAAAACAACGGCACGGTCGAATGCCAGCTGTTCGTCGTTTCCGTCTGGTATGGCGAGGACAATGAACTCAACGCGGTGCCGGTATTCAGCGGGTTCTCGGAAGAACAGATCTACGAGTATCATTTTGCGGCAGGCTTCGGCGCAGCGTCCGACCTCTTCCAGATGGGCGTGGAGCGGGTATGGCTGTTCAATCCGGACGAATCGAACTGGATGGACAGGGACGCGGATGAGAGCGGGGCCGAACTGAACGATCTGGTGGTCCCCGACGGATTTGCCGTACCGGAAGGCCACGGACTCAACATCGCGGACTCCTTCTACGGCATGAGAGAGAAATCCCTGATCGGACGCGTGGTCATTCCCGAGGGAGCGGATTTCTATCTGGACGGATACTTCTTCTGGACCTATTACTGTGACTTTGAGAACAACGGGACGATCGAGACACGCGGCGCATTCCAGCTGGCCGGAGACGGGGAGTTCGTAAACAACGGAACGATCCGCATCGTGGACGGCGGCATGCTGCAGGTGGGCGAACGCAGCCAGTCCCAGAACGACGTACTCGTCAACAACGGCGTCATCGAGAACCACAACGAGATCGAACTTCTGTGCAACGCCGTCATCACGGGCAATCCGGTAACAGGCGACGGCCGGATCTCCGCAAGTTCTCCGGACGCGATCCCCGAGGGATCCGCCGGAAGGCTGATCATCCGGACCGAGAGCGTCGAAGCGTTTATGAACGCACTGGAGGATGAAAGAGTCGAAGAGCTGACGCTGGAAGTCCGTTCCGTGGAAGGTGAGCCGCAGATCCTGGATCTCGGCTCCTTCCGGCTCGAACGGGAAGGCCTGACCGTCACGGTCCGCGCGGTCGACAGAGACGGGAGCGGCGTGCGTATCCCGTCCGGCGAGAGCGCCGTCATCGGCGCCGGCGTGACATTCGTGCTGGAGCCCGGCACCACGATGGATGTGGAAGGCTTCCTGTCGGTCGAACACGAGGCTGTCATGAAGCTCCAGGGCGACGTACGGATCCAGCCGAGCGGGACGCTCAATATCGACGGCACGGTGGAGATGAAGGAACAGGCGGACGAATCCGACAGCCTGTCCACGCTTACGGCGAACGGCGACATTTTGATCGGCATGACCGGCACACTGGACGCCAGAGGCGACGTCCTGGCGGCGAACGTCTATAACAGCGGTCTGATCGCCACCTACAGCAACGCATCGGGCGGCTTCCCGGTTTACGGGCAGTTCGCGTACGGCATGGTGACCGGAGAGGGAGAGCGGAAGGACTGGATCGTCTTCTCCGTATACGATGCGAACGAGCTGGTCTCGGCGCTCTTCGGAGGCTTTGATCCGGATGACTGCCTGATGCTGATCCTGCACGAAGGTGAATATGACATTAGCGATACCGCTCTGACGATCGATCGTCAGGTCACGTTTACGGCCTGGACCGAAGACTGGGACGTCATCGACCGTATCTATGTGAAATTCGGGGACGTCCAGATTACGGCAAACGGCCAGATGGGACAGTCGTTCATGAGTTCCGATTACAGCGGAAACGTGGAGATCGCGGCCGGCGGATCGCTGGAGATCGGTCCCGGCCGGGCGAACCTTCTTTCCGAGACGATGGTCTACGGAACGCTTGCCGGCGGCATGTCCGATATTTTCAACGAACAGCACCTGCTCGTCTTCGACGGCGGTCAGATCGTGCTCGACAGAGGCCTGTACCTCGAGAACAGACGCGACCTCTGGATCGGCGAGGGCGGCGCCCTCCTGATCGGGAACGAAGACGGCGGCTTCGGACGGTTCAACAACCGCGGCGGAGCAAGTCTGACCAACGCGGGGCAGATCATCAACTACGGTTCGTTCGATCTTGATGACATCGAGTATTATCAGGGCGACGGACTGCTCGTCAATTTCCTGAGAAGAGTCGACGCCGTGAAGGCGATCTACGACACCTTCCGGAGCGTATTCCCCGCGCCGGAAGGGGACGAGCGCGACGCGGTCGAGGCTTCGGTCGCGGACTGGCAGGATCTGATTAACGGCCAGAACGGAGAAGACTGGCATGCGATGGACTCGTTCGCCTTCCTTCTGTACAACGGCTTTATGACCGAAGACACGATCCGTCCGTTCGATACGATCACCAGCCTTGAGTTCAAAGAGATTCTGATGAGGATCGCCACTGCCGTGAACCACGGACCGGAAATGAACGAGGAGCTGGCCGAATTCTTCCGGAATTTTGAAACCGACGAATGGTTCAACGATGATATCTTCTACCTGGACGGCGAGGACCGCATGACGTTCCGTCGCTGGGAAGTCATATCGGAGTTCGCGGACGCGCTCGGTCTGTTCCGCATGACCGTCGACTCCGAAGAGGAATTGAGAGAGGCTCTGGAAGTTGGGTATGTGAACGAGATCCATCTCGGTTCTTCGTTCTCCGTCACGAGCACGATGGACGTTTCTCCTGCGGACAACGGAGAACGGTGGATCTACGTGGACAACGGAATCGAGCTCATCATCGAGCAGGACGCCATGCTCCATATCGACCGCGGCGTATGGCTGGCAGTGGACGGCAGAGTGACCGTCCGGGGCGGCCTCAACCTGTACGGCGCATGGCGGACGCCCGAGAACGAACCCTGGGAAGACTATATCGTCGAGGACGGCGGGTGGATCAGGACCTACAGAGACCTGATCGGATTTGCAGAAGACGCTGCCTGGCGGGCCGGCGAAGCGCTGCCCTATGTCGATGAGCAGATGCTCTACGACTACTGCACCGGGATACTCAATATGGACTTTGACGAGATCGGCGGCTGGCCGTATGGCGATTACCGTGAGGAATACTACCGGGCGGCAGTTGTCTATGGTAACCTGAGACCGGTCCTGTACTGGGACGACGAATCCGAGTGGTACTCATGGGAACCCTATGAAATGACCGAGTACGGCACGGCGCTTGATGTCCTTACCGGTTTCTACCAGGCGGCGAACGGAACCACCGAACTGCTCCCGGCGGACGTTTCCCTTGCCGGATTGTATGATTTCGAACCGGAACGCGACGTTGTGATCGACAACAGCGAAGGAGGGTACCTGCTTGATCGTTGGATGGCATACCTGCCGAAGACGGACGAGGGGGACCGGGACGACGACAACGTGATCACCCTGCTCATCAATCGCAGGGAGGACGACGGCTGGGAGTTCATCGTCTGGGAAGGCGAGCAGTATGACGGGAACGGTATCACCAACATCCGTTTCACAGACCCGGTGGTCGTCATGGGTGGAAAGGGTGAGATGGCTGAAGATCCGGAACAGCCCGGATACGCCGGCCAGATCACTTTCACCAACTGCGAATTCGTCGCAGGGATCACGGCGGTCGAGAATGAACAGTTCAACTACAACATCCGGATGGAGAACAGCACGCTCGGTGAAGATCAGATCCTCCTCCTGGTGCCGTCAGACGGTGTGGAACCGAACGAGGTACGCGGAAACATCTGGGTACAGGATCCGGATGGCATGACCATCGAGTCGTCCGGCGGCATGAGCATGAACGTCGGCGTGAGCGGACCCTGCGACTATGTGCTGAACGGTGTCGCCGTGAGCGGCGAGGCCGACACGGAGATCCGCTGGGAAGACTGGGACCAGGACGGCGAAAGCGAAACCATGGTCATGCAGTTCTCGAACATGAACGAAGAAGACCTGGAGACCTACATCACGGGCGAGGCGCCGTGCATCGTGAACGTGAAAGGCGCGTTCGACATCTCCGGTCTGTCGGTCGACGGGGAGATCCGGATTGGCTGCTGGGACAGCGACTCCTTCGTCAATATCGGCGACCATATCGTGTGGCTGATGCCCGATGACAGCGGATACACCTGTTTCATGACAGGAACGGAAGAGGCAGAGATCCACATCCGGGATATGCACTACAACGGCATGATCGTTGTGAACGGCGAGCAGATCGGCAATCCGCATATCTTCGGCGGACAGAGTGTTTACATCGGATCCGCAAACCGGAATATCGGCGAGAGCGTACGGCTCTTCCACAACGGCGAGGAGGAACTCTTCGTGTTCGAGGTCGAGTATCTTGACGAGGACGAAGACGGTGTGCCGGACAAGATCCATCTCTCGCAGATTGGGAACAACGACTGGTTCAGGGCAGGTGACCGGGTGGACCTTGAGATCATGATCAACGGGACCACGGTCACATATGAGAACCTCTGGTATAAGGAGAACGAACGACAGGAAGTTTCGACCTGGGAGGAACTCCATGAAGCTGTCATGAACGACAGCCCGGTCACGCTGACGGCCGATATTACGATGGAGGGCGATCTGCAGCTGATCCATGATGCAGACCTGAACGGATTCGAGCTGACCGTTCCTGAAGAATCGACGCTCGTGATCAGCAGCAATCTCCGGCTCGGCGGCGGCGCGATTCTGAATTACGGCAGAACTGTGACGGAGGACGGTGTCTGGATTGACGGCGGGACCGCCGGCAGTGCGATCCGCAACGCGGGCATCTTTACCAATAACGGCGGCATCTGGCTTAACAGCGGCGCGCTCTCCCACACGGGTGCCGGGCAGTTCGAGAACTCTGGCGATATCGAGATTCGGGGCGGAACCTTCGATTTGAGGGGCGCTGCCGAAAATAGTTTCATCAACACCCATTACATGAAGGTCGTCGACATCTTCCGAGATGGAGAGAACGACGACCCCGTCCGGATTTATGAATCTGCGTACGGGATGAGCGCCCTGACGGAAGACTCCAACTGGCTGGATTACCGCGTGGAAGTGAAATCTGAGACTGGGCTCCGTACGGCGCTCGAGAGACAGGCGGAGTGGAACGCGGACGAAGAGAGACAGGACGGTTCCCGTTATCGCGGCCTGAACCGGTACAACGGCCTCGACATCAGCGAAGATATGAGCATCACCTCCGATCTTACGCTCACCGGTTACGGGGATATCTGGATCAACAGAAACGACGAGGATGAACCGGTAACCGTGACCGTGGAAAACGGGGCAACCCTGACGGTCGATCACGGCTGTTCGATAGAGGTGAACTGGGACAGCACCCTGACCGTTGAAGATGGTGCAGCGCTGATCACGAGCCCTGACGCATCCCATTCGGATCCCGAAACGAATGAATGGATCGACCTGCCGGCGGGAGCCGTGGAAGTCTGGCCGGGCGCCAACGTGTACGTCTCCGGAACGTTCGAAGGAGACCTGTGGCTGCGTGAGGAATGGAATGACAGCGAGAACAGATTCATCCCGGGCGGCGACATCCTGTTCGACGAGGATACCGTTACGGTCCACGTGATCTATCACATCCGTTCCGACGGAGACCTCTATCAGCTGCTCCCGCGCGACGGACACGGGGAAAACATCAACATCCGGGATGATGCCCATCTGACGGTCACGGGCAATCAGACGCTTCGCGGCTACAACGTGGATGTGGATCCCGGCAGTTCCCTGACCGTGGCGGACGGCGCTCGGCTTGAACTCGAGGACGCGTACTACCACAACCGCGGCGACGTCCACGTTGACGGAATGCTTTATCTGAACAACTCGTATTTCCACAATGAAAACCATGTGGAAGTGGGGCAGCCGGTGGAAAACGAAGGTAAATTCATCATCGATGCGATGTCCGGTTTTGAAAACTGGAACGATCTTACCATCCGCGCCTGCGGCACGCTGCTGGTACTGGGCGGGGATTACGACGGGAACGAGCCCTGGTATGACGACCTGCCCCTGCAGACCGTGACCGATCTTACGGAGATCGCGAGAGGGGATATGACCGAGCACACCTTCATGAACGTGATCTTCAGCGAGCCGCTGACGGTCGTCGACGATGCGCAGATGCAGACGACCTTCATCAACTGCGAGGTGAACGGACTCTCCATCGCGGCGACCGAATATTCGGATTGCGAAGTGGTGCTTTGCAGAAGCAGTTTCGACGGCGAGATCGAAACGCATGACGCCGATCCGGAGCATGCGCCCATGGATCCCTACGGTCAGACCGGACACATCCGGATCCGCATCTCCGAAATGGAATCGATGCCGGAGGGTGGCCTGATCGTGTCGGCGGCCGTGCCGACCGAGGTCGAGTCCGACACGGTCTTCACGCTGAACGGCGTGACAGTCACGCCGGCAGAAAACGATTCGGCGAACGCCCGGATCGAAGCGAACTGCTTCGGCGAACACCCGGATCAGGAGGAAGAGGAAGAACCGGAATTCATCAATCACGAGAACTGCGAGAACGGAGAAGGAAATCCGTCCGAGAAGAGCGTGTACTGCTTCCTCGGCGGCGGGATCGAATCGGTGATCGTTGAGGACGGCGCCGCCTTCGACGGACGACTGGTCCGCGAATGCAATTTCGGCGGCGAAACGGAGGATGTCGCACTCACGCTGGACGGGCTCCACCTGGACGGCGAGATATTCCGGATCCGCTATTACGGGGCCGGTACGCTGACCGTGGACGGCTCGATAGCCGATCCGACCACCATTGAGATCAGCGGCAACGGCGAAACGGACCTGAGATCGCTGGTCCTTCCCGAAGGTTCGTTCGTCTACATTGGCGACTGGGACGAAGGGACCACCGTCTGGATCGGCGTGTATGCGGCGGGGACCGGCGGACGGGGCGACGAAAGAACGACCATCGTCGCGGAACCCGGTGCGTCGATCCATGTCTATGACGAGAACGAATCGTTCCGTCTTCTGGTGGACGGTGCGGGTGAACTGCCTGTCGGACCGCCGCACGTTTTCGGCAACGATACGTTCTATGTCGGAACGTCAGAACTGGCGGCCGGACAGATCGCGATCCTGATCGACGGGGAAGAAGTCGAAGGCTTCGATACGGAGATCATTCCGGAAGAAAACAAGACCCACCTGTCCCGCGGAACGGCCGAGCGCTGGATCGGCGACGGACAGCTCGCCGTCCGGATCGAGTGGAACGGCGTTGCCGTCTGGTTCGAAAGCATCTGGTTCAAACCGCTCGACTGAGGAGGTTGAGCGAAAACACATAAGGAAAACACAGAGCGCTAGGCTTCAAAAAGTCTAGCGCTCTGCTCTGTATTGGGGAAAAGGATCCGGCACCGACTACCAGACGAATTCTTCGTTGTGCCAGGGCGTGCCGATGAAACCTGTCTGCACGAAGTCGTCCGGGTTGTTCCGGATGATCCAGTCGATATAACTCATGGTCATCTGCGCGGTCAGGAGGTAGCCGGCGGCATTCATATGCCCGCCGAGGAAAAAGCGGCTGCGGAATTTTTCGTCATAAACGGGGCCGTACTGGTAAAGATCGATCACATACGTAAATTCGAACAGACCGGCGACCTCGCGGACGGTTTTTGCGTGTTCGCCCTTCAGGATCTCCTTGTCCTGCCCGTCCGGGACGAGCGTGTAGCGTGGGCAGGTCATGAGAAAGAAGCGGGCTTTCGGCTGGATGGCCTTGTACCGCTGGATGATCCCGGCGTAGTAACCGGCGAATGTCGGCCTGTTGTTCTCCGGATGGGCAAGGTCGATGTCGTCCGCGGATCCTGGAGTCTGCTTCTGATTGAGGACGTCGTTCACGCCCAGCGCGAGGATATAGGCCTGGGAGGCTTTTTCGGGATCCCAGAGACCGTTTTCGTCCGCCCAGGTCTCGAGATATTCTTTCGCGGTCATACCGCCCCGGGAAAAGACCCGCACCTGGGAACCCGTTGCCCGGGCGATGTACTGGCCCCACGAATAATCATACAGATCGTGATAGTCGGTGCCGCCGTCCGGTTTCGTCCCTTCCTGCTCGCCGGCTGCAAGGCTGTCGCCGACGACGGTGATGGTCCGAAAGATGCCGGTCAGTCCGCCGTCCGGCTTGATCCGGTCGAGCGGGCGCTCGTTCGGATCGTCATAATAGGCTCTGATATCCATCTGGAACCTCCCTTCCGAAACAAGGAACGCTCATCAGGCTTTCCCTTCGCGCTCAGCCAGGATCTTCTCCCATTTCTGCCGGACCGCGTCATAGACTTCGTCCGGGATGTCCGGCGTACCGCTCTTCTGCGTGGGGAGCAGCATGTCGCCCGCGGCGGAGGGAATGGTGCAGGCGGTGTCGTTCCGCCATTCGTCTCTTTCCGATTTGTTGCGGAGATCCGGAACCTTCATTTCCTTGCTGTCGGCGAGGATGGAACGGTAGGCGAACAGTCCGGGCAGCGACATGTTCAGCGCTTCGTAGACATCGATCACGTCCGCGCTTTGGTCGCCCCGGATCTTTTCGATGAAATAATACATGGACCAGAAGTCGGAGCCGCCGTGCCCGAACGATTTCACTTTCTCATCGGCGCGTTCCTCCGGCAGGTAGGTTTCCCATCTGGGTTCGGCCGGGTATTCGCCGGAAAAGGCGTCCTCTTCCTTGTAGATGCGGTCGAACTTGTCCTGTTTGGCCGCGTAGCGGGAGGACTCCAACCGGCCTTTCGAACCGTACAGCGTGTACCAGATGTTGTCCTTATACAGATCCCCGTGAAGGCTCTTCACTACGGCGCCGTTTTCCATCCGGACCAGTTCGAGCGCCCAGGTCGCGCATTTGCATCCGTTGCGGAGACGCCGCTCGTTGTGGACGCTTTCGATGCCGATGACGGAAACGGGCCGGAGGCCGGTGATGTGTACGATCGGGCCGAAGGAATGTGTGCAGTAGTAGGAGGAGAACGTGTTGTTGCGCCAGTGATCCTTTTCGCCGTAGGTGCATCTGGCCCAGATCGGTTCGCAGTTGTGGACATATTCGCCTTCGGCGTATTCCAGTTCTCCGATCACGTTTTCCCGGTAGAGTTTGCGCATTTCCATCGGAGCGGCCATATAGCAGTAGTTCTCGCCGTACGCGTAGATGAGCCCGCTTTTCTCCACGGCTTCTATCAGTTCCACCGACTGTTTCAGGTTGAACGACGGCAGCACCTCGGAGAAGACATGACGGCCGGATTCCAGGCACCGGACGGCGAACGGCGCGTGTTCGGTGGCATAGTTGGCCAGAACGACCGCGTCCATGTCATGGCGGAGGAAATCCTCGAAATTGTCGTAATAGGTGATCGGGAGCCCATCCGCCTCGCGGCGCACCCGGTCCAGTTCATACGGAGCCTTGTCGCAGACCGCCACAAGGTCGACGTTTTCCGCCATTTTGCAGTAATCGATCATCGATCTGCCGCGGCATGCGCCAAGCACGCCCACTCTGACTTTTTTCATAGGGAACTCCTTAATCAGCAGTTCTGTCCGTCCGGCAGGACGGACTCTGCTACCATGATACCATTACTTCAGGGACAGCGCAATAGAAAAAATCCCTTTATTTCAGCAAAATCGTCAGTTTTTCGTTTGACTTTCCCGTCAATCCGTCGTACAATGGATGGAAAGAGGGACGGCGCCCGGCGCCCGGTCCAGAAAAAGGGGGAAAGCGATCGTGGAACAGGACAACATCTGCCGGTATATCCCGATGCAGAAAGACGACCATGCGGTGCATACGGTCCATTTCGTGCTGGAGACCGTGCCGCGCTTTTTCGGGCGTCTCCGGACGGAAGCGGTCACGAAAATCTATTACGTACGGTGCGGCGAGGGCCGGTTCTGCCGGATGGGGACCGAAGAGAGGGTCCAGCCGGGAGATCTTTTCTTCAGCTTTCCTTCGACGCCCTTTTCGATCGAACCGGTAACGGAACCGTTCGAGTATCTGTACATCAGTTTTCTCGGGTCGAGAGCAGCCAAGATCCTCGAAGAACTCGGGATCGACCGCAGAAGCGGCGTTTTCCACGGCGCGGCGGACGTAGGCGGGCTTTGGGAGAAAGGAATCCGGATGGGAAACGCGGCGCTGGCCAGTGAGAGCGTCCTGCTGTTTACTTTCGCTCATCTCGGCGAGCTGATCCGGCGCGGAACGGGAACGGGGAGGACCGACGACGCATCCGAGAAGATCAAGAAGTATATCGACGATCACTTCGCCGAACGGGATCTTTCGCTCAAGACGGTGGCGGCGGCTTTGTCCTACAACGAAAAATATGTCTCGGCGGTATTCAAGAAGAAGACGGGCGTGGGCGTGAACGAATACCTGAACACCGTCCGGATTCAGCAGGCCGTGGCGATGATCGGACAGGGATTCCAGTCGGTGAACGACATCGGGAAGCAGTGCGGTTTTTCCGATCCCAACTATTTTTCCCGGGTCTTCCGGAAACGGATGCAGGTCCCGCCGACGGAATACATCAGAAACAGAGCCGGAAACGGTTCCAGCGACGAAAAAGCAGGGCGTCAGACAAAAGTCTGACGCCCTGCGTCGTTACGGCGTAACGAAGATCAGAACAGTCCGCTGATCCGGCCGTTCTCGTCCACGTCGATCCTCTCGGCGGCGGGAGATTTCGGCAGACCGGGCATGGTCATGATGTCGCCGGTCAGTACGACGGCGAATCCCGCGCCGGCGGAGATCTTCACGTTTTTCACGGTGACCACGAAATCATCCGGCGCGCCGAGCACCTTCGGGTCGTCCGTAAAGCTGTATTGGGTCTTGGCCACGCAGACGGGAACGCCGCCGAAGCCCATTGCCTCCAGCTTTTCGATCTGCTTCTTCGCGGCGGGAAGAATCGAGATGCCGGAACCGCCGTAGACGCGCTTGACGATCGTTTCGATCTTCTCCGTCAGCGGACGGTCGAGTTCGTAGGAGAAGCGGAAGTCGCTGGTCTCCTCTTCGCAGAGACGGACCACTTCGCGGGCCAGCGCTTCGCCGCCCTTGCCGCCTTCCGCCCAGACGGTGGAAAGCACCACGTTCACGCCGAGCGCGCGGCATTTCTCGATGATGAAGTCGATCTCTTTGTCCGTGTCGGTGGGGAAGCGGTTGACGGCCACCACACAGGGAACGCCGTAAACGTTCTTGATGTTGGACACGTGACGCAGGAGGTTCGGGATACCGGCTTCCAGCGCGGCGAGGTTTTCCTCGGCCAGCTGGGTCTTGTCGAGTCCGCCGTGCATCTTCAGGGCGCGGACGGTCGCCACAACGACGGTGGCGTTCGGTTTCAGGCCGGCCATGCGGCACTTGATGTCGAAGAATTTCTCCGCGCCGAGGTCCGCGCCGAATCCGGCTTCCGTGACGGTGTAGTCGCCGAGGGCGAGCGCCATCTTGGTGGCCATAACGGAATTGCACCCGTGCGCGATGTTGGCGAACGGGCCGCCGTGCACGAAGGCGGGCGTTCCTTCCAGCGTCTGGACCAGATTGGGCTTCAGGGCGTCCTTCAGAAGTGCCGCCATGGCGCCGGCCGCCTTCAGTTCGCCGGCGGTGACGGGGTCGCCGGCGGTGTTGTAGCCGACGATGATCCGGGCGAGACGTTCCTTCAGGTCCGTGATGGAACTGGAGAGGCAGAGCACCGCCATGATCTCCGACGCGACCGTGATATCGAACCCGTCCTCACGGGGCACGCCGTTGGCTTTTCCGCCCAGTCCGTCCACGATGAAGCGGAGCTGACGGTCGTTCATGTCCACGCAGCGTTTCCAGGTAATGTTCCGCACGTCCAGATTCAGAGCGTTCCCCTGCTGGATATGGTTGTCCAGCATGGCGGCCAGCAGGTTGTTCGCCGCCCCGATGGCATGGAAGTCACCGGTGAAGTGGAGGTTGATGTCCTCCATGGGGACCACCTGCGCGTAACCGCCGCCGGCCGCACCGCCTTTGATCCCGAACACGGGGCCGAGGGAGGGCTCGCGCAGCGCTACGATGACGTCCTTGCCAATGGAGCGGAGGCCGTCCGCCAGCCCGATGGTGGTGGTCGTCTTGCCCTCGCCTGCCGGCGTGGGCGTGATGGCGGTCACGAGGACCAGTTTGCCCTGGGGACGGTCCGTCTCCTTCAGCAGGGCGAGGTCCACTTTCGCCTTATAGCGGCCGTAATGCTCCAGATACTTTTCGTCGATGTGCGCCCGTTTCGCGATCTCGGAGATGTTCTGCATCTCGCAGCGCTGGGCGATCTCGATATCGGACAGGTAACTCATTTCGTTTCTCCTTCTCAAAAATCGATATATGTATCCGGCACCGCCGGGATCATTTGAAATAGGCGACCGCGGACCGGAACATTCCGATGTCGTAGCGACCGGGGACGTTCCGGTAGAGGTCTTCGCCGATCCGTTCGCTATGCCCCATCTTTCCGAAGACGCGTCCGTCCGGAGAGGTGATCCCTTCCACGGCCCAGGACGAACCGTTGGGATTGTACCGCACGTCGGCGGAAGCCAGGCCGGCCTCGTTGACATACTGCGTGGCGATCTGTCCGTTTTCCGCCAGACGGCGGATCAGGGCGTCGTCCGCGAGGAAGCGGCCTTCGCCGTGGGAGATCGGCACGCTGAAGATCTCGCCGACTCTCGTTTCGGCCAGCCAGGGAGATTTGTCGGAGGCGACCCGCGTCCGTACGATCCTCGACTGGTGACGCCCGATCGTGTTGAACGTCAGGGTAGGGCTCGTCTCGTCCGTGTCGGTGATCCGGCCGGTCGGCAGGAGCCCGAGTTTGACGAGGGCCTGGAACCCGTTGCAGATCCCGGCCATCAGGCCGTCGCGGCGGTCGAGAAGGTCCGTGACGCCGTCCCGGATCGCTTCGTTCCGGAAGAAGGCCGTGATGAACTTGCCGCTGCCCTCCGGCTCGTCGCCGCCGGAGAAGCCGCCCGGAATGAAGATGACCTGCGCGTCCCGGAGCAGGCGGGCGAATTCCTCCACGCTCTCGCGGATGTCGTCGGCGCTCCGGTTGCGGATCACGGCGATCTTCGCTTCGCCGCCGGCGTCCCGGATCGCCCGGGCGGTGTCATATTCGCAGTTCGTGCCCGGGAAGGCGGGGATGAGGAAGAGCGGCCGTTCCCGCTTTACGGCCGGGGCGGCACGCCCCGTTGAAGGACAGGAGACGGTCTCGACCGTTCCGCGGACGGATTCCGCCCGAACGGGATAGACCGGTTCCAGTTTTCCTTCATAGAGGCTTTCGATCTCCTGAAGGGCGATCGTTTCCTCTTCGAACACGAAGGAGGGGGAGGAGGAGACGGTCCCGACCGGCACGGCGCCCGGAACGGGGCCGGCCGATTCGATCAGGAAGGAACCGGTGCGATCGGAAAACAGTTTCTCCACGGAGAGATCTCCGTCGAAGACGAAGCCGAAACCGTTGCCCATGGCGCATTTCATCACGGCTTCCGCCGCGCCGCCGGATCCGGCGGCCCAGCAGGAAACGGCTTCGCCGCCGTGGAGGAGCGAATGGACTTTTTCGAACAGTTTCTTCAGGGATTCGGCGTCCGGCAGACCGTTCTCGTCCGTGTCGGGCGAGAGGAGCCAGACCCGGTTTCCGGCTTTTTTATATTCAGGCGAGACGGCGTCCGCCGCACGGCCGACGGATACGGCGAAGGAGACCAGCGTAGGCGGGACGTCGAGATCCTCGAAGGAACCGCTCATGGAGTCCTTGCCGCCGATCGCGGCGATCCCGAGCCGCATCTGGGCTTCGAAAGCGCCGAGCAGGGCGGCCGTCGGCTTGCCCCAGCGGGACGGGTCCTTTCCGAGCCGCTCGAAATATTCCTGGAAGGTCAGATAGACGTCCCGGAAGGCGGCGCCGGAGGCGATCAGCTTGCAGACGGACGAGACCACTGCGAGGTAGGCGCCGCGGAACGGGCTCTTTTCCGTAGCGTAGGGGTCGTAGCCCCACGACATATAGGAGGCGTCGCCGGTATGGCCCTCCTCCATCGAGATCTTCTGGACCATCGCCTGGGCCGGCGTCAGCTGACGGACGCCGCCGAACGGCATCAGGACGGTACCGGCGCCGATGGTGGAATCGAACCGTTCCGCAAGGCCCCGGCGGGAGCAGAAGCGGAGGTCGGCCGCCATCCTGCGGAGGTTGTCCCCAAAGGAGCCGGCGACGTTGTCCTGGGAAAGATCCGGAGCCGCGATCCGGGCGGACGCATGCTTTTCCGCGCCGTTTGAGTTGAGGAAGTCCCGGCCGATATCCACGATGACGCGGTCTCTCCAGCGCATCCTGAGCCGGGGTTCCTCCGTGACGGTCGCCACGGGGGTGGCGGCCAGGTTCTCTTCCGCCGCGAGTTCGAGGAACCGTCCGGCGTCGGACGGGGCCACGACGACCGCCATCCGCTCCTGAGATTCGCTGATGGCCAGTTCGGTGCCGTCCAGGCCCTCATATTTCTTCGGTACGGCGTCCAGATCGATGGAAAGTCCGTCCGCCAGTTCTCCGATGGCGACGGAAACGCCGCCCGCGCCGAAGTCGTTGCACCGTTTGATCAGCCGCGCGGCTTCCTTCCGCCGGAAGAGACGCTGCAGTTTCCTCTCCTCCGGCGCGTTGCCTTTCTGGACTTCCGCGCCGCAGGTCTCGAGAGAATGCGCCGTATGGGATTTGGAGGATCCGGTGGCGCCGCCGCATCCGTCCCGTCCGGTGGCGCCGCCGAGAAGGATCACGACGTCGCCCGGAGCCGGGCGTTCGCGCCGTACATTCTCCGCCGGCGCTGCGGCGATCACCGCGCCGATCTCCATGCGCTTTGCAGCGTAGCCAGGATGATAGAGCTCGTCCACCACGCCGGTGGCCAGACCGATCTGGTTCCCGTAGGAGGAGTAGCCGGCGGCTGCTCCCGTGACGATCTTTCGCTGGGGCAGCTTGCCCGGGATCGTTTCGGAGACGGGCTTCAGCGGATCGGCCGCGCCGGTGATCCGCATGGCGCCGTATACGTAGGCCCGTCCGGACAGCGGATCGCGGATCGCGCCGCCGATACAGGTAGCGGCGCCGCCGAACGGCTCGATCTCCGTCGGGTGGTTATGCGTTTCGTTCTTGAAGAGGAGGAGCCAGTCCTCCGGTTTTCCGTCCCGCGTCACTTTGATCCTGACGGTGCAGGCGTTGATCTCCTCGGATTCGTCGAGACCGGGCAGCTGACCGCGCTTTCTGAGCAGCTTCGAAGCTGTCGTGGCAAGATCCATCAGACAGACCGGACGGTCTTCCCGGCCGAGTTCGACCCGGGCATCCAGATAACGGCGCCATGCACGCCCCGCGGCAGGGTCGTCGAATTCGACCGAATCGAGCTGCGTGCCGAAGGTGGTGTGGCGGCAGTGATCGGACCAGTAGGTGTCGATCATGCGGATCTCCGTGACCGTGGGATCCCGCCCCTCCTCGAGGAAGGCGTCCCGGCAGAAGAGGGCGTCGTCCGTGTCCATCGCCAGGCCCCATTCGGAGACGAACGCTTCCAGTCCTGCCCGGTCCAGTTTCGTGAATCCTTCGACGGTCTTGACGTCTGCCGGCGTTTCATAGGCAACCCGGAGCGTATCCGGCACTTCAAGGGAGGCTTCTCTTGCTTCTACCGGGTTGATGACGTAACGTTTGATCTTCTCGACCGCTTCGTCGTCCGGCGTTCCGTGCAGAACGTAGACCTTGGCGGAACGGATGAGCGGACGCTCGCCCCTCGAGATGATCTGGATGCACTGAGCGGCGGAATCCGCCCGCTGATCGAACTGACCGGGCAGATATTCGACGGCAAAGACCCGCGCACTCCCGAAATCCGGCGCATCGGTCAGGATGTCCACCGGAGGCTCGGAAAAGACGGTCCGTTTGGCGTACTCGAACAGATCCGGGTCGATGTCCTCCGCGTCGTAGCGGTTGTAGATCTCGACGTCCGTGAGGCCCCGGACGCCGAGCAGGGAGCGGGCGTCGGACAGAAGCGATTTCGCTTCTCCCGCCAGCTCCGGTTTCTTTTTCGAATAGACTCTGTAAACCATGTTCACCTCTCGATGGCAAGGAGCGCTCTCCGGCCGATGTCCCGGCGCCAGAAGGCGTTCTCGAACCGGATCCGGCCGACGTCCCGGTAGGCCGCGTCCAGCGCGTCGCGCAGCGTTCCCCCGGTCCCGATGACGCCGAGCACGCGTCCGCCGGCGGTCACGAGGGATCCGTCCTGGAGCGAGGCACCCGCTACGGCGACCCGGTCCGTCAACTCGTCCGGGATCGTGATGGGGAACCCTTTTTTGTACGAACCGGGATACCCTTCGGAAGCCATGATCACACAGGCGGCGTGACGGCCGGACCATTTCACGTCTGATTTGTCGAGCCGGCCTTCCGTGACGGCCAGCATGATCTCGAGAAGATCGCTTTCAAGGAGCGGGAGGACCACCTGCGTCTCCGGATCCCCGAAACGGCAGTTGTATTCGATCACTTTCGGACCGTCTTCCGTGAGCATCAGTCCGAAATAGAGGCAGCCGGAGAAGGGCCGTCCCTCGGCCGCGAGAGCCCGGATCGTCGGCAGGAAGATCGTTTCCATGCAGATCCCGGCGATCTCCTGCGTATAGTACGGATTCGGCGCGACGGTCCCCATGCCGCCGGTGTTCGGGCCGAAATCCCCGTCCAGGGCCCGTTTGTGGTCCATGGAGGAGACCATCGGAACGAGCGTCTTCCCGTCCGTGAAGGCCAGGACCGATACCTCCGGTCCCGTGAGGAACTCCTCGATCACCACCCGGTCGCCGCTTGCGCCGAACCGGTGGTCGCGCATCATGGAGACCACCGCGGCTCTGGCTTCCTCCCGGGTCTGGGCGATGATCACGCCCTTGCCGAGCGCCAGTCCGTCCGCCTTGATCACCGCGGGGAGCGGTGCCGTTTCTAGATAGGCGAGGGCCGCCTCTTCGTCATCGAAGGTCTCGTAGCGCGCGGTGGGGATGCCGTATTTCTTCATCAGCCCCTTCGCGAAGACCTTGCTTCCTTCGATGAGCGCGGCGTTCGCGCGCGGACCGAAACACGGGATCCCGGCGGCCTCGAGCGCGTCCACACAGCCGAGGACCAGCGGGTCATCCGGCGTTACTACAGCGTAGTCGATCCTCTCTTCTTCGGCGAACGCGACGATCTTGTCGATGTCCTTCGCGCCGATAGGGATGCAGACCGCGTCCCGGGCGATCCCCCCGTTGCCGGGGAGGGCATAGATCGTTTCCGCTTTCGGGTTCTCCCGGAGTTTCTTGATGATGGCGTGTTCCCGTCCGCCGCCGCCTACGACCAGTATTTTCAAGACTGAACCGTCCCCCTGTCGTCAGATTTTTTCTTAATGGTGGAAGAGCCGCATCCCGGTGAAGGCCATCACCAGGCCGTTTCTGTCGCAGCATTCAATCACTGCGTCGTCCCGGATCGATCCGCCCGGTTCCGCGATGTAGCGCACGCCGCTCTTTCTCGCCCGTTCGATGTTGTCGGAGAAGGGGAAGAAGGCGTCGGAACCGAGGGAGACGCCGTCGATCCCGTCCAGATAGGCGCGGGCCTCTTCTGCGGTGAGCGGTTCCGGCCGCCGAGTGAAGTACTTCTGCCAGATACCGTCGGCGCACACGTCCTCTTCGTTCTTGTTGATGTATCCGTCGATCACGTTGTCCCGGTCGGGACGGCCCAGATCGTCCCGGAACGGGAGCGAGAGGACTTTTTCGTGCTGACGGAGGAACCAGGTGTCCGCCTTGCCGCCGGCCAGGCGGGTGCAGTGGATGCGGGACTGCTGCCCCGCGCCGACGCCCACGGCCTGCCCGTCCACGGCATAGCAGACCGAATTGGACTGGGTGTATTTCAGGGTGATAAGGGAGATGATCAGATCCCGCACAGCGCTCTCCGGCAGGATCTTCTCCTTCGTAACGATGTTCGAGAGGAGGGCGCGGTCGATCCTGAAATTGTTCCGGCCCTGCTCGAAGGTGATCCCGTAGACCTGCTTCGTTTCCGAAGGGGCGGGGACGTAGCCGGGGTCGATCTTCACGATATTGTAGCTGCCTTTCCGCTTGGTCCTGAGGATCTCCAGGGCTTCCGGTTCATAGCCGGGCGCGATGATCCCGTCGGAGACTTCCCGTTTCAGGAGTTTCGCCGTCGTCACGTCGCAGACGTCGGAGAGGGCGACCCAGTCCCCGAAGGAGCACATCCGGTCCCCGCCTCTCGCGCGGGCGTAGGCCGACGCCAGCGGGCTGTCGTTCACGCCGGGCACGTCGTCCGCGAAGACTGCGCGCAGAAGGGCGGGCGAAAGGGGCGTGGCTACCGCCGCCGAGGTGGGGCTCACGTGCTTGAAGGAGGCGGCGGCCGGGAGGCCGAGCGCCTCTTTCAGCTCCTTGACCAGCTGCCAGGAGTTGAAGGCGTCGAGGAAGTTGATGTAGCCCGGCCGGCCGGAGAGGATCTCCACCGGCAGTTCCGACCCGTCCGCCATATAGATCCGGGCCGGCTTCTGGTTGGGGTTGCAGCCGTATTTCAGTTCGAATTCGTTCATCGCTTTTCCTCTCCGTTTTTGTTGTAAAGATGGATATCCGTGACGCCCCTGCCGATCACGGTCACGTACAGGGAGATCTTGTTGTCGGGGTCGAGCGCCTCCCAGAGTTCGTCGGCGAAGGCTTTCGTATCGGCGGGGATCAGGACCCGTTCCGGCTCGCCGAGGAAGGAGGGAAGCGGACTGCCGTCTCCCACGTAGGTGTGGATGAGGTGTCCGGTGCCCGGCGTCGCGGGATAGCTGAACGTATACCGCGCGCAGCCCTCCCCGGCCGCGTCGGCCGATTTCAGGATGGACAGTTTATAGCTGAACCCTTCTTCCCCGAACGACACGATCCCGCTGATGCGGGGGGTGTAGTTGGGAGCGTCGGGCTCGAATTCTCTCGTTTCGAGGGCGCCTTCAAAGGTGCCGCCGTTTTCCAGCGCGGCGAGGATCGTGTCGGTCTGATCCCCGTTCGTGACGACCAGGTCGTTCTCGTGCCAGCCCGCGGCCCGGTAGATGATCAGGCTGGGGTCCGCCACCTTCGACTCGTCGAAAGCTTTCGTGTAGAGTCCGTCGTCCCGGATCTCGAAGATCCGGTTGCGGGAATTCTCGCTCCGGCCCATGATGAAGTAGGCGACGACGGCGCTGCCGTCCTCGCTCTCGCCGATCAGGATGCCGCGGCCGGGATAGCGGTTGCCGCCGAGCAGCCGGGCGACGGATTCGTTTTCGTATCCGTTCATTGCTTTTCTCCTTCCAGAATCTCTTTTCCGATCAGTTCGACGGCGGCGGGGAGCAGTTTCCATTCCGCCTGCCGCATGACGCGCTTCTGAAGTTTTTCGGGCGTGTCGCCCGGGGCGACGCGGACCGCCTTCTGCAGGAGGATCTCGCCGCCGTCCGGGATCTCGTTCACGAGATGGACCGTGGCGCCGGTGACCTTCACGCCGCGGCGGAGCGCCTCTTCGTGTACTTTCAGCCCGTAATATCCCTTTCCGCAGAAGGAGGGGATCAGCGCCGGATGCACGTTCAGGATCCGGCGGGGGAAGCGGCGGATGAAGTCCTCCGACAGGATCGTCAGAAACCCCGCCAGAACGACCATTTCGCAGCCCGTTTCTTCGATATGCCGCAGGACGGCCTCCTCGAACGCCGCCTGGCCGAGGGATCTGCGGTCCAGCGCGAAAGTCCGGATGCCGGCCTTTTCCGCTCTCGTGAGCGCGTAGGCGTCCGGCCGGGAGGAGATGACCGCCCGGATCTCGACGGAGCGGATCGTGCCCGCCGACTCGGCGTCGATCAGCGCCTGCAGGTTCGTTCCGCCGCCCGAGACGAGGACGGCGGCTCCGACTTTCCGTTCTTTCATGACGCGGCTTTTTCCTTTCCCGCCCTTTCGATGAAGGCGATGAAGAGGGCGCCGAGGGAATTCCCGAGAACGGCGGCCAGCGTGAAGAGGGCGGCGGGGCCCAGACTGCCGGGGATGTCGGAGGCGATGCCGGCCGACAGATAGAACATGTCGGCGATGGAGTGCTCGAAGCCGGACAGGATGAATACGGGGATGCAGAACAGGATCCCGACCGGCGTCTTGTGTTCCTTGTAGATGCTCACGGCCAGATACATGAGGATGCCGCAGAGGAAGGCGCGGATGAGCGTGCCGTAGAAGGGTTGGCCGAGTTTGGCCGCGGCCACCGTTTCGGCGTTCGCGGAAAAGACCTTCACCAGGCCGGACAGATGGACCAGGAGCGCGGTGAAGACGGCGCCGAGCAGGTTGCCGAAGAGCCCGAGAAACAGGACGGAGAGATCCTTCTTCGTCCGGCTGAAGGCCAGATAGCCCACGCGTCCCGTGTAGAGGGAGTACCCCTTGTAGCAGATGCTGAGGAGCGCCACGGAAAAGAGTACGGCGCCTACGATCTTGTTTTCGCAGGCCAGATAGACGCATCCGCCGATGGAGACCAGGACGCCGGCTGCCACGCCGGACAGGATCCGCTTGATACCGTTCAGCATAACTTGATCTTCTCCTCTCCGGATTGAATTTCCCCGATGGGATAGGCGTCCTCTCCCGCTTCGCGCAGGACGGCGAGCGCGCGGTCCGCGTCGTCGCGGGCCACCACGATGCTCATGCCGACGCCCATGTTGAACGTGTTGAACATATCCCGTTCGCTGACGGAGCCCGCCCGGGCGATCAGCCCGAAGACGGGCGGCGTCCGCACGGCGGTCTTGTCGATCGCTGCGGTGAGACCGTCCGGAACGGAACGCGGGATGTTTTCGTAGAAGCCGCCGCCGGTGATATGGGAGATCCCCTTCACGTCCGCGGCGCCGAGCAGCGCCAGGACCGGCTTTACGTAGATCCGGGTCGGAACGAGCAGCGTGTCGAGCAGCGACGCGCCGCCGAGTTCCGCCACGGGCCGGGTGAGATCCGCCCGTTCCGCGTCGAAGACGCGGCGGACCAGGGAGAATCCGTTGGAATGGACGCCGGAGGACGGAAGCGCGAGGATCACGTCGCCCGGTCTCATCCGGTCGTTGTCGATGATCTTTTCCCGGTCGACCAGTCCGACGGCGAATCCGGCCAGGTCGTACTCGTTCTCGGGGTAGAAACCGGGCATTTCCGCGGTCTCGCCGCCGATCAGGGCGGCGCCCGCTTCGACGCATCCGTCCGAGACGCCCTTCACGATCGAGGCGATCCGCTCCGGGACGTTTTTCCCGCACGCGATGTAGTCGAGAAAGAAGAGGGGCTTCGCGCCGCAACAGATCACGTCGTTGACGCACATGGCGACGCAGTCGATTCCGACGGTGTCGTGCCGGTCCGCGAGGAACGCCAGTTTCAGCTTGGTGCCGACGCCGTCCGTGCCGCTGACCAGCACCGGATGGCGGAGATCGCCGAGATCCGGCTCGAACAGTCCGCCGAAGCCGCCGATCCCGCTGAGAACGCCATCCGTCGCCGTTCTGGCGATATGCTTCTTCATCAGTTCCACCGCGCGGTAGCCGGCGGTGATGTCCACGCCGGAAGCGGCGTACGCTTCGGATCTTGACGTTTCGTTCATGTCATGTTTCCTTTCGGCCGCTCGTCATTCTCTTCCGTTCCAGCAGTAGGTGCAGAGATCGTCCTCGTCCAGCCCGATGGCCCGGACGATCCCCTCGAGAGACTGGAATTCCAGAGAGTCGAAACGGAATTTGTCCGCGATCGCGCGGCGCATCTTCTTCCCGCGCTCGGTGTTCGGGTCGCTGTATTCCTCCAGGTGGTCGAATCCCTCCTCGCCTTCCAGATCCATGATGGTGCGGCGGGTGATCAGTTCCATGTCGCTGGTCGCCCGGGAGAAATTCAGGAACTTGCACCCGTACATGATGGGCGGGCAGGCGGACCGCATATGGACTTCCTTCGCGCCGTGTTCATAGAGGAAATCCACGGTCTCCTTGAGCTGGGTGCCGCGAACGATGGAATCGTCCACGAAGAGGAGTTTTCTGTCCTTGATCAGCTCGTGGACGGGAATCTGCTTCATTTTCGCCACACGGTCCCGCTCCCGCTGGTCCGCGGGCGTGAAGCTGCGGAGCCAGGTGGGCGTATACTTGATGAAGGGACGGGCAAAGGGGATGTGGCTGCGGTTGGCGTAGCCGATGGCGTGAGGCGTTCCGGAATCCGGCACGCCGCAAACGTAGTCGATGGGGGCGGTGTTGCCGAGCTTTTTGTCGTTGTCCGCCAGGATTTCGCCGTTCCGGCACCGCATGACCTCCACGTTGACCCCCTCGTAGTCCGAGGTGGGATACCCGTAATAGGACCAGAGGAAGGCGCAGATGCGCTTTTTCTTTTTAGGCGGAAGGAGCTGCCGGACGCCGTCCGGCGTGATCTCCGCCACCTCGCCCGGCCCGAGCTCGCCGGCGTCCTCGTAGCCGAGTTTCCGGTAGGCATAGGACTCGAAGGAGACGCAGTATCCGTCCGCGTTCCGGCCCAGATGGATCGGGAGCCGGCCCACTCTGTCCCGGGCGGCGATCAGCGAGCCGTCGTTCCGCAGGATCAGGATGGAGGCCGTTCCCTCGATCATGTCCTGCGCGTAGCGGATCCCTTCCTCGAAGGTCGGTTTCTGGTCGATGAGCGCGGCGGTCAGCTCCACGGCGTTCACCTCGCCGCCGGTCATGGCGTCGAAATGGACCCCGGGCAGACCGAGGCAGCGCTCGATCAGCTCCCGCTCGTTGTTGATCACGCCGATCATGCAGATGGCGTAGGCGCCCAGCCGGGAGCGGATCAGGAGCGGCTGGGGGTCGGAGTCGCTGATACAGCCCACCGCGGCGGTGCCCCGCATCTCGGTGAGCGCTTTCTCGAATTTCGAACGGAAAGGCGAATTGTTGATATGATGGATCACCCGCTGCAGTCCGATCTCGGCGTCATACGACGCCATGCCGGCCAGTTTCGTGCCCAGATGCGAATGATAGTCCGTCCCGAAAAAGACGTCTTCGATCCGTTCGCTTCTGCCGGTCGCGCCGAAGAATCCTCCCATGGAAACCCCTTTCTCCCGGAATCAGGCAAAGAAGAGACGGGAGAGCTCCATCGGCTCGATGTATTCCCCGTCCTTGTAGACTCTCATGTTGCCGGAGGCGATCTCGTCGATGAGCATGACGCTGCCGTCCGGGGCGTAGCCGAACTCGAACTTGATGTCGTAGAGCGTCAGGCCGCGCGCCGCCAGGTCGTCCGATACCACGGCGGTAATCTTCTTCGTCATCTCCTTGATGGCGTCGTACTGCTCGCCGGTCATGATGCCGAGCTCGATCAGGCCGTCCTTCGTGACCAGGGGGTCTCCCTTCGCGTCGTTCTTGAACGTCGTTTCCACGTAGTAGTCCAGATCCGCGGCCGGCTCCACATACTCCTCGTAGCGGCGGAGGAAACTGCCGACGGCCTTTTTCCGGCAGATGACTTCGAGACCGTGCCCGAAGACCTTGGCCGGCAGAACTTCCATCGTGGTCTCGCCGAGGTCGGCCGAGACGTAGTGGGTACGGATCCCGGCGGCATTCAGCTTTTCGAAATAGTAGATGGACATCCGGAGATTCACGTCGCCCACGCCTTCGATGGTGAGGCCGATGCTGTTTTCGCCCGGGTCGAACTTGCCGTCCTTGCCGGTGCAGTCGTCCTTGAATTTCAGAAGGTAGTTGCCGTTCTCCAGCGCGTACACGTTCTTCGTCTTGCCGGTGTAGATGAGTTTCTTTTCCATGATGATCCCTCTCCTGTATGTGTTTGTTTAATTGATTTTCAGAGATTGTGGTTCAGCTTCTGCTCGAGCGCGGCGAGAAGACCGTCCACGGACGCGTCCTTCTCTTCGACGGCGGCGGCGTCCTTCGCGCGTTTCTCCGCCAGTTTCTCCGCCAGGCCGGCGTCCTCCACCGCGAGGATCTCGACGGCGAGCAAAGCGGCATTGACGGCCCCGTTGACCGCCACCGTCGCCACCGGGATCCCGGAAGGCATCTGAACGGTGGACAACAGAGCGTCCATGCCGCTGAAGGTATTCGATTGACAGGGAATGCCCACCACGGGCAGGGTCGTGTTGGCTGCCAGCGCGCCGGCCAGATGGGCCGCCATGCCGGCCGCGGCGATGATCACGCCGAATCCGGCTTCCCGGGCGCCCTTCGCGAAGGCGGCCGCCCTTTCCGGCGTGCGGTGGGCGGAGTAGATATGCGTCTCGAATGGGACGCCGAAGGACTCCAGCGTGACGAGAGCCTTGCGGACGACGGGAAGGTCACTGTCGCTTCCCAGGATCACGGCTACTTTCTTCATCATCGTTCTCCTTTCGGGGTCGGAATACAAAAAGGGCACAGGATCTGCGTGACAGAAACGTGCCCAGACGGTCGGCTCTACGGGACCCCTCTTCACGTGGTGCTCCACTCGTCCGTCGCCGGACTGAACCGTCAGTCAAGGGGCCGTTATTCGGTTGATCTTGCCGTTCGGGGAAGGCGGAAACGCTCCGTTTTTCCCCGTCCCCATTATATCACGAAACGGGCGATCCTGTCAAGGAAAATCGCCCGTTTCCGGAGTCGGAATATTGCCGAAAAATCCTTCGGCGGAGTCCTCCTCCTCTGTGGAAAAAGACGCCGTTCTCCCCGTCAGACCGAATACTCGGTCCGGCGGAGGATCGCCTGCTGGATCTGCGGGTCGAGCAGGACGAAATTATCCGAGAAACCGCCGACGCGGACGATGACGTCCCGGTGCTTTTCCGGTTCCCGGAGCGCCGCCCGGAGCGTTTCCGGATCCACGACGTTCACCTGAAGCTGGCAGCCGCCTTCGGCGAAATAGGTCTCAAAGAGCGCGCGGACCTTCTTCAGGCCCTCTTCCGTTTTGAAGTTCTCCGGCGCGAGCCGCAGGTTCAGGATGCAGGTGCCGGCGCACTTTTCCTGCGGGACGGAGAGCGCGCTGCCCATCAGCGAGGTCGGGCCCTCCGTGTCGGTGCCCTGCATGGCGCCGCAGCTGTCCGCCTCCGGCTCGCTCGCGCGCCGTCCGTCGGGCGTCGCGCCGACCCGGTCGCCGCAGTAGCGCCAGTAGGTCCACGGGATGATCGCCGGGCAGTAGCGGCCCGGCTGGGCCGCGTTCCCCCGCCAGCAGCGGAGTTTCAGGATCTCGTCGAAAACGAAGCCGGTCAGCTCGGCGTAGAGGGCGTTCAGTTCCGGCTCGTAGTTCCCGAGTTTCGGCACGTCGCGGACCGCCCGCGCGACGCGGGGATGGCCCTCGAAGTCGTCCCGGAGCGCGTCGAGAAGGTCCCCGGCGGTCAGGCCGCCCAGTTTTCCTTCATAGAAATACCGGATCACGTAGAGGGCGTTGGCCGCGTTGACGGAACCGATCACGTCCGTGTTGTCGTAGTTGTACCGGCAGCCGCCCGCCGTCAGGCTGGCTGCGTTTTCGACGCAGTCCCGGGTGAAGAGCGTCCGGACGATCTCCGGGTAGTGGACAGCGCGCGCGAACTGCTTGAGATTCGTGCTGCCTTCCAGTTCGCGCAGGACGGCGCCGCAGTCCTCTTTGTACCGGCCGTAGAACGCCTCGAAAGAATCCGAGGAGAGGAGCGAGGAGGCGATGGTGTTCTCGAGGACGTCTTCCATATCGAAAGTCGCCCAGGTGGAGTCCACCATGGTCATGCCGGAGATCATGGTCTCGCTGCATCCGGCGAAGCCGAACCGGACGGCGTCTTCGAAGGGAACGCCGTATTCCTCCGTCAGCGCCTTCAGGTACAGTTCCTCCGAGACCAGCGCGGGCTGGCCGAAACCGCGTCCGAGGTTGTAGAGGATCTGATCCCACAGAGAGTCCGGCATGTCCGGACGGACCCGGACCGTGACGTTGGGGGTGCGGAGCCCGCCGGTGGCGCGCACGATCATCTCCGTCAGGGGGCCGTAGACGGGGCTCCCGTCCGCGGCGGAGCCGCCGAGGGTGACATGGTAGGCGCCCGGATGCCCGTTTCGCTGCTCCATGTCCTCAAGGAGCGCCCGGATCATCTTCTCCGCCGTTTCCGGATCGATCTTTCCCGCCCGGATGTCTGCATCGTAGTAGGGCTGGAGGATGCGGTCGAGCGTACCGGATTCAAAGGCGTTCGTCACGAGCATGACCGTATGAAGGGAGACCAGCGCCTCGTAGAAGCCCTTCGCCGGCCCCATCGGGACCTTCTTCAGCGCCCGGATCAGACGGCGGAGCGTGTCGCGGTCGCCGCCGAACGTTCTTTCGGTCTCCTCGAGTCTGCGGACGAGTTTGCCGACGAAGGCCTCGATCCCGTCGACGACGTCCTCCATGGCGTCGCAGAACAGGATCTCGCGCCGGTCTTCAGCGCGGCTCCGACGCTCTTGTACGGACTTCCGGTAGCCGCCGACGCCCTGCCGGAGCACCGTTTCGATGTCGACATTGTGATGGACGCCCCCGTGGGCGTAGCGGAACAGGCCGATCTCCGTCCGCATGGCGCGGGCATCCGAGAGGACCGCGTCCATGACGAATTTGTCGAGCGTGCAGGTGCAGAGGGGGCGGAGCTTTTCGAAGGCCGCCTCGTCCATGTTGAAGAAGCCGGAGGGCGAGACGGTGAACCCGTATCCGTTCGGATCGTCGCCCTCGGCTGTCGTGAATTCCACCCGGTAGGAGGAGGGAACGGCGAGGATCTGGCCGTCCTCATAGTCCGGCAGATCGGGATGCTCCAGATCGTACCGGCAGGCACGGGCCGCCCTCCGTTCCACGGAGTCGTTCAGGTTGACGAAATAGCAGGCGGCCGAGTACAGCCCGTGCTTCTTCAGGAAGCGGGCGTGCTGGGACAGCGCCGAGTCGTTCGCGAGCAGGTCAGGCATGGACATGGATCGTTCCTCCGTTGGCTACGACCGCTGCCCGCAGCGCGTCGCGCCAGCGGGCGGTCTCTTCTTTCGTCGGGACGGGGAAGGCGTGTTCCGCGCCGGCCCCGTACCGGTTGATCTTTCCTTCTCCGAGACGGTGATACGGCATGATCTGGATCCCGTCGCACCGGCTGAGCGAAGCGGCGAGAGAGGCGAGAGACGCGAAATGGTCCGGCCGGTCGTTGACGCCGGGGATGACCGGACAGCGGAGCCGGACGAGCGCACCCGCCGAGTCGATCAGGCGCAGATTGTCGAGGATCGGCTCGAGCGGCGCGCCGGTCTGCCGGAGATGGCTGTCCGGATCGGTCTCCTTGACATCGTACAGGAACAGGTCCGTCAGCGGAACGAGCCGGCGGATATCGCCGGCGGGGACGGCTCCTGCCGTTTCGATACAGGTGTGGATCCCGTGCTCTCTGGCCAGCGAGAAGAGTGCCTCGCAAAAGTCGGGCCAGAGGAGCGGCTCGCCGCCGGAGAGCGTCAGGCCGCCCCCGGAGGAGGCGTAGAACGCCCGGTCCGCCAGAACGGTCTCCATCACGTCTCCGGCCGTCATCGTTTTGCCGCAGAAGGAGAGCGCGCCGGCAGGACAGGCCGCGGCGCAGGCGCCGCAGCGGATGCAGCGGGACCGGTCGATCCGGTGGGACCCGTCCGCGAAGTCGTGGCAGCCGGCCGGACAGACGGTTTCGCAGGCGCGGCATCCCGTACAGAGAGATCCGGCGTAGGCCAGAACCGGCATCCCGTCCCAGCCCTCCGGATTGTGGCACCAGCGGCAGCGGAGCCGGCATCCCTTCAGGAAGACCGTGGTGCGGATCCCGGGGCCGTCGTCGGTGCAGAATTTCTGTATGTTGAATACGGCGGCGGAAACGGCCGCCCGCTCGGTGTCGTCCATTTTGTTCTCCCGAAAAGCGGAAAAAATAGTTTTCATAAAGAATATACTCTATATGGGGAACAAAATCAAGGGCTCCCGGGAAAAACACGGACCCGTCTTTTCAGACGGGCCCGGTTACGGTGCGGGTTTATTTTTTCTTTCTGCTCTTGGTGAGGATCAGAATGATCGCCGCGGCGACCAGGACGCCGCCGCCGATCGCGATGAGCGCGAATTTCAGGACATTGTCGTCCTTGAGCGCCGTCTTTGTTTCCTCGTTCGGTTTGTCCGTTTCCTTCGGCGCATCGGTCTCCTTCGGTTTGTCGGTCTCTTTGGGCTGACCGGGCTCTCCGGATTTGTCCGTTTCCTCCGGCTTGCCGGTCTCATCCGGGGCGTCCTGCGGGTCCTGGACCGTCGTCTCCGCCGGCTTGTTCGTTTCCGCGGGTGCATCGGTCTCCGCCGGCTTGTCCGTTTCCGCGGGCGCCTCAGTCTCCGCCGGCGCTTCCGCCGCGTCCTTCATCCGGAAGCCGCAGTCGTCGCAGAGGCCGTTTCCGTCGGAATCCACGTGGACCCTGACCGTCTCATCCAGTCCGACGCCGCACCGGATGCAGACGCGCCAGTGGTACGTATTGTCGGATTCCCAGCTGTCCGAGATCTCATGTCCGAGCGGAGCCGTCAGTACGGATTCCTGGTCTTCGATCAGGATCGTGGCGGCCTCGTCTTCGTACCAGTTGCCGCAGTTCCTGCAGACGTAGTACGCGCGCCGGCCGGGTTCGGTGCAGGTGGCGTCCCGCGGGTCGATCATGTTCATTTCATGGACATGTTCCGCCGCCGGCTCCGTCGCCGTGGAAAGCTCATAGCCGCAGACGGCGCAGACTACCGCGGCACCGGGCGTACCGGCGGGACCCGGCACATGGGGTTCGATCTCCGTCAGTCCGTCGCAGAAAGGCTCCGTGCAGCGGTGCGCATGCCCGTTCTCGTCCCGGTAGTTCCATTCTTCGGAAAAGACGTGAGGCAGGACATCGCCGTACTGGAGATCGCAGACCGAGCAGACCGCCTTGTTGATGCAGGAGGCCCAGCCGCCGGCGTGGGTGCCGCGGCTCCCGGGGATCTCGACCCCGCACTCCCGTCTCAGGCAGATCTTGTAATGCTCCGACCCGTTCGTTTTCCATTCGGATTCCCAGTGGCCGGGCGCAGGGATCACGCCCCAGTTGGGGTCGATGATCGGGATCTCGCCCCGGTTGTCCTCAAAATCGGCGCCGCAGCTGCAGTGATAGTAGGTCATCTTTCCGTCCGTGGTGCAGGTCGGGTTCTGCTGATTCACTTTCTGCGGGTCGTGCACGTGGGTAAAGGTATAGGTCAGCTCCACCACCTCGGCGGGCGCCTGTTCATAGGCCTTCAAAACCGTCGCGCTCCGGTCGTTGACCGTGCCGAGCACGGCAGGCCCCGAAGCGTCCGTCCTGAACTCCGATCCGTTCACCGCCGACAGCCAGACGCTGAGCTTGTAGGTGTGACCTGCCTGGAACCGGTCTCCTGCATTGAGGAACCGTCCGACCGTCAGGTCTTCCCAGGTGACCGGATCCGTGTGATAGAACTCGTACCGGGCCGTCACGAGCTCCGGAAAGAAATCCGCTTCCATGAAATCCGAAGGCTCCGCGACTTCGACGCCGACGTCCTCGATGAACTCGGAGACGGTGACGGCGTCCTTCGGCAGGTAGCCCACCTGTCCGTCGTAGTAGACCTTGACCCAGGAACCGTTTTCCTCGATGATGTAGATGCGGCATCCTGCCGGGATCGAGGCGAGTTTCCTCGATTCAAGCCACTGTCCCTCGAGGAGCGACCGGTCGGCTTTCAGGACCGCCGTCCCGACGTAGGCAGGCTGACTCACGCTGACGAGATACTGACTGGTGTCCAGCGTCATGAACCGGACTCCGTTCACGGAGACGACCAGTTCTCCCTGGACGCGGACGACGCCGGTACCGATGGTGGACGGCGTATAGTAGGAACCGTTGGAGGCCGTCTTTTTGCCGTTTTCAGTGATCGTGACGATGCTCTCGATCGTCACGTCGGAGCGGAGAAGGGTGTCGTCCGTTATGAGCGGGAAGGAGGAGACAGGCTGGAAACTCGCCCCGTAGGGGCAGGTATAGACCGGTATGTCGCCGACGGTACCGGCAGCCGTGAGGCCGGACGGATAGAAACCGGTATAACCCGTCACGCCGCTGTGCTCCAGCGCGCTGGGCAGGACCGAGGAGGGATAGACGACGATCCGGCGGAAGCCTTCCTCCGGCCTGTACGTCTTGCCCTGGTATCCGACCTCGCAGGTGAAGGTGATCTGTTCCCAGTCTCCGACGAATCCGTCGCTGGTCAGGAAAGTGAAGTGGGCCGTATGCGTGCCGGCGTAGCGCTCGTTGTCCTCCAGGACCGCCCAGCTGGTCTCCGCGTTAAAGCTGGCGATCCACTGAAAGGTGGGATCCGGGATATTCGTGTAGACGTTCAGATCGAAATAGCCGCCCGCGTAGACGGCGCCGTCGCAGTCGCCGAAATGGACGTAGTACCCGTCGTCCGCCGATACGGCGGCTGCCAGGATCACGAGAAGCGCCGCGGCAAGGAGAAGAACCGGGAGAAGTCGTTTTTTCACGTCATGCCTCCATGGTCGTAAAGAATTTGAGAAACCTCTGCCGTCAGTATATCATCTGAGGGGAGGAAAGTCAACGGAACTTGAAACCGGAAGGGAATTCTGGTATACTGTAAGGGAAAAAACCGCCGCGAGGCGGAACAGAAAGGATCGACTATGGAAAAGTTCAAAGACCTGACCTATACCCGGCCCGATCTGGCGAAACTGAAAAAGGACTACCTCGCACTCATCAGGAGATTCCAGAAGGCGGAAACGGCGGAGGAGGCGGACGCGGCGCTCCTCGCCAGCTACGAGCTGATGGACGAGGCCTCGACGCAGTACTCGATCGCCAGCGTCCGGAACACCGCCAACATGAAGGATGAATTCTACGACAACGAGATCAATTTCTTCAACAAAGAGATGCCGAAACTGTCCCTCGTGATGAAAAAAGGCGTCAAGGCGGCGGTGAAGAGCCGCTGGCGCAAGCAACTGGAGGAGAAATACGGCTCCTATCTGTTCCAGAAGGCGGAGGTCCAGCAGAAACTGGTGAAGGCGTCCATCGTTCTTCCTTCCATCAAGGAGAACAATCTGACGACCGAATACTCCAAGACCGCGGCCTCCTGTTCCGTCGAGTTCCGGGGCGAAACGTGCAATTTCTACGGATTGCTCCGTCACATGCAGTCAACGGACCGGGAAGAGCGCCGGGAGGCGTTCCTCGCGTGGGCGGGGCTGTATGAGAGCGTCGCGCCGAAACTTGAGGCGCAGTATGCCGAACTGGTCAAGATACGCTGCACCATCGCGCGCCGTCTTGGCTTCGACAGTTTCATCGACTACATCTACCAGGCACGGAGCCGCTACGACTACGGCCCGAAGGAGGTCGCCGCGTTCCGGGAAGCCGTTCGGAAGTACATCACGCCGATCTGCGACCGGCTGTACCGGGAGCAGGCGGATCGGATCGGCGTCGACCGTCTGCACTGGTATGACGAGGCCGTGGTCTATCCCGACGGAAATCCCGTGCCGATCGGCACGCCGGAGGAACTGGTGGAGAAAGCCCGCCGGATGTACGAAGCGCTTTCTCCGGAGACGGGCGAGTTCTTCAATTTCATGACCGAACACGAATTGTACGACGTGGTCACGAGAGAGAACAAGCACCTCGGCGGCTACTGCACCTCGTTCCCGTCGTACAAGGCGCCGTTCATCTTCTCGAACTTCAACGGAACGTCGGCTGACGTGGACGTCCTGACCCATGAGGCAGGTCACGCGTTCGAATGCTATTACGCCTCCCGTCGTCTCCCGCTGAGCGAGCTGACGTTCTCCACGAGCGAGATCAATGAGATCCACTCCATGACGATGGAGTTTTTGACGTACCCTTACATGGACAGCTTTTTCGGGGAAAAGGCGGACAAATACCGCTACGCCCACTTTACCGACGCGCTCAAGACGATCCCCTACCTGGTCTCCGTAGACGAGTTCCAGCACCGTGTCTTCGAGAATCCCGCTTCCGGTCCGGCTGACTGGCGGCGGTTCTGGCGCGAGATCGAGCGGAAGTATATGCCGTGGCGGGACTACGACGGATGCGAGTTTCTCGAGAGCGGCGGCTTCTGGATGCAGAAGCAGCATGTCTTCCTCTACCCCTTCTACTACGTCGATTATGCGATGGCGCAGATGGACGCTTTCGCGCTCTTCCGCCGTCAGACGGAAACGGGCGACGCCTGGCCGTCCTACCTGAAGCTGTGCTCTCTCGGCGGCAAGTACGGCTATTTCGAGACGCTCCGGAAAGCCGGGATCCCGATCCCGCTGGAAGAGGACGTGGTCAGGGAAACGGGCGATTTCGCGGACCGGTACGCGGCCGTTCTCAAGGAAAAGATCTGAAAAATGACCCGGTGAATACAGAAAGACAGGGCGCTTCCCCCGAGCGGGGAAGCGCCCTGCGTCTTGTTTCGGCGGATCAGTTCCCGGAGACCGCCCGGACGAGCGTGACGGTCTTCGGCGCGACTGTGACGGATCCGCCGGCCGGGACGGGATCTGTCAGGACCTTTCCGTCCGAGAGGACCGTTTCCCACGTTCCCTCGGGAAGACGGACCTCAGCCGCCGATTCCGCCGGATTGATGACCGCCGCGCCGTCGAGCGCGCCGTTTTTCTGGTACCGTACGAGGATCGTTCCGCCGTCCAGGATCTCGCACGTGACCTCGTCGTCCTTCAGGAACGGGTTCGCCTTCCGCATGGCGATCAGGGCGCGGTAGAAATCGCGCATCTCCATGACGGAGCTGCCGGGTGTCAGCGCGTCCCAGTCGAGGTTGTTGACGGCGTCGGAGGAGGCGTAGCTGTTGGAATCGCCGCCCTTTGTCCGGAGCATCTCCTCACCGGCCAGGAAGAACGGGATGCCTTTCGAGATCATGACGATCGAAATGCCGAGCTGGTTCATTCTGAACCGTTCTTCGTCCGTCGCGTCCGCATTGGACTTCAGGAGCTTGTCCCAGATCGTGTTGTTGTCGTGGCAGGCCATATAATTGATGACCGCGGCGTCGTTTACGTGCCAGGTGACGCCGGTCGTCTTTTCGCCGCCCGTGAGACCGAAGATGACCTTGTTCGCCGTCTCGTTCGTGACGGTCCCGTTGATGTAGCCCTTGTCAAGCGCGTCGAACACGCTTCCCTTCAGGCCGTCGCGGATCGCGTCGTTGAAGACGGCGACAGCGCCGAGAGCGCCGTCCGACGCCTTGACGGAGGAGATGTTCGCCTGGTTGGCCTGGCGCTGGGAGGAGAGCGGCGTCGTGCCGCCCGTCCAGCCTTCGCCGTAGATCAGGGCGTTCGGGTTGATCGCGTGTACGGCCGCCTCGATCTCCTGCATGGTCTCGGTGTCATGCAGCGCCATCAGATCGAACCGGAATCCGTCCACATGGTATTCGCCGGCCCAGTAGGAGACGGAGTCCACCATGTATTTCCGGAACATGACCCGCTCGGACGCGGTCTCGTTCCCGCATCCGGAGCCGTTCGAGAGCTGGCCGGATCCGTCGTACCGGTAGTAGTAATAGGGAACGATCTTCGAGAAGCAGGAGTTCGCGTCGTAGGTGTGATTGTAGACGACGTCCATGACGACGGCGAGACCGGCCTCGTGGATCGCCTTCACCATCTGCTTGAATTCGTTGATCCGCACTTCGCCGTGGAAGGGATCCGTGGAGTAGCTGCCTTCCGGTACGTTGTAGTTCTTCGGGTCGTAGCCCCAGTTGAACTGCGGCGCGTCGGACGCTTCGTCAACGGTCGCGTAGTCGTAGACCGGCTGCAGATGGATGTGCGTGACGCCGAGATCGACGAGATAGTCCAGCCCGACGGTCTCGCCGGCTTCATTCGTCAGGCCGTGTTCCGTGAAGGCGAGATACTTGCCGGGATAGGCGGACGAGACGATCCGGTTCGAGAAGTCGCGCACGTGGACCTCCCAGATGACGGCGTCGTTATACGAGTCGAGGTCGCCCGAATAGAACCGGTCTTCCGAGAATCCCTCCGGGTCGGTGAGCGAAAGATCCACCACCATGCCGCGGTTGCCGTTGACGCCGGCCGCCTTCGCGTAGGGATCCACCGCTTCGTTGACGCCGGCGGTCGTTTCGACGGTATAGGTATAATACGTGCCGTGACCGCAGGCGGCGGTCGCGCTCCAGACGCCCTGCCCGCCCCGCGTCATCTCGACGGTCTCGTACGCGTCGCAGTCGTTCCCCGCTTCGAACAGGTTCAGTCTGACGGAGAGCGCCGACGGCGCCCAGACCTTGAAGGTCGTGCCGTCCTCTCCGATCACGGCGCCGAGATCGTCGCCGTCATAGGCGTATGCCCGGACGAAATCCTCGCTGTCGAAGACGAGCGTCGGAACGACGGTCTGTTTCTCGAAGCCCTCGATCTCGAGCGTGTAGGTCTTCGAGACGTCCAGATCCTCCGCCAGGGTGATCACGCCGAAGACGACTTCGTTGTTGAGGCTCGAGAGATCCGTAATCCCGATCTCCCGGTCGCCTTCGCGCACCTTGATCTGATCGAGGGAGGTGATGCGGAAGGCCGGCGTCAGGTTGTACCGGATCTGGTTGAGGGACACCATTCCAGCCAGTGTCAATGCTTTCGCCTGATACAAGGTCACCCCTCCGTCATCGCTCAGATACTGCGCTTTGTCCCCGGCCTTCAGGTAGACGGCCGTATCCGCGCCGGTGACCGGCGCGTACCGGTCTCCGTCATAGTCCTTCGTCGCCTCGCCCCAGCTGGTCCCGCCGGGATCCGAGCAGTTCCGGCGGACGATGAAGCCGACCTCGGCCACATCCTCCGGAACGTTGACCACCACTTTCGCGCCGTAAGCGCAGGGGTGGAAGAGATAGCCGCGGCCGTCGCGGTTCGGGAACCAGATCCACATGTCGCAGGTGCTGTAGTCCACATTGTCGGCGTGCCAGTAGAACGTGACCTGGTTGTGACCCTCCTCCCGCTCGAGTACGTACTCGGGACCGGGATCGGTCTCAGTCGCCGTCGGCGCCGCATCGGGCTCCTTTTCGGAGCAGCCCGAAAGGGCGGCGGAAAAGAGGGCGAGGAGCATCAGGAGGGAGAGCAGGAGGGAAACGGTTTTTTTCATCGTTCTGTGTCTGCGCCGGGGGCGCAGCAGGCCTTCCTTTCTCGTTTTCTGTTCAACAAATATGATAGCATTCTTTTCGGGAAAACTCAAGGGCAACTTTGGCGTAAAAGAGGACAGAAAGACCGGCGGTCCGGATCGTCTCCGGGCCGCCGGTCGGGCGTTTGATCGGGTCAGGATCTGCTCTCGTACAGTTCGATAAAGTGCTTCAGCTCGCTGACGGCCGTCTTTTCGTTCTTCTTGTAGTTGGACGCGAAATCCTTGCTCCGTTTCTCGATGCAGGTATTGAAGGTATTCTGCATGAAGATGTCGGAGAGGGCGTCGGACCACGCGAGGACGAAGGCGTTGCCGTAATGGTCGTGAATGATGTCGATCATCTGGGCGGACTTGGAGTCGCGGGTATACTTGATCTTAAGGGAAGATTCGTAGTAGATCGGCAGGACGGACCGGTAGGTCTCGCGGCAGAGCGCTTCGATGACGGCGGAGACGAAGGGCAGCTGCTTCTCGGACACGGTGCAGGGGATGAAGCCCATCTCCGCGGTGTCATGCGCCGCCGTCACATAGTCCTTCTGCGTGTCGTCCAGCATCGGATAGGGCAGGACGGCGAAGTCCACGGAGGTGGCCCGGAGAGAATTGGATTCCAGGGTGCCGAGACGCTGATACCAGAGGAAGAGCGCCTGGCCGGCGGCGAACATGTCGATGCAGCCCTGTTCGGATTTCTCCTTTTCGATATAGGACGACTGGCTGTAATAGATGTTGAGCAGTTTCTCGAGCAGCGTGTAGGACCGCTCGTTGTTCACCGTGATCACCGGATAGCCCTCGCTGTCCCGTTCGATGAATCCGGGGTCGGCGGAGATGAGCCACGGGATCATGGGCCCCCAGATCGAGAAGGCCACGCTGCCGTACTGGTCGTTTTCGTTCCGGGAGATGTTGCCGTCCAGATCCCGGTAGGCGCCCGAGACGATCTCCGTATACCGGTCGATCGTCCACTTCCGGTCGTTCACGTCGTCATAGACCGTGTCCGGATCCCCGTACAGATCCCGGTAGAGATCCCGGTTCATGATGAGACAGTGGGTGGAGCGGAGCTGGTCGATGAAATAGTCGCCGGCCAGCACGAAGTGGTGATTGGAGTTCAGGGAGATGTCGTCCATGAAGTCCTCGTACCACCAGGGCTGGGAAAAGTCGAAATACTGCCCGTCGTCCGCGTTGTGGAACAGCCATTCGGGCGTCAGCGGGACGAGCCCGTAGATGTCGTTGATCAGGAGCTGGTAGGTCGTGTCGCCGGTGAGGATCAGCTGACGGATCTTCGTCGCCACCTCGCTGTAGCTGTAGTTCACCTGCTCGTACCGCAGGGAAACGTCGAGCATCTTCTCCACCGTCTGGTTCCGGCGGATCGCCTCGTCCAGCGCGGCGTCGCCCGTGAATTCGTCACGGCCCTGGATGTAGTCGTTGGAGGAGCTCATGGAATCCGTCGCGAGGTTGACGGATGTCTGGATGAAAAAGGTGGCGCCGTTGTATTTCAGACCGGCCAGCGGATCGGTCTCCTCCGTCTCCTCCGGCTCGGCGGGCGTTTCGGCAGGGGCGGGGGTCTCCGTTTCCTTTCCGTCTCCGCTTTGGCAGGCGGTCAGCGCGCCGAGGAGCAGAACGAGTGCCAGAAGCAGCGCGGTGATTTTCTTCATAGTGAACCTCCGACAGGGCGATTTTTTCGTTCCGCCGCCATTGTATCATAGCGGCAGTCCGAAATCAAGAGAAATATTTCGGAAATCTCCGGAAAACGGGGCGGAGGGGGATCAGTATCGCGGCCCGACGTCGCTCAGATCGAACGGAACGAAGCCGATCTCATAGGCGGGCGAGTCCTCCGCGAGCGTGAAGTCGTGACCGTCCAGATCCCTGAAGAGCGGATCGGCGAGGATGCTGCCTGTTTCAAACTTGAAGTAGTTCTGCATCTCCTCGAGCGTCCAGGTCTTTCCCTTGCCGAAGTCGGCGACGACGGGCTCGTCCGTTGTCCGGTCATAGATGAGGTTGTTCGCGGATGTGACGAGTTTTTTGCTGAGGGTGGGGCGGTTGATATCGTGGAGCGGTTTTCCCTCGGTCACGAAGATGTTGCGCTCGAACGAGAGGGTGTGTTCCTCCCGGTCGGTCCCGTCATCCGTCAGGTGATCGCCGCCGGTGACGAAAATGTTGTTCCGGACCAGGATGTTTTCGCCGAACGCGTTGCCGAGCACGCTCGTTCCGAGATTGTAGCAGATGTTGTTCTCGATGATGATCCCGGCAGTCCCGGCGTCCAGCCCGAACGCGCGGGAGCCGTAGTTCCGGTGAGAGACGTCGTGGATCAGGTTGTGGGAATAGACGCTGCCGGGCTGTGAGGACAGCGTGTAGATGCCGCCGAGATCGGACAGTCTTCCCTGGCCGATGTCGTGGATGTGGTTCCAGGTGATCAGGTTGTCGTACGTGGTCGGGCTTTCGAAGAAGCCCCAGCCCCAGCCGACAGAGATCCCGCTGTAGTAGAGGTCGCCGATTTCGTTGTGTTCGATCGTGTTTTTCCCGGTGTAGATCATCAGGATGCCGCAGCCTGAGTTGTGACGCCGCCCGCAGTGCAGGATCGTGCAGTCGGCAACGGTGTTCTCCGTGGTGGAGTTGACGCCGTGGTCGTAGGTGTCGCCGATGATCTTGACGCCGCCCGCACCTCCGTCGAAGAAACGGCAGTGCCGCACGGCGATGCGGTGGCTGCCGCGGTCGATGTTGATCCCGTACAGACCGTAGCTGGTGAGGGAGCAGTTCTCGACCGCGCAGTTGCCGGCGTAACGGAAGGACACGAGACCGTCCGCCTGATGGAGCGACTGTTCGTTCGTCGCGAACTCCGGATAATCAGCTCTGCCGTTCGGCGTCGTGAATTCGCCGCGGCTGACGGAGAGCGTGAGATCCCGAAGCGTGATGCCTGTGACCGGAGCGTCCTCCGCCCCACGGATATCGAAAAGCTTGGCAGTCGTCGGCACATAGGCCACAATGGTCTCGGCAGTGACGCTGTCGTCGCGCGGTACGTAGTAGACGCGGCCGTCCCGCACGTACCATTCGTCGGGATGGCCGAACGTTTCGGCTACGTTCTCGAGCCAGTATTCGTCTCCCGGTTCGATAGCGAACTGAGAACAGTACCTGAAAGTCAGAACACGGGTCGACGGGTCATAGGACTCGATCGGGGTGTGCTCGTCGATCCACAGATGGATGAAGTTGGCGGTCACGCGCTCGATGTCCGAGATCGCCGGGATGTCGCCTTCCCGGGTCACGACCCACTTGGAGCCGTAGTCCCAGCGCTGGTCGGGAATCTCCGTGTCTTCGAAAGTCAGGTATCCCTCTTCGGGATAACGCGTCATCTTCGCCCGCTCGCCGTTGACGATGAAGTCCGTGAAATCGTCGTTCCGGACCGGCGCGGAGAGACACGCCGCGCCGTTGAACGTGTCGGGCTCGAAGCCGGTCACGCGGTAGCCGCCGACGACGGTAGCTTCTCCGTTCAGCGGTTCGATCGTCAGATCCGGCACGTCGAGCAGGATCGTTTCCTCCGCGTAGTGCACGCCGGCCGTCAGCTTGATCGTGATCGGATCGGCGAAGCCGGCTTCGCGAAGCTCCTTCGCCGCCAAGACCGCCTCGGCCAGCGTGGCGATGCCGTCCGACGCGGGATCGACGATGATCGTGTCCTCTGCGGCGGGGGTGTCGTCCGTCTCTCCCGCCGGTCCGGCCGGCGGCTCGGCGGGCGCCTGTGTCTCCGTTTCCCCTCCGACGCCGTCTCCGCAGGCATTCAGCAGACCGGCGAGCAGAATGAGGGCCAGGAACAGCGAGATGATCTTCTTCATGGTAGACCTCCGACGCGACGATTTTTTCGTTCAGGGAACATTGTACCATGCCTGCCGGACGAAATCAAGAGAAAATAACGGAAAAAATCAAAAATTTTTTCCAGGCGATCTCAATTACCGGCAGAGGAACGAAAAAAGGATCCCGGGCCCTCGCCGGGCCGGGATCCTCCGGTCTTCCGTTTTCGGGAGCGGAGTTTACTCCATGTTCTTCGAAGTGAACCGGACGGCGATGCCGTCCGCGGAGTCGAACGTTCCCTTTTCCAGTTCGATCAGGATATGCCACTCCGCCATATCGTCGGTGCAGCATTCCGGGACCAGGCGGTCGATGTCGACGGCCGGCTCCGCGCCCGCCGTGACGGCCGTCACCTCATGACGGATGGAGCCGCTGCCCTCTTCCAGCAGGACGAGCAGCAGCTGATGGGTCTCGAACCAGGGTTCGTCGTACGCTTCGATCGCGTCGGCGAACCCGGCGGTCGAATCGGCATAGACTGTTTCCCTGTGCGAGAGGTCATAGGAGTCCCGGTTCTCTTCGACATACTGCTCCAGTTCTTCGACGCTGCCGATCAGCGTGAGAACGGGATAGCGGACGTCCTCATGATAGCCGTTCGTGCGGACATAGCGGACCGCGGGGAGCGCATCCTCCTCATAGCTTCTCGCTCCGGAGATGGTGACGGCCTTGGTCTCGTCGTCGTAGGAGACGCGGAAATCCAGCGCCCTGCCCAGATCCCGGAGCTTGAAGTAGTTCGAGCCGTCGATCTTGAAGACGGTCAGGGACACCTCTTCTCCGCCGATCCGGATGGTGTTGTTGGTGACGATCGCATCGGCGGTCTCCGCCGCGGAGCCGGAGAGTTCGGTGCCGGTCGGAGAGTAGGGCTCGCCGGGGACGATCGAGACGGACTTCGTCTCGTCGTCGTAGACCACCGAGAACTGTTTCGCGCTGCCGTTCAGCAGCATGGCCACGTCCCGGAGCCTGAAGTAGTTGGCGCCGTCGATCTTGTAGACGGCGGGATGGACCGCATGCGCGTCCGGCAGATCGGTACTGTTGCTCACGACGATCAGGTTGTTGGTCGCGATGGCGCGCCGGGCGTTCTCCGGCTGCGCGGCGGCCGGCGCAAGGAGCGCGAAGCACAGCGACAGCGTCATGGCGGCGGTGATCAGTCTTTTCATGGGGATGACCCTCCCTGACAGCACAAAAAATTAGGGGACACTCCGTTTCGCCTTATTAGACGGAGAGGGCGGAGGGAAAGTTCCGTTTCCGGGGAAAAAGAGCTGCGGATTTCACGGCTGGTTCCTTGACACCCCGTTTTTGCCGGTGATATAATGGGGCCGAATTCAGGAACGGAGGAAACCGGAACATGGCAAGACGATACGAGATCAGACCGGCGGAGATGGAGAAGCGGTTTGGCCGGTATACGATCCCGGCGGCGATCCCCCTCGCCTACCGGATCGGCAACGTGAACTACAACGGGATCCCCTCGGGGTTCCATCCGACGGTCTCCGTGGAGAAGTCGGAGAAGGATCCGGCCGTCACCACGACCGTGATCCGGGCGAAATCCCCCGACGGCGTGACCATCCGGGTGGAGGTCAACGATTACAGCGACTATCCGGTGACGGAATGGATGGCCTTCTTCTCGAACG
>JAEEGL010822579.1_pt1 | contig 63310 bp, 19 predicted proteins | sample 9134231 | NCBI WGS metagenome assembly JAEEGL01 (sample SAMN16246548, study PRJNA631951) | gut metagenome | biome: gut microbiome; feature: rumen; material: fiber-attached | host: Bos | place: Iran: Karaj | collected 2018-10
AAGTATAGTTAAGAAACTTGTAGGTGAAGATGCTCCGATAAAGTTTACACCAGCTGATACACTTGTATATGCAGTTGGTTCAAAGGTTCGGGATGATCTTAAGAATAAAGGTTTCACTATAGAACTTGATTACTCAGATTATATGGAAGATATCAAATATGGACCTTATGTACTTTTAGCAAATAAGATACTTGATGATTTTGTAGCAGGAAAGATAAATGAAATATATCTTGTGTATACTTATTTCAAGAATACTATAGTACATATACCAAGAGTTTTGAAACTTTTGCCATTTGAAAATGTTGAGAAAAATGTCGATGACGACACAGAACTTCTTGGAAAGAAAACATTTGTTGTAGCAAAATCAAAATATGATGGTGATATGACGATGCCAATGAATTATGAAATGGATGAGGAAGAAGTGCTAAACAAAATGATTCCTCAATATATATCAACTTTATTATATGGTGCACTCACTGCATCAATTGCTTCTGAAAATGGAGCGAGAATGACAGCAATGGACAATGCGACAAAGAATGCAAAAGAATTAAGTGAAAAACTTGGTGTCATGTATAATAGAGCAAGACAGGGTGCTATAACTCAAGAGTTGACAGAAATAGTTGCAGGAGCAAATGCTATATAGTTCGTAGGGGCGAGCACTGTGAGCCCAAATCGTAGGGGCGAACGCTTGCGGAGCCCGATAAGGAGAAGCAAATGGAATTAAAAGGAAAAATAGTTCAAATCATAAGTGCCGTAGTAGATGTGCATTTTGAAAACGGAGTGCCAGACATCTATTCTGCATGTAAAGTAAAGAATGGAGATAAAACTCTCACACTTGAAGTTGCGCAAGACTTAGGCGACGGCATGGTTAAGTGTATTGCCATGGGACCAACAGATGGTCTATCAAGAGGACTTGAAGTTACAAGTGAGAATAAGCCAATAGAAGTTCCAGTTGGTCAAGAGACACTTGGAAGGATTTTCAATGTCTTAGGTGAGACAATTGATGAGCAAGGACCTTGCAAGTCAAATAAATTCTATCCTATACATAGAAGTGCTCCAGCATTTTCTGATCAAGCAACTGACAAAGAAATTCTTGAGACTGGAATTAAAGTTATAGATTTACTTTGCCCATATCAAAGAGGTGGAAAGATAGGACTCTTTGGTGGTGCCGGAGTTGGTAAAACTGTTCTTATACAAGAACTTATAAGAAATATAGCTGCAGAGCACGGTGGATATTCTGTATTCACTGGTGTTGGAGAAAGAACTCGTGAAGGAAATGACCTTTATCATGAGATGAAAGAGTCTGGAGTTATGGATAAAACTACTATGGTGTTTGGTCAAATGAATGAACCACCAGGGGCTCGTATGAGAGTTGGTCTTTCAGGACTTACTATGGCAGAGTACTTCCGTGATGAAGCAGGAAAAGATGTACTTTTATTTATCGATAATATATTTAGATTTACTCAAGCAGGTTCAGAAGTGTCAGCACTTCTTGGTCGTATGCCATCAGCCGTTGGTTACCAACCAACACTTCAAACTGAGATGGGTGCTCTTCAAGAGAGAATTACTTCTACTAAGAAGGGATCTATCACGTCAGTGCAAGCTGTATATGTGCCAGCCGATGACTTAACTGACCCAGCACCTGCAAATACATTTACACACCTAGATGCTACTACTGTTCTTACTCGTTCACTTACTGAGATAGGAATTTACCCTGCAGTTGATCCACTTGCATCTACATCTCGTATGCTTGATCCACTTGTAGTAGGTGAAGATCATTATCAAGTAGCTCATGCAGTGCAAGAATGTTTACAACAATACAATGAACTTCAAGATATAATAGCTATGCTTGGTATGGATGAATTGTCTGAAGAGCAAAAGCAAGCAGTTGCTCGTGCAAGAAGAATACAAAGATTCTTATCACAACCATTCCACGTAGCAGAACAATTTACTGGTCTTCCAGGTGAATATGTATCAGTAAAAGATACAGTAGAAGGATTTAAACAAATACTTGAAGGTAAGTATGATCATATACCAGAGAGTTGTTTCTTAAATGTAGGAACTATTGATGGTGTAGTAAAGAAATATGAGGCAATGAAGTAATGGATAAGGTGAGATTACAAGTCATAGCACCTAAAAGAGTTATCTTTGATGGTGAATGCACTATGATAGAATATAATACAACAGAAGGTTATGTCGGAGTGCTTCCAGGTCATATTGCTATGACTCAAATAATTGCACCAGGTAGACTTACTATATATGAAGAAAACAAAGAAAAACCTCTGTATCTTACTGCTATGTCTGGTATAGCAACTATTATGCCAGATACAATTACTCTACTTACTGAGATTTGTGAGTTTAAAGATGAAATAGATGTTGAGAGAGCAAAGGCTGCAAGAGAAAGAGCATTGAAGAGACTTGAAGAAAAATTAGAAACTACTGATATGGCGAGAGCTGCAAAAGCACTTAAGAGAGCCGAGGCAAGAATAGAAGTTGCAGGATTGAAAGAGTAGTTATAAAATAAATTAATTGGGCGGTTGCGACCGCCCTTTTTTTGTGATAAAATATAAGTATGTTTAATATAGTATTATTTGAACCTGAAAAACCTGATAACACTGGAAACATAGGTAGAACATGTGTCGCAACTGGTTCTGCACTACATTTGATTTATCCGATTGGGTTTCAGTTGACAAGAAAAAATATTCACCATGCTGGGCTTGACTATTGGGATAGGCTAGACCTTACAAAGCATGATAATTACAAAGAGTTTGTAAAGTATTTTTCAATTAATGGATTATCATGTAATATGCCTTGGAATTCAGAGTATGGTAAGCCAATGCCACAAGTTTGGTATGCAACGACCAAGGCTCATAAGTCATATACCGATGTAGAGTATCATGATGGCGACTACATAATGTTTGGAAAAGAGTCGGCAGGGATTCCTGAAGAAATTTTAGCAGCAGATGAAGAACATTGTATAAGAATACCAATGATAGAAAATGAAAGGTCACTAAATCTTTCAAATTCAGTCGCAATAGTTTTATATGAGGCACTAAGGCAAAATAATTTTAATGGATTGATTAAAAAAGGAGAACTTCATAGACTTAGTTATGAGAGTGATTAAATAAGGACATGATTATCGAACAAATAAAAAAAATATTTGGAAAAGACAAATCCAATGATAGCTTAGAAGCAGTAAGATTTAAAGGGAATGATGATTTGATTGTCAATAAGATATTTGAATATCTCCCTGCAATGTTCATAACAAATCTTTCTACATTGATGCTCATATCAGCTGATGGTATAGTGGTTGGGAATTTTATAGACGATATGGATTTATCTTTATCAGCAATAAGTGTATTTTATCCAGCATCACTTTTGATTTCGGTATTTACTACACTTCTAGCATTTGGAATTTCAACAAATCTTTCTACATGCATTGGTTATCATGATTATGAAAAATTAAATTATGTAAAGAATGCAACAAAAGTTTTGCTTGTTATATCATTTTTTGTGGTTGCTATTATTCAGATACCTATAGTATTAATAATACTAAAATTATATAACATGGAACCTGAATTATATAATTTGGCATTTAGATATGGTATTGGAATAATGATATTAAATCCATTTTCAATAATATCAACTGTAGGTGTCTACCAATTACAAATACTGGGCAAGGCAAAAGTGGTTATGTACTTGTCTATTATGGAAAGTTTCCTTAATGTGTTCTTTGATTTATTGTTTGTTGGATATTTTCATCTTGGAATTACTGGCGTTGCTATGGGAACTGCAATAGCTGGTTTAGTTAGGGCTTTACTAACTTTCATTTATCTATTTTTTAAATCAGATATTTATAAAAGTGAACATAATAAAGTTAGAATTGAAGATATAAAAGAGATATTGTTGATTGGAACTCCAGAAGCGGTTAATGCAATTGCTCTTGCATTTAAGAGTTTTGTCATGATGAAAGTAATACTTTTGACATTTGGTAGTTATGGTGGCACTATAAATGGAGTATGTAGTTTTTGTAATAATGTAGCAAATGTGTTGACGATGGCTATAGTTGCATCTATGAGACCACTAGTAGGATTTTATGAAGGTGCAAAAGATACATTTAGTTTAAAGAATGTAATAAAAATAGGAACTAAACTAATGCTTGTTGCTGTAGGAGTAATAATTATCTTGATACAGATTAGCCCTAGTATTTTTTATAATATTCACGGTGTTGATGAAATCAATGTAACTAGTGAAGCGCTTATGTCGCTTAGAGTTTATTCGATATATATTGCATTGGCTGGTATGAATGCAATTTTAAGATTATATCTAACTAATAAAAAAGATATAAAGTTTTTATCACTTATAACAATGTTTAGTTATTTGTTGCTACCTTTATTTGCATATTTGTTCTACAAAACTATGCCTTCACCACTAGTTTGGTTATCAAGTTCTGTTGTAGCATTTATAACAATGTCTTTATATATAGTAAGATATAAACACTATGAAGAGATTAGTATATTAAGTGGTTTAGATATTGAAAATGACAAAATAAGAAAATTCTCTCGTAATGAATTAAAAGAATATGAAGATTTAGGAGAGAGTATCAATAAGAGAACCTTACATTTATCAGTAAAGCCAGAAGAGGCTATGGACGCATCTAAATTTGTGATAAACTTTGCTATAGATAAAGGTTTATCAAAACTAATTGCAAATAAAATGGGTTTATGTATAGAGGAAATGATTGCATATTCTACAAAGTCTAAAAAGAATAAATGTGTAAGCAATCAAATAAATGTTAGATTATATGAAGACTCAGGCATGATAATGATGCTTGATAATGGAAAGAAAATACCATTAAACGATGATAGTCAAGATAATGTGATGGATAATTATTCTTTCCTTAAAAAAATAGTAAAATCATATCAATACCAATATGTGTTAGACATGAATCATGCAGTATTTAATTTTTAAAAAGTAAGAGGAGAGTATGAATACTAAATCAATGACTGAAGGTGCTCCTTGGAAGCATATAATTAAATTTGCATTTATATTTATAATGATTTAATATAAATGATGCCATAAAGAAATCATTAGTTCGTATAATAATGTCCCAGTAGATAATGATGTTTTCTTAGTAGATTTATTAAATAATTGTGAACGATTTGGAATTAAGTTTTTTAGGGAGGTATAGTATGAATGAGTTGGGAAGAGATGTTGTAATTGACGAAAATGGAGAAAATGATGTTATTAATAGTATTAAGAGAAGTATTGAGCATTTAGAAAAAGATCGTGCTGATAGCAAAAGATTAAGTAGAGAATTACAACCAATATTTGAAAAGATTTATTTAGATGCAGGGAAACCATTACCTTGGAGAAGTGCTTAGATTATAAAATTTGACTTTATGATTTATAAAAGGCAGTTGCGACTGCCTTTTTTATTATAGAACACGTATATCATTATTTAAAATTATATTTTGCGACTTGCTTTAAATAATTCTTTTGTAATTGTCTATAGCTCTCAAAAAATCTGTTTTCTATCAGAGACAAAGATTTTTCTTCATATTTTAATTTCGCTAAAGTAAAATAACAAAATAAGTCAGCTGCTTGGAAAAGTTTATAATTGGATGGAATGACTTTTATAAATTTCACATCAATAAATAATCCGTTAAATACGCTTACAAGAATTTTAGTTAGTTCTACCTGCCCATTGTCATAGTAAATCTTTATAGTATTAAATTCTTGAAAGAATGATAAGTTGTCTTTTATAAAATTTGCTATTTGTTTTGACAATTTGGCTGTTAATTCAATTTCATCTCCAATGTGTTTCTTTTCTACATGAAAACTTTTATATGAAATATTTATATTCTTCAAAAAAGCAAAAAAAGAATTAAGTATTTTTCTTCTAGCATGTAAATCCATATTTTGATAGGTTTCTTCACCACGAACTAAAGGTGCGGTATGTATACAATTATTATTTATATTAAACCGAGTTAATATATTATCAAGGTTAACAATATTTTGAGATATATCATTTTTTTGATTGTGAAATACAAAAGAAACAATATAGTATGGTGAATGATAGTTATATTCTCCAAAATCACCAGATTCATCTATAAAAATGCTTAATTCTTTCATATTGCTCCTATAAAAATGGCGAGGACTTTCCCCGCCGTTAGTTGGACCCAGGTATTACTACCAGCCCACTTGTGTATTATAATAGCATATTTTTATAAATTGTCAAGTAATTTATGTTCTAGAATATGTCAGAATGTGGCAGTTGCGACTGCCTTTTTTTTGTGATAAAATATACTAAGTGAGGTAATTATGAACACACACTCAATGACCGAGGGGGCACCTTGGAAACATATAATTAAATTTGCATTTCCAGTTTTGATGGGGCTACTTTTGCAACAACTTTATAATACAGTTGATACGATAGTAGTTGGAAATTTTACTGGAGAGGCAGCACTTTCTGCTGTAGGGACTACGGCGAGTTTTGTATTTTTGATGCTCGCAGTTGCTACAGGATTTTCAGCTGGAAATGGAGTTGTGGTTGCACAGCATTTCGGAGCAAAGAATATAAAAGGTGTGAGAGAAAACGCGGCGACAGGAATTTTATTTTTACTTGTGCTCGGAGTTATAATAGGTGTGCTTGGTGCATTTATTGCAAGACCAGCACTTAAGCATCTTATAAGTGTGCCAGATAGTTTTATTGATTTGGCTGTGCAGTATTTTGTTATATATTCGCTTGGACTTGTATTTCAATATGGCTACAATATTTTTTCAGCAATACTAAGAGCAGTTGGAGACAGTGCTGCGACACTTTACTTTTTACTTATAGCAGCGGTGTTAAACATAATTCTTGATGTTGTATTCGTAGCATATTTTAAATGGGGAGTAGTAGGAGCAGCAGTTGCTACAGATGTATCGCAGGCTGTGTCATTTGTGGCTGCATACATTTACATGAGAAAAAGATATGAGATATTTAGATTTAAAGTTAGTGAATATGTGTGGGACAATGAACTTATAAAAAATACAGTGAGAATTGGACTTCCAATTTCACTTCAGTTAATAGTTGTCTCAGTTGGATTTACTCTCATACAAAGAGCAGTGAATGGTTTTGGTCAAGCGATGACTGCGTCATTTACAGTAGGTCAAAGAGTGGAAATGTATCTAAACTTACCTGGTCACACTTTCCAAACAACACTTGCAACTTATACTGGACAAAACATCGGTGCAAAAAAATATGATAGAGTAAAACTTGGTGTTAGACAAACGATGATTATGTCGCTTGTTTTATCAATATTTATTTCTATATTAGTATACATTCATGCAGAAAATATAATTTCGTTTTTTGGACTTAGTAGTGATGCGGCGGCACTTTGCCTTGAGCATCTACGTGCCATAGCGATAATAAATATAGTACTTATGAGTTACTTCCCACTCTTTGGAGTTTTTCAAGGAGCAGGGCATAGTGCATTTCCAATGATAGTTGCAATTGCTGCATTGACTCTACGGGTGTTCTCTACTTATACCTTTAGATATTCACCATTTTTAGGTTATAGTATAATTTGGTGGAATGGAATATTTGGATTCGGACTTGGTTTCTTGCTTACTTGGGGGTATTATTTAAGTGGCAGGTGGAAAGTTGGTGTGGGAGAAGCCATTTCGTAAAAACTTGCGAAACGTGTAAAATATGGCTTGCAAAAACTTGCAAAACGTGTAAAATATGGCTTGAAAAAATGAGAAACAAGAGTCAATTAAAAATTAGATAGAAAATATGGGTATTGAGAATAAAAATTTATATATTATATTAGCTTCTAAGTCAGAAAGACGGAAAGACATTTTAAAGAGAGAGGGCTTTGATTTTGAAATTTATGTGCCATATACTGAAGAGAAAGATATAATTGGAGAAAAGTATAGTGAAGAGTTGGCATTGGAGTGTGCGAGGGAGAAGGCGGAGGCGGCATATAAAGAGTTGAGCGGGGGCTCGCAGAGCTCGCCCGTACAAAGTGGCTTGCAGAGCTCATCTGCACATGCCGTAGGCGCGAGCGCAAAAGAGGGCTCGCAGAGCTCATTTGCACATGTCGTAGGCGCGAGCTCAGCGAGCGCAAAAGGAATCACTGAACCTTCCGCTACGATAATCGTGAGCTGCGACACTGTGGTTGTAAATGATGGAATTATAATTGGGAAACCAAGGAATAGAGATGATGCAAAGAGAATTTTAAAGTCACTGTCAGGTAAAAGGCATAGAGTAATTTCGGCGGTATGCATTTGCAAAGATGGTAAGTATCATCTAGTGAGTGATACAACCTATGTGAAATTTAGAAAATTATCTGGTGAAGAGATAGAGAATTATATTGATGAGCGAAAACCTTATGATAAGGCTGGAAGTTATGGGATACAAGATGAAAAATTTGATTTTGTAGAGAGTATAGAGGGAAGTATGGATAATGTGGTGGGGTTCCCTATTGAGAAGTTTAAAGAAATGTTAGGCGGGCTCGCATAGCTCGCCTATACAACTTGGGCTCGCATAGCTTGCCCGTACAACTTGGGCTCGCATAGCTCGCCCGTACCGTAGGCGAGAGCGCCCGAGCGCTTACGAAGCGAGCTTGACGAGCGGAGTGCGACAAAGCACCCTTGGGGTGCTCAGCGAGCGCAAATGAGCTCCATAGCTTAAAAGTATAGATTATGTGGGAGATAAGAGAATACTTTAAAAATATTTTTATAATTATGGTATTGCTTGTGCCAATTTATTATTGGGTGCGATTTAAGATACTTAAGTGTAACACGAGTGATAAAAAAAGAGAGATTATAATGCTTATATTTTTATTGTATATGATAGCCCTCACATCGCAGGCGATATTACCAAAATTTGTAATTGATTTAGATGGGATACATAATATAGAAAAAGGAAGTCATAGGATTAATCTTGTGCCATTTAAGTTTTTAGGTGACATTTACAATGAAACGATATTGAAAGGCGACATAGTTTTCTTTTTAATTAATATAGTAGGAAATATAGTATTATTTGTTCCTCTTGGATTTTGTCTTCCACTTCTTTGGAATATTCCATATGATAAAGTAATGTTAATTGGATTTTGCTATAGCTTATTCATAGAGTTAACTCAAATGTTTATGCCGAGAGTGACGGACATTGATGATTTGATACTTAATTGCTTAGGAGTAGCGATAGGGATATTTATACATAAGTGTTATTCTAATTGATATTATATTGTTTTAATATATTATAATTAATTGCATAGTTTGCGATGATTGTCGCTCATACAGTTCGCGACGACGAGGGGTGGATATATTGATAAAAAAGGGCATTTTTGGTAAAATATGAGTGGTGGTGTATGAAATTACGAGATAGTTTGATAGGAGGTATTGATATGGCAACATCAAGTATAACAAGAAATTTTGTAGTAGAAGGTAAAGACGCTGAAGACTTTGCTAATTCTTTAGATGAAGCATTTAGAGAAAGAGATGAAAGAAGAAAAAACTTTAAACCAGAAGTTAAGGTTGTCAGTGAAGAAGAAAAAAGAATAATTTTGAGTAGGTTGTTTGAAAATGTACACAAAAAATAATTTTGTATGTGCGAGTATACCAGAATTATCATCAGATTATAGTTATGAAGAAATACAAAGTATGTGTCAAGGTTTTTGTTGTGTAAAAAATATTGAAATTGAGAGATTTATTAAGGATAATGCGATTGAATTTGTAAAGAAGTGTCAAGCTATAACATATATTATATTTGATATAAATAAAAAAGAAATCGTGGCATATTTTACTATTTCAATAAAAGCTATATGCTTTGAAATTGGTGAATTGAGTAATACAACATTAAAAAGAATGTCGCGAATTGCAGATGTAAATTATGAAAATAATACAATAACACCAGCTGCGTTTTTAATAGCTCAACTTGGTAAGAAAGATAATAGCGATATAAATATTGATGAAATATTTTATTTTTTAGATAAAAACATAATAGATATTCAAAATGCTTGTGGCGGTGTAGTTGAGTTTTTGGAATCTGAAAATAATGATAAATTATTGTCTTTATATAAAAACAAGGGTTTTAAAATATTTAATATAAGAAAAAGCAAAAGTGGGGAAGAGAGAAAACTCATACAGATGTATAGGTTGATATAATGTATGTTAAGGCTTGCTGGAAACAATCTAATACTACTCTCAGAGAAAATTAACACTGAGTTTCTACATATAGTAGAGAGAGAGAGAGGGAGAGAGAGAGAGAGAGAGAGAGAGAGAGAGAGAGAGAGAGAATCTCTTTTAATTGGTTGCAGTAATTTTTATGTGTATGCTAAATGTATAGGAGTAAACACTTGCAGTGTTTATACTATAGATATGATAGAAATCTATATTAATTTAAATAATGAGCCAGTGTGCCAGGTGGCATAGTGGCTTTTTTATTCTGATAAAAAAATAAGGGGGATAAATTATATGTTTTGTCAAAATTGTGGAAAAGAAATGAACGACGGTGCAAGTTTTTGCTCAAATTGTGGCTGGAAAAATAGCAGTACTAAGGGAATTACAAGCAAATTAAAGGATAGCATTAATGGTTTTACAAAAAATCTCAAACCCTTTATAAACAATGTCAAACATTTTATAAGCAAAATTAAAGCAAAGTTTTTAGAATTAGAACTGAAGAAAAGAGTAATACTTGTTGCTGGTATCGTAATTGTTATATCACTCTTTATTATTATAAAGAACAATGTTTTTAGCAGAAATGATAATTTGTCAAATCTTTCATCTTTCATTTCTAAATCTAAAAAGACTGGTTGGGTAGAAGAAAATGGTGAAAAATATTTTTATGATGATAGTGGAAATAAAGTTGTTAGCAATTGGAAAAATGTTGGTGGAAGTTGGTATTATTTTGATATTGATGGCAAATGTGTAATAAATGATTGGCGTAAGATAGATGATGCCTATTATTATTTTAATGAAGAAGGCATAATGCAAAAGGATAAATGGATTGAAAATAAGTATTATGTAAATTCGATGGGTTATATGCTCACTAACACTTTGACTCCTGATGGATATTATGTGAATAAAAATGGGGAACGTGATGAGAAGATTTGTTTTACTACGAGAGAGCTACTAAATCACTATAATAATGCTAAAGCTTTGAGTGAATCGACAACCGAAAATTCATTTTATTATCCAGCATTTAATTTTGGTACAGATTTTTTAGAAAGTATAGGCTTTGATGCAGATGGTAACCTTTGGATAAGTGGACATGATGGGTTAGGTGTATCTCACGGTTCATACGTTTACATTAAAGTTAGTAAGAATGGAAGAATCGATAATTATTCCGCATGGAGTTATGTAGATGATTTATCTTATGAAGAACCTCAATCTTATTTTGGCTATAGTATAAATAAGCAAGACGTTACAGGAGAAGTGTTTAATAATAGTTTAAGTAAAACTGGCTATACCCCAATAGTCCTTGAAGATTTGAATTTAAAAGGCTGGTATTTAATAGGAGACTATTATTATTATTTTGGTGATGGTGGTAGGATGTATAAAAATCAGTGGGTTGATGGGAAACATTATGTAGATGTAAATGGTCATATGCTTACTAATGCTATGACTCCTGATGGTTATTGGGTCAATTCAAAAGGTGACTTTGTAGAAAATTTAAATGATGTTGTGATTTATACAAATGGATACTTTTATATGAATGGCAATATATTAAAAAACAGATGGGTTGTTTACGATAATAATAATTACTACCTTGATGCCAATGGTATGATTGAAAAAAATAAGTGGATTGATGGTAAATATGTTGGTAGTAATGGTGTCATGTATGTTGGTGCGATAACTCCAGATGGTAAGTATGTTGGTTCAGATGGAAGCGTTGTAAATGATATAGACAAAGATTTAAAAGATTCAATAAAAGAAAAAAATGTTGAAGGCGAAGCATGGTATAAAACAAAAGCTGGTCTTTGGTATTATTTTGAGAAAGATAGAAAGACATTAAGAAAAGGCTGGTTTAATGATAATAGAGATAATCAAACATATTATCTTGATAAAAATACTGGTATAATGGCAGTTGGATGGACAGAGATAGATGGTAATTGGTATTATTTCAATGAGTCTTATGAAAATGAACCAAATTGGTATGAGGTTGGCGATGGCATATATGAAAGTTTTGGAAAGAAAGTTAAATCCTATGGTTCAATGTATAAGAACGAAATAACACCAGATGGCAAAAAAGTTGATGAAAATGGGAAACTTATTGGGGATTTTGTATCAAGTAATATTTTAAATGTAAATACAAATGCAAATGGCGATATAATAAAATTTGGTAATTATATGATAACAAATAATGGGAATAAGGATGCCATTGAGTGGATTGTTCTTGATAAGCAAAATGATAAAACTCTTCTTTTATCAAAATATATAATTGATTGTAAATGTTATAACGAGATAAGAGATAAAGTAACTTGGGAAACCTGCACATTAAGAAAATGGTTAAACAATGATTTTTACAATACTGCATTTAATAATGATGAAAAAAATAAAATTGTTGCTACAACTTTAAATCAGATGAATAATCCTAATAATGATAAATCAAAAGGTGGCAACGCTACTAATGATAAAGTATTTTTACTTAGTATTGATGAAATACGAAAATATTTTAATCAACAAGGATTAACACCAGATAATCAAAAACTTGCAGCATTACCTACTGAGTATGCGAAGAGTAAAGATAATAGTGGTGAGAAACTTTGGATAAATAATGATAATAGTGTTTGGCATAATGGATATGGATATTTTTGGCTTAGATCTCCTGGAGTATATCAAAGAGATGCTGCAGGTGTAGATAGCAACGGTGGACTTGATATAGATGGAAGATATGTAGATGTAAAAGTTATAGGAGTTCGCCCAGCTTTATGGGTGTTATCAGATTAATACTATGCTAAAATGTTTAGGAGGTTAATTATGCGATTATTGCGTTTTGCAATCTTTTTATTATTGTGTTCTATATTTGTATTTGGGCTTGTAACATTTGCAGGTGAGTGGGTTGATGTAGATGGCAAATGGAAATATAAGGTTGGGGATGATTTCGTTAGAAATGAAATTCAATGGATTGGTAATAAACCATATTCATTTGATGATGATGGTAATATCAAGACTGGTGTTGTCGACATTAATGGATATCTTTATTTATATGATACTGATGGCTCTTTAATTAAAAACTCTAGTGTACGTTATAGTGGAATTACTTATGTCACCAATGGGTTTGGTAGATTAAAAGAGAAAAAAGTAAAAGATCCAGATTATGATTTTGATAATAGTGATGGAACTATTGAAGGTGCTAAGAAGTTATATTTGGAAAAAATTGAAATAAAAAAGAAAAACCAATTAATTCAAGAAAGTATAAAGGCAGAAAAAAATAAAAAACGGGAAATTAAAAAATTAAAATTTGGTGAAGATGTTTCAATAAATAGTGATTTGACATTTATGGATTTACATACAAATGAATTGTTAAAATCAATGTGGGTAAAAATAGTTTTTAATGATGGAGATCATGTAAAAGAATATACTTACTACCTTGATGAAAATGGTAATAGGTTAACTGGACCCAATGAAGTGGAAGGAAAATATTATTTGTTTATTTATGAAACCTTTGATGTAAAAAAAGAATATATGGCAGGAAATGAAACTAGAACTTATAATGACTATCATGAGCATCCTGAATTTACAATTGGTTCATTAAAGAAAGAGTATAAGAGTTACAAAGAGTATTATAATGAATTAATAGATTATCAAAATAGAGGTTATAATGCTGTAAAAAGTGGTGGCGAACAAAATAAGCCAAAGACAGTGCAGATTGAAGCTCCAACTACTGAAAACTATATTAATGATAGCAATAATAATATTGTAGATAATAGTATTGTAGATAATAGCATGTGTATAATATATTATGCATGTGTTGATGATATACTGTATTTAAGTGGAACACCTTTTGGAGATGAGTTTGCTGTAAAGGGTAGTGTATTAGATAATGTAAAAAAAGAGAATGTTTATTATTCAAACAATCAAGGTGTTTGGGTAAATGAAAACTTTGATACGTCTAAAGTTAATAAAATAATAATAATAAGTGAAATAATACCAACAGATAACGCAAATATATTTTCAATGTCAAATGTAAAAGAAATAGTTAATTTAGGAAACATTAATTTTAGTAAGAAAACAAACTTGAGAAACTTTTTTTATAATTTGAAAAGTATTACTAGTATTGATTTGACTGGATGCAATTTAAATAATTTAAATGATGTTTCTAACATGTTTTATGGTTGTAGCTCATTAAAAAGTGTAAAATTTGATCAAAATGCTTTTTCAAAATTTGAAAATATAAGTGAATTATTTAGTGAATGTACATCATTAGAAGAATTTGATTTTTCGTCATATGATATGAGAAATATTAAAAATATGTCAAGAATATTTAATAGTTGCACTAACCTTAAAACTGTAAGTTTCGAAAATTGTCAGTTTAATGAAATAATAAATATAGATGCACTTTTTGATTCATGCTTAAATTTAAATAAAATTAATTTTAAAAATGTACATATGAAAAATATTGAAAATTTGAGTGGCATTTGTGCTAACCTCATAAATCTTGAAGAAGTAGATTTTGAAAATAGTGTGTTTGATGAAGTTAGTTCTATGAAAGGCTTTTTTGAAAACTGTGCAAATTTGAAAACTGTCAACTTTAATAATGTATCAATGAAAAACCTCGTAGACATACAAAGTATGTTTAGGAATTGTAAATCTATCACTAATATTGATTTGAGCAAAATAAATGCTGATAATATTACATCTATGGATGGATTGTTTAGTGAGTGTGAAAATCTTGAAAGTGTCAATATAAGTAATTTAAAATATCCTATCTTAGGTAAAATATTATATATGTTTTATAATTGTAAAAGTATTAAAGAAATAGATTTAACTAGTTTTAAACCAAAAGAAGCACATAATATTAGTGAGCTAATAATTGGTTGTACAAGTTTACAAAAAATATATATTAATAAAGACAGTTTATTTTATGCTATTGATGACTTGAAAATGTTAATTGAGTATCAATAAGATAATATGATTTAATGTCATTAGAGTATATCAAAAGTGATAGAATATATTGATAAAAATGACTATTTTTTGTATAATGTAACAATTAATAAGTTTAATGAGCAGTTGCGGCTGCTCGTTTTTTATGTTAAAATATTAAGGTGAGTAATAATAAAGATAAAAGACATTTTAAAATAATATTAGCCTCAAAGTCAGAGCGAAGAAAAGAAATTTTGACGAGAGAAGGCGGAGGCAGAATGTTCATAAGTCACAGATGATGATAATAATATAAAGTTATAATAAAGGAATCGTATGAAAAGTATGAAAAAAGATAAGGTTGTAATCATTGGCTCCACTGGTAGCATTGGCACGCAGACTATAGATGTAATAGAGACTGTGGGTGATAAAGAGATAGTTGCTTTAGCTTGCAAGAGCAATATAAAAAAATTATATGATCAAGTTAAAAAATTAAAAGTTAAACTTGTCGCAGTTTTTGATGAAGAGAAGGCGAGTGAGTTTCAAAGCATTTGCAAGAAGAAAAAAATGAATGTGAAAGTCTTGTCTGGGATGGATGGACTTATCACACTTTCTACATATAAAAATGCTACTATGGTTATGGTGTCGGTGGTTGGTATGATAGGAATTAGACCAACTATTGAAGCAGTGAAAGCAAAAAAAATAGTCTTGCTTGCAAATAAAGAATCACTTGTGTGTGCTGGCGATATAATTATGCCGCTCGCGAAAAAAAATAAAGTTGAGATAAGACCAGTTGATAGTGAGCACTCTGCTATATGGCAATGTCTAAAAGGTGAGAATGAAAAAGCAGTTAGTAAAATCATAGTCACAGCATCTGGTGGACCATTCTATGGAAAGAAAATGTCGGAACTTAAAAATATAAAAGTTGAAGATGCACTTAATCATCCAAACTGGGCGATGGGAAGAAAAATTACTATAGATAGTTCTACACTCGTAAATAAGGGACTTGAAGTTATGGAAGCACATCATCTTTTCAATATGCCTTATGACAAGATAGAAGTTGTAGTGCAAAGAGAATCACTTATTCATAGTATGGTAGAATTTAAAGACGGCGCAGTCAAAGCACAAATTGGTGTGCCATCAATGAGGATACCAATTGAGTATGCATTATATCTCTCTAATAGAAAATTTATAAATGAGAAAAAAGTTGATTGGGGAAAAATAGATAAGATTAGCATTGGTAAACCAGACCTCACAACATTTAAAGGACTTAGACTCGCATATGAGGCGATTAAAATTGGTGGACTTATGCCGTCAGTGTATAATGCTTTAAATGAAGTTGCTGTCGGAAGATTTTTAAATAAAGAAATCAAATATCTTGACATCGCGGATTTTATAGAGATGGGGATGAAGAAATTTCAGCAACAAAAGTTAGACAAGAAAAAGTTTACTGTAAATGATATTGAAGCGACAATGAAATTTGCAGAGGGGCTCGCGTAGCTCGCTTGTACGATGGACTCGCGTAGCTCGCCCGTACCGTAGGCGCGAGCTCAGCGAGCGCAGAGGGATCGCATATATAAATAAAGGAGAAGTAAAATGAAAAGAGTAAAAAAAATAATTAGTTTATTAATGGTGTTGGCACTTGCGATAGCATTATTTTCTTGCGGTAAAAACATGAGTGCAGCTGAGCAAGCAAAGGTTGACGAGGAGAATCTAGAAAAAAATATTCAAGGCAAAAAAATCGCAGTGGTTTATTTCTCAGTAAACGATCAGGCTGAGATGGTGGCTGAAGAAATTGCTACAGAACTTAATGGGGATTTGTTTAAGATTGAACCACAGATACCTTACACTGAAGAGGATCTTGATTTGGAAAATCCAAATTCAAGAATAAATATTGAAGATGATATTAGTCTTTGGGAACAGGAAGAACTTGACAATGAAACAACAATGGAGACTGCCTATGGTGCAATTGTTCCTGAAACTGAGGCCACAACAGAAGGAAGAAATATTCCAAAAGAACTTCCAAACATTAAACAAATAAAAGTTAATGATGCAAAGATTGTCGTAGTTGGATTTCCTTCTTGGAAGAAAAATGCGCCAAAGCCAGTTTACACATTTTTAAAAACTTTAAAAGATAAAATCATAATTCCATTTTGCACTGATGGTGAGTTTGGAATCATTGATGAGTATATAAATAATTTTGTAGATAAGTCAAACAAAGTTATGACGGGAAGAGAGTTGAGTGAAGAAACTACTATAGAAGAAATTAGACAATGGATGGCGATGCTGAGTGCAGACTTTGATAAATAGTGGGCTCGCATAGCTCGCCCGTACGATTGGGGCTCGCATAGCTCGCCCGTACGATTGGGGCTCGCATAGCTCGCCCGTACTGTAGGCGCGAGCTCAGCGAGCGCAGAAAAATAGCTCGCCCGTACAAGGATTAAAATTATGAATTATAAAAATTTAAGAATTGAAGATTTTCTAGAAAAACTTTCAAGCACTGAGTCAATGCCTGGTGGTGGTACAGTGGCTGCGCTTGTCGGAGCGAATGCAGTTTCATGTGCTCTTAAAGTTTGCAACTTGAGTCTTGGTAAAGAAAAATATAAAGAGTATGAGCAACTTATAAAAGATTCTATCATAAAACTTGAAGAGAGTAGAAATAATTTTCTTAAGTTTATGGATGAGGATGCTCAAAATTTCAAATTCATGGAAGAAGTTTATAAGATGCCACGAGTTACAGATGACGATAAAGAAAAAAGAAAACTTGCTCTTGCAAATGCTTGTCAGATTTGTTGTGCTGTGCCAATTAAGATAATTGAAAATGCGATTGAGTCAATTGATATAGTTTCAAAACTTGAAGGCAAGACCAATGTGTCGGCGGCAAGTGATTTAAAAATTGCTGAGATGTTACTTAAGGCAACAGTTCACGGTGGTTTGGAAAATGTGGAGATTAATGAAAAGTATATTAATAATGAAAAATATTTAAAGTATATTGCTGATGTAAAAGAAATAGTTAGTCGCATAGCACGCGAAAACTAAGGGCTCGCATAGCTCGCCCGTACGATTGGGGCTCGCATAGCTCGCCCGTACGATGGACTCGCATAGCTCGCCCGTACGATTGGCTCGCCCGTGCTATTAAAAAAAGTAGTTGCATTTTATTTAAATATTTAGTATAATAATGCTTGCATTTATAAATGCTGGTGTGGCGGAACTGGTAGACGCCCAGGACTTAAAATCCTGTGGATGGTGACATCCGTGCCGGTTCGATTCCGGCCACCAGCATTTTTTTATTGCTAAAATTTAATTTAATAATAAAATATAATTTGCATACTGCTTCGCCCCTACAATGTGCGAAGCCCGTCAGTTGAGCATTTTTATTAGTTTCCGCTCTAAAATTGCCGATTTTGGGGGCAAAAAAGTATTAAAATAGTATTAAGATTTTAAAAAATTGTGTTTTTTTATTGAAAAATAGGTCTCAATTATGTATAATATTGAAAATGGGTTTTTGTGCCTATTTGTATCTTTTTGCGTGAGAACGCTAAAAGTTTTAATTACTTATGATAAATATTTTAGTTGCAATTTTATTTTGTGCAAAATATTTATGATAGTAATAAAAAAATTTTTGGAAGAGGTTTAATTATGTTTAGTCAAAAGTTGAAAAGAGTCATTAGTATCTTATTAGTGATATCTATGACTTTGTGTTGCAATGGATTCTCAGTCCTTGCAAGTAGTGTGGAAGGAGTTGTGCAAGAGCAACAAGTTGCATCAAGTGATAAGAAAACTCCTAACTATTATTATGAGTACCAAGAGTACAGAGAAGAAAAAGTTGTGCTCGTGGGAAATGCAGAAGAAAGTAAAGGCGAAGAGAAAGAAAATGCCGATGGAGAAGATGCAAAGCCTGGAAGTGTCGATGGCGACAACAAAGATGTCGATGCTAAAGCATTGACTGAAGATGGATCAGAAAAAGATCCAGTAAGTTTTGGTGCTGAGCAAGTTGATGATGAAGAAGAAAATAAAAATGAGGAAGAGCCAGAAGAAGATGAGACAACTTTGGCAGAAGAAATTTCTGAATCATCAGAAGAGACTGAGACAACTACTGAAGCTTTAGTAGAAGAAAACGAAGAAACTTCTGAATTGGTAGAAGAAAGTGAATCAACTACTGAAAGTTCTGAAAAAGTTGAAGAGTCAGAAGATGAAAAAGTAGAAGATGAAAAACAAAGTGAAGAGAGTAAGGATGAAGAATCAGACACTAAAACTTCTGAGACTATTTTGGATGAAACTGAAACTGAAAAAGTAGAAGAAAGTGAATCAAGTACTGAAACTTCTTATGAGAATAAAGAAACAAGTGAGACAGTAGAAGAAACTACTACTATAATAGTAGAAGAGAGTGAGACAACTACTGCTGCTTATGAGACAACTACAACTGTAAGTGATGACGAAGAAGAAAGTGAAACTCAGACAACTGAGAAGTCTGAAGATACACAAATTGACGAAACAACAAAAGCCTCTGTTGATGATATAGATGATGTAAAAAATAAAACTGTTATTGAATTCGTAGAAGCAAGTGAATCAAGCGCTGAAGAAGTTAAAGTTATAAAGAAATATATTTATGCTACAAGATCTATCCCAGAAGATAGTGTGTGGACACTTAAAGAGATTTTGGCAAATGATGCAAATGGTTCATTCAAACATCTTCCAAGAATTGATGTTATTAAAGAAAAATATCTTGCCAAGACTGTAAAAGTTCTTGTTGAAAACCAATATGGTGATCAAAAAGTTGTAACTGTTCCTGCTAAGTGGAACATAGATGTTTTATCAGATGTATATCGTCCAGAAGGATTTGTCCCAAATAAAAATGATTATAGAGCAAGTAGCGATGGCAAAGTATATGAAATCGCTGAAGATGGAAAAGAAAAAGAATTGGGCGTAGAGAAAGATGCAGAAACTACTGTAGATGTAGAAAATGATGAGAAAGAACAAAATGAGACTGAAGAAATTGAAGAAACTACAGTAAAAGAATCTACTATTATAGAAGAAAACAAAGAAACCAAAGAAGAAGAGACAAGTGAAGTTGTAAACGAAGAAATAGTAGAGCCTACAGTAGCAGGCTTTACTGGTACTGATGATTCTGAAAAAGTAGAAAATGTTGAAAATAAAGAAAACGCTGGAAATGACGAAAATACTACTGACAAAGCTGACAGCGATGCATATGATGTAAATATCGGCGAAGAGCAAGTAGTATATGAGTATGAGACAGTAACTGATGACAGACCTATAGTTCCAGATGATGATGAGTTAAATAAAGAAAATGTAATAGTTGGAAATGCAAATAACAATGTGGTAAATACAAAAAATGCAAAAGAAGAGGCTGCAGCAGAAATAGATCTTGCAGAACTTACTAAAGAGCTTGCAAATGTTTTAAATGGTGAACTTATAGTTCCACATGCTGCAGGCTTTGATGTTTTATTTGGTGCAGGCGACCCTCATAATCACTGGGTATGTGGTAGAGCAAATTGTAGTGACACAGAAAGAAACCACTTTAATGAAAATATGAATACTAACCACCCAGTTACAGGGTCAAAGAAGTATAATGCAGTAAATACTTTTGAACAATTTAAAGCTGCAATCAATAGTGGAAAGGCAGAGAATGACTATATATATCTTACTGCTAACATAACTATAAATGAGATGGTAAAACTTACAAGACCACTCTATCTTTGCTTAAATGACTATACAATGAGTTTTACTGCAAGCGGTCAACTTTGTACATATTATGATTATAGAACCCCAGATCCAGCTTATCATGGATCACTTCCTTATGCTATATGTATATGCGGATGCTCAGATGACAATGGAGCTGCTGATAATTTCTGCGGAACTATAGAAGGAACAGAAGATAGAAAAGGCCCAGCTATATTCTATACAAAAAATGATGGTGTATATTTCTTTGGTTTAGGAAAGACAGGTGGAGTAGCACAAGATTATTCTGATGATGAAGTTCGTATTAAGATTCAAAACTTTAAATGGGATTATAGTGCTATAGGTGATGTTAAATACCAAGTAAGACCTGCACAAAAAGAATCATATACTAGCACAGAGGTTTACTCTTATCCAAATAACTACCTATATAATGGCAATACTCCAGAGACAACTACAGTTTTCGACCCTATGTATAACGATTATTCATCTTCTTTCCTTACTATGTCAATAAATGATAAGGGTCAAGCTGAATCACAAACTACAAGAAAAGCATTCTTCTATGCTCTTGATATAAATGAAGTTAATTCAAATGATGGCGGTTTTGCAAATCTCTATTATCTCAATTCATTTGCTATGGAACATTGTAAGATACAAAATGTTTATGCATTTAGAGGTGGTATAGTTGCAGCAGACTTTAATAATAGAAGATTTTTAACTACTGGTGAAACTTCAGTAAACAATGACTATATAGATATAGGACATAATAAAATAACTAACTGCGGACTTGGCAGTATATTTGACAATTCAGATAAAAATTTAGACTGGGGTGATAAAGGAAAATATGGCAATGGTGCAAATGTTGTAGTGCCAGCTGAAGCTACACTTATGGACAGTGATGTAATTTATAGCCCAGATAAAAATGGTTTATTCTTACTTGAAAACTATAATGGTGGTTCTACAGATGAAAACTATCGTTTAATTAAAGGCAATACATTTACTAACAATCACTTAGGAGCATATTCAACTGGCACATCACGTCAAGATGATGGCACTGTTGAGCAATATTTAATATATATAACACTTGATTCAGTTGGTGCAAATACAACTAATATAAGTAACAATACATTTAAAGACAATAAAGCTGGTGTATTATATGTAGAGAACCTATATAATGATAGAAATGGACTCAGTCCTGTGGATGGTAGCCAAGGAACAGTTTATTTGGATGAAAATGTAATAACAAACAACAAGATGAGTGCGTTTAGTGTAGATACAGAAGCATTAAGAACAAAAATGCCAAAAATACTTGGAACTATCAATCTACAAAATCTTGGAACAGTTCTTGTAAATACAAAAGTTACAACTACAACTCAACAACTTATAGATAAAAACACTGGTATCGGAACTGGTGCACTTAGAGTGTCAAATGTAAGTACTTTCTATACATATAAGACAAAATTTGAACAAAACTATCCATCACAAAATAATTCAGCTTTAGCTGATATAGATAGTTTTGGTGGAGCAATATATATAAGCACTTGTTCAAATGTAAAAATAGGAAATGATGCTGTAAGACAAGATGCTAAGATGGTATTTGATCATAATGGTGTGATTGAATCTTCTGATACAATAACAGTACATAATGGTGGTGCTATTTATGCAAATGATGTAACATCATTCAACATATCAGATGTAAGATTTGCTAACAATGTAGCAAACACTAATGGTGGTGCTGTCTATGTTGAAGGTGTAGGAAGAAATACAAATACAAATATATATGGTTCAAAATTCGAACAAAATAGTTCAGGTGTTAACGGCGGAGCATTGTATTATAAGGGCGATGGTGAAAGAGTTTATAAGCACAATTTATATACTTCATACTTCTTAACTTTGGCTGATGATACAATGAATGAATTTGATGCGAATAAAACAAATGGTGGTAATGGTGGAGCTATAGTACTTTCTAATTTGACAGATGTATCTAATATAAAATATACAAATATTACAGATGGTAGTGTTGCTGGTAGAGCACAATTAAATGAATTGTTCATTTTAAATTCTACTGGAAAAGTAAATTTATCAAATTCTACAATTTATCAAAACGATAATTTGACAACAGTAGATCAGAAGAATTACTCTACAATATATGTAAAGAACGCCGAACTTGAACTTGATACAGGTGTAAATATAAGAGAAAATGTAAATGCAATTAGACTTGGAAAGGCTACACTTAGTATGGCATCTTATAGACATATTGCACATAGCAATATAGAAAACGATGAAAATATATTGATTCAAGCAAATACTGGTGATTATATTATTGGTGTAGAGAATGATGAATCAAGTTATATAAGTTTAAAACAAGGTAAGATAGATGGTAATACTTTAGATGGCTCAACAAGACTTGGAGATACTGCTGTAGCAGTTGGCGATATTGCTTATGATGCTGCATTTGGTTACATTGGTGTAGTTGGTGAAGTAGCTAATATGAAACAATCAACTATCCAACTTGGCGGAAATATTAAATTTAATGAAAACAAGAGAAGTGGAGATATTCTTGCTAATATGCCAGTTGAAATAGTACCAGACGGACAAAGCAATGCTAACCCACTTTACAGACACTTCAATGCGACAATGATTCCAGTAGCAACTGAAAGTTTCGTGGAAGCAAGTACTGCAGAAAAAACTGATGACTTGCTAACATTAAAAGATGGGGTAACTGATACAAGACTTGGTAGAGATGCAAGAGTAAGCCTTACAGCGATTAATTCTCGTAGGTACACTTATCCAGAAACAGAGGAAGGCCACAATGTGAGAGCTGCCAAGACTACATTATTTAAATATGATAATGATGAGAATATAGATTATATAAAATTTGATAATAGATATATACAAGGCTATGACGGTGGAACTGGTGGTGCAGGTGCACAATCAATATTTAAACTTGAAAGAAAAGGTCATATGGTTCCAAGCCCTGGTGACGGAAATCAAGTATATGAAAACCGTGTAGTATATGCAAATAGAGGTTCAGGGGATAGAATGACATTATCAGACTCTGCTACTCTTATAACATTTAGATTTAAAATGGTATTTGAGACAGATAGAGAGAAATCTGACAAAGGATATGGAACTTATGTAGATGCTATACCTGATCAGATGGTTGAACAAGGAACAAATGTTATGCAACCTATAAAAGATTACTCACTCGCAGAAGAGAGCAGTGCTATATATACAGACAATAGAGAGTATAAAGTTATAGATATTGTAGGAAATAGTGAAGGAACAGGCGATGACCCAAGCAAGAGATTCCATAGCTGGGATTGGACACAAAAGATATATAGACCAGAAGGAGCAGGGACTGAGTGGGCACCAGAGCTTACTGCAATTTATGCAAATGTCAATCATAAGCATAAAGTTTGTGGTGTTGAATGGGGTATAGAATGTAATCACTTAGGTGACAATAGAACAAATTTCCACAAAGAATTTGGTGGAGATTGCTTAAGAAGTGATAACACACTTGATAAAACTTGTGTAGATGTGCGTATACCTGAGCAACTTATGTATGCAAAAGAGCATCCAGAGTATATGTATGTTTTAGGTGCAGATATAATTATAACTGATGAAATAGATGGCGTAAAAATTGATAATGTATTAAATGATCCAGATAAACCAATAACTGATCTTAAACTTTGCTTAAATGGTCATAAGATAATCATGGAGAGCAGACAAACACTCTTCTCACTTGCAGGTGATTGCTATATTTGTGACTGTCAAGCAAATCATGGAACTATACAATACACTGCAACAGCATCTACAATACCATATGATGCTACAACAGGTAATATATTCGCATTTGGTGCATCTGAAAGTGAAATTGATCCTGGAACATATGTTGATAATATATTAAACATATTTGGAAAAAATGGTGCAGAGGCAGATCCATATATCACATTTAGCAATTTAAGAATTGGCGATGCTGATGGACAAGGATTTATTACAGGACTTGATAAAAACAATATTGATAATAAAATCAATTTTGAGTATGTTAAATTTACAAGTGGAGCAATAAGTGAGATTGACAATCCAATATTTGAACTTGCTGGAAGTGCTGCATTTGATAATCTTGTAGTGGATGGAATCTCGTTTGAAAAAGAAAACAAATCAATAATAGACCTTAGAGAAAGAAATGACGTAACAGCGAACGAATACAATATAAGATCTGGTAAATATATTAATAATACTGTAAATAGTTTAAATTCTTCAGTGCTTAGAATCTTAGCTAAAGATGGAGAATCAAATATACTTATACAAGATGATGCAAGCGACACAAGTGACAATGGTAGAGTTCATGTAAAGAACAACACTATGACTAATTGTGCTGCATTTAGATTTGGATACACATCAGCTGCTACTGATAAACCATCAAATACTAGATTCACTATGAAATCAGTAGATTTTGATTATAATACTGTAAGAGACGGTGTGATGGGAACATATGATGTTTATGGTACAGCACTTATGCTTGAAAACATATATGGTTCTTCACAAACTGGTATGTATTCTATATCAGATTGTAAGTTTACAAACAACGGATATAAGATATATGATGGTGCAGGAAATTATGCTAATTATAATAAAGCATTGGATGAAGGAAACACAAAAGTTTTAGGTGCTGCTATATATATGATTGGTAATCAGACGAGTGGCAGTATACCTTATACAGATTTAGAAGTAAATGAGTCTTTATTTGAGAAGAATTTCGCATATAAGGGTGGTGCAATTTACTTAGAAAATTCAAGAGGTGTGAGATTCCAAGGTGAGACAGCAGATGCTGAAGATGCATTCTTCAAGGGTAACTTTGCAAAAGAAGGTTCAGTTCTTTATGCAGATTCAACAAGAGAAGATGTGATTGGCAAAGGTTCTATAATATTTGTAGGACAAAGATTCTTAGACAATGGTATAAACTATGGTGCTTCAGGAGCAGTTGTTAAAACTAGCATACAACAAAGCAAGAGTATGATGTATTATGCTGGTTTAGGAACAAGCAATTCTGAAGGTTCTAGTTATGTACAACTTCGTCTTATAAGTCCAGTGATTAAATACAACTATGCAAATGATGGTTTGATAAAACTTGGAAATGCAGGTTCATCTGAAGAGCAATATTCACTTGTAATTTCTGGAACTGATGCATCTGGTTCTATAGAATATAATGGTTTATATGCAAGTGATAATACATCTGCATATGAAATTTATTATGGTGGACCAGTATTCTCATTCTGCAATGAAGTAGGATATAATCCAAGAGTTAATTTGTTTGAAAGAGATATGAATACTCTTGAGTTTGATATAAGATATAATTATGTAGGTGATATAAAAGCTGATGGAAGTCATAGAAGTGCAGTTGAAAGTGATTTAAATAATGTTAGAGCTTCTGCCTCTATGGCATTTGCAGGTAAATTTGTTATAAGAGATAATTTTGCAAAATCATCTGATGGCACATTTAGACAGGCAAATATAAAAGTTAAACCAGGATTTACATTTGACTTAGATGAGTCTGTGGATGCTAACAATATGTATGCATTCTTCAATACAGAGAATTTAGATGAAGAGATGCCTCTTGTTAGATGGGCTGGAACAGGTGATGCTTGGCTTTCAAATCCATCAATAGAACATATATATGATGATAATAAGGCACCAGTTATAACAGATAGTCTTCCATTTAGTAAGAATGGAGCTGTTCGTAAAACTATTCAAAATAAAGTAATTCCATCAACTGGAGATTATTCAGTAGTATATAAGGGCGATGACAAAAATCTTTATATAGGAAGTCTTCAAAAATTTGCAAAAGCAATTTATGCAGTTGGTGATTATAAGTTATTAACTGGAGAAAAAGCTTGGACAGGTGATGCAGGTAAGGCTGCTCTTGCACTTTATGGTAAGAGAGGAGCAACTATCACTTTTGATCAATATACAAGTACCGATGTTCCTTATAAGGTATTTAATGGTTTTGAAAAATATTCTACTGAACCAAATAGTATGGGCTGGATAGCAAGAGCTGAGGGCAATGATTATGTAGGAAAAATTTCAACAGGTGAGTATAAAACTTGGGGATTCATAATTAAGTCTTCAGGTGTGGTTACTACAGCTTATGAAGAAACAAGCTATAAAGTTGCTGATGACAATGAAGTTGAGCATATCGACTATATTTGGTATGTGAATCATGCTGAACGTCATAGAATAAGTGCTACAGATATTGTTAATAGTGATAGATCAGCACATGGTAGATTTAATGATGAATGGATTGTTGCATATGATCAATCTTTCCTTAGATCAACTTATGCAGGAAGTCGTCAAGCCGGAGATAAGTTAAATATTCCTGGCATAACTTCAGTAGATATAGTTCTTATGTCAAATATAAAATTAAGTGAGGCGATAACTGACAAAGAAGGTATGAACATATGCTTAAATGGCTATGCAATTTTTGCTCCAAAAGAAGATAATGTCATCCGCTTAACTTCTACAGAATACGATCAAGATGGCACATCAAAAGCACTCGCACTTTTAAGCTGCGTAAGCAATGACACCACTGGTATACATGGTTATCAAGCAAATGTAACTGACACAGATAAAACAGGCGATATAAAAGCTCCATTATTTGAATTAAAAGGTCTTGAAAGTATAGGAACAGCTAATAATGAAGCAACATTATATCTACAAGGTGTAAACATAGGTTGGTTTAGTTATAAAGGTAGCGAAGAAGGAGCTATAATATCAGCAACTAACTCAAATGTATATATAAGAAAACACGTAGCTGCAGGTGGAACTAGTGAATTAAATACAACTATATTCTCAAATACAAATGATTCCAATGCAGGTTCAAATTTAAGTTTTGCTGGACACACACCTATCAATCTTTTCAATACAAGTTTTGAGTTAAAGAACTTTACTGTAAAAGGTCTTGGAACTACAAATGGAACTACTGAAGGAACTGCTGTTAACTTAGGTGAAAATGGTTTCTTCTATGCACATGGAGCAGATACAATGCCAGAAACATCAGAGTGGAGAAATAGAATCACTAAGTCATTTAGTGGTGATACAGATGATATAGCATTAAAGGGCATAAGACTTGGCAACAATTACTTCTCATCAGACAAGGCATTCTTTAACCTTGAAGACCTTATGTCATCAAATACAAATGTTGGTGATGTAAATGTTGTTGATTTTAGAACTATTGAAGGAGGTGTCCGCAATACAAAAGAGAAAGCAAAAGGTTGCTTATTCTATCTTTCAGTGCCATCTGATAATGGTGTCGTAACAAGAAACTTTAACTTTGATGGATATTGGGGTAATATGAGTGGAAGAAATATAACTGAAGGTTATGGTACACTCATATATGTAGAAGACTTCAAATCAAACCTTAAAGATAATTACTATAATATAAAATTCACAAACCAAGAGTTCCGTGGTTTCTATGCAGCATTAGATGGAGGTTTAATCTACTTTAATACAAGTGGTATCTGGGATGCAAGATTAAATGTGTTATTTGATTATAATAATTATGCAGCAGGCATAAAAAATATAGGAGCTGGTAGAAATGGTGGATTGATATATATGGCACAAGATGAGTGGAATCCAGATCATAAAGTAAAAAATAAACTCTCATTTGAAAGAACAGCAGATAGTGATGACGATAGAATTACTATAAGAGAAGTATGGGCTGACAATAATGGTGGAGCATTCTACTTGACAGATACAATATTTGATTCAAGAAGGTTAAAGTCAAGTGGAGAAACTGGTAGATCTGCAAAAATAGCAGTCGGTGAATTTGGATCTGGTTATACTGTACAAGCAAAAGAAGGTGCATTCCTCTGGCAAAAGAGATCAGTAACATATTTAAAAGACATAACAATAGACCAAGCCAAATCAGATGGCTCTATCATTTATGTAGATGGTTCAGAAGTTCCTGTAGGAAGTGAGATTAGAGGTCTTACACAGTTGCATGACTCTATCACATTTGGCGGATATGAAGATAGCTTAAGTGAAGGTTATAAAGATTTATCATTCATAATTGATAGTGATAGCAACACTTATAATAAAGAAAAAGGTGCTGTAATTATAGGAACTTATTCTGATATGTATTTTGATGGCACTGTAATTATGAGTGACAAGAATAGGTTTAAAGAACACGTAGATAAAGCGGAAGTATTATATATACGTGGTGTTGGAATAAATAATGAAGACTTAGTAGATCATGGTGTAGAAAGAACAGTAAGGGCAAATTTCAAGGCAAATACCAATCCTATAGGGGATACAACTGATGCAAGAAATGTCAATGGTTCAGTAATTTTTGGTTCAGTTGAAAGAAATGATAGAATGCTTCTTAGCGGTTGGGATACAACAAGTTTAAATTATAGAACTTCTATATTCCCATCATGGAAGTATTATCAAGATGATCCTTCAAAGACAATGAATACTTATGATTCTGGTTCTGCAGCATCTGCTAATATACATATTGGTTATACAGATGCAGTCATTAAGTTTATGACTACAAAAGCAGGAGATGCTACACCAAAACTTTATCAAATCCATGAGCCAGTAGGCGCTGGTATGGGTTCTGCAAAACTTATAAGTGGTGTTACTGATGCAGAGCTTAGAGCACAAGCAGTTAGTGTCTCAGGAAGACCAGCTTCAGAGCTTCTTGGCTTTGTAACATATAGAAGTAATTCAACTGGATCAGAAAAGTGGATTGGAAATATTGATGTTGATACTGAATATATATTTGTAGCAAATCCAGAAAACTATATAATTGCAGTATGGAAAGAAACAACTCCACCAACTGTAACTTCATATAATACTCAATATGCGGAAACTGGATTTAACTTAGCTCAACCAGATCCATCTGCAACTAGTGGACCAAGAAACTTTGTAAAAGCAGAGTTCTATGAACAATTGTATTATACAGATGAAACAGTATATGGATATAGTATAGTAAATGACTTACAAGATTCTTGGACTATATGTGATACTGGTAGTGCAGGAGCAGGATGGACAGTTAAAGCTTCAGGTTCTATAGCTGAGGCTATAATCAATGCTGAAGAAATTATTGCGATGAATGGAAAACAAATATATAAGAACAATGATACTCCTATATATAATAACAATGACGGAACTTTAGTTCTTTACAATAATAATGCTAACACTGGAAAAATTGGACCAAGAGGAGATGAGGGAGAATATATCACACACAATTTAATTTCTGCTAAAAATGTACAAGTGGTCGGAAATGTTGGATTTGATGGCTTCTCATTTGACGATCATGCTAAAGCAAGTCTTATAGATATGATTCAAGATGATGGAGAAGACTTCGGAACACTTCATCTTCTTGGCACAGAATTTAATAACATCATAAACTTAAAAATGAGCCTTGCAAATGAACAACCAACATATATTTATGATGCAAATATTATAAATTTGACAGGGTATGAAACACCTATCTATTATAAAGATTTTGATACTGCAGGAAGAACTACAGGCATTATAAAGATTGTAAGAACAAATGTTTCTAACTCAAAAGTTTATAATATAATAGACATACCAGGATTTGTAGCAAATGAAGGCGATGAGTCAGTATTTGGTGATGAATTAATCATGATAGATGATTTAAACTTCACTGGAAATGAAGGATCTTATGATCCAACTATGGCTTTGGCAGATCGTTCAACAGATAGTTCTATAATAAGAGTTCGTGATAGCCATAGCATATATCAACAAGAAGTTTACATAAGAAATACAAGGATAACTGGAAACAAAAACTTCAATAGTATGATAGATGTATATGGACATACACTTATGCTTGATGACTGTAATATATCTAACAACACTGAGGGTATAGGAAATTATATCGTTGCTCAACATAAAGCAAGCGACATAGAAGGACTTAATTATAGAATAAAGAAGTCTACTATAAAGTCTAATGTTGTTTCTGATACTACATCAACTAATAGTGGATATATTGTTTATCAAGATTATGTTGATAGAAGAGTAAGTGATAATAGTTCAATTACTGCAATCTCTATGAACTTGATAGCAGCAACTTCAATCACTGATAACCAGGCAAATGCTGCTGTATATAATAGTGATGCAAAAGTTGACGGCAATGCTTCTATGAATTATTCATTTGGTGGCCTTGTAAATATCACTAACAACAAACTTCCAAGTAGCACAGAAAACCGCAACTTGCTTGTTAAAGATTCTGCAAGCTTTAGAGCACAGACTGTAAACTTTGTTGGTCACAATACAACTCCAGGTCTCCCTGTAGATTTAGAAGATCTTATATCATCAAAATCTACTATTGGTGTGACAGTGGATGGTGCATTTAATGACTATGATGTTAAGTTTATAGCAAATGAAACTTGGATAGATGAAATTAAATCATTAGGCGCAACTTATCAAGTGCTTAGTGCTGATAATGATACATTTATTACAGTAAAACAAAACAATAGTATAGTTATGATGAAGAAGGCTCACATTTATAACTTAAATGTAGTTCAAACTAACTTTGATCCAAATGAGGACAATATAACAGTTCCTACACAATATTTAAGACAGGATAGAACTACTGATATTGAGACTATAGCAGATAAACCAGTTGATCCAGTAAGTGAAGTTGCAGAACATACATTTGATTCTTGGAGACAAGATAAACACTTAAAACAAGAGTATATCTTTGGTACTGGTGGAACTCAGCTTGAAGGTGAGGGAACTAATCCAAGAATAGCTACTATCTATGGCTTATGGAGAAAATATATTAAAGTAACTCTTGTAACAAATAATGGCGGTGAAGGACTTGATGGCAACCCACTTCCAGATGTAACTTATAATGGTCATGTAGTTGAGGTAGGTACATACTCAGTTCTCCAAGGTAGAGCACTTAGCAAGAGTGAAAAGTTTACTTATATTGATAAGAACACAGGAGTAGAGTATGAAGTAACTGACCCAGTTATTCTTGCTACAAAAGCAGGACTTGAGAGATCAGGTATGTCTATGGCAGAATACTGGTATACAGAGAATCATTTCAATGGTGGACATGGCGGATCTGAATGGAAAGAAGAGTGGATATATGAAGATGACATAGAGCATACAGTTATAAAAGATATGCCACTCTATGTAAGATGGCTTGGCGACATGTATGAAATGAGATTTGAGTATTATGATGCAGGATCACTCGTATATGCTACTGGTTCGACTGCAGTAGATAATGTATATGGTGGTGATTATGAAGAAAGATACAATGATGTAGTAAATGAATACTACAATGACGTTGTAGATGGTTTATTCACACCAGTCCGCTTTGGATATGACTTTATTAATTGGCATAGTAGTCCATCAGAGCTCTTCAGTGATGAGAATGTTATATACAATGGTAAACCATTCACTTGGACAGAAAATATCATAGCTTATGCAGAGTGGAGACCATCAACATATAGCATAATCTATGCAGTATCAGAAGCAAATAAAGATATACAACACGAAGATGATGGAACTCCAGATCTTGCTACAAGAGTTGAAGCAACACTTATATTTGATCAGGGACTTCGTGATGCAACATATAAATTAAATAACCCATTCTTTAAGAATGGTTATACACCAACTGGTTATACATTTACTATGGATAAGAGACCAGATGATAGTGGTGAGATAGTTGGCATAGATACACCACTTGGTGGCATCAATCTTTATAATGCAGTCACAGTTAAAGATGGCGATAATTGGAGATTGGATAAAGGTGATCCAACACTCGTATTTGTAGAATACGAAGCAAATTCATATAAATTAAGCTTTGATACTAATGATGGAGCTTGGAAAAATGGAGATACATATAAGGGCTCTAATTTAGCAGCAACTGATTCAGAAATATTTGGATCTGATTTCACTTATGATGCTACAACAAATACATTTAGTGCAAGATTAATATATGACAGTGTAATTTCAGATGAGATAGAATTACCAGAACCTACAAGAAAGGGTTATACATTTGAGGGATGGTATACAACAGAAGATAGAGATGCAAGTCATGAGATAGTTGATTCAGATACATTTAACTGGAGTGAAATTTCTACTAGACCACCTGAGCATACAGAATTTATAAAAGCAACTGACTCAACTCTTTATGCTAAGTGGAGCAATAATCTTTATAACATAGAGTTTGTATCAGCAGAAGATGATGAATTGAGAAGTATTATAGAAGTAGATACAACAAAAGTTAAACCAATAAATAATGTTTACTTTGATGCTACTGAGTCTATAACTATACCAAATATTTCTGGAACTGATGGAAACTTCTTATATAAGGTAGATGGTTATGTATTTGAAGGTTCTACTATTGATTATGAAGATCCAGATGATAATACATATGAAGATGTTCTTATACCTCATGCAACTCAAAATGTTGTATTTGATGTAAATAAAGAATTTAACAACTTAAAGATAAAGAATATCGGAGAAGGAATTCCAACTGTAAGAGTAGTTGGTGAGTGGAGAGAGAGAGAATACGAAGTTCGTTATGATGCAAATCCACCAGAAGGTAAAACTCTTGATGCAGGTGAGATACATTATGCGACAGATTCTCTTACATATACTGAAAACTATTCTATAAAGATGCCATCAAATGAGCGTCCACTTAAGATTACTGGATATAGATTTGTAGGTTGGGCAACATTTAGTGAGGCATCAGCAAGTATAGCAGATGAGATTAAGTATAAGAGTGGAACTGAATACAATGAAGAGAGTAGACTTGCAGCAACAAAACAAGCAATCGTTGGAGATGAAAACGATGTAGTTGATGTATATAATCTCTATGCAGTATGGCAAAAGAGCCCATATAAAGTAAACTTTGAAGTAGCTAATGATGGTGATCCAGATAATGAAGGTGTTGAAGATTATATACCAGCAGGCAAAGATTACTTTGAACAATTCTTCTCAGCAGACTTTGACTCAGTACAAAAGTTCACACCACTTGGATTCAAAGTTCCAGGATATACATTTAAGTATTGGTTAGATAGAACACCACTTGATGGTAATAGATCAACTTATAGTGATGCATATGAGATACCACCACATTATAGTATAAGAAATGGTAGCGAAGATGAAACTATACAAGAAGCAACATTACTTGGTAAGTGGTCTCAAAATAGTTATACAATTTACTTTGATGTAGCTGTGCCAGAATCACCACTTCCAGGAGCTACTAATGTATATAAAGGTTCTCAATCAGAGATAACTGCAAAATTCTATGATGAGGTAGATATAGCAGAAAGATATGCAGCTGAACCAGTAACTATAGATGGTTATGTTCTTGATTATTGGGAAGATGAGTATGGCAATAGATATGTATATGATGAGGAAAGCATAGACGGCAACATAGTTACTCAGATGGCTTCAACTGAATCAGATGCAGAGAGATATAAATTGACTGCTCACTTCAAGAAAGCTGAAGTACATATAGAATTAAATCAAAACTGGGAAGATGCAATAGAACTTCCAATATTTAATACAAAATTTGATTCAAGATATGATGTTATACAAGCACTTCCAACACCAGTAAGACCTGGATATACATTTAAGGGTTGGACAAGAAAACTAGCAACTCCTTATGAGGTAGTTCCAGAAGCTGCTTATGTGAAGAATACTGACATAGTAAGAGCAACTCCAACAACTGCAGATAGTGATGAAGTGCTATATGCTCATTGGAATCATGTGCCATATACACTTACTATGGAAGCAGGAGAAGAAGTTGGTTTATCTGGTCTTGTTCAAACTGGTACATATTCATCAACAAATAGATATACAAGAACAAAAGAAGTAAGATATGAGAGACCTATAGGTGAGAGAGGCGAAAGAGACGAAGTTATAGAAGACTTAGAAGAACCAGTCCTTGCAGGTTATGAGTTCGCAGGATATCAATATGTCCTTAATGGCTTAGAAGAAGATGCAGATGAAAATACAGATTATTGGCAAACATCAAATGGCAGCATCAAAGCTATCTGGGAGCCTATTGAATATAAAGTTTGCTATGACAAAGGTGCAATTGATGCTGAAGGAACAATGGCTGATATAGATATTGTTTACGATGAACCTGCATCATTAACACCTATTGATGAAGCAGCTCCACTTGATCAGACATTTAAGAGAAAAGGTTATTCATTTGATTACTGGGAGAATACTAACTTCGGTGTAGAAGATCTTAAGAATATAAATGCACATAGTGGTGAATCAAAAGTTCTCGCAACATACTCTGATTCTGATGATATTGGACACTTAACTGAAGAAGATGGCAAGAGAGTTGTATTCAAAGCTCATTGGAAAGAGCATGAGTATGAGATAGAGTTTAATAAGAATGCTCCAACAGTTACTGGTCACCCAGAGATAGTAAATAATGTTACTGGTGATATGGACAATCAAGTTCTTACATATACAAATAGTACTAATAAGAAACTTACAAAGAACACATACAAACTTGATGGTTATAATTTCTTGGGTTGGGCAACTAAATCAGATGCAACAAGTGCTGCATTTACTGATGAAGCAGTAGTTCATAAACTTGCAGGCGAAGCTTATGGCCCAGATGGAGAAAGAGAAAATACTGATCCATTTGTATTGTATGCTGTATGGGAAGCTAAGAAGTATAAAGTAAGATTTAATTTAAATGATAAGACTGAAAATTCTTGGGGAACTACAGATGCAGGAGAAGTTTATAAGAATGATGGAACTCCTGTAGACTTTGATAGAAAGAGCTATGATTTAGAGTTTACATTTGATGCACCAATCGGTACTCTTGTAGGTAGAGATGGAACTACTCTTCCAAATTTAAGAGCTGGCGCAAGAATCGGTTATGACTTCGTAGGTTGGGTATCAACTATGAGTGGCGTCGTTCCAAAAGAGATTGCAAGATCTGAAAGAATGGAAGCATCGGTAACTAAAGATACAATTTATCGTGCTACTTCAAATATCACATTCTATGCAATGTGGAGCAACAAAGGGTATAGAGTAAATTACAATGTTGATACAAGAAACTATGCATCAGATGCAGATAGACCAACACTAACAATACCTGAAGGTAGAGATACAGTTTACTTTGACTGTGTATTTGGCAGTGATGGTGAACATAATGGCATAATATCAGACCCAGGACCACTTCCAACATCAGAAGGCGGACAGTTTGCATTTAAGGGTTGGTATTATGATCAGAAGTTCTATCTCAATGACGATGGAACAACTATTAAAGATGTAGCATCACCAGCTGAGAGCACAAGAATAGCAAATAATAAACCAGCATTTACATATGATATATATAATGCAATTATAGCAACTTGGTCTTGGGCAGATATACCTGCAGAAGGATTTAACATCAATGGTTGGTATGCTGGTAAGAGTAGATCACTCTTCATCAATCCAAATGGTGGTGAGTTATGGTTCGGTGGAAAGAGCAATACAAGAACTGTAGGTAAGAGACTTAAAGCAACTGATTCATTCGTTGTTGATATAGATGTATCATTCAACACAAAGATAAATGATGGTGGTGCTAATGCACTTCCAGAAAATACTAATCCTTGGTTCCAAGATGCGTCAACAGGAACATTCTTAAGTGATAAGAAGGATGCAGTATATAAAGGTGGATATACATTCAAGGGTTGGAAGACAGTTAGAAATGATGAAGGACGTGGTGCTCTCGTACCAGGTTATGTAACTAATGATGAACCAGCAGATGGATATTGGTCAGATGCTGAAGATTCTTACTTAAAGGCAGAATGGGAAGCAAGAAAGTATCGTATAGCATATGAAGTAAATATGCCTAAGAAACCAGGCACTAATGAGGATGCTTCAACAGCAGATCTTCTTACTTGGAGACACCCAGACCCAACTAAGTCAATTGACCAAGAACCAGATGATAAAGAAGTAACATTTGATACAATTATACAACCAATTGCTGGAGAGGTATCAACATTCTCAACTCCAGTTCTTCCTGGATATACATTTAAAGGTTGGTATATTTATCAAAAAGATAAGAATGGCAAGTTAATTAAGACAAGACTTGATACTGGTGTTCACACTTGGAAGTTTGTTGACTTTGAGAAATTCTATGATCCAAAGGGACAAAATGAATATTTCATAGTAAGTGCAGGCTATCCAGCTTCATCTTACTACCCAAGTGGTGAGACAAGAGAAGTAAGACAACTTAAGATATATGCAGATTGGCAAGCAAATAATTATGTACTTAAGTTTGACGGATATAAGGGTGATGCAGATACTGATTACTCATTTAAGTTAAATGGAAAGACATATACAAGTGCGAGCCCAGAAGCAACTGTATCAATAACATTTGATACAAAGATACCAAAAGCAAAATGGCCAACTGATGTAAAGAGAGAAGGCTATGATGCTATGGGTTGGTTCGCTATACAAGGTGACTGGCCACAATCAGAAACTTGGAATATGAGCAATACTCATTGGTTCAGACCAGTTAAGAATTCATCTGATACTACAGTAGTAGTTGATAGAGATATTACAGAATATGGACGTGAATTAGTTCGTGATTACAATGCAGTAACTAATCCAACTGATAACTTATATACTATGAATAACTTTACTGGAGTAGTAACACTTAAACCTGTATGGTATCCAAAACAAATAGCTATAGAGTGGGATGCTACTTATTCTAAAGCATCAACTGTGCCATATGTAAAAGGTTCTAAGAATAAATATACAAGTTATATATTATACAATGACACATTTGGATTAGATAGAAATACTATACCTATAGGTCCAAACGACGAGTTAGGTATAACTAAGACTTGGCCAGATCCAAATAAGACTCACGACGGAACAATAATTGGTCAAACTGTGGGCGGTGGAGGACTCATAAGATATCAAGATGACCCAACAGAGATTTACTTACCTGGTTATAGCTTCAAAGGATGGAATGATAAGTCAGATAGAACTGGCAATGTAATAGGATATAATACTGTAGCAACTGCATCAAATGCAAGTGCTAAGAAGATAGTATATGCTAAGTGGGAACCAGTAAAACATAAGATTACATTCGTAGCTAATGTAGGTGGAGAGTATGGTTCATCAGCAATTACAGGTGTTCCAACAGACGTAGAGGTAGACTTCGATGGAAAGATACCAACACTTACATCACCAACAAGAGTAGGTTATACTTTCAAAGGTTGGTATACAAAAGATGGTGTTGACGGCGGAACTTGGAGCGGAGACTGGGGAACTGAGATTAAGAAAGATGTAATCTACAACTGGAAAGATAGTAAGAGCGCACTTTATGGATTAAGTGATGCAGAAAAAGCAGAGTTCAATGATCCTAATAACCAATATACACTTTCAGTATATGCTAAGTGGGAGCCAAAGAAATATAATGTAAACTTCTATCTCAATGATAGTCGTGCAGGTGCAGGACATGGTTCTACACAAGCTAAGTTCAATGTAACTGGTATACCTGAGGCAGCATATCCAGGAACACTTACTGTATATTATGATCATTCATTATATGTAAAAGATTACACTAAGAAAGAAGGTGCATCAGGTAGAAATAGAACTAACAAAGAGTTACCACTTGCAGAAAATCTTTCAAGACTTGGTTATGTGCCAAATTCAAATACTTGGAACACTGATCCAGATGGCGTTTCAGGTGATATACTTGACTTTAATACTGAGTACACTACAGATGGAACCACAAGCTATTATGCAAATTGGGATGCAGATGTATGGAGAGTAGTATTTAATACTGATGTTCAAGAAAGTCTTAAACCAAAGTCTGCAAAAGCTGCACAAGCTGCTATAAGACCAATGATACATACAAGTGATGTAGATACTATCGAAAGTATAACTCCAAAAGAGTTCTACTTTGATACACCAGCTCCACTTGAAGCAGAAGCAGAACTTACAAGTACAAATGCTGGTTCATCAGTAGTAGGTTATAACTTCAATAAGTGGTGTGTAGATAAGTCATATAATTTAAGTAGAAAGACTTATGGTGCACATGAACAAATAACAATCAATAAGGCATTGTTAGACCTTAATTATATAGTTAAGGATGAAGCTCGTAAGACTATAACACTTTATCCAACATTTACAGAGAAGAATAACTATATTACATTTGATAACAACTATGCTACATATGATGCAGAAGCATATGAAAGTCAGACAGTAGACTTTAGCCCAATGGCAGCTTCATACAATGAATTAGTTACAATTCCAGATCCTATGGAACATGGATTTGATGGAGCAAATAGAACACTTGAGTTTACAGGTTGGAGTCCAAACCCAACACCAAGACTTTCATCACTCGAGTTACCAGAATATCCAATTTCTGATAACAACGAAATAAATGTAACAAGACTTACAGACGATGGAGATGTAACACTTTACGCACACTGGAGACCAAAGAGATATAGTATTGATTATGAGAATGACAACCCAGCTATACCTTGGAGCAGTATAACTGTAGATGTGCCAACATGGTATGATGCAACTCCTATGGTTGAAAAGGTAGTTCCAGGTGTTGAGGATGCAGATGCACCAAAGAGATCAGGAGCAGAGTTCTTATACTGGTCATATCAATTCTATGATGATGAAGAGGGACTTGTTCCAAATGAAAATGTAGGTACAAGATCAGAAGCTATGGATGAGACATTTATCAATCCAGCAAAAGGTAAGAGATTAAAACTTACTGCAAATTGGAGAGTTCTTACTGGTATGCTCATCTTCGATCCAAATGGTGGTAAAGGAAATAGAGTAGTTGTTGATATGGGTGATTCAAATGGTCCATTCAATATACCAGCAGTAGGATTTACATTTGGTGATAAGGTACTTGATCACTGGTCAACAGACCCTAATGATGCAAATGGTGTTATATTCAACGGAGTCATAACGAATGTATATAGAGAGAGTAAGTATGATGACGTAGTAATATATGCTATATGGAAGTCAGTAAGAAATACAGAACAATCAGATACTTCAGTTATAAATGGTGGCAAGCAGAGTATGGGAAGTAAGATAAGCTACAGCGGCGGCGGCGGTGGCGGCGGCGGCGGTGGAGGTGGTGGAGGTGGTGGATCACTCACCAACTTAAACCAATCTAACCTCCAAAATGCTATAGCAAATAATACTCCGCTTAACTTAAATCTTGCGATAACAAATACTTCACTTCTAAATAGTAATGGTAACTGGAAATATGACCCTACTTTGAATAAGTGGCAATATGTTGCTGATGTTGCAAATACAAGTATAACAGTAGGAAATTCAAAAGCAGGTCTTTCATTACTTGCTATGGGCGGTATTTATCAATTGCCAGATGGAGCAGGAAGTTCAGGACTTTACTTCTTTGATAACCTTGGATGCATGGCAACTGGACTTCAAGAATTTGCTGGGGCATACTACTACTTTGACCCAACTACTGGAAAGATGGCTACTGGATGGCAATTAGTAGCTGGACAATCAATTTACTTCGGCGCTGATGGTAAGATGTTATTCAATATAGGAAATGTTCAAGATGACGCATCACAACTTCAAGCACTTCAAGCGCAAGCACTTGCAGCACAAGCTATTCAAGGACAGCAATCAGGACTTGGCGGAACAACTACAGCAGCTATTGCAGTCCAAAATAAGGCATTATTAAATGCTATGTCTGAATATAATGCTATAATAGAGGCTCAAGCAAGGATGGCTCAAGGGCTCACAGGGACACAAGGCGTAAGATAAACTAAATAATATAGAAACCCAAAAGGGGCGGTAAATCCGCCCCTTTTTTGCGCTCGCATAGCTCGCGCCTACGTATGGGCGAGCTACGCGAGCTCTTTTTGCCCGTTTTGCCCGTACGGGCGAGCTATGCGAGCCCCATTTGGCCCATTTTGCCCGTATGGGCGAGCTATGCGAGCCCCATTTGGCACCTTAAAAAGTATTAAAATAGTATTAAGATTTTTAAAAAATAATAAAAAAGGTTGAAATTGTAGGGGTTTTTATGTATAATATTGAAAATGGGTTTTTGTGCTCATTTGTATGTTTTTGCGTGAAGACGCAATATGTTTTAAGTGCAAAGATAAAATTTTGCATTTAAAAAATCAAAAAATTTTTAAGAGGTTTGGTTATGTTTGGTGAAAAAATGAAAAAAGCAATTTCGATAGCACTCATTTTTGGTATGGTGTTATCGGGAAATGGATTCACTACACTTGCTGCAAGTGTAGATGATGCCGTGATTAAAGCGGAGCAAGAAGCTGATGGTAAGGAACAAAAAAATTATTATCAGATGATGTATCAAGAGAAGTATTACGAGCAGACAACAGTCGTAAGTAATAATCTTTATGGTGCAGAAAATTCAGAAGCTGAGAATAAAGAAGCTGCTTTAGACTCAACTACTGTAAAAGAAAATTCTGGAAATGAAAGCGGGGATGAAAATAAATCTGCCGAACAAGATTCAGAAAAAAATAAAATAGTTGGTGGAGAAAATTCTGGAAATGAAGAACCAGAAGAAGATTTTATTTCTAAAGAAGATGAAGAAATAAATAAGGCAAATGAAGAAGAACCAGAGGATGATGAAGTTACTACCACAGTTAAAGAAGAGGAAGAAGAGACAACTACTGTTGACCAAACAACAGATGCTTCTTTTGATGAAAATGAAGACCAAACAACAACCAAAGAAAATAATAATATAGAAGAAACTACTGTAGCTCCAGAAGAGACTACAAAAAATGATGATGAAGAAACAACAACTGTTAAATCAGATACAGAAGAGACAACAACATCTGTAGGGGAGAGTTCAGAGAGCCCTGAAGAAGAGACAACTACTATAGAGCAAACTGAAACAACAACAGAGAATAAAGAAGAAACTTCAGTTAAAGAGACTGAAACTGAGACAAATGATAAGGAGACAGTTGAAACAAGTGAGACCACAAAAGAAACAACTGAAGAAACCACTACAGAAGAAGTTACTACTACTGCTGAAGAGACTACAACTACAGATAAAGTAGAAAATGAAGAATCAACAACAAGTGAAGCTACAGAAGAACAAAATGCAGAAAATGCTACTAAGTCAGAAGCTGAGGAGACTAACATAGATGAAGCTACAACTTCTGAGGCAAGTGAACAACAAGAAGCAAGCCCATCTGAGATAGATTTAATTACAGATTTAAAATCAACAGAGAGTGAAATTAAGTTTGAAAAAGCAACTACATCTACTACTGAAACTACTGCAAGTGCATCAGATGCAACTGCAACTGAAAGTGTAGTAAGAGTAGTAAAATATATAGTAGCTACAAGATCACAAATAGCTACAACAAGTATATGGCAAGTTAAAGATTTCTTAATCAATGATGAATTGACAGGTTCATTTATTGGTGAGATACCAAGTGAAGCGGAGATGAATGAAAAATATCTTCCAAAGAAAGTAAGAGTGCTTATAGAGGATCAACTTGGAAATCAAAGAATAGTAGTTATCAATGCAAAATGGGATAGAATAAGAGTAAATCAACAATCAGGTGCAAGAGTAAGTGCTAACAACATTTCTACAAGATCATATATACCAAGCAGCCTTGCAAATAAAGGACTTAAAGTGGATGTCAACAAAGGAACATTTGCTCCTGATACAGTTGATGTAGCAAAGATAGAAGCAGATAGAAAATATGAAGAGCAAGTTCAAAAAGGCATCAATGAGTTCTATGCTGAGTCATTGGCAGAACTTGAGAAAGAACTTGGCGAGACAAGTGAAGTTATCTTAGAGACAGATGAGGATGGCAATATTATAGAAACTATACAAGAAGTTAATGAAGAGACAGACGAGGCAACTGAAGTTAAAGATACTGATGATATAGAAGATAAGAATGAAGAAGAAACTACAACAGAAGAGACAACAAAAGAAACAACTGAGGAAACAACAACAGAAGTAGCACCTACAGAAGGAACTACTGAAAAAGTTGAAAATGAAGAACCTACAGTTGCAGGCTTTAATTTGTCTGAAAATGATGCAGAACCAGAATTTGATAGCGGTGAAGTTGATGAAGACGGCAATAAATTATATGGCAATGCATCAGATGTTAATGAAACAGAAGAAAATGTATCAGAGACTACTGATACTACAACAACAACTACTGAAACTGAAGTTTCTACAGCTACAAGCAGCGTAGTAGAGTCTGGCAATGATTCTGCTATAGTTGAGCCTTATAAGATTGAGACAGTTTATGAGCAAACTACTATAGAAAAAGTAGCAGCAAATGAATTAGTTGAAGACCAAGGCTTACTTGGCAATGTGGCAACTCAACTTGTAAATCCAAATTATGCAAATTTCGCTGTCGGCGGTAGCCTTAATATGGATGCAGCACTTGAAGCAATTGCAAATGAACTTGGCAATGATTCAGTAGTTATCATCCCTGACCGTAAGCCTATACAACTTACAGCATTTGGTGATGGAAACAACCAAAATTCAGGAAGCCTAGGACTCTTTGGAGCAGCTCCAACAACTACAACTCATGTGTCTGCTCACGGAAGCAATCATATAAACAAGTATACAGAAGATTTACCAAGTGATGCTGACATAACTTTTTCTGATTCTACTGTATATATTATAGCCACAGAATCAGATTTAGTAGATTATGCAAATGACGGCACAAATGGTCATTTATTAATACTTGGTTCTAATGTAAAAGTTTTCAATGAGATTAACTTTAAGGGTAAAAATTTCTATTTATGTGCAAATGGCAACAAATTGACATTCGCATTTGAAGAAGATACAAAGAATAGCACAGTTAAATCAGGAATTATAAAAAATTGTAAAAATATAATAGTAACTAATTGTAATAATCGTGATAATAGTGGTATATCAGGTCTTAATGATACAGGAACAGGAGAGGCAACACGAGTTCCTTATGATAGAAAGGCTTCAGCTTCATATACAACTGAATCAGGAACAGTGGAATATAAGACAATATCACTTTCTTGTATAGAAGGTAATGGAGATTTTGTTAGTGTAACTAACATTAAAGTGCAAGACATTTGGTCAAATGTTCACGATAAGATACAATTTACAGGCTTTGATGATGATGCAGCAGCATTTATCAAGACAAAAGCAAAAACTGTATTTATGGGGGGAGTTACAGCAGAAAGACTTGTAGGTGCACAAGGTGGACTTATGAAGGTAGAAGATGCTGAGCTCTTGAAAGTAAGAGGCTGTACTTTTAAAGATAATAAGGCATTTAAAGGTGCCTGCTTCAATGTTCGTTTTAAAACTGATACAGCAGCTATAGTAGATGGTAGTGCAAATGGAACAAACAAAGGTGTATTGATAAAAGATAATGTATTTGAAAATAATGCGTATGCATTCTTTGATAGAGATGATGAGAACCCATATACTTTCGGTAGATACCCATTTGCAAAAACTTATTATTATAGTGTAGATGGTACAGGTTTATTGAAAGAAAAAATAACTACAGGATTTAATGAGACAAGTGATTCAGGCACAGGATATAACAAAGCAAACTCTTCTAAGCCAAAGACAAGTGGAGAGTATGAAACTCATCAATATCAAAATCTTGGATATGAAAAAACTACATATAATTATGATAAGACAGTAGCAAATGGTCTTGTACTTGTTGATAACATAGGTATAGGACAAAATGCAAATACTTCTATAGAGATAGAAGGTAACAGCATAAAAAATAATATGCCATATGATCTTTGTGGTGCATTCCATGTATCACTTAGCAATTCACTTGCAGATAGTGTTCCTGGAAAAGATGGCAAAGATACTATGAAAATAAAAGTTGTCAATAACCATATAGAAAATAACTGCCAATATAAATCATCAAAGAATGATGGAGATGTTGCATCAGGTCTTACTATATCTATGAACCCAGATGGATATGTTGATCATAGAACAGTAAGATATGAAGAAGCATACAAGATGGGAACTAATTCAGAAGCTATACCTTATCAAAAAGCTATATATGAAAATGGTGAATTTGGTGTAGCAGGAACACTTGACTTTGTCAACAACTATGTATTTGATAACTACAATATGTCACCAAACCCAGCTGGTATAGCTATAAGAAATATAAAAGATGTTCACATCAATAATGAAAAGGATCCTTGGAGTGGTAGTTCAAGAGATTTAACTAATGGCACTAAAGAATCAAGACGTAATTTCACTACTGGTGGTGGTGCAGCATTTGAGTTCATGAGAAATGGAAAGACAAGAGTATATAATATGCTCTTTGAAGATAATGAAGCTGTCACAAAAGGTGGAGCTGTATATATTAATGGTGAAAGAAATATAGAATTTATAAATGAGGGAAGCAAAGAAAATCCTACAGTAACATTTAAAAATAATATAGCAAGAACATTTGGTGGTGCAGTTTATGCATCTGATTCAGATGCAATCAAGTTTACAAATGTTGACTTTACTAATAACTACCTCTTATCAGGTAGTCGTTGGGTTACTACTATGGGTCTTGCAGATTACTATACTAACTGGTATTACGGATATCAACAAGGTGCTATAAGAAAGTCATTGCCAAAAGAAATGGGAACAAAAACAAAATTTGATAAGATTATTGATACAGGTATTGAGATGCCATTTGCATCAAATACATACCTAAATCAATTCTATTATGTAATAGATGAAGATGCTACTTATGTTGGTACAGTAAGTAGTACTACTCCTAGATGGACTCAACTTGATGATGCATGGACATATTATGCTGAAACAAGAATGGCAGCAAAACGTGGTTTCATAGAGCCATATCTTTTCGGTGACACTGATAAAGGCGTATATGTGAAGAGAGGTTCTACAGAATCTATAGATCCTATGTTTGCTGGTCTTGCTAACCTTGATAGTAGTGATTCTAATAAAAAGATTCAAAAGCAAAAACTTGGAACTTATGATTTAAATAATGGTGCAATCGGTGGAAAAGTAGTTAATATGGGTAAAGGTGGTGCCATTGCACTTGTAAGTAGCAAAGACACAAAACTCATATTTGATAACTGTGATATAAAAGATAATATATCTTCATTTACTGGTGGTGCAATTTATGCCAATACAGAAAAAGGACTTATAAGTATATCAGGAAATGAAGCATCAAGATCAGAAGTATCAGGCAACCTTGCAGGACGTTCTGGTGGATTTATGATGATTGAAAATACAAGAGCTTCACTTTCATATGTCAATGTGATTAAGAACCATGCTGAACAAGGTGGTGCTGTATTTACATTTACGGACCCTGATAAAGGTTATGCTGATGAAGATTCAGAACTTTATATTTATAAGACAGATATAGTAGAAAATGGATTCTTGACTGATGATGACAAGACTCCATATGAAAATTATGCTACACCTGCAGAAGTTTACAGCTTTTCTTATTTCGCTTCAGGAACAAGTGAAGCGGTTGGCGACAAAGGTGAGATTATAAATGATGGACATAACTACCTTGATATCAACAATGAGGCAAAGCATACTCAATATAAGGCAGCCGATAAGTCAAACTGGGTAAAGATTATGAAGACTGGAAATGCTGACGCTGGTGATAGTGGTACAGCATTTAACTCAGGTGGTGCAATTTATACTTATGCTTCACAAGTTAGATTTGATACAGGTGCTTATGTGGCTAAAAATGAAAACACTTTATATAGTATAGCTGGTTCAACTATACTTACAAGACAAACATCTAACCATGACTTAAATAAGAAAGATGAAGAAATAACATTTGAACATAATAAAGGACAATATGTATTTGGACACTTCTCTACATTTAAAGCTCGTTTCCAATTCTATGGTGGTAAGATTATAAACAACGAACTTGATGAGAAAGCTGTATCAGATGCAAAATACGATTATATAGATTCAGTAGAAAGAAAGATGGGCGGAGAAACTGTGAAGATATATACAGCCTATGCCCTTTCAGACTTTAAGAAAGCAGAAGAAAGATCTATAGTTCTTGGTGGTAATATAATGATTAAAGATAACACTGAGGGAGATAAGATCAAGAACTTAGCACTTGAAGAAGGTGCAAAAGATAGAAATTACAAATTTGAATTATCAAGAGATAATACACTTCATAAAAATGCAGAAATTTACTTAACTCCACAAAGTCCAAATGGTATGAGATATCAATTATTTGGTAACTCAAAAGACACTTGGGAAGAAGAGTTAGCAGATAGAGCGGCAAGAACTGCAGCTGGTGAACCTTGGTCTAACAATGGTTTATGGACTGATGAATGGGTAGCTAGTAGATCTGAAGGTGCAGTTGTTCAAAATATATTTAAGAATGACTTTGCAGATGACCCTATGGATGGTCGTGTAATTTATACTGCAAGAAATGGTGCAAATAACTCTTCTGGAAAAGTTCCAGATGAGGATGGTTGGGTAGCAGGTGACACTCCTGACTTTGGACAAATCTACCTTGAAGACCCAAACAACCTTATATCTATGAACTTTGAGCTTTATGACTTAGATAAAGATGGCAATCATAGATATTCATCACAACTTGAGACACAGTTCTTCTCACGTGGTTCAAGAGTGCAATCACCGCTTTCTGATAGCCGTGAGACTATGAAGTTCAGTACTGATTCATCTATAAGACTTATAGACTTAGTTGGTTATCTTGGCTCAGACAATGCAAGAAGATTTGCAGTATGGGATTACTCTTATCAAATCACAAAAGGTGATATTCCTATAAGAGTAGTTGATGAAAATAAATTAGTAAGAATAACAGGCGATGATGATACATATAATGTTCAAACTTTATATGCTATCAATGCTATGACAAACCATAGACATAAGATTTGTGGTACTCCTATAGGCGTGCCATGTAACCACCCAGATGGTTCAACTCATGATGACGAAAAGTATTACTATGGTGATGATGGTGTAGATAATCTTCAAACAGTAAGTAGAAAAGATTATGACCAACCTGATTATGAAGAAGGTGGAAACTTATCAATAGAAGTTTCAACACTTTCACAACTTATGTATGCAAGAAAACACCCTGAGTATATGTATGTACTCACAAATGATTTGATTATAGAAAAGACTTGGTGGAACAGAGAAATAAATGGAATCATAAACGACTCAGCTAAGCCTTTAAAGAACTTGAAACTTTGCTTGAATGGTCACAACATATTTATAAATGACAACAGACAACTTGCTACATTCTTTGGTGAGGACTGTTATATATGTAACTGTCAAGAGAAAGAAGTAAAGATACATTATAATTATGATGAAAGCACACTTCACAACTATTATCCAAATACTATCGGTGCAGGATATGTATTTAACATAGTAGATCAGGGTGGAAGCAACACTAACTTAAATATCTATGGTAATGACAATGGTCATATAGTTATGGATAGTTTATATATGTATAATACTAACAACTCACTTATGAACTTATCAAATAATGATAAGCTTAGTATGGCAAATGTTGACTTTAAGAACATCGGAAGAAATGGAGCTTTTGGCAACCCATCACTTCTTTCTTCTACACTCTTAGACATACCTGGTGATGCTTACATATCTACAGTATCATTTACAAATGTTCATCAAACTTTGCTTACTACTAACCCAGGTTCACAAGATCATAAGATGGGTCAAGGTATCATAAGACTTTACGACTACAATGAATCAAATAAATCTGAAACTTATGCTAAGACACAGATACTTAAAAATGTAACATTTAACAATGTATCAGTAGATAAACAATATAGTGCAATCATTGTATCTAATCTCAAGAATTCTGCATCAACATTTGATGTAGAGAATGTATCTATAGCTACTGCCTCAATAAAAGGTAGAGCAGCTATAGCACTTTCACAAGCTGATGGATACTATGAAGGAAATGCAACTATAAAATATAGTACATTCTCAAATGTAAATGCCCCTGTAGATAAAGTTACTACTGGTTATGCTGGTGGTGCTATATATGCAGCTGGTATACTTGGAAAGATTATTATAGAAAACAACTACTTCGATTCTTGTGGTGTAAAAGATGAAGATATAACATATGTAAAAGCACTGAGTGGTGGTGCTATCTATCTAGGAGATACAGACATAACAAGCGAATCAGGAAGATATCAGCCTCATGATGTAAATCCAATAGATATAAAGAACAATACATTTATCAATAACAATGGTGGTAATGGTGGAGCACTCTATATGAAGAATGTTCCTGATACCAATATAATTAATAACTTATTTAAAGATAATATTGCAAATATTGGTTCTGCTGTTTATCATGAGAACACATATAAGGCATACAGACAAGGTTCTGTTAAAGTAGATGACAACTTGTTTGTAGATAATGGTGTAATTGATACAGTCAACAAAGTAACTTCAAAGGGAACTTATTATATAAGATTTCCAAAACAAGAAGGTAAAGACGCAACAAAATATACATTTACAAACTTTAAAGCAGAAGGCAATACAGGTGCTACATCAGTATTATATGCTGACTATCTTGACAAAGATAATGTAGTTCTCTTCAAAGGTCAGACTTCTATGACAAATAATACTGGTGGTCCAGTTGTATCTATCTACAACTCACTTGGTGGATCTAACACAGGATATATAAGATTTACAGAAAAGACATTGATAACAGCTAACTCAACAGGAACACTTTGGGCTGTATATTCAAATAAAGACTGTGCAATCAATGTGCAATTTGCTGGTGTTGCTACTGTATCTGAAAATAAGACAAATGGTGATACAGAAGCAAATATCTATGTATCACAAAGAATAAAGACAGGTGTTGTACCTGGTATGAAACTTGATGGTCTTAATTCATTACTCTTCTACTCAACAGACTCAGACCAAGCTATACTTGAGTGGGCAACTTCATCTATCGCTGGATTTGCTACTCCAGGACTTTACCTTGAAGATCATATCAAACCAGATAATGAACATCCTACAAGTCAATTCGTAATATATAAGACCAATGAACCAGGTTCAGAATATACTGTATATATTGGTAAGAGAACAGACGCAGTTACTATAAGAGGTTTCTTAACTTCTACAATATCTACAGCAAAGAAGATGCTTGCAAAACGTAATGCACGTGGCGTATTTATGGATAACTTCGCAACTCCTACAGAAGCTCTTGAAGAATTAAGAATCACTCAACCTCAATATAGAGATTATGAATTTGGTGGTTGGATTATAAAGAACTCTGAAGGTGAATTTGAGACTCTTAATTATGGTAAGACAAGAATCAATGTAGATGATGAGATAACTCTTGATGCTTATTGGATAACTAATAAACATGACCATAAGTCATGTGGCTGTGATAAGGGTGCCTGTGAGCATGGCACACCTGATGATGAGACTTGGATAGGTGCATTTAGAGAATCTGTTCTCGGTATCAATAATAGTGCAAACTATTTGATACTTGAAGATATGGAAATTACTAAGACAATAACTAACCCTAAGAAGGGATATACAATTTGCTTAAATGGACATACTATAACAAGAAATATAAATAGTGCTAATATGACTAGTCTTTTGAATATTACAGAAGATGCTCCTTATGAGACAGGATTTAATTTAATCAACTGCAAGGATAAGACAGCATCAGTAAGATTCACTGGTAGTGGTAAATCAAGTTACCCACTTATAAAAGTTGTTGATGCTGATTATGCTGCTACAAATATAATCTTGAAGAACTTTAATATCAGTACTATAAAGACTCAACAAGTTGATGAAGGATGTATAATCAATGCATCTGGAACTAACTTGACTTGGGATAACATAACTATTGATAAGTCTGAAGTTATAAATAGATCATTGATTTATATGAATAACAGTAAGACAAAGATACTCGGTGATGCTACAAATATGGATAGAACTGCATTTGACTTCCCAGGTGGATACTATATAGGAAGTGAAGGACTCCTTGTATTTGATGGTGGTGAAGTTGAATTTGACCATGTAAAACTTAGCAACACAAGAGTTCTTCAAAGAGAAGGTTTAATCAACTTAAAGAACCTTGATTCATTTAAGGTAAATAATTCAAGATTTGATAACAATGAAAACAATGTAAGTTACAGTGCAGTATTTAATATGAAGGATGTAAAATACGCATCAATTTCAAATACTTCTATGATTAATAACTACACTGGAAGAAGCGGTGGTGTATTCTACATAGCTAACTTAACTGTGCCTTCAACAATCAATATCTTCGATTCAGATCTCTATCACAATCAAGCAACTGAAGATGGTGGATCTATCTACTATAAGAATGATGAAGCTGGCAATAAGTTGACACTTAATATAGTAGATACAAGAATCGCTGACAATGATTCAAGCGGTGTTCAAAATGGTGGTGGTGCTATCTCTATTATAACTAAAGCTGGTGTAGTAGAGACAGAACCAAGTGAAATCAATATAAAGATTACAGATATAACTAAGACTGCAATAAATGATAATACTCAGTATGTAAATAACATTAAGCTCAATGTTTCTGCTGCAAATGGTGGATTTATCTATGCAAAAGATGCAATTATTAACATAGATTCAACTGCTACAGGACTTACAGACACACAAAAGGCAATTACATTTACAAGCAATAGAGCAAATAATGGTGCAAGCGGAGGTGTGTTCTATCTTGAAAGATCTATACTTAACATAAAGACAGTAAGCGGTATGGTAGATGCTACATCTAATATAACTGAATTAGGTGGTAGAGGTGCATTTATTTATTCAGCTGGTACAGATAAGATTGGTGATGAATCAAGCCATAAGGATGGAGTAAACTTAAAGAATATAATCATAAAGAGAGGAGAAGTTGGAAGAGATGATTATTCTTCAAGTGGTTTAGTTGCTATTGGACCATACAGTGATTTACATCTTGATGGTATAGTAAAGATTGGCGAAGATACAACTTCACCTATACATAAAGGTTTATATGAATTTACAAATGGCGCAGATGACCTTACTATCAATATAACTAAGGCAAGCAGATCTCTCGCTGATACATTTAATTATGGTACAGCTGCAGCTTCTACAAGTATAATATATGCTACTACAGAATATAAAGACTTCTATGTAATTGGACACTTTACTGATCACGATAAACCAGGTGGTAGAAAGGTCAATGAAGTATTCTTTAAAGATAGTGGATATACTGATGAATTTACTGTATATCGTGCTGGTAGCATCAACAATAGAACAGTTCACATCGGAGATACTCAAGGTACTGTAAGATTTGATATAGGTGCAGGAGCTATGATACGCGAGAAGGATGCTGGCGGTTCAGAAATTAATAGAGATGCTATGTATGCAAAAGTTCAAACACTTCCATTTGATACAAGTGCAACTCTTGATGACATATTCTATACTGGCTATAATGAACCAACAAGAAGTGGTTATACATTCAAAGGTTGGGTAACTACTATTTGGGATGAAGCAAAGAGTGAATATAGACTTGATAACTTCAAAAAAGACTTTACTACTCTTGCTTACTTACCATATCCACAGACAGAACTTATAGTATATGCAGTATGGGCATTAAATGGATCTACAGATGTAATTGATGTAGAGCACTTTGAACAATTATACTTTACAGATGATACAGTTACTACAGGCGAATATAAGTATAAATTTAGTAGTGGTATAGAGAATATTGTTGCTGAAAGATCAGACTTAGAAGCTATTTCTCCATTTAACAAATCTGCTTCAGGTTATAAGATGTATATAGACTTAAATAACAAGACACTTGAAGTTAAAGAAGATATTAGTTCATTTACTGATGACAATTATAAATCTTCATTTATATTTAACAATGGAACAATAAAATATAATAATGGAGATAGAGCAAAAGAAAATCCTATGTTTAAAGCTGAATACCTTGTATTTAAAGGTGTTACTATACAAGGATTTAATATGAAAGGCTGTGCATTTGCTGATGTCAAGGGTGATGGTGCAAATGAATTCCAAGGCTTACATATGCTTGCAAATAATAAAGGCATGGCAGGAGAAAGAAAAACAATAGTTCAAAATAACACTAACATAATGTTCAGAACAAATGCAGATGGAATTGAATTAAAAGATGAAACATTATTTACAAATAACTCTGCAAAAGATGGTGTTACTGACTATGCACTTAAAGATTATCCACTCATCTACTTGACAGCACCAAAGAATGGCGGATATCAAAGTAAAATAGCTGATGCTGAATTCGAAGGAAATAAATATATCTACTCATATATTATGACAGAAATGTCAATGGCAGAAATAGATTACACATTAGAATTAGAACTTACTAAATTTGATATTAGAACAACTACTAGTGAGAAATTTATAAAGGGTTATCCAGGAACTGCAGAAGATTTGAATGCAATAATCAAGACAGTTCATAAGTCAAGTGCTTCAGCTATTGGTAAGTATAAAATTTCTCGTGTTGACTTTATAACTGGTGATATAAATGTATTCAATTCTATAATTGATGCATATGACACTGCACTTGAAATTGAGAATACAGACTTAAGTGACTTAAGAGCAGTTCAAAATATAATCGCACAAGATGCACCAACTAAGGCTGCAACACTTGTAGCAGCAAATTCTACATTTAATAACAATAAACTTAACAACCACAGAGGTAGTGTTGTTATCATGAGAAGAAAGGCACAAACTGTAGTTGATACATTTACTGATGTAGAGATTAAGAATAACTCTTCAACTTATGCTATGGCAGCTTATGCAGTTAATAGTAGTGTATTAGTAGCTCCAGCATATAGCTTCAATGGCGAAATAATCGTAAAGAACAATAAACATGATAACATACTTAATAATAGAGGAACTGGTGATATCGTCCTTCCACAATTCGTATCTGGAGAGCAAGTATTAGCATTTAATACAGTAGGAGGTAAGCCTATAACAACAAGTTCAGAGATAGCCCTCTATAGACAAAATGTAGTTGATGGTACTTTGGTTGCAGATAATACTTGGATACCATCGGCTCATGATCATACAACTGAGAGAATCTTCACTATGAAAGATTCTAATGGCGTAGAAGATTATGTAGTTTATAGAGATGTTACTTCACTTCGTGTTGCTAAGTTAACTTCTACATTATATAAGACAATAACATTTAACCTTAACAATGGATCTGATACTATAACAAATGAGAACCAAGTTGTTCAAACTCAATATATAGCAGAAGGAACATATGTTGATGAGCCTATCGCTCCTGTAAGTGAAGCAGGTTATGCATTTGGTGGTTGGTATATCTTAGAGAACAATACACCAAATAAATATAAACCATATAATTTCACTAACACAACTTCTGATGATTATAAGATGTGGAGTGCTACAAGAAGTGAACTCTATGCTATGTGGACAAATAAAGATATTTATCTCACAGTATATAGTAACGATAATGGACATTCAAAATCAGATTCAAGCACTACATTTGCTCATACAAACCCATATAAGGCATACTTTGTTGTTCGCATGGGTGGAAAATTGTCAGATGCGACTGTAATGAGAAAATATGTACCAACAGCTTATGACCCTACAACCAAATTACCTACAGCAGGATCATGGCAAGATTGGAATACCACAAGTAACTTTACTCGTGATGGTTTGAATGATGCAGGTTGGTTTGATCAGAATGGATGGAACGACGGAGCTAATGATGGCGACTGGGGTAATGAGTGGAATAGAACTGAATCTATGTTCTTAATAGATAATGATAAACATGACAATACAAATCCTGACGGTAACTTATTCGTTAGATGGAGAGGCGCACTTATAGATATTAATTACAACTTAGACGATGCAAGTTCAGGCAGAGGTTCAACTTATGCTACTTATAGTCAGATTGGTGTTGCTACTCAATCATATTACAATGACACTATAGGAACAGCAGATCGTAAACTTCCAGTTCCAACAAGAGAAGGTTATGAGTTCCGTGGCTGGTATTCAGATACTGCATTTACAGAGATTGTAGATGATAATACTGTATTCACTTGGACTTCAGCACCTACATTCTATGCTAAGTGGGAAGCAAATAAATATACAATATCATATGTAACTGAACCAGGAGATGAGACAACTGGTAAGACAAATGATAATAAAGATGATGAATTTAAATTTGATGAAGCTAAGAATCTTGCTAAGAACGGATTTAAGATGGTAGGTCACGACTTCAAGTGGTGGTTATCAACTAATTCAGAGACAGGAAAGATTTCTACTTATTCAGATATGCAATCTGTAATTAACTTAGCTACAGTAGCAAATGCAAATCTTAAATTTGCAGCAAGATGGACACCACAAAAAACTAATATGTATTTCGTTCTCAATGATACAAGAGGATCAAATACTGCAACAATGAGTGAATCACTTGCAACTAAGTCAGTAACTTACAATGAGGCAATTGGTGAATTACCAGTGCCAGTAAGAAAAGGTTATAAATTTGGAGGTTGGTTCAAGACATTAAATTCAGCAAATAGTGGCAATGAAAGTGATGTATTAACTGCTGATATGATATTCAATGAATCACTTAAATCTGGAACATCATTTGTTCCTGTAAAATCAGGAAATATTCAAGAAGTATCAGTATATGCAAGATGGGAAAATAATTTATACTCTGTAAAGACTGATAGTGGTGTGCCAGCAGGAAATAAATATCCAGCAAGTGGTGAAGACTATGACTATGACTTAGCATTTGACTTTGCTGATAGTAATATCGGAAAAGAATATACAAGATTAAAACCAAAGTTTGAATCTAAGAACACTAAGAGATATCAAAGAGAAGGTTATAGATACCTTGGTATGTATGCAAAATATGATGATACTACTATATTTGCAGACAACAGAACTGACAATGTCGACCTTACAAAAGGTAAACCATTATACAACTTAGGTCTTGATGACATAGCTTCAGGTTCTAATGTAGTATTCGTTGCTTCATGGTCAGAATTAACTTACAACTTAGTAGTTAAGTCAGGTCATGAGATACTTGGACCAGATGTTACATTTACAAATCTTGACGAGTATCCTGCAACTATATCAGAGTTTAAACATCTCAAATATACAGATGAATTTGTCCTTAGCTCAAAAGCAACTCCTTATGAGATTGAAGGATATAAGTTCAATGGATTTACAACAAGAGGTCTTTCATTTAACTTTAATAGTGTAATTAGTGGTGCAACATTTAGTGAAATTATCCAAGGTTATGAGGATGTAACTATAACAATTGAAGGTCACTGGATCCGCAACCCTTATACAGTAGTATATCAAAATGCAAGAACTAAAGAAGAAGCAGCAAAAGTAACTGGAAGTCTTCCAGATCAAATCTTCTCAGTTGGTGAACCTCAAGAACTTAGAAGTGTAAGCAGACTTGAATACCCTGGACATACATTTGATTACTGGTATGATGAAGGTTATGTGCCAGGCTCTGTAGGTTATAAAGCTACATATTCAAATATAGAAAGAGTAACAGATGTAAGAACTGCACAAGATGCAGTAGCTACATTGTCAGCTGTATGGAGAGATAATGTATATAGTATAACATTTGATCCAAATCCTCCTGCAGGAACTACATATAAAGGAACAAAAGAAGATTTCACAAATGTTAAGTATACAGATGAATTTGATATTGGTACTCCAGGATATATAGTTGACGGATATAAGACTACTAAGTTTACTAACCATGAGAAGATAGCTAAGTCTAATCCAAAATACATTATTACTCCAAGTACTGCAGAAGAAGTTAATATGGTTAAGGAATTAGTAGATACAGATGGTGGCTTACTTGAACTTTACTTACAATGGGAGCCAAATGAATACAAAGTAAAACTTGATATGAATGACGGCAATTCTGAAACTAAGGCAGACCCATATATAAGTTCTATTTCACTTGCTTATAATAAACAATATAAGTCACAACCTGCATATATGAATATCGTAAGAGGTGCTGCAGGTGCACCTACAAGACCAGGATACAAGTTCTCTGGTTGGACAAAAGAAGCAAAACTTCCTACTGAGGCTGCAACAGAAATTGACAAGACTGAGATATTCAAACCAACTAACCTTGATATAAGCACATACTCAATGACTATCTATGCATACTGGCAAGCACAACCATATACTATCACAGTAGATGCAAATACTATTGATGAAGTAGATGGACATACTAAGAGTATAAAGGGTGCAAAGATAACTACAGTTAAGAAAGTGCCTTATGATCAAAAGATAGATGATCCAACTATACCAAGAGAGCTTCCTATCTCTTATCTCGGTGGATATGAGTTTACTCATTATGCTACAGCATCAGAGTGGAGAGATGGAATGCAAAAGATAAATGGTGATAGTTTGTTTAACTTTGCAACAGGTTCAACTACAATTTACGCACAATATCAACCAATAGTATTTAAGATTAATTATTCAAATGGTGGCGATGCAGATATAGAAGGAGATATGCCAGATCAAGACATCGTATATGCTGATGGACAATTCTTCAGTGAAGTTGTTGAATCAAGTGAGTCAACTACATTCAAAAAGAAAGGACATACATTTGTCAACTGGACATATACTAACCCAGAACCACTTTACAATACTAAAGGTAAAGCAATGGTTAGAAAACCATATACATTTGACAACAAGGCTTCAGCATCACAAATTAGAGAATCAAGTGGTAGCGTTGCTATAATGGTTCCAAACTGGAAAGAACACGAATATACAATCGTATTTGATCCTGCTACAGAATCTATAGCAGCTGCAGGACACCATAACTATACTGGAAGAGTAAATCCTATAACTCTTAAGTATTCTCAAAATACAAACTTACCTGACAGAGGATATGCTATTACAGGATATGACTTAGTAGGCTGGGTAGATGCAAATGATGCTTCTAAGAAATATGAACTTGGTCAATCTATAAGTAAACTTGCTGGAGAAGAATACGGCACTAAGGGTGAAGATAAAGTTCTTAAGTTAAATGCCGTATGGAGTCCAAAACAATATGATATTACATTCATGAGAAATGATGTAAGTCAAAATAATGGTTCAACTCTTGCATCAATAAGTGTAGCTGGAGTTGATATGGGACAAACTGTATATACTATAAAAGCTACATATGATAGTGCATATCCAGATACTATGGTTTACAAGACAGCATATGATATGACAAAAGACATAGTAGCTGTAAGACCAGGATATGACTTCATAGGTTGGTCATTAGATCAAAATGTTGCTTATAGTGAAAGAATAAATAAGTGCATAAAGGATACAGATATATTTAAGAGCACAACTACACTTCGTGTATATGCTATGTGGAAACCAAAACAAGTAACTGCAAAACTCTATGTACAAACAAGAAACTTTGAAGTAACACCAAAGTGGACTGATGGAGCAAGAGCAGGTTATGATGTAGATGATACAAACCCAATAACACACACATTATATTATGATCAACCATATAATAAGTCAGACATTGCAGGACTTGAGACTACTTCATTAGAATTACCAGGCACTGCTGGATTTGACTTTGCAAGATACTTTGCACCAAGAAATGCGGCTGAACCTAATCCAACTACAGAATGGAGTTCAATCGGAAAAGAGTCAGAAGTTGATAGAACAAGATTTGTTGCTATAGACACTGATGGTGCTGTTCGTCTTGATACATTTGATTCACTTTATAAAGATGGTGATAATTACTATATTAATCTCTATGGATTCTGGGAGGTAGGTGCTGTTAAACTTTACTTAGTATCTACTTACTCAAATGCTGACGGCAGCTCACCATATAAAGGTAATAGAGATGTAACTTATGGAGCAAGAGTTGGTTACTTATCAGATGGCACATTAAATCCATTGCCAGGTTACAATAACACAACTGGACCAAAGAGACCAGGTTATGACTTCGTTAACTGGATTTCTATACCAACTGATCTATATCCATTATCACCAACAGATGTTGTAGTTGTAGAAAATGAAACTCCTTACTGGAACACAGTTCAAAGTGCTACAGCTTATGCAACTTGGAGACCAAAACAAATAGCAGTTACATTTAATATAACACTTGATAAAGAATCAGATCCACAAAGTCCAATTACTTGGGCAAGAGATGTTGGAGAGCGTTCTGGTAATGATCGTATCGGAAGATATATGTATACATCAAAAGTAGCTTCAACAAGCATTCCAAAACCACAAAGAAGTGGATATCAATTCTTAGGTTGGAAGACAGCTGATTCTGATACAAAGATTTACTCAGCAGATACAGACTGGGAGAGCATGGATATTTATGACAATACTACACTTTATGCTTACTGGAGTGGAGATACTTATACTATCACATTTGACCTTTGGGGCGGATTCAAGGGTAAAGGAAACTCAACTCCATCTATATCAAGCAATCTCATAGGAAAAGATAAAGAAGGCAATCCTGGACAGACATACGAAGGTGGAAAAGCATATGATATAGTTACAACTTCTATAGCTTATAAGTCATTATTCAGTTCAGCATTTAGCAATACTTCAGACTTATTCAAACCAGTTAGACAAGGTTACGACTTCGTTGGTTGGTTCGCTCACAGAGGAACTAGGTTCTGGGACGAAGGATGGGATGCAGCAGGCTACCATGGCTATCGCAACAAAGCAGGTAATGCAAATGAACCACTTACTAAGAACACTTCATTTGAAAGTGCTAACCTTGGATATTCAGGATTATTACCTGAAAATGTAACACTCTATGCATTGTGGGAGCCAAAGAATGTTAAGATAAGATATAAATATACTTGGGGAACTGATAATCAGAATAAAGCATTTAGAGGACTTACAGAAGTTACTAATACATATGTAGATGGCGAAGTAGTTTACGGCGATAAGTTAGGACAAGTAAGAGCAGCTGGCAGCATCAAAGAATCAGAAGATAAGCCAGTTCCATCAGTAACAGTTCCAGGTAAGATTTATAGCAACAATAAAGATGTGCCTACTCAGCAACATGCATATCCACCATCAGCAAGAACAGACAATACAACAAGAAGAGAAGGATATACATTCAAAGGTTATAACACTAAAGAAGACTTCAGTGGAGACTACTTAACTAATGATACAGTATATAACTTTACAGAAACTACAAAAGAAGTATGGGCTCACTTCACAGCAAATGATTACACTATTAAATTCGTTCCTAATACAAAAGCAATTAATGGTGGCGGAACTGTAGGCGGAAAACAATACTACGATATTGAAGGTGAAGTATTTAAGAGTGCAGGAGCAGTTGTAGATTTAAGAACTTGGTCTTCAAATATTACATTTGGAACTAATACTTGGACACTCCCTACACCAGATCCAATACCAGGATATACATTCAAGGGTTGGTATACAAAGAATGCTGCAAATGCAGGTCTTATGAATAAAGCTCAAACAGATTGGGGTAAATATGTTGGTGGAGATCCAACTAATACTTCAGCAGCACCAAAGTTTGACTTAAACCTTGATGTAATCAGTGATGGTTATGTATGGGAGAATGGTGCTCCAGTAGAAAAAGATTCACTCAAGAAAGTTGCAAGAGACATAACACTCTATGCAAGATGGGAAAGAAATAAATATAGAATAGATTGGAAGACTAACAGATACAACGGACTTCCAGAAGAAGAAAAGAATGGTTCTTCAGTTCCAAAGGCAGTAGACTCAAAGATTTCTACTGATGTATTCTACGGCTTACCTCTTAATGTAGATAAAGATGGAACAAAGAGAGCTGCTATGCCAACAACTTCAAGAGATGGTTATACATTCAAAGGATGGAGTATAGTAGGTGGACTTAAGACAGATCCAATCTTCAATTATGAAGGAGGAGAGGTATTTAAACCTGATACAACAACATATCCATCAGGTTCAACAATACCTATGTACGCTATCTGGTCTGCAAATATTTACACATTAAAACTTACATTCAATGCAAATGACCCTAACTACAAGAGACCAAGTATCGATAGTGCATATACTAATGCTTCAGACCATGCTAAAGATGTTGAGACTATGATAAGAACTGACGACCCAAGAACAGCACCAGGTTATGTAAATAACTTTACATTCAAAGTGCCATTTGACGGACTCATTTCTGAATCAGCAAGCATACCATCAGGCGCAGACATTCACTTATATACTAACTATAGTGCAGCAAGCACAAGTCATATAGAAGGATTTACATTTGACAAGTGGACATATGGAACTGCTAAGACAAGTCCAACATATGATGCAAATAGTAGAATTAATGCTTCATTTGTAAGTAGTTATGCAGTTGGTGATACAATAAGTATGTACTCACAATGGAATCCAAAGACTTATACATTGACAGTAGATGGTTGGTCACATTCAGGTGAGACATTCACATACAATCAATTGGTTGAAGTTTTAGCCGCTGATGTTAATGCAGCTGAAGGTAAGACATTTATAGGTCTTGATTTTGACCTAGCAAGCACTGACCCACACTTCAACACAGTAGATGATATAGCTAAGTTCACAAGACTTGCAGCAGAAGGTGATGTTACATTGATACCAAGATTCAAGTCTGATGAATATGCAATTACTTATAGGAATAGTAATGATAGAACAGAGATGACTGTTGATCCTACAAAGTTCCCAGTATGGTATGATGTAGAAGGTCACAGTAACTTACCAGCATCAAGCTTCCCAGTAACTGAGATTCCTACAAAGCAAGGTTGGGAGTTCCTCTGGTGGCAATATGACTGGGCAACAAGTCCAACAGGAACAGCTTCAGAGATTATTCTTCCTCCAGCTGGTACTATAGGAGCAAAAGAAATCACTGCAGTATGGACACCAGGCACAGTTGAAATCGTATTCCACAAGAACGATGGTACTGGTGAGACAGCTATAGATGCTGTAGGACTCGATAGAAGACTTAAGATTAATACATATAACTGGATGAATGTAAATAACCCTAACTTAGTAATTTCATACTGGAATACAAGTCCTACAGGCAATGGCACAACTTATCAAATAAATGGTACTATAGTATTACCAAAAGATGATTATACAATTACAAGAATTGATTTATATGCAATTTGGGTAACTAACCCAAGTGGCGGTGGCGGAGGATCAGGTTCAGGTGGTTCAAGTAAGCCAGTTAACACCGGCGGTGGCGGCGGTGGTGGCGGTGGTGGCGGAGGCGGCGGTGGCCGTGGCGGTGCCGCAGCAGCTGGAGCAGCTGGTGGATTTAGTCCACTTGGTGGCAGCACAGGTATAGTTGCAAATGACGACAAAGCTATCGCAAGTGCACTCAACTCAAATAATAGCCCAGCACAAGGTAGCTGGTTCTATAACCCAGTGTCAAATGGTTGGTCATTCGCACTTACTGGTAACTATGGTAACACTACAAATGCAAATAAAGTTGCAGCAAATGGTTACTTCTTAGTTGCAAATGCTGTTGGTTCTAAAGCTTGGTATAAGTTTGATTCAAATGGATCAATGATGACTGGATGGCAAGTAGAACAAAATGCAGTATACTATATGAATAACAACCCAAGCAGCAAAGACTATGGTGCTATGATGAGTGGTTGGGTAACAATAGATGGTGTAGATTACTACTTCGATCCTACAGGAAGACTCTTAGTCAATGGAACAACACCAGATGGCTATGTAGTAAATGAAAATGGTGTAAAGGTAGGACTTGCAAATGCAGTAGGAGCACTTGTTGGAACACTTGATGCAAACGCAGCACAAGGTCTCGTAAGTGCAACACCACTCGCAATCACAACTACATTCCAAACTTACCTTACATACTTAAACATAGTAAAACTTCAACAAGCAGCACAAGCAACACAAACACCATTACAATAATCACATAAAAAAAGGTGGGAGTTTCTCCCACCTTTTTATTTTTTAAATTTGGGGACGGGGTATATTATTTGAAATTTGGGGACACCCTTTGGCGAGCCCGTTTTGCGCTCGCTGAGCTCGCGCCTACGGATTGTACGGGCGAGCTATGCGAGCCCTTTAAATTTGGGGACGGGGTATATTATTGCAATTTTGGGGACAGTGTTGTATAATAGTGAAAAAGGAGACTAATATGCCAAGAGTTGCAAGAGACATTTCGGAAACCAACATTTATCATATAATGAGCAGAGCATTAAACAAGCAGACTCTATTTGATGATGAACAGGATTTTTTATTTTTTTTAAAAGTTTTAAAAGAAGTGAAAACTAAGACGCATTTTGATTTGTATGCATACTGCGTGATGACGAACCATTATCATTTGCTCCTTAAAGAGCATGATGTCAAAATTAGCGTCATTATGAATAAAATAAATTCACGATATGCAAATTATTTCAATTTGAAATATGGAAGAACTGGCTATGTTTTCAATGACCGTTTTCACAGTGAAAGCGTTGACAGTATGCCATATTTATTTAGATGTGCTCGATACATTCACCAAAATCCGGTGAAAGCGGGGCTTTGCGATAAAACTTATAATTATAAGTTTTCATCTATTCATGCTTATAGAAGACAAAAAGGAAATTATTTAAA
>JAEEGL010731654.1_pt1 | contig 63299 bp, 58 predicted proteins | sample 9134231 | NCBI WGS metagenome assembly JAEEGL01 (sample SAMN16246548, study PRJNA631951) | gut metagenome | biome: gut microbiome; feature: rumen; material: fiber-attached | host: Bos | place: Iran: Karaj | collected 2018-10
ATCTCGGTCGTGTATTCCAGGATCCCATGAACGGAACCGCCGCTACGATGCAGATCGACGAAAACCTCGCGCTTGCAGCCAGAAGGGGCAAGCTCAGAAGCCTGAAAAAGGGTATTACAGCTAAGGAAATGTCATATTTTAAAGAAAGACTGGCTACTCTTGATCTTGGCCTCGAAGACAGAATGACCACAAAAGTCGGTCTTTTATCCGGTGGTCAGAGACAGGCACTTACCCTGCTGATGGCAGCCCTCGTTAAACCCAGGCTCCTTCTTCTTGATGAGCATACCGCGGCTCTTGATCCCAAGACCGCTTCCAAGGTACTTGAGACCACTCAGCGTATAGTTGACGCAGACAATATCACTACACTTATGATCACGCATAACATGAAGGATGCCATAGCTCACGGCAACCGTCTGATAATGATGCATGAAGGAAATATCATTTATGATGTTTCGGGTGAAGAGAAGAAGAATCTCCATGTAAGCGATCTTTTGGCTAAATTCGAAGAAGTAAGCGGTGGTGCATTTGCAAACGACCGCATGATGCTCAACTAGAATAACGTATGGATACTAAACCCGTCAAAAAAGGCGAACTCCTGGTAAAAAAAGACAGCCCCATCGAAAATCTGTGGTATATTGCCGACGGTACTATCGTCATGGATTCGGGCATCAGCAAGATCACTCTTAAAAAGGGCGATTTTATAGGTCTTGCCGATTTTGATACGGGTATCCATTCTTATACTTATTACGCTACGAGCGATTCTCAGATCATGAGCTTTTCCACGCTTGAGAATCTGTATAACACGGCTTTTTACTCCGCGAAGAGTGAAAACTGCCGTGCTCTGGTTCTTGCGCTCAACCACATGCTCAGAGATTCTTATTCGCAGCTTGCGACTCTGTGTGAGGCCAGCGAGAAGCTTTCTGTTCTTGTTAAGTACTCCTACTCAAAATACTGTGAATATACCAGAGAACTGCATGCGTCCGTAGAATCGATGGATGCCATGGAGGATGCTCCCGACGCGATAGCGATGACCGTCAATCAGAAGATGCTCTATATGATGCATAAGGGCGCATATAACATGCTTGCAGTCAAGGAGTCATCTGCCGGTCTCATATCCGGAGGGATAGTTCCGGGATATATGCTTCATGCCGTATCCGACCTTCACGAAGTGAGCCGTGCGATCGATTATGTTCACGGAGTAGTGGATGAGTGCCTGGATCTGATGATGAGTGAATCTGAGGATGACCTCTACGGTCGTCTGGGCGATATCGCGATAAGAGCAACGGCCGATCATCCTCTTTATCCGGACATAACAGGTCTGATGAACGGACTTAATGAAGCTGTCAGCGCATATACGCCGGATGTGGCGGAAACCCGCAGGCTGATATACGAACGCAGGGCTTCTTCGATAAACGTTGACAGGAACGGAGATGATGAAAGCTCTGCGGATAACAGCGTGGCGTCCAAACTTGTCGGCAGTCTGAATACGATAATCGAGTTCTGTAATTATCCGGCTGAAAATGCGACTAAACTCAAAGAAGCCGTAGCCGCGTTCAAGAAAGTGTCGGATCCTTTCTCATCGGATGATGAGGTCAGGCGTATCCGTCAGGTCATCGAAGAGAACTTCTATACACTTTATGTATGTGTTCTTGAAGCACGGCTTCAGGCTGTCGATGTGCCTGTCATCATAAAGATGTTCCTTGATTTCGGATACCTGGACGAAGAACTCTGCGGCATCCGCAATGCCTGTGCGCTCTATGATATCTGCCGTACATACTGCGGTGATAAGAAAAAGGGCGTTTATACGGCATCCGAATGGCTTACGGCCGTATTTACCAATGAAAAGAATCCCAGCATAAACGAATTCGAACAGTCATTTGAGGAGTACGTCAAGGAACAGGTGACCAACGGACGTATACCCTCAGCCAAAGCCGGTGCGATCATAAAAGACCGTGCCCAGATGGTCATGTTCGAGATGCAGAACATGTTCAGACGAACATCCAAGATATGTTCAGGTCAGATCCTCGCATTCATGCCGATCCTCTGTGATTATCAGATGATGCGCGGTGTAAAGGATGACCTGATCGATCCACATATCATCACTGAAGCGATCGAACGGATAAAAGCCATTGACTATTCGCTTTTCTACAGAGAGACCATGGTTGTCTTCAGTGAAAAAGAAAACCTTCATGACGTAGTCCATGTTGAGGTATTGCCGGATATCATCCTTATGCCTGTAGCCGGTACCAGAGGCGCTATGTGGCAGGAGATCTCGGGCAGAGACCGGACTACTCCCGCCAGAATGATGTTCCCCGTCATTTGTGTCGAGAATCTTGAGAAGATCGTCATCAAAGTCCTCGGCGAATTCAGATGGGAGATGTGCAAGCGCATGCAGGGCATGAGATGGAATGATGTTACGGATCCTTCCCTTACCAGCCTTTACTGTGATTATCTCCAGTTCTATCGTAAGAACTCCGAAGTCAGTGCCGAACAGAAAGAGAAGATCAAGATAGGACTTCAGAGATACAAGCAGAACTTCAAAGAGTATTTCGTGAATGATTACAGCGAATATATACGCTATGAATCATCAGGCTCGCCTCATCTTAACAAGATAGCCAGGAGCATTCTGTATGCGCAGTGTCCGTTTGCGGCACCGATCAGGAACAAACTTGCGGATAACCCCATATACAGTGAGGTATCCGAGCGATACAGGGTCAAGGTAGGACAGCAGCTCCACAAGCTGGACAATGTTCAGAAAAAGCTCGCAAGCAGAGGTCAGCCGATCCCTCAGGAGCTTAAGTCGGAGATCGATTTCTATAATATGTAAACCAATATTTTGTGGTAATTACTTGTTGCATCAACAACATGTAGCGGTTATAATCGAGTTTAGAGATTTTTTATGATTCTGCAGAGGAGGGATTATCATGAGTGATAAAGTCACACCTATTGTTGATGCAAGGACTCTCGGGGTTCCAAAAATGCTGGTCCTCGGTCTCCAGCACATGTTTGCGATGTTCGGAGCGACCATTCTGGTACCGATACTCGTAACAAGTTATTTCCACGGACAGGGCCTTTCGGTACAGGTCACATTATTCTTTGCCGGTATCGGCACATTGTTTTTCCATCTTTGTTCTAAATTCAAAGTACCTGCATTCCTGGGAAGCTCATTTGCATTTCTGGGTGGATTTGCCACGGTTGCGGAACTTAACACCGGCAGATTCGCCAATATGAGTTATGGCGAGAAACTTCCCTATGCAACAGGCGGTATCGTTATAGCGGGACTTCTTTACTTGATACTTGCTCTTGTCATCAAGCTTGTCGGTGTAAAGCGCGTCATGAAGTATCTGCCTCCAGTAGTTACAGGTCCTATCATCATCTGTATAGGTTTAAGCCTTGCGCCTTCCGCAATAAGCAATGCGAGCACCAACTGGCTGCTTGCTTTCATAGCACTTGCCACCGTTGTTGTATTCAACATCTGGGGCAAGGGAATGTTCAAGATAATCCCCATTCTTATGGGCGTTCTGGTTTCATATGTAGTTGCGCTTATCCTTAATGCCGTAGGCATGACCAATGCCGACGGTTCAGCTATCCTTAACTTTGCAACCGTAAAGGATGCCGCTGTTGTCGGACTCCCTCCTTTCCAGTTATGCAAGTTCGATATCACTGCGATCCTTGTCATGGCTCCGATCGCGATAGCGACCATGATGGAGCACATCGGTGATATCTCAGCCATTTCAGCTACTACGGGTGAGAACTTCCTTGAAGATCCCGGTCTTCACAGAACTCTTATCGGAGACGGTCTTGCAACATCGCTCTCGGCACTTTTCGGAGGCCCCGCAAACACTACATACGGTGAGAACACAGGCGTTCTTGAACTCTCACATGTATATGATCCCAGAGTCATCCGTATAGCAGCCGGTTTTGCCATCCTCTTAAGCTTCATTCCCAAGATATCTGAGATCATCGGATCCCTTCCTTCAGCGATCATCGGCGGTATCAGTTTCATCCTTTACGGAATGATCTCAGCGATCGGTGTTCGTAATATAGTTGAGAACAAGGTTGATTTCACCAAATCACGCAACCTTATGATAGCAGCAGTCATCCTTGTATGCGGCCTCGGATTCTCCAGTGGCCTTACATTTAACATCGGATCCACCAGCATCACACTTACTTCTCTTGCCATAGCCGCTATCGCAGGTATCCTCCTCAACGCGATCCTTCCCGGCAATGATTATGAGTTTGGTGCAAATCCCGATGGTGACATCAACAGAGGTATTTCGATCAATCCTCTTCATGAAGATGTAGATAGCAACGCACATATCGATGACGGAAAGTGATCTGTCAACATTGGAGAAAAAGCATGAGCAATTTTGAAAACGAAAAAAATATATTCATTATGGATCATCCGCTGATCCAGCATAAGATCACGCAGATCCGCGATAAGAATACCGGAACTCAGCAGTTCCGTAAATGTATCGAAGAGATCGCAACACTGATGGGATATGAAGCTCTTCGTGATCTTCCTCTCATGGATATAGATGTAGAGACTCCCATAGAGAGCACCAGATCACCTGTCATAGCAGGCAAGAAGCTTGCCATAGTTCCGATCCTTCGTGCCGGACTCGGTATGGTCAGTGGAATAGAAGCGCTGGTTCCTACCGCAAAAGTAGGTCATATCGGTCTCTACAGAGATCCCGAGACTCATAAGCCTGTAGAGTATTACTGCAAACTTCCCGCGCCCATCGAACAGAGAACCATAGTAGTCGTGGATCCCATGCTCGCAACCGGCGGATCGGGTTCCGATGCGGTAACACAGATCAAGGCTCACGGCGGAGTACATATCAAATTCATGTGTATCATAGCCGCTCCCGAGGGCCTGACCAAACTTCACGAGGATCACCCCGATATCCAGATATATGTGGGTCACCTTGACAGATGTCTTAACGAGAATGCTTATATCTGTCCCGGTCTCGGTGATGCAGGAGACAGGATATTCGGTACCAAGTAAAAGCCATGTCCAGATTTTTAGCGTGTAACAGAAGAACTTATATTGCCGTAACGGTAGCACTCATGATGTCATGGGTGCTATCTGGTTGTGGTAAGGATGAAGCCCTCGAATCCTATAAGGAGAGCATGGAGAGCTATTATGACCAGATCGTTCTGATCGATGCCGGGATCAATTCCATCGATGCCGCTTCCGATATCGACGGAACACAGCTTCTCGGATACCTTGATCAGCTCGATCAGCTCACTGTAGCGATGTCAGAAGTTGAAGTACCCGAACAGTTCAGCATGGTCGAAGAACTCGCCGATGAAGCGGCGGATAACATGTCCAAATCGGTGATCCTGTATCATCAGCTGTATGATGATCCCGTGTATAACGAAGATGTTGCTTCCGGGGCGTATGAGTATTATGAGAGAGCCAACTTAAGGATCAGATACATCAGAGAGATATTGCACGGAGATATACCGGAAGACCTTGTAGTAGTTGAAGATAATGGCGAAGGAACCGGTGCAGAAGAGGGAGGAGAGTAATGGCAGATAATAATCCTATGGTCCCCGAGACACCCAAGACCGAGCTCGATCAGTTGACCGAACTTGTAAAGAAACAGACCAAACAGCTTCGGTATTCCAGGATAGCATGTTTAGCCGCTGTTGCAATGGCAGCCGTTCTTCTGGTATCCTGTATCCTGATAGTACCCAGGGTGATGGCAACCATCCATCAGTTCAACGATCTGATGACTGAGGCTGTTACGGTAATAGATAATGCAAATTCCACATTGCAGAGCTTTGATGAGATGTCTACCGAGATCACATCCGCAGCAGAAGGGATCAACGGTCTTGTGGAGGATAACTCTGAGGTACTTACGGAATCAGTGAATAAGATGAATTCCATTGATTTCGAGGGACTCAACAAAGCCATAGCAGATCTGCAGGCTGTTGTTGAACCTATGGCGAATTTCTTTAGCAGATTCAGATGAGGACATATTATGACAGGTGCGGATTCGATTGTTAAATGTCTTGAAGCGGAGGGTGTAGATGTAGTCTTCGGATATCCCGGAGTTGCCATATGCCCTTTTTATAATGCGATACTCGATTCGGATATCGAAACGGTGCTCATCAGGACCGAGCAGAATGCTGCTCATGCGGCATCCGGTCTTGCGAGGACTACCGGCAAAGTCGGAGTATGTGCAGTCACTTCCGGTCCCGGTGCCACGAATGTGATCACAGGTATTGCTACGGCTTTTGCGGATTCCATTCCGATAGTGGTTATCACGGGTCAGGTCAATTCGGCGCTTCTGGGGTCCGATGTGTTCCAGGAAGCCGATATTACCGGTGCTGTTGAGAGTTTTGTAAAATACAGTTACCTGGTCAGAGACGCCGATGATATTCCGAGGATTTTCAAAGAAGCATTCCATCTGGCTTCAACAGGGCGTAAAGGTCCTGTCCTGATCGATGTTCCGATAGACATTCAGAATGCTCCGACTTCCAAATTTAAATATCCCGAGAGCATCAATATGAGAACATACAAGCCTACTGTCAAGGGGCATGCCGTTCAGATCCAGAAAGCCGTCAAGGCTTTGAATCATGCAAAGCGGCCCATCATCTGTGCCGGCGGCGGTGTTCTCCTTGCAGATGCTTGCGGACTTTTGCGTAAACTCAGCGAGAAGTATTCGATCCCTGCAGTTCATACAATGATGGGAAAAGGAGCTTTGCCTTCCGAATACAAACTCAATTACGGCATGGTGGGCAATAACGGCAAGCCTTATGCTAACCGTGCGATGAATGAAGCCGATGTTCTGATCATGGTCGGTGCCCGTGTTGCCGACAGAGCCATCAGCCAGCCGGATATCATTTTTGACAATAAGACATTGATACATATAGATGTGGATCCCGCTGAGATAGGTAAAAACGCTCAGGCTACGATCCCCATAGTCGGTGATGCGGCGCATATCCTCACGGATATGATCGAATCCGACATAAACTGCAATACATCTGACTGGATAGATACTCTTGAAGAGTACAGGACTCAAATGGCGATCGTAAGACATCCCGATCCGAAGTTTGTCGATCCCTGCGAGTTCATCAGACGCATGACAGACAGGATGGATGATGATGCAGTATATGTTGCTGATGTCGGACAGAACCAGATCTGGTCGTGTGCGCATGCGATCGTTAGAAACGGCAGATTCCTTACCAGCGGCGGAATGGGTACGATGGGTTATTCCATCCCCGCAGCCATGGGTGTCCAGTATGCATATCCCGACAGACAGGTAGTAGCGGTATGCGGTGACGGTTCGTTCCAGATGTCAATGATGGAACTTGCCACCATGAGACAGCACGGGATCCGCGGGCGTATCGCCGTAATGTGTAACGGATATCTCGGCATGGTACGTGAGTATCAGCACTATACATACAAAGATAATTACAACGTAGTCGACCTGACCGGAAGTCCCGATCTGTCCAAGATCGCAGAGGCGTACGGCTTTAAGTATCTGCATCTTGAGAACATGGATGACTGCGATTCCGTTATAGATGAATTCCTGAAGTCGGATGAGTCGGTATTACTGGAACTGACTATCGATCCCATGGATCTCGTTAAGTGATCGGAGGAAGTATGAAGCGTATTTATTCCGTATTAGTAGAAAACCGTTCCGGTGTACTTTTTAAGGTAGCAGGTCTTTTTTCGAGAAGATGCTTCAATATAGATTCACTGGCAGTGGGTGAGACCGATTCGCCCGATGTTTCATGTATGACCGTGGTTAGCTCCGGAGATGAGAGGACCATGGAGCAGATCGAGAAGCAGCTCAATAAGAAGATCGATGTTATCAAGGTCCGTACATTTGATGAAGCCGAAGCCGTAAGCCGCGAACTTATGCTCTTAAAGGTCAAATACACCAAGTCCAACCGGGCCGAGATCCTCGAGATCTGCGATATCATGAAGGCTGATATCGTTGATATGTCCAAATCACAGCTCATGATACAGATCTGCGATGTACCCGAGAGGACAAGAGTGCTCATCAAGATGCTCAGCTCCATATCGATAGTCGAGGTCGCTCGTACCGGCACCCTTGCTTTACCCAAGTGTGTTGACTAATCACTGAAACATCTGTAAAATTATATTTCAGTGTCAAATTGTCTGAAGATATCATTCAGAGGAGTTTTTATGCAAAGAAAAGTATTTCAGTTGCTCGTAGACAATACATCCGGTGTTCTCAGTCGTATTTCCGGGCTTTTTTCCAGAAGAGGATATAATATAGAGTCCATAACGGCAGGCGTTACCGCGGATCCGAAGTATACGCGCATCACGATAGTAACAAGCGGTGATGACGAGATACTCGATCAGATAGAGAAGCAGGTTGCCAAGCTTGTGGATGTACGTGATATCAAGGTACTTGAGCCTGCTAGCAGTGTGTATCGCGAACTGGCACTGATCAAGGTCAGAGTAAGTGCCGATAAGCGTCAGGAGATCATCGCGATAGCAGAGACGGATAACTTCCGTGCCAAGATAATCGATGTATGTAAGGAAGCCATGATCGTTGAGCTTACAGGAAATCAGGATAAGATCGATACCTTCATCGGTCTGCTCGACGGATATGAGATCCTTGAACTTGCACGCACCGGTATCGCAGGTCTCGGCCGCGGTATCGAGAATGTTACCTATCTGCCCTAAACCGTTCAGTATCCTGCAGATCCTATCTGCGAGGGGAATTATATAAAAAGGAGATTTTAAAATGGCAAAGATTTATTATCAGGAAGACTGTAACCTTTCAATGCTTGACGGCAAGACTATTGCTATCATCGGATACGGAAGCCAGGGTCATGCTCATGCATTAAACCTCAAGGAATCCGGATGCAACGTCATCATCGGTCTGTATGAAGGCTCCAAGAGCTGGGATAAGGCTGTTAAGCAGGGATTTGACGTATACACTCCAGCTGAGGCTGCAAAGAAGGCTGATATCATCATGATCCTTATCAATGATGAGAAGCAGGCCGATCTTTACAAGAATGACATTGAGCCCAATCTTGAAGCAGGCAACATGCTGATGTTCGCTCACGGTTTCAACATTCACTTCGGATGCATCGTTCCTCCCAAGGATGTAGATGTTACCATGATCGCTCCCAAGGGCCCCGGCCACACCGTAAGAAGCGAGTATCAGGAAGGCAAGGGTGTTCCCTGTCTGGTTGCTGTTGAGCAGGATGCTACCGGCAAAGCACTTGATATCGCTCTTGCATATGCTTTGGGTATCGGCGGCGCGAGAGCAGGCGTACTTGAGACCACATTCCGTACCGAGACAGAGACAGACCTCTTCGGAGAGCAGGCAGTTCTGTGCGGCGGCGTATGCGCACTTATGCAGGCCGGTTTCGAGACTCTCGTTGAAGCAGGCTATGATGAGAGAAACGCATACATCGAGTGCATCCATGAGATGAAACTGATCGTTGACCTGATCTATCAGTCAGGTTTCGCAGGAATGAGATATTCTATCTCCAATACCGCTGAGTACGGCGATTATATTACCGGTCCCAAGATCATCACCGATGAGACCAAGAAGGCCATGAAGCAGATCCTTTCCGATATTCAGGACGGTTCATTTGCAAAGCAGTTCCTGCTTGATATGTCTCCCGCAGGCAAGCAGGTTCACTTCAAGGCTATGCGTAAGCTCGCCAGCGAGCATCCCGCCGAGAAGGTTGGCGAGGAGATCCGCAAGCTCTACAGCTGGAATAACGAAGAAGATAAGCTCATCAATAACTGATCGAATTATATTGATATGTCTGTGCATGCCAGTATCCGCTTAGCGGGTATTGGCATGTTTTATAAAGAGGTTCAATAAATGAAACACGTAAAGCACAGAAGAAAACTGATATCTGCTTTGGCAGCTTTTGGGATCATGATCTCCTTAAGCGGCTGCGAGTGGCTGCCCACTCCTTCGGACTACGTGCCAAAACCTGATAATGAAGCAACGGCAGATGAGGAAACTTCTCCTGAAGATACAGGCTTTGAAATGCCGGATAATATATCCGGCCAGGGATTTAAGACCGGATCGGATCTGCCTTCCGATAAAGCCGAAGAAGAACATGAACTTACCGCATCCGAACTGCGTGAGATTGAAGAGGATTTTAACTCAATCAGGTATAACGGGTTTTTATCGACGGAGTTTGCCACGGCGCAGGATATATGGTGGGAGGAGGTATTTTATAACGGAGCAGGCATAGAATGCCGGACGGCAGATTATGCGGAAGTTGAAAGATCATATCTGAAAAAGACCGGATACGAAGAACTTTTCGGAGATCTTGACTATATCTCCACAGCGGATATCAATGATTTCGTGCTTGATACAACAGGACATACGTACGGTTCGATGAACCATAAACTGGACTGGCTCTATCTTAATGATCTTGATGTATATACCCATCAACATGGCGATACGAACTTCAGACCGATAGAGCTTTCTTCCGGTATCGTTAACGACGGACTTTATCATGTATATTACGAAGCGCCTCTGGGCGATGACGTTGCCGATAAACGATTCGAGGTCGTTTTTGATAAGAATGATGACGGATATGTGTTCGTATCCAATCTCTGGGCGCCTGAATGCGGCAGAGAAGAGGGGATGGAAGCCATATATGATTCCCTTATCGAAAAATACGCAAAAGCCGTTGACGCCAGACTCGATGCGGACGGATTAAGAGATGAAAATATCAGTTCTTTCTGTACGATAGAGTATAACGGTGATGAGGATCCGATGGATGTCATAGGTTATTACCGTGACGATCTTGACGGCGACGGGATAGATGAACTGCTTTTCGGAGCAAATCATACCGAATATATCATGCCTGTTTATGAGGCTTATACCATAAAGGACGGTTCATGGAACAGACTTTTCATGTCGTATGATGATTCCGTATATTATCTTGCAAAAGACGGAACATTCTATTATGAGGAGCATATAGTCGATGAAGGCGACAGGATCAGCCATTGTGAAATGCGGGGAGCCTATAAGTTTGTTACCGCCATTGATATGGTCAGGGTATTATATGACGGTACATATGAGTATTCCACAGACTATTTCTGGAAAGATGTCCAGCCGATATCGGAAAAAGAGTATATCGAGTATATCGATGATGCCAACGATATGTACGTTAACATCAAATATACGCCTCTTTCCTCTGTAGATATCGGAAGTTTGGGGGTGACGGCGCTCTCCAAAGGATCATACACAAATGATGAACTGTGCGAGATGGCGCTGGACTATTATGAAAATGAGACCGGTTACAGGCCTACTATATCTGAGGTGGATTCGGAAGACGGAAAGACAGTTACGATACATCTGTATGACATCGTTGATGATCATACCGCAACGAGTGCATGGTATGATATCGACAGAGAAACCGGCAAAGGTGAGGACGTGATATTCGGAGATAAAGTGGATCTTACGGAGTTTGCTCCGAGGTAGGAGCGGGATCATCGGTTGTCGGCAGTTCTTTAAAGAAACTTCTGGCGAATATAAGTGTAGGGATCACGGATAATACGAGTGAAACAGGCTGAGCTTCCTCGATGCCGTAGAGACCGCGAAAATAACTCAGTATAAGAAGGGCGGGGATGAGTATCACTCCGCTCTTCATTGCGCTTAAGACCGAAGCATGCAACTTTTTGCCAGTTGTCTGCAGAAGCATCTCGGTCATTACCGTGACCGGCATAAAAAGCTGCGAAGCAGCCATCAGTCTCATGGCCCTTGTTCCTATAACGATAACATCGGGATCATCCCTCAGCGCAGCTGTTATATTCGGCGCAAATATAAAGACAACCGAAGCAAACAGCGTCATGCAGATCTGGCTTACGATGAGTCCGAACCTGTATCCCTTACGTACTCTAGTAAACTTACCTGCTCCGAAATTAAAGCCGCTCACCGGCTGGAATCCCTGACCTATTCCCAGAGACATGGAAAATGTGAAGAATGATACTCGTGTTACGATGCTCATGGCGGCGATAGCTGCATCTCCGTAAGGCCTGGCTGTGGAATTCATGAGTATGGTACATGCGGAATTAAGGCCCTGCCTGATCATGGACGGAAGACCTGTAGCCGCTATATTTCCGAGAAGTGCCATGGAGAATGATATCTTTCGGATGGAAAGCCTCAGCTCGCTCTTGCCTCTGACGAACATGGACAGCATGATGCACCATCCGATGAACTGAGAAAGTGCGGTAGACAGTCCTGCGCCGGCAACCCCCATGCCGAAACCGAACATCAGTACAGGGTCGAGGGCGATATTTAAGACTGCTCCGGAGAGCATGGCGATCATTCCGAAGAATGCTTTGCCCTCGTATCTGAGCAGATTGTTAAGCGTATAGCTTGTAGTCATAAAAGGAGCAGCGCACAGAATGAATCTGAGATAGCTTTTGGCGAAGGGAGCTATGGTCGGAGTACTGCCCAAGAATGTTATGATCGGATCTATGAATATGAGTCCGACTATGGTCAGACACAGTCCGAAGAAAAAAGAGTAGAAGAGACCTGTTGAGCCGGTCTCATCGGCATGAGCGTTATCCTTGGCGCCCAGCATCCTGGAAATGAGGCTTCCGCTGCCCTGGCCGAACAGAAAGCCTATGGCCTGGATCATGGCCATAAAACCGAAAACTATGCCGACCGCACCGGATGCCGAAGTACCGAGCCTCCCGACAAATGCCGTATCCGCGATATTGTATATATTGGATATCAGCATGCTGATGATCGTCGGTATGGAGAGTGAAACTATCAGTTTTTCGACCGGAGAGCCGGTCATCTTCTCATATTGCGTCATATATAACCTCACTAAACTCCAGTATATCATACAGATGCAATTTTCCTGTATAATGTATAAGTAATGCAATATACAGTAGATTCATGTGCATACCGGAAACAGTTCTACGCAGGCACGCTTTCGCTGCCGTCGCCTCGTTGCGTTACTATGCTCGTGAGGAACCTCGCTTAGTAACGACGGGCTTCCGAGCACCTGCTTTAGAACTGTTTCCGAACTGCACATTTGAAGCATAGGAGTATATATGCGTATAGGAATATTGGGCGGGTCATTCGATCCCATACATATAGGGCATATGGAGATGGCGAGGGCTGCGGCAAGGGAACTTGCCCGCATCGGTGAGCCGCCGGATAAGATGCTTATCATTCCTGCCGGTCATCCGTATTTCAAAGGTGATATCACTCCGTATGAGATGCGATGCGAGATGACAGGTATCGCCGTGGATGAACTTAATGAAGAAGTTTTAGCTGACGGATCCATGGCATCCGGCTTTCACTATGAACTCAGTTACCTTGAAAGAGATGAGGGAACGCCCACATACACATTTGAGACTTTACGCAGGATCCATGAAGAATATCCGGGCTGCGTGCTGTACTTCATATGCGGTGAAGACGTATATGATTCGATCCATAAATGGAGATGTCCGGAACTGGTCCTGGAAGAAGCCGCTCTTGTGGTATTCGAACGAAAAAGTACCGACGATCAAGATGCTTGTGAAGATCCGGTGCCGGAAGCAGACGACCGATCCGACATAGCATCTGAACAAAGGATCGAGCAGCTTCGAAAGTTATATGACCGCGCCAGGATAATACCTGTAAGATCGGAAATTCCTGCCGTATCATCCACGCAGATCAGAAACGCGGTATCAAACGGCATATCGATAGACGGTCTGGTCTCGGAAGGTGTGTCGGGATTCATACGGGAGAATTCACTATACAGATCATGACAAACTCACAGAAAGAATGGATAATCGCAAAAGAAAAACTGATCCGGTCCGTGACAGAACTTGGTTTTCCGGCCGAATTGGGGGAAGAGTGCGCCAAACAGCTGGGGAGCCCCAAGGCGATGATGCGCATGTCGGCATATCTTGGCTACGAAAAACCTAAAAGTGTTGAACTCGTGGTTGATGAGATGCTGGCCATATGCAGCGAGATAGAAGCGTGGCGCGAAAAGAAAGCAGCTGAAGAGGCCAATGCAAAATACAATGAGATCCTGTATTTCGGTCTTTGATGAACCTGCCATGTTTTCAATCGGGATTCATCCTGTTAAGGATCCCGTCAATATCGATACCCGGATGTGTCGTGTAGATCTGCAGGATCTGCTCGACAAGTTCCTTCTCGACATGATTTCGTTCTGATATCTGATCAACGGTCCTGTTGGCATTCATATCCCTGATTATGGCTTTGATAAGTTTATCCATCTCTCCGTAAGAAGGGTATTTCGCACCGCGTCTGAGTATCGGAGAAAGATCCAGCTTTTCTATCGAAACATTTCGATCATCATCTATGGTCATCAGCATCATCGTCACCGGCTGCGTGAAACGTCTTGGACCGCAGCTTCCGGGATTAAGATATGTGATGCCGTCAACTCTTTTTTCTTCATATCTATGCGAATGACCGTATACGAGAAAATCGATTCCTGCCAGATCTTTTTTCGCATGCCGGATATTATGGACCATGTAAAAGCGAAAGCCGGCGATCTCGAATTCGATATCTTCGGGCAGATCTTCGGCCCATTCCCTGTCCGCGTTTCCGCGTACAAAGATGCACGGAGCCATATCGTTTAATCTGTCATATAACTCTTTGGATGCGATATCTCCGCCGTGGAGGATCCGATCACATCCCGATATCGTCTCCTCGATCTCGGGGCGCAGAAGCGAGTGTGTATCCGAGATTATGGCTATTCTCATGTTTACCTCGATCGTACAGGATTTAAGCGGTTAATAAAGTACAGGCAGATCTTCTTTTGTGATCGAATAAGGACTGTCATATACATGCTTTAAATACTCGTCAGTTGAGTAATCCTCGGTCAGACAAAACTCTTTTGACCAGATCATGAATGAAGCCCAGCCGATCTTTTCATTGTGTATGGCATCTACATCGGGAAGCACGCCGATCTCACCAAGTAGGATGATCTTGGACTCACCGGGAATGCTTTCCATCTTCAGGAATTCTTCTTTTCTTGCGGTATGCTCATGTTCGGGGGGATAGATGTCCACCGATACGATATCGACCACATCATCTCCGGGATAGAAATCACCGCTTCCGGCATTCCATACCCATATAAGATCATTCAGATCGTGAACGGATGTAAATCTTTCGTACATGATATGCCAGAGCTTCTTAGCGGGCACTGCGCCTTTTGATCCCCACCAGAACCAGGTTCCGTCCATCTCATGAAAAGGACGCCAGAGGATCGGAATACCTTTGTCCGAAAAAGGCTTAAGGATAGAAGCCATATGATCCATATCGGATATCATCGCATCATATTCGACGGTCCCGGGAGTCACGGCTTTTTCCACGTCATAATCAGTATGTTCCGTATAAAAGGCTTTGGAGCGGCCGCCCAAAGGAGAGAACCAGTGCCATGTAAAAGTTATCAGGCCTTTCTTTTCGGCCCAGTCATACGCGCATTTCAGAGTGTCATGGTTTTCGATGACTTCCCTCATGCATGCCTCGTCAGTATCTTCCTTGTTGATGTTGGGAGAGTAGGCGAGCAGTTCAAAGCCCAGAAGAGCAGGCTCTTTTCCGGTGACTTTCTTTATCTTCTGAAGTTCTTCCATCGGGATGGTTTGGGTATGCTGTCCCGTGATCACACGGTCTCCGGAAATTCCGGCCAGATATTCAAGCACTTTTTTTACACAGGGTTGTGAGTTTTTATTTACGGGTTCTGTTCTCATATCTTTTCCTTTCTTTTATTCACCTAAAAATGTGCGGATCTCATCCAGACGTTTAGTAGCTTCTTTTCTTCCCATCTGATATACACGCTCGAGTTCGTAAGGATCTTTCTCGGTCCGGCTTATATCCGGATTATACGGAGGGCAGATGACGATGCTTTGACCGCTGTCCGCCCGCTCGTATATTTCCGTCATCTGTCGGTTATACATCTCATGGCGGTCATTATAAGCTTTGGCCAGAGCGGGATAGTCCTTATATATCCTGTTTATGAGGAAGGACATGTGGCGGTTCTTTTTCCTGTAGCCGCGTGCCTGGGTGAGGACGATGACGTTGCGGTCATATCCTTTATCTTCCATGAACCTGTAGGGCACGGAATCGGCTATCGCACCGTCCAGATAGAGCCTTCCGTTGATTTCAACCGGCTTTGAGACGAACGGCATTGATGCTGAGGCACGCATCCACTCGATGTCTTCGCTTCCGCAATCGGAACAGAGATGGAAGACACAAAGTCCGGTTCTTATGTCTGTCGCTCCGATATAGAACTCCATCGGATTATTCTTAAAGGTTTCTCTGTCGATCACATCGAGTTTATCCGGGATTTCGTGGTAACAGAACTCGTTTTCGTAGAGATCGCCAGATTTTATCAGGGATTTTAAAGTGCCGTAACGGGGATCTTTACAGTATTTTTTGTTGTATCTGACCACACGTCCGGGTTGTTTCGACTTGATGTTGCATCCGAATGTCGCACCGGCCGAAATGCCTACGGCTCCGTCGAATTCTATATCATTTTCCATGAAGACATCGATGACGCCGGCGGTGAACATTCCGCGCATTGCTCCGCCTTCAAGGATCAGACCTTTTTTATACATGACAATACTCCTTATAATATGATTTCCGTGTGCCATTAACGGATTAATGAAGCACACGTATGGAAATGCATGGAAGCATTTCCGTGTGCAATTTTACCACATTTTTCATATGATATAATCATATGGCAGTCAAAATACATACTTTAGACGGTAGTCATTCTTTTGAAATCCATTATCATATGAATATGAAACGCTTAAGCGCCAGCGGGAATCGCATAGTCACTGTACTCACCATTGTCTTTTTGGCGTCGGTGATCCTTGGCATGACAGAGAAGTACATACCGCATCTGGACAGTCTTGCTGCGACTATGTATTGCATATTTCTGATCCTGTGGGGATTCACGATAAGGATCAGGATAACGGATGCAAATATCCGTCGCCGGCTTTTGGTTGTATGCGTTTTTATGCTCCTGTTTTTTGTGCTCCGGGTCAGCAGGTTCAATTTCTTCGATGAAAATGTATACGTAGCCATAATGCTGTGGTATGCGTATTACATTCCGATGACCATAATTCCGGTATTCGGATTTACCGCAGCGCTTTATGTAGAACCGATAAATGATATAAAACGGATCAAAAAGATTGAAACAATCCTGTACACTGTTGAAGCGATCCTCTGCGTACTGATACTGACAAATCCGCTGCATGAACAGATCTTCAAAATGCTGGATCCCGCAACGGAAGATTATCGCAGAGGATGGATGTATCTGGTCCTGGTCATATGGATAGCAGTCCTCGGATTTGGCATTCCCGTAGTATTGCTCAGGAAATGCGCATTATCATCCGTGAGAAGACTTTGGTACATTCCGGCGATATGCATAGGAGTTTCCCTGGTTCCGATAGCAGTTTATTATGCGGGCGGAGGTCCGCCGATCATTGGGCCTTTTAAGATGTATCATATGCATGAAGCTTTTTGCCTTCCGTTTGTTACGGCTTTTGAGATCCTGATACAGATAAGGCTTATTCCTGCAAATTCCGGATACGAGGAATTGTTTGACCGATCCGGGATCAATGCATGCATATATGATTCCAAAGGCAATGAAGTAATATCCTCATCGGGCTGGAATTCGGAATCCGTTGATGACGATCACATCATGAGAAAAGAGATGATCTCAGGCGGATACGTTACATGGATCGAGAATCACAGTGCGATAAATGCTTTAAACCGTGAGTATGAAGAGATCACGGATGAACTGGAGGATGAAAATGAACTGATCCGTCATGAAAACGAGATCAGGGCTGAACGAACCAGTTATGAGACCAAGAACAGGTTATACAACAAGATTGCTTCAGCAGTTCATGATCAGGCCGAAAAAGTAAATGAACTGCTTATGGATTCGGAAGATAAGGAAGAACCCAAAGACAAACTGATCTTGGCGACCGTACTGAGCGCATATATAAAACGTATGGGCAATCTGATGCTGATAGCAGATGAAAGCTCATATATATCATCTGAAGAACTTGCGCTTTGTATCAGAGAATCCATGGAATACATGGAGTATGCCAAGATCTCATGCGGTTTGATAAACGAAACGGAATCAGAACTTCCACGGGATTTTTGTTTATCTGCTTACAGATTGTTTGAGGATACGATAGAGAATACATGGGGGAGCATTCATTCCTGTGAAGTCCAAATGAGGATGACACAAGAATTCCTGTTTACCATAGCGCTGGATGCGGCACCGGAATTTGATATTTCGGTGTATGACAACGGCGGTTTAGCATCGTTGTTGGTGCGGGAAGAGGATGATACTTACTATGTTGAGTATTCGTGCAGACCGGAAGACATTCCTGCAGAGGAGGGTGAAATATGACATATATATCACTTTCCCAGGATGCACAGGGATGCCTGCTGACCATAACGATGCTCATCATGATCCTTTGCTTTTACAATACCATCCGTTCCCTGATGCTGGTACGGAATAAGCCCCTGATATGTATGTCAGTCGCGCTTAACGTGATCACTTTCGGCATCTTTCAGATGATGGAGATGCATCATGTATATGATTACGCGATCACTTTTTCGCTGAGCATATATGTGCTGATACCAACAATTGCCGCGCTGATGGTGTTATCAATAGTTTTGCAGTATCAGCTCTATGTATGGCAGAGAGATAATCTGTCCGCAATGTCGATCAAAGAAGCTTTTGACCGGATGCCTACCGGACTGTATTTTGAGACCGCATCCGGCATCCCGGTTCTGGCTAATGATCACATGAAAAGGTACAGTCATGAACTTACAGACAATCCTTTTGCGGGATACGAAGCTTTCATGGATTCATTGGCGGACAATGAACGACTCGATGTCATCCGGCCGGGAGATGATCCTATAGTGCTTACCGGAGCCGGGAAAGTATACGGATTAGTCAGAAATGATATCGATATCGAAGGGAAAAAGATCCGCGAGATAACCATTAACGACTTAAGTTCCGAATATGAACTGACCAGAAAACTCGAGGAAAGACAGAAAAGAGCAGGTCAGCAGAACACAAGACTGAAAGCTCTGCTCGGGACCATAGAGTATGTGATCATGAACCGTGAGTTATTGCAGTTAAAAGCGGCTCTTCACGACAATATCGGCCAGAGCATACTTATAGCCAGGCGTTTCCTGCTGGAACCCGGGGCTGTTGACAGACAGCAGATGTTAAGTTTCTGGCGCAGCAATATCAGGCATCTTCTGAACGGTAAACCGGAGGAATGGGAACTTCCATATTACGTTATAGCCAAAGAAGCCGATAAACTCGGGATCAGGATGCAGATAATCGGACAGCTTCCCGAGGAGGAAAGATACATTAAAGCTGTAGATTCGGCAATATCGGTCCATCTCGGAAATACGCTTAAGCATACCGATGCTGCGTCTGTTACTATCAGGATCGAAGATACGGAAGATCGTTATATCATCAGTTTTTACAATGAGGGATCAATGATCCGTGAAGAGATCACGGAGAAAGGCGGGCTGAAGAACCTGCGCCGTGAGATTGAGGAAGTTGGAGGAAGCATGGAACTTGCTTCAGGACCGGAAACGGGATATATTTTCAGGATCATCCTTCCCAGGGAGATATCTTAAAGTGCCTTACAGTGTAGTTATAGCGGAAGATTTCCGCATGATAAGAGAAATATTCGAAAACGTGATCACACAGTCTCCGGATTATGTACTTGAGGCTTCGTTTTCCACCGCTGTGCAGGCTTATGAGCATCTGAAGGTTCATTCAACCGATCTGGTACTCATGGACGTGCTGATACCGGGGAGCATGAACGGACTTGATGTTGCCGAACTGATCAAAAAAGAGCATCCCGAAACAAAGGTCATCATTGTCACGTCCATGCCTGAACTTTCTTACGAGAAGCGTGCCAGGGAAGCGGGGATAGACAGTTTCTGGCAGAAAGAAGTTCAGGAAGTTCCGCTGCTCGAGATCATGAACAGGACGATGGCTGGTGAAAACGTATATCCGAGTTCGCAGAAGTCATTAAGGCTCGGTGAAGCCTCCACCGAAGAACTCACGGAAAGAGAGATAGAGATCCTGCGTGAACTTGTAACGGGAGCCTCCAATAAGGAGATAGCAGACAAACTCAGTGTGGAGACATCCACCGTGAAAATGCATATCTCCAACATGCTTCAGAAGACCGGTTATCACAGCAGGCTTGAACTGGCGGTCAAAGCCAGACATTACGGTCTGGTGATAAACGATTGATGATCCAAATGCACGAAATGATGACTTATGTGCACGGTTTGCCACGTATGTGCTGAAAGATATCATTAAAAATGATATAATCTGTAAAGTTAACTGATGCTTACGCATTTGTTAAATAGATAAAAACCAACCCAAAGGAGGAAAACATGAAAAAGATCAACACCAAGAAAATCGCTGCTGTCCTTACAGCAACACTGTGCATCGGAGTATTGGCAGGATGCGGCTCTTCCAAGAAAGCTGATTCTTACTATTTCACAAACAACACCGGTGCTACAATGCAGGAAGTATATGTCAGCTCCATGAGCAATGATGAGTGGGGTGATAAGCTCAACGACTCTACTATCAGCAACGGCAAGACCATCACTTTAAGCAACAGCACACTTGTAGACGGCGTTGGTGCATCCTATGACATAGGTACCATCGATACCAACGGCCTGAACTATGACTTCTACGAAGTACCGATCAATGATCAGGATACTCTTTCCGTAGGTCCCGCTAATGGTGATACGGTTACTCTTACCGTTACCAGCGGCAGCGGACAGACCACCACTTACGAAGGTTATGCATATTAATCAGTAAGAGGTATAATAAGATCACAAGTATATGGGATGCAGACTGTTACGGTCTGCATCCTGCTACTTAAAGCCATTTATTGTTTCCGATACATTAAGGGGACTACATGAAAAAGAAAACACTTATTGCCATATTAACAATATCTTTGGGGCTTACGTGTGTATCCTGCGGCTTAAAACCCTCCGGGATCACAGGTGACGATTCATCTGAAACAGAGACAGAAGAGACAGCTTTGCCGGAAGAACATGAGGAAACTGAAAATGTCATTGATAATGAACCTGTTCAGTCTCAGCCGGCCGATACCAAACTGGACATCACGTCCGAATCTGATATCATGAACTTCGTTTCAGGCGAATGGTTGCTTATGGACACGATAAACGGTGAAGATTGCGGCCGGCTTACTATCTCGGAAAGCGGTGACCTTGAGTATGAAAGGCTTTCCGATGGCTTAAGCGCTGATGGGTCGATCCAATTTTCCCAAGGTAAGGACTGTCGTTCCGGAATGGATTTCGGCGGCGAAGATGATCGTTATATCGGATACTCGATAGCGATAAAGAACCCATCGGACAAATTTATGATGCCTGATATCAGTTATCCGCCTTCGGCAGATGAATTCGGAAGCGGTGATTTCTTTATAGGCAGAGGGCCTACGGAGGATTATCTGTATCTTACGTTTGTCGGAAACGGAGATTCTTTTGTTCTGTATAACATATTCCAGAACATGGATCGTATCCTTGATGAATTATCAACATACGGCGATTATGATCTTCAGAACACCTGGGTGCTGCATCGTGATAATGGCGGGGCAGGGAGTGAAAATCCGCCCAAAGTCGGTGAATTCTACGGATTGGTATGGGGCGCGGATGATGACGGACTCCTGATCGAGCCCATGGATCTTTTCACAATGGATACTGAAGAGGATTATACATTCCGTAAATACGAAGCTGGTCTTTTTGCAGAGACCGGTAATATCGCCGCAGGTCATTATTCTCTTGACGGCGCCGATACTTCTCTTGTTTTCCATGATAAAGCGCTTTATACGATGCAGAATCCTCTGATGTGCAAGGTGACCACCGATATGCAGGGAAATATCAGCATAATAGAAGAACTCATTCAGTCTTATTACGGGATCTATGATATGGGCGATCTTCCGATAGAATTAAGCTATGACGGCCTTACCGTTAACTATAACGGCATGGAATATGACCTGACGGATTACGATACACCCTGCAATGCCATCATGGACGCATATGAAGTCGGCGAATGGATCGTGGTCGAGGGCCATATGAACCCTCATATAGGATCATATTATTTTATTAATAAGTATTCAGGAAATATTGAACGACGCATAGAAGGCGCCGGACTTGTTTCCCGATTTACGGATGACATCACCACTTCCGTATATTCGGCCTGGGATACGGTCTATAACTGGAAGGGTAATCCGATAGGATTTACCGATGACGGATCCGAAGTAATGGATCTTCGTTTCGGTAATGACGGACCTCTTGTTGTAGCTGAGGATCTGAACGGAAAAACGTATTATTTTGATGAACCTCACGGCGATGAGGCAATGTATGCATACGCTAAGTACTTAAGACATGAGACTCCCGAAAACTGGAAGGATTTCATGTCATATGCGCCTGACGGCGCCATAGGATTCGTTATGATCAATCCGACTCCCGAGATGAACACCAGAATGCCCTGGCCTCAGGAGTGCACCAGCGGATCCGATTCACTTGTTTTTGTGGCGCTTGAAGATGACACCTATATCGATCTTGAAGCAGGACAGCTCGTTTATGTTGAAGATTCGGATGATGATTTCAAGTGGGTACCCGGCAAAGTCCTGGATGTGGCTACTTTGTCAAAAGGCGAAGGCCGTTTATATCCCATCACGGTTCCCGAAGGGACGCCTAACAACCTGATGCATATTGTTGCAGGCAACAGAGCGGGTGAATTTGAGGTCTTCGAGCTGTCAGGTGAGACAGACTTAAGCTGCGCCTTCATCGGTTCTTTTGAGAGCGCTGATGAAGTTGAGATGCACACCGTCAAAGATCTTCCCAAGACATATGATAACAATTATGAAGCCTATATGGATGTGTTATACGCATACCAGAAGGCAGAAGAGGAAAAATACGATGAAGCCGAGCTTGTCGCAAACGGCCTTCTGACCGAACTGGTACAATACGGATGGCCTTATGGTTCCACGGGCGATCAGGTCACGTATGTTACCAAAGACTTAAACGGAGACGGCATGGTAGAGCTGATACTCAGTTACTATGATTCGGTAGCTGATGTATACGGATTTGACGGATCGCAGGCAGTGCTCCTGTTCAGTACTCCGTACAGGTCCATTACCGAACTACGCGAAGGCGGTTATCTGATAAACACACAGACATACTCAGCAGCAAGTTTTACGACAACTTATTACGGTCTCGACAGTCTGACATGTACTATGCGGCCCACATTGCAGGTGCGTAACGACGGCAAAGGAAATGAGACATACTATAGCCGGACAGAATTCGGTGAATGGTATGAGATAGAAGGAGACTTTTTCGTAGAGATCGAGAGTGATCTTATGTACTATAATCCACCGATAGAGCTTCCCAAAGGTAAGCCTTTGTCTGACTTTAGCGGCACATTCTGATTCATATAGGGTCTGCAGGAATTGAAGAGATCATATTTCATAAATCTGATATGTCTGATATTGTGTATCTTCGTAATGACAGGATGCGGTGAGATTGATGATTACAGCTTTTCACGTGATGATGTGAACGAGTTTCTTACTTCCGATGAGGATTATACCGGAGAGGACGCTGATACCTTGGATGATCCAGGCGTGACCGGTGAGGAGGATGCGGCTCCGGATGCGGATGAGACCACAGATGAGTCCGAAGAAAAAGAACTATATATAGGTGATCTGACATTCGAAGAATATGAAGCGCTCACACTCGAAGAACAGGATGCTCTGAGGGCTGAAGAAAGAGCAAAAGTCACTCCGGCTTATGAGGATGATATCCTGCCCGATTACCGGGAACTGTATGATTACAACAATGCCGTGATCGGATATATATATATAGACGGCACTACAATAGATGCCCCTGTGCTGCAGACTCTTGAAGATTATGAGTATTATCTTCACAGAGATATAGACGGTGTCGAATCCGAACCCGGATGCATAATCCTGGATGCCGATTCCGAGATCGGTATAGGTACTCGTAAAGAAGGGTATCTTGAGGGCTATGAGCCCACTACCATACAGATGGTACACGGCCATAATATGCGTAACGGTACGATGTTCGGGTCGCTGCTCAAATACGCCGATGCATCATATGCGGATTCACACAGCATCATCGAGTATGACAGTCTGTATGAAAAACGTTCATATGAAGTGATCGGCGCGTTTTATTCTCAGATATATCCCGAAGACAGCAATGAATTCAAATATTACACATATAATCAGCTGGACAGTAAGGAAGAGTATGATCACTGGATCGAAAATATAGAGGATCTGGCTTTATATCTCAGAGATGTGCCTTATCAATACGGTGATGAATTTATACTTTTATCCACATGCGCCTATCAGACAGAGGACGGAAGATTTGCCGTTTTCGGAGTCAGGCGGCAGTGATAATTTTCATTGCTAAAACCCTCCCTATACATTAAAATTAGATAAGTATATTTCGGGCGGATAAATGATCCCGATATCCTTAGATCAAGAGGTTATAAATGAGCAATATTGCTATAGTTACCGACTCAAACAGTGGAATCCTACCGGCCGAAGCGCAGTCACTCCGGGGCGTATTCGTTGTTCCGATGCCGGTACTTATCGGTGATGAGACTTTTTACGAAGGTATAGATATCACTCAGCATCGTTTTTATGAAGTCCTTTCCACGCGTACCGATCTTATGACCTCGCAGCCTTCTCCTGCAGCGGTTACCGATCTGTGGGATGAGATATTGAAGGAATATGATGAGATAGTACATATCCCGATGAGCAGCGGTCTGTCAGGCGCCTGCGCAGCGGCTCGCATGCTTTCGGAGGATTATGACGGCCGCGTTCATGTGGTCAATAATCAGCGCATATCCGTTACCCAGATGCGTTCCGTATATGATGCGATCGAACTTCGCGAAAACGGCATGGACGGAGCGGCTATCGCGGATCATCTTGAAAAGGTCAAATTCGAATCAAGTATCTATATCATGGTCGATACGCTCTATTATCTTAAGCGCGGAGGCAGGGTGACCCCTGCGGCAGCCGCCATAGGTACGGCACTCAAGATCAAGCCAGTCCTTCAGATCCAGGGTGAAAAACTGGATGCATACACGGTTGCGAGAACTGTCGGCATGGCCAGGAACAAGATGATAGATGCCATCCGTAAGGATATGAGAGAACGTTTCGGTACAGACAGTGCCGATAACATGCATCTTGATATCGCTTATACATATAACGATCAGGTCGCTGAGGAGTTTAAGGAGCAGGTAATGGATGCCTTTCCCGGATTTACGGATATCCGCGTGGATCCTTTGAGTCTGTCCGTTTCCACGCATATAGGTCCAGGAGCACTTGCACTGGCCTGCTGTAAGAAACTGAAATTATAAGGTTTATAAAAGCATGAAACCTACGGAATATAATTCACACAATGACGGCGAGGAGACCCGCCGTCAACTTATGTATATAGACCGGCTTACCGGTCATGTCAGAGCGCTTACTGATGAACTGGGGCGCGCACCTAAAGCCTGTGTAGTTACTTTCGGATGCCAGATGAACGCCAGGGATTCCGAGAAACTCCTCGGCATCCTGATTTCAGCCGGATACACGGAAACCGATTCAGAGCAGGAAGCGGATCTGGTCCTCTATAATACCTGTTCGGTCCGTGATAATGCCAATCAGCGTGTATACGGGCGCCTCGGCACGCTTAAAGGATATAAAAAAGACAAACCTCATCTTAAAGTCGTATTATGCGGCTGCATGATGCAGGAAGAGACCTGTGTGGAGAAGGTCCGTAAAAGCTATTCTTTTGTGGATCTTGTCTTCGGCACCCATAATATCTTTAAGTTTGCCGAGCTTATGTGCAGCTCATTTGAAAGTCCCGGCCGTATGATCATCGATATCTGGGATGAAACCGATCAGATAGTCGAAGAATTACCCGTAAGAAGAAAATATGGCTATAAATCCGGCGTAAACATCATGTTCGGATGCAATAATTTCTGTACATACTGTATCGTTCCCTACGTCAGGGGCAGAGAGAGGAGCAGAGCTCCCGAAGAGATCCTGTGTGAGATCGAACACCTGGCAGAAAGCGGTGTGATAGAAGTGATGCTGCTTGGACAGAATGTAAACTCCTACGGTACCAATCTTGATCATCCGATGTCTTTTGCGGGACTTCTTAAGGAAGTTGAGAAGATAGACGGGATCAGGCGTATCCGCTTCATGACCTCTCATCCCAAGGACTTATCCGACGAGCTGATAGAGACATGCGCGGCTTCCGATAAGATCTGCAGACATCTGCATCTTCCCGTTCAGACCGGTTCAAACAGATTGCTTAAGGCCATGAACCGCAATTATACGAGAGAACATTACTTAAATCTTGTGAATAAGATACGGACTGCCATGCCCGATATATCGATAACTACAGATCTTATCATGGGGTTTCCGGGCGAAACATATGAAGATGTCGAAGATACCATCGATCTGATCCGGCGTGTGGGATTTGATAACGCATATACTTTTGAATATTCCAAAAGGACCGGAACTCCTGCTGCGACTTATGACGGTCAGTTGTCACCGGAGGATATGCAGGCGCATTTTAACGCTGTGTTATCCGTAGTCCAGGAAACCGCGCGTTCATCCTGTGCCCGTCATACGGGAGAGGTACATGATGCCCTCATAGAAAGCGTTAACGACCATGACGAAACTCTCGTCACCGGTCGTCTGTCAAACAACCTGCTGGTACATGTTCCGGGCGACAGCAGCCTGATCGGCTCCATCGTCCCCGTCTCTTTAAACGAATGTAAGGGATTTTATTTTCTTGGAAATATCGTAGTCTGAGATAGTAGCAGTATAATGTTCCCCGAAGCGAGTACTGTCGGGTCGCAGCGAGGGGAATCATTATACTGCTACTATCGAATACATAATTTGCCATGAACGATTTAACGATTGAAAAAATAGATAAAGACAAACTGTCTCCGATGATGCAGCTGTATCTGGAGACCAAGGCGCAGTATCAGGATTGCATACTTTTTTACAGGCTCGGCGATTTCTATGAGATGTTCTTTGATGATGCGCTTGAAGCCAGCCGTGTTCTGGAGATAACGCTTACCGGCAAGAACTGCGGACTTGAAGAGCGTGCTCCGATGTGCGGTGTTCCTTTTCATGCCGTGGAAACATATCTCGGAAGGCTCGTAAATCACGGATATAAAGTAGCCATCTGCGAACAGGTGGAGGATCCCAAACTTGCCAAGGGCCTGGTCAAACGTGAAGTCGTCAGAGTTGTTACTCCGGGTACCAATCCGATCGTTGAGTCACTGGACGGAAAGCGGAATAACTATATCGTATCTGTCCTGTATATGGACGACTGCATAGGTTTTTCCTTTGCCGACGTGACGACCGGCGATTACTATCTGACTCAGCTCGAATCGCTTGATAAACTTTCCGATGAGATAACCAAATATTCACCCTCGGAGATCATATGTAATGAAGCTTTCCTGCTAAGCGGCATAAATGTCGATGATCTTAAGAACAAACTCGGTATAAGCATAACTTCGCTTGACGAGAGAGTTTATGATGAAGAACACGCCAAGCGTATCATCCTTAAGCATTTCCACGCAGCAAGCCTCATTGGCATGGGGATCGCCGATTTCCCCGCAGGAATAAGCGCTGCGGGAGCACTTCTCGAATATCTGTACGAAACCCAGAAGAACGATCTGGTTCAGTTTACGCACCTGTATCCGTATGTATCCAGCAGATACATGCTGCTCGACTCCGCCACCAGGCGCAATCTGGAACTGACAGAAACCATGCGGGACAAGCTCAAAGTCGGATCGCTTCTCGGAGTCCTGGACCTTACAAAGACAGCCATGGGCGGCAGGATGCTCAGACATTTCATCGAGCAGCCGCTGATAGATATAGATTCCATAGAACTCAGGCTTGATGCGGTCGATGAGCTGTCTCATCGTTCGATGGAGAGAGATGAGATCAGGGAGTACTTAAACAGCGTATATGACCTTGAGAGGCTGCTTGCCAAGATAAGTCTGAATACCGTTAATCCCAAGGATATGCTGGCATTCAAGAGTTCCATGCAATATCTTCCCGCGATCAAACAGGTCATGAGTGATTTTAAGTCTGTAAGACTGTCCGAACTTTCGGATGCAATAGACGAACTTAAGGATATTCACGATATGATCGATGCCGCCATAGAAGAGGAGCCTCCGATCACGGTTCATGAAGGCGGGATATTCAAACCCGGCTTCAGTGAAGATATCGATACATTAAGACGCGCCAAGACCGACGGCCGCAAGTGGATAGCTGAACTTGAGGAAGCCGACAGAGAACGTACAGGCATCAAGAATCTGAGGGTTAAATACAATAAGGTTTTCGGCTTTTATTTTGAAGTCACTAATTCCTATGCCGATAAGGTGCCTGAGGATTATATCAGAAAACAGACTCTGACCGGGTCCGAAAGATACACAAATGACAGATTAAAAGAACTCGAAGATATCATTTTAAATGCCGAGGATAAGCTCTTTACCCTTGAATATGATATGTTCTGTGAGCTTCGTGACAGGATTGCCGCGAACATCGGCCGGATACAGGATACAGCCAAGGTCATCGCAGAGACAGATGTATATGCATCACTCAGTCTGGTAGCCGAACGTAATCATTATGTGCGCCCCGAGATAGCTGACGACGGAGTTATCGATATCAGGGAAGGACGACATCCGGTGATCGAAAAGATCCATCCCGATACGCCTTTTATCTCTAACGACACATATCTGGATAAAAAGAAAAAAGCCGTATCGATAATAACAGGTCCCAACATGGCCGGCAAATCAACATATATGCGTCAGTCTGCCCTTATAGTGCTCATGGCTCAGATAGGCTGCTTCGTGCCTGCCTCAAGTGCCCATATCGGCATAACAGACAGGATATTTACGAGAGTCGGTGCATCCGATGACTTATCGAGCGGACAGTCTACTTTCATGGTTGAGATGAACGAGGTCGCCAATATCCTTCGGAATGCGACAGCCGATTCGCTTCTTATTCTTGATGAAATTGGTCGCGGAACCTCGACCTTTGACGGTATGAGCATCGCCTGGGCTGTGATAGAGTATATTTCAAACAAGCGTCTTCTCGGAGCCCGTACGCTGTTTGCAACACACTATCACGAGCTTACCGAGCTTGAGGGAAGAATAGACAATGTCAACAACTATTGCATAGCCGTAAAAGAACAGGGCGATTCGATCGTGTTCCTCAGAAGGATCATCAAGGGCGGTGCCGACAGAAGCTACGGCATTCAGGTTGCCAAACTTGCCGGAGTTCCCGACATGGTCATAGACCGTGCCAAGGAGATATCTAAGGAACTGTCCGAGAACGATCTGACCGATAAACTCAAGGATCTGGGAGGATTCATGACCGGATCGGGCACCGGAGCCGACGGCAAAAAGAGCAGTTCTCAGAATGCATCTCATCATTACGATGAAGTTGATCTCGGACAGATGTCCCTTTTCGAGACTACAGATGATGATGCTGTGCTTAAAGAGCTAGAAGAGGTTGACATAACAAAACTGACCCCCGTGGACGCTTTAAATGAACTCTATCGCCTTCAGAATATGCTTAAAAACAGATGGAAGGGATAGTTACTGTGATCAGGATTTTTAAAGACGAGGGACCGGAGATGAAGAAAAACGATATTCTGAAAACCATTGCAACAGTACTTACATGCATGCTCCTTTCTTCCGGATGCGGTTTGTCCAAACCCGCGGATGTAAGCCCGGATGTTTCTGATCCGAACGAAACTGTCCAGGCGACGGAAGGTTTGGCAGAAGATACCGCCGAAGAGCCGGCAATATCGGATGAAAGCGCAGGTCCCATGGGCAAGCATGTGACCGAAGGAGCAGACGATAACGATACAGCCGGTCTTTCTTTAGCCAAAAGACTCTGCGGCAAATACAGCTATAAAGATCAAAATGGAGAATATCAGATCCTTGAGATCTGTGAGTTTGCCGATAATCTTTATGCATATTACGGTTTCAGTATGGAGGAGGAAGAAGGAGTAAAGCCTGATGAGCTTTATGCATACTCTTTCTATTGTCTTGAACTGATTCCGGACAATGCATCGGATGTAAGAAGCGAGACTGCCGATTCTGTTGACGTGAACATCCTTGCTTTTTCGATCATGAGCAATCTGACCAAATATCAGGCTGCCCCCGAAAAGTGCAATATAGCGCTTGAGGAAGGCGGTATTGAGGTTACTTCGGCTTATTTTACCGGTAAGAATGAAACTGTGTTCTTTGAAGCGGATGATCGTGTTGAGGATGCTTTTCCGTATATGAAGGATGCCGATGCGGGTAAAGGTATTAACGATGACTTCTTTACAGGCCTGTGGCGGGAGACAGGTTCTGATAACCCCTATTATCTGGATTTTGAAGAAAACGGAGTGATAAAGCTATATCAGGAAGTACCCGGAACGGAAGTTACTTTCGGCGGTGGGGCATACACCGGCCCGGAAAAGGATCTGCTCAATTTCAGATGCAGTTTCCTGGGCAGCGGATCCATGCCTTATGAAACTCAGTCATGGATTTATCCCAACGGAAATAATGAGATCGAACTCGAGTTCTCATCTTCGGATATATCGGATTTTGAAGAAAAGAAAGACATGTTTTTTGAGAAGATCGAAGAGGCGGATGTCCCGATCGTAACGATAGATGAAGTGAAGAAGGTTCTTACGGATGATCATGTCTATGATATGTATTCTCAGGATGCATCAACGTCGGAAGTACAGATGCTCGATGAGTTCTACGGCGTATGGCTCTCGGCTTTTGAGGAGTCCGGTGATGCTGTGGAACTGGTGGAAAAACTTGAAAAAGACGGGTTTGACGCGCTTTATGTATATTCACCCGAATGGAAAAATTTAAGTTCCAAACCATATTATTGCGTAACAGCAGGTATATGTGATACACAGGCCGATGCCGATTCATTGCTGTCCAAGGTTAAAGATGGAGGGTATAAGGATGCATATGTAAAGAGTACAGGGACAAGGCTTGAACAGCGTATTTATTACAATATATATGATGAGAGTTCATCCTATGAGTTCAAGAATGACAGAGTCATTGTAAATGCGGGTGAAGTCAGCGGCGTCGGATATGAAGAACTTCCCGAAATGAGACTTGTCGTGGATTCAGAGACGGAATTTGCTTCGGCCTGTAAAACCGAGTTTTTCGGAAACTATGAGGAGGGTGATACTCCCCTTGAATGGTTTATAAGAAATAAAAATTACCTTGATACCGATTATGACGAATACTCAATGCATGGCCCTGCTCTTAAAGGCGTATTTGAAGTAAGTATCACGGGCGATCATATTGATAAGTTCTATGGAAGCTACTGGTGGGATTGAGCCTGTTTAAATAATCTTTATATGACATCTTGACAAGAAAAGTGCATAGATGTTACATTCAATGAAGTTAAACCGATGATGAGGAGTGAGTAGTTCCCACATCACTTTGTCAGAGAGAGTCGCGGATGGTGGAAGCGCGGCACAAGGCGTAGGAGCGAATGGACCTCAGAGGGCGAACGGAAACGGGAAACCGGAGTATGGGAGACGGAGCTGACTCTCCGTAAACAAAGGTCAGCATATGACAGTATGCACAGAGTGGATGCATCAGCATCAAGCGGGGTGGCACCGCAGGTAAGAGAACCTGTCCCGGCATTACTTTTTGTAATGCCGGTTTTTTTATTGCAAATGATCAAAATTGACCAAAGAGGTCTGTGATCCGGACCCGGAAACGGAGAAAAATATGATCCTCGAGACAATAGTCCGTGATAAAAGAATAAGGCTTGCCGAGCACAAAGCAAGGATACCGGAAGCTGATATGCGCGCTCTCGCAGAGGATGCTCTGAAGGCGCATGAGTATGAAGATGATCTGTTCTACAGGAACATGTCCAAGCCCGGCATTTCCATAATAGGCGAGTTTAAGCAGGCTTCACCGAGTCTGGGCAGGATCGAATCAAAGATCGATCTTATGGAACGGATCGATGAGTATAACGAATGCGTCGATGCGATCTCATGCCTTACGGAGGAAGACCATTTTAACGGAAATGTTGATTATCTTAAGCAGATCCGTGCAAAGAGTTCTCTTCCGATACTCAGAAAAGACTTCATGATAGAGGAGTATCAGTTCTATGAAGCCAGAGTCATCGGATCGGATGCTGTCCTTCTTATCACGGCCATCCTGGATGATGCACAGATGAAGGATTTCTATGATCTTTCACGTGAACTCGGACTCGGAGTTCTGGTAGAGACACACGATGAACATGAGATCGAACGGGCGCTTAAGATCGATCCGAGGATAGTCGGCATCAATAACCGCAATCTCAAGGATTTTACGATCACTCTTGAGAATACGGGAAGTCTTAGGAAATATGTACCTGATGATAAGCTCCTGATCGCAGAGAGCGGGATCATGGGAGATGACGATGTCAGATATCTGAAAGAAGTCGGCGTCGACGGATTCCTGATAGGAAGGGCTTTTATGGAATCCGCAAGTCCGAGTACTCTGGCAAAAAAATGGAAGGCGATCTGATATGTTTATCAAGATCTGCGGGATAACACGCCCCGGGGAAATTGAATATCTGAACGAATTTAAGCCCGATTATGCGGGATTCGTGATATATGAACCCAGCAAAAGATATGTTACTCCCGATCAGGCGTCGGATCTTGCGTCAATGCTTGATCCCGAGATAAAGAGAGTCGCGGTTCTCGTCTCACCTGATGCAGAGTTAATCAAAAAGGTAGAGGAAGCCGGATTTGCAGATATCTTGCAGATACATCGGGAACTTACGGAGGAAGCGCTCCGGGCAGCAACTCTTCCGGTATGGGCAGCCGTCAATCTTTCGGATCTGACAGGATATGAGGAAGCGATAAAGCGCATTGATGAATTGCCCGGGGAACTGCCTGAGAAGATCACGGCTATCGTGGCAGACGCACCGGAGTTCGGGAGCGGAAAGACTTTTAACTGGAAAAGCTGTGACATACGTAAAAGTAAGAGAACTCTGAAAGCCGGTACCAATTCGCCGCCAGTTCGTCTCTTCTGCCTCGCAGGCGGACTGAATGCCGCAAATGTGGCTGAAGGGATAAGGATCTTTGAGCCTGACATTGTGGATGTAAGTTCGGGAGTTGAAGGCGAACAAGGTAAGGATCCCGTTAAGATACGGGATTTCATACAAACAGTCAGAAAGGAAGAAAACATATGAATAATAAGGCATATTACGGAGAATACGGCGGACAGTTCGTATCGGAATCTCTGATGAATACCTTAAACGAGATCGATGAAGCCTTTGAAGCGGCTATCCGGGATCCCGAATTCATTAAGGAATACAATTATTATCTGAAACAGTATGTGGGCCGCGAAACACCCCTGTATCTGGCCGAGAGACTGAGCGAAAAGTACGGAACCAAGATCTATTTAAAGCGAGAGGACTTAAACCACACGGGTGCGCATAAGATCAACAATGTGATCGGTCAGATCCTGCTGGCAAAGCGCATGGGCAAGAAAAAGATCATAGCCGAGACCGGAGCGGGCCAGCACGGCGTTGCCACAGCTACCGGAGCAGCGCTTTTTAACATGGAATGTACCGTATATATGGGTAAGGAAGACGTAAAGCGCCAGGCGCTCAACGTCATGCGCATGGAGATGCTCGGAGCAAAAGTCGTATCCGTGGAATCAGGAAGCAATACGCTTAAGGATGCGACAAATGAGGCCATAAGGACCTGGGCCAAAACAGCCGAGGATACATTCTACATTATAGGGTCCGCGATAGGTCCCTACCCGTATCCTAAGATGGTCAAGGAATTCCAGTCCGTGATCAGCCGTGAGGCGAAGAAACAGCATATGGAAGCGGAGGGCAGACTCCCCGATGTCGTAATGGCATGTGTAGGCGGCGGTTCCAACTCAATAGGCATGTTTGCGGACTTCATAGATGAGCCCACGGTGGAACTGATCGGTGTGGAAGCCGCAGGTAAGGGAATCGATACCAACGAACATGCTGCATCCATGGCCAAAGGCCGTCCCGGCGTGCTTCACGGAACCCGTTCGTATCTGCTTCAGGATGAAGACGGTAATGTACAGCTTGCTCATTCCATATCTGCAGGACTCGATTATCCCGGCGTCGGCCCCGAGCATGCCTATCTTCATGATACCGGCAGGGCCAAATATGTTCCGATAACCGATACCGAAGCAATGGATGCACTGATGGAACTCACTCAGACCGAAGGGATCATCCCCGCTATCGAGAGCGCACACGCAGTTGCATATGCGTTCAAGAAGGCTAAGGAGATGACGCCCGACCAGTCGATGATCATATGTCTGTCCGGCCGCGGAGATAAGGATGTCAATACGATCTCTGATTATCTCGCAGGCAAGGGATACCTTAACTAAGGAGGCTGACATGGCAAACAGGATAGAAAAAAGATTGGAAGAACTCAAAGGTTCTAACAGCAAAGCATTTATCACTTACATGACATCGGGCCTTCCGGATATGGACAGGACCGAGCAGATAATCAAAGCCCAGGAGTCCACGGACATCATCGAACTTGGCATACCTTTTTCGGATCCGATAGCGGACGGACCTGTCATCCAGCAGGCTTCCTACGAAGCGATACAGGCAGGCGCATCCCTGAAAAAGACTTTTGATCTGATGAAAAAGATCAGGTCCGAAGGCGTGGAAAAGCCCATAGTCTTCATGCTTTACTACAACACTATCGTCGGATGCGGGATCGAAAGGTTTGTAGCCGGATGCCGTGAAACAGGCGTGGACGGACTCATAGTTCCCGACCTCCCGTTAGAAGAGCAGGAGTCCTTAAAAAATGCACTTGAAGGCGATGATACAACGATACTCATACAGCTTGTATCGCCCGTATCAAAAGAACGTATCCCGCAGATCCTTGAAGGAGCCAGAGGATTCGTATACTGCGTATCATCCATGGGCGTGACCGGACAGGCAGCGGATTTTCACAGGGAAGTGATCGATTATCTAAAAAGCGTAAAATCCGTATCAAAGATACCCGTAATGATGGGCTTCGGCATCAGGGAAGCCGAAGATGTCCGTCCAATGAAGGATATCATTGACGGTGCGATCGTCGGATCTCATTTTATCAACATTTTGAGACAGGCAGACTTTGATCCGAAGGCAGCTACTGAATATACTGACAGATTTAAAAACGAGCTCAATTCATTGTAAACATAAACTGCACACCAACCTATTTAAACGGAGGAAAACAGTAATGATCAAAGAAGCTATTGAAAAAATCGTACTTAAAGAAGACCTGACTTATACGGAAGCATACACCGTCATGAACGAGATAATGGACGGTGAAACTTCTCCCACACAGAACGCGGCTTTTCTGGCTGCACTTTCGACAAAAAGCGCCAAAGCGGAGACCATAGACGAGATCAAGGGCTGCGCTGCCGCAATGCGTGAACATGCCACACCGGTTGATACCGGCGATATGGATACGATCGAGATAGTAGGAACCGGCGGCGACAGAGCCGGAAGCTTTAACATCTCTACAACGACATCGTTTGTAGTAGCCGCTGCGGGTGTCAAGGTCGCCAAACACGGTAACCGTGCAGCCTCGTCCCAGTCCGGCACCGCAGATTGTCTTGAGGCCTTGGGTGCCAATATAAATCTTGACCCCGAGCAGTGCGTAAAACTGCTTAAAGATACCAGCTTTTGCTTCTTTTTTGCTCAGAAATATCATACATCAATGAAATATGTCGGTCCTATCAGGAAGGAACTCGGATTCAGGACAGTCTTTAATATACTCGGTCCCCTGACCAATCCTGCCCGTCCCAAACGCCAGCTTCTCGGTGTATATGATGAATATCTGATCGAACCTCTGGCCCAGGTACTCTCGGGACTCGGCGTTGAGAGAGGCATGGTCGTCTATGGTAAGGAAAAACTCGATGAGATAACAGCCGTAGGTCCTACAGCCGTATGCGAGTTCAAGGACGGATGGTATAAGACCTATGAGATCACTCCCGAGCAGTTCGGTTTTAAGTGCTGCAAAAAAGAGGATCTGGTCGGCGGAACTCCCGAAGAAAACGCCGCCACCACGCGTGCCATCCTCGACGGGACCGAAAAAGGGCCCAAGCGTGACACCGTTCTCATGAACGCCGGAGCAGCCCTTTATATCTCGGAAAAGGCTAACACTCTTGAAGACGGTGTAAAGATGGCTGCAGAACTTATCGACAGCGGAAAAGCGCTTCAGGCGATGCAGGAGTTCGTGGCAGCATCTTCAGCTTTATGATAAACTTATAGCATGTTTGAGATCAGAGTTCTTGATAACGAGACCATAGATAAGATAGCCGCCGGAGAAGTCGTTGAGAGACCTGTCAGCATCGTGAAGGAGCTGGTGGAAAACTCGATAGATGCCGGCGCGACTATCATAACGATCGAGATAAAAGAGGGCGGCCTGAAACTGATCCGCGTTACCGATAACGGATCAGGCATCGATCCTTCCCAGATACGGAATGCGTTTCTACCGCATGCCACAAGTAAGATAAGTTCGTCTGAAGATCTGGATAAACTGTATACCCTGGGTTTCCGCGGAGAAGCCCTTTCCAGCATCGCAGCAGTGAGCCGTATTGAGCTTACGACCCGCGTTGAGGGATCACTTGAAGGAGTACATTACCAGATCGAAGGCGGCAAAGAGATCATATGTGAAAGTGCCGGCGCTCCCGTCGGCACCACATTTATCGTAAGGGACATTTTCTACAACACGCTTCCCCGTCTGAAATTCCTCAAATCAGCGACAACCGAAGGAAATCTTATTGCAGATCTGTGTGAGCATATCGCTTTGTCCATGCCTCACATATCGTTTCAGTTCATCAATAACGGTGCCACCAGGTTTTCGACATCGGGACAGGGCGACTTAAAGGAAGTCATCTACAGGATCTACGGCAGGGAGACAGCGATGAATCTTCGCGCCATAGAAAAAAAAGATGACGATCTTAAGATGTCCGTCACCGGATACCTGGGACTGCCAGCCATAAACCGTGCGAACAGGGCATCCGAACTTTTCTTTATCAATCACAGATATATCAAAAGTCCCCTTCTTTCGCGAGCGGTGGAAGAGGGCTATATAGAATATCTCATGCAGCACAAGTTTCCTTTCTGCATATTGGATCTTTCTTTTGATCCCTCCGTAGTAGATGTAAATGTACATCCGACCAAGCAGGAAGTGCGCATAAGCAATGAAAAAGACGTATACGACCGTATCGTTGAATGGATATCATCCACGCTGTCAGAGAAAGAGATGCTCGATGATGTCACTCCGGTTTCAGATAATAAAGGATCGGATAAGGCTAAACCATCTTCCGAAAAGATAAGACTTCCGGAGATGTTCGAACAGACACGAATAAATAAAGCTTCAGAGCGGGATGCAGATACATCGGACGCAGATCATGCTGCCGTATCCGAAAACCGAAAAGACAACGATATAAGATTTACGATCGATTTTGATAAAGATCCTTCCGATTTCGGATCCGGCTCACCGGAACCCGGAGCAGCTATCGGGGAACATGTTTCTTCAGTAATGATCAGTCCCGATGTGACATCTCAGATGAGCATGACAGCGGAAGAAGAGTTCCGTGAGCTTGCCAAAGGTGAGTTCTCACAGACCTCATTTGCAGATGATGAGCGGGTTCTCTCACCTGATGCCCGCCGCAATTACCGGATAATCGGTCAGGTATTTAAGACCTACTGGCTCATCGAGTATAACGATACTCTGATGCTGATGGACCAGCATGCAGCACATGAAAAAGTGAATTTTGAACGTTTCATGGCTCATATGACTGATAAGACCGAGGTTCCTTCACAGCTGGTTTCACCACCCGATATATTTACCGCGTCCAACAGGGAGATGCAGATCATAGAAGAGAATATCGGATATTTCAGCGAGCTTGGTTTTGATCTGGATAAGTTCGGTGAACATGAGATCGCGATACGAGCAATCCCCCTGGATCTGTTCGGTAACGATCCGGCAAGCCTTATCGGTGAGATAGTATCCGACCTGATCGATCTTAAGCGAGGCTCCACCCCCGATTCCATACGTACCCGTATAGCTACGATGGCCTGCAAGGCGTCGGTGAAGGGAAACAATACCATGAGCGTAGAAGAGGTTGAAACACTTCTCGATGAAATGCTCACGCTTGATAATCCGTATAACTGTCCTCACGGACGGCCGACTCTTATCACAATGAGCAAAACAGAACTCGACAAACGTTTCCATAGGATTGTATGATGTAATAAGTTGGATCAGATCTGTGAAACAGATTTATATACAATCATTAAGGAGGTTACAAAATGAAGATCTATTCAGTATTTGATGAGGAGTTTTCAAACTATGGCCAGGTACTTGAGGGGTATGATACAGCCGGTCTTATCGCCGCAATGAATGCCATACCGCTTCCGGCAGAAGGTGTAAACTATGAGCCCGGGATCGATTCTCTCGAAAAAGAGCCCATCTACACCGAACTTAAGGACAAAGCGTACGGCGGAATGCCTCTCGAACTCGGAATGTGCTGGGGCCATAATACCAAGCTTAACTGCCTCGAATATCATCGCGATTCCGAGATCAATATCGGTGCCGAGGATTTCGTACTTCTTCTTGCCAAAAGAGAAGAGATAAAAGACGGAAAGCTCGATACCTCCAAAGTAAAAGCGTTCAAGGCCCCTGCAGGCACTGTTGTAGAGGTATATGCGACAGCACTTCATTATGCACCCTGTCATTGCGATGCCGATAAGGGCTTCAGAGTTGCCGTAGGCCTTCCTCTCGGAACTAATACCGATTATCGTATCGCCGATCCCGTTAATGACGAAGACAAGCTTCTCTGGGCAAGAAACAAGTGGCTTATCGCTCATGCAGATGCATCTGAAGCAAAAGACGGCGCATATGTAGGCCTTGTAGGATATAACATCGACATAGCTGAGTGACACGCGGGGGATTATGTCCGTTGTTCAAAAACCCAAACTAATAATAATCGCAGGTCCCACAGCTGTCGGAAAATCCGATCTCGGAGTAGAACTTGCAATACGTATCGGCGGAGAGATAATCTCTGCCGATTCTATGCAGGTATACCGCCATATGGATATAGGTACGGCGAAGATCTCTCATGATGAGATGAAAGGCGTTGTCCACCATATGATCGATATCATCGAACCGACCGAGAATTATCATGTATATGATTTCAAACAGCGTGCAAAAAAAGCCTGTGATGAGATTTACTCCCGCGGAAAGATCCCGATCGTAGTGGGGGGTACGGGATTCTATATCCAGGCCCTGCTTTATGACATAGATTTCTCGGATCGGGGCGAAGACAGCGACATGCGTTTAGAGCTTCAGAAAATTGCCGATAATGAAGGCCCCGAAGCCCTTCATGATATCCTGGCCGAACTGGATCCGGATACCGCTTCGTCTCTTCATCCCAATAATGTAAAACGTGTCATCCGTGCGATCGAATATGCCAGACAAAACGGTGAAGCCATCTCGAAACATAACGAAGAGCAGAGGGAAAAGCAAAGCCCCTATGATTTCAGATATTTTGTCTTAACCGATGACAGGGCTGCCGTGTACGAACGCATCGATGCGAGGGTGGATAAAATGATCGCCACGGGACTTGAAGATGAAGTGCGAAGCCTCGTGAAAATGGGCTGTACACCCGATATGACCTCGATGCAGGGAATTGGCTATAAACAGATGCTCATGTACTTAAACGGTGAGATCGACCGGGATGAGGCTATACGCCTGATCAAACGCGACTCGAGACATTACGCCAAGAGACAGCTGACCTGGTTTAACCGTGAACGTGATCTTATTTGGATAGACCGCAGAGACTATACCGACATTAGTTCAATATGTGACTCTGTCCAAAAATACTTATAATTCTTAACCGGTTGTATTTTGGGGTGATGAGGTAAACCTGAATGCTTTTTAATTCGGCTCAGTTTTTGGTCTTTTTTGCGATATCGCTTATCGGATACTATATTATTTCGCCTAAATATCGTTACATCTGGCTTTTAATATGCAGTTATTTCTTCTACATGAACTGGAATCCGATATATGTATTGTTGCTGATGTTCTCAACGATCATAAGCTATGTCGGCGGACTGTTGATCGAAAGATCAGCTTCAATAAAGGGGAAAAAGATATGTCTGACAGCAGTGATCCTGTCGGAACTGTCTGTTCTCGTATATTTTAAATACACAAATATGTTTATGGTGTATCTCAATAAATTGATTGAGATCACCGGCCATCCGAGTATCCACTGGGAGCATTCCGTGATTCTTCCGGTCGGTATTTCTTTTTTTACACTTCAGTCTCTGGGTTATCTGATCGATGTCTATCGTCGGAATATTTATGCCGAGAAAAATATACTCAGATATGCACTGTTCATATCTTTCTTTCCGCAGCTTGTTGCAGGTCCGATAGAAAGATCCGGCCATCTGTTGAAGCAACTGGCAAAACCGGTAAAGTTTTCATACGACAACTTACGAAGAGGCATGCTGATAACACTCTACGGATATTTTCTAAAAGTACTGATCGCAGACAGATTATCAATATTTGTAGATAGAGTATATTCCGATACAAACACGTATACGGGTTTTTATATCATTGTGGCTACAATTCTGTTCACTATACAGATCTACTGTGACTTCTACGGTTATTCCACGATCGCCAAAGGTGTTGCCATGACTATGGGTATCAGTCTGATGGATAATTTTAATGCACCTTTTTATTCCAAAAGTATAAAAGAATTCTGGAGCAGATGGCATATATCTCTTTCATCCTGGTTCAGAGACTATCTGTATTTTCCGTTGGGTGGCAACAGAAAAGGCCCGTTCAGGCGTGACATTAACCTGCTGATCGTATTTGCTGTCAGCGGTTTGTGGCACGGAGCATCAATTTCGTTTGTCATATGGGGGCTGCTCAACGGTTTATATGAAGTATCCGAAAGATGGATGGGCAGGCTATTTGCCAAAGTTATGGATGTGACAGGGAATAAGCGGGATTATAAAACAAGAACCAACAAGATTCTCAGAATCATGATCACATATACTCTGTTCACTTTTTCGATGCTGTTCTTCAGAGCAAATGATATGGGAGACGCGATGAGCGCCCTGAAAAACATGATAACAAAACTGGACTGGAAAGTATTTTTTGACGGATCCATGTTCGGATTGGGAATAGACCGGAACTATTCACATGTTTTGATACTGGCATTTATGCTTTTGGCGACTGTTGATTATCTGAAATATCGCGGAAAGAACGTTGTTGATGCATTCTTTAAGCAGAATTGGTGGTTCAGGGTCTTGGCGATAACAGGGCTGTTAACAGCGGTTCTTTTATTCGGATGCTACGGAAACACATATTCCCTGCAGCAGTTCATTTATTTTCAGTTTTGATATTACGGGGATTTTTTCATATGAAGGACAAATTAAAGATCATACTCGGATTGATCATGGGAATAGCCCTGTTTGCTTTAATATGTAAAGGCCTGAACTACATCTACGTATCTTATGATCCGTGGTACAGAATGGTTTTTCAATCATATTATGATCAGGATAATATCGATAATGTCTTCCTCGGTTCATCTGTAGTGTATTTCGGTGTCGATCCGACGGTACTGGATGAATTGAACGGACAGGATAATTTCAACATGTCCACCCCCGGTCAAAGATGGGATACGACTTATTATCTGCTTCGTGAGGTCATATCTGACCACAAGCCCGACAATGTTTATCTGGAATGTTACTGTTATTGTCTTGGGGAGTACGAACTTTGGGACGATAAGACTAAATCTTTCAGACCGTTCGATTATATTGATGACCCTGAGAATATCGCACGTCCATGGCTGATAACTTATGAGATGAAACCTTCTGTGAACAGAGAGTTGATCCATTTATCCTGCTTTGAAACGGAACATCTGCTTGATACACTCTTTCCCTTTATACGATACAGAGCCAATCTGTTTGATTGGGAAGCAATCCGTAAAAATATCGACGATAAAACAAGTGATGGATATATCAACACTTCTTTTAACGAATCGGATATGGATGTTGACGGCTCGACATACAGGATCGAATATGAGGATAAAGGCCATTTTTACAGTGACGGAAGATTGTACGATCTTGAAAAATGTGTTGAACAGACAAGGGTTTTTTCTTCATACGGGATCGGACCGGAAAGCGAAGAATATCTTAGAAAATCAATAGAACTGTGTAAAGCGAACGGTATCGGTGTTAAACTGTTTGTTGCCCCGATCTATGACCTTCAGCTGATAAGTACGGTTGATTACGACGGATATCTGAATGAACTGAAGCAGATCAGCGAAGAAACGGAAGTTGAATTATATGATTTTAATCTGATCAGGGATGAATATCTTGATATCAAAGACGACAGGTATTATCTCGACCCGGTTCATTTAAACGAAAGCGGAGCAAATATGTTCACTCCCGTACTCTGGGATGTTCTGAAATCCACTCAAGAAGAGAACTCCTGCAAATTTCATGATTCATATACTGCGAAACTATCTGATGAACCGCCGGAAATATACGGATTATTCCATAGAGACATAAATCCGGTCGAAGATGCGAACACAGTCGGGTGTCCTGTTTATTCGACGAGACATTATACGATCGCTTCCAACAGAGATATGGAATACAGGATATCCTATAGTTTTCTGAGTGAAAATACGACTGACGATTACCAGATCGTGGTAGTTCAGGATTATGATAAAAACAATGAATTCGATATCCCGGTCGGACTGAGCGGTCAGATCGGGATCAAAGGCAGATACGGATCTGAAGAATACAGTATTGTTGTATATTTTGAATAGTATATGAAATTACAGAGTGAGGAAAATGAGAGAAGAGTTAAAGCAAATCTATACCGATATGGGTATCGGAACGGAACTCGCAGAAAAGAGCGAAAAGAACCTATATAAGCTCAAGGAACGGTTCGAACGGATCGATGAGACAGCCGAGTATAACCAGCTCAAGGTCCTTAAGGCCATGCAGGACGCCAAAGTATCCGAAAGCTGCCTTACAGGCTCTACAGGCTACGGTTACGGTGATACGGGACGGGATACCCTTGAAGAGGTATATGCGAACGTTTTCCATACGGAAGATGCGCTTGTGCGGCCTCAGATCACCTGCGGGACACACGCTCTTGCCCTGGCTCTGATGAGCAATCTAAGGCCGGGTGATGAGATGTTAAGCCCCGTCGGCAAGCCGTACGACACTCTAGATGAAGTGATAGGCATAAGACCTTCCAAAGGTTCTCTTGCCGAGTATGGCATCACATATCGTCAGGTCGATCTGAAGGATGACGGTTCCGTCGATTATGACGGGATAAAGGCCGCGATCAATGACAGGACCCGTCTTGTCGAGATACAGAGATCCAGGGGATATGCGACCAGACCCACATTATCCGTAGAACAGATCGGAGAGATCATATCGTTTATCAAGTCCGTAAAGCCCGATATCATATGCATGGTCGATAACTGCTACGGAGAGTTCGTACAGAAGACAGAACCGAGTGATGTCGGAGCAGATATGGTCGTAGGCAGTCTCATCAAGAATCCCGGAGGCGGACTGGCACCGATAGGCGGCTATATCGCAGGAACAAGAGAGTGCGTGGAGAATGCATCATACAGACTGACTTCCCCCGGTCTCGGAAAAGAAGTCGGAGCATCGTTAAGTGCCCTGCGTGATATGTATCAGGGGCTTTTCCTTGCGCCTACGGTAACTGCGTCAGCGCTTAAGAGTGCGATCTTTGCTTCATATATGCTCGAGGACATGGGGATAGAAGTATCGCCGAAGGCTGCAGATACCCGATACGATATAATTCAGGAAGCGATACTGCGCAAGCCCGAAAGACTTATAGCTTTCTGCAAGGGAATACAGTCGGCTGCTCCGGTAGACAGCTATGTTACCCCCGAACCCTGGGACATGCCGGGATACGATGCTCAGGTCATTATGGCTGCCGGTGCATTTATCTCCGGTTCAAGTATCGAACTGTCCGCAGACGGTCCCCTTAAGGAACCGTATTCCGTTTATTTCCAGGGTGGTCTGACCTGGCCGCACGGCAAGTTCGGTATCCTCAAAGCCTGCCAGTGTCTTCTTGATAGCGAAGCGTAGTTGTGGTAAAATATTATTTCGCGTAATGCAGGATTGTAAGCATAATGTTTTCCGTCCGAGGACTAACGGGCCGCAGGACGGAAAATCATATATGATTACAATCCGGATCAGTAAATTTCACAAGGAGCGCAGATGAATTCATTTGGTATAGATCTGGGAACAAGCAACATCAAGATATATGACGGAAATGACGGCAATACGCTGATCGAGAAGAACATCATCGCAGTTAATGACAAGGGTGATCTTTTCGCATACGGCGATTCGGCATACGAGATGTACGAGAAGGCTCCAGCCAACATCCATATCTCTTATCCGTTATGTAACGGTGTTATAGCAGAACTTAAGTATGAGCAGACTCTCGTTAGGAATTTCCTTACCGATCTTATGAAAGGCAATGTTCATCCCGCGGATTATTATGTGACGATCCCCTGGGATGTGACCGAAGTCGAGAAGAGAGCTTTCTATGATCTGGTCAAGGAAGCCAATGTCAAGGCCAAGAAGATCATGATCGTCGAGAAAGCCGTAGCCGACGGTATCGGCATGGGTATCGATGTATTAAACGCTCAGGGTGTTTTGGTCGTAAACGTCGGTTTTGATACTACCGAAATCTCCATACTGTCTCTCGGCGGAATAGTGCTCTCAAAGCTAATCAAAGTCGGAGGACTTAAGTTTGACGAATCCATCCGCAATGCGATCCGTACCGAATACAGCCTTATCATAGGCGGCAAGACTGCTTCGTATGTAAAGAACAATCTGCTCGAACTCGAAGAGGCAGGTGAGCCCGCTGTTGTTTACGGTCGTGATATCGTAACAGGTCTTCCCGTTGAAAGATCCATTCCGACAGATCTGGTCGATTCATGCATGAAAGAGAACTTTACCACTATCATCGATAATATAAGAGTCATCCTGGAGCGCACCCCGCCGGAACTTGCTGCGGATATCTACAAGCACGGCATATATCTTACAGGCGGCGCATCCCAGACAGCTAAACTCGTTCAGCAGATCTCCGCAGGTACCGGACTTAAGGTCAATATTTCCGATTCTCCGATAACCAGCGTTGTTGACGGCTTAGCCAAGATCATTGAAGACGAACACTACAGGACGGTAGCATACGCTCCCAGATAAAGGATTATGAGCCCGGTTGTACAGCAAAAAGGGGAGAAATTTACCTTTAACAGTAAATATCTCCTTTTTATTTTAACAATACTTTGTACCATATTTATGATTCTGTGCTATATCACGGATTTCTCGGCGAATGCCCTGAATTACGCGGTAGGCTTCATTGTGACTCCTTTTGAAAAAGGTATATCGGAAACCGGATACTATCTGGCAAACCGAGCCGAACAGATAGCTACGATCAGGGAACTTCTTGCCGAAAACGATGAGCTTCGTGCCCAGGTCGAGGAACTCACCGTTGAAAATACGCTTTTACAGCAGGATAAATATGAACTGATATCTCTCAGGGAACTGTATAACCTTGACAGTGAATATTCTTCATATGAGATGACCGGCGCGAGAGTGATATCACGATCCGCAGGCAACTGGTATTCGACATTCATCATAGACAAAGGCGCTTCCGACGGCATTGAGATCGATATGAATGTCATGGCGGGCGGCGGTCTTGTCGGAAGAGTGACAGCGACCGGTGCTCACTGGGCTCAGGTCAAAAGTATCATCGATGACGATTCGTTTGTTTCATCCCAGATACTTTCAAATTCCGACATTCTCATGGTTTCCGGATCTCTGGAAATGTATAAGGACGGAATAATCTCTTTCAGTCAGCTGGTCGATTCCGATGATGAAGTCCATCTCGGAGACAAGGTTGTCACAAGTAACATCTCGGATAAATACCTGCCCGGAATTCTGATCGGATACATAGATTCGATCAATCCGGATTCAAATAACATCACCAAGTCGGGAACTCTTACTCCGGCTGTCGATTTTGAACACATATCCGATGTTCTGGTGATCATGAAGCTTAAGCCCGGAGCAGAAATCGAATGAAAAAGGTGATCATCGCTGTTTTGTCCGTCTGGCTCATGTTCATACTTCAGAGCAGCGTTTTTTCAAGGATAAATATCGGTGGGATAGTGCCCAACATGCTGATAATCATAACAGCATGTTTCGGTTTCATGGAAGGAGATCTTGCGGGGCTTCTCGTGGGTTTCTTCTGTGGCATGCTCATGGATGTTTTCTACGGATCGTTCAAGGGGTTCTACGCAATGATCTATATGTATCTCGGATATCTGAACGGTAAATTCTGTAATATTTTTTATCCCGAAGATGTCAAGCTGCCGCTTGCCCTTATCGTATCGACCGACCTTTTGTACGGTTTATCCTGCTATGTATTTCTGTTCCTGTTAAGGGGCAGATTTGAGATAGGCTTTTATTTCGGACATATCATTTTGCCGGAGATCATAATGACCATCATAATGACTCTTCTGGTATATCCCGTCATCCTGTTCGTTCATAAACGTTTTTACGAGATCAAGAGATAATATCGGCTTATGTATGATGATATCAGAGACAATTTAATCGGAGTACTGAAGAGCCGGCTTCTGATCCTTTTTGTTCTGATCATCCTGTTCGGCGCCCTTCTTATCCACAGGGTCTTCGATCTGCAGATAGTAAACGGTGAGTCATATCTGCAGGATTTCCAGATGACCATCGAGAAAAACCGTTCCATCAAGGCGACCCGCGGTAATATCTATGACAGGAACGGAGAGCTGCTGGCTTATAACGAGCTCGCGTATTCGGTGAATATCGAGGATGTGTTTGAGTCGGGTTCAACCAAAAACGAGAAACTCAACGCAATGATACAGTCGCTCATCGGTATTATCGAGGATAACGGAGATGAGTGCTTAAGTGACTTCGGAATATCCATAAACAAACGCGGAGACTATTATTTTACGCAGGAAGGAACCAGACAGCTCCGTTTTCTGGCTGACGTATACGGCCGGATAGATCCCGATGATCTGGAATATAAAGAACTGAATGCAACACCGACGGATGTGGTCGAATATCTGTGTGCGCGCAATAAATTCGGGATCGGAGAATACACGGATCCCGATGATAAGAATTCATTTGTACCCGGCGGAGGATACAAACCGGAAGAACTGCTTAAGATCCTTACTATCAGATATAACATGAATACCAACAGTTTCCAGAAGTACATCGCGACCACAGTGGCAACCGATGTCAGCAAGGAGACTGTGGCCGTTGTTCTGGAGAACATCGATGACCTTCCCGGTGTCAGCATATCCGAAGATACCATAAGAAAATACAACTACAGCAAATACATGTCACATATCATCGGATATACCGGCAAGATAGACAGGGACGAACTTGCCCAGTTACAGCCTTTAAACGATGAATATGACTTAAATGATACGGTAGGCAAGTCAGGCATCGAAGCGTCGATGGAACTTCAGTTACAGGGTACCAAAGGCCGTGAGACCGTATATGTCGATAACGTGGGCAAGGAGATCTCGACTACCGACTATACGGCACCGATAGCCGGAGATGACATCTATCTGACCATAGACAAGGATCTCCAGATCGCCGCAACCGATATAATCGAGACCAAACTTGCCGCGATCATACTCGCCAAACTCGCCAATATCAAGGAATACAAACCTTCGGAAAATTCGTCCAGTGCCGATATCGTTATTCCGATATACAGTGTCTATTACTCCTGTATAGAGAATAATGTCATAGATATCGATCATTTTACTGATAAATACGCGTCCGAGACCGAAACTGCAGTATATGAGACATATAAGGATAAATACGCCAGAGTCCTGGCGACCATTGATGATGAGCTGTATAATACAAGGACTCATTACGAAGATCTCGGAAAAGAGTATCAGGTCTACGAATCACTCATTGCATCAAGGCTGTATTCTGACGGCGTGATCATGGATTCCGAAGTGAACAGGGATGATCCGGTATATATCGCCTGGACCAATGACGAGACCATATCCCTGGCTGAATACCTTGAATACTGTATAGCACAGAACTGGATCGATGTATCGCTTCTGGATATCGACGATGAATACTCCGATTCATCACAGATCTTTGACGGGATCGCAGCATATATCAAGGGTATTTTGCAGGATAATGCGGAGTTTACAAACAAACTCTATAAGTATATGCTTTTGAATGACGAGATCACGGGGCGGCAGATTTGCCAGATCCTGCTCGATCAGGATATCGTCGATATACCCGAGACAGAGTATAAGAGCTTCATTTCCGGTGCGGAGACGGCATATGCTTTCATGCATAACCGTATCGCCGACAGAGATCTTACTCCCGCAGATCTGGCTCTTGATCCGTGTACCGGCTCCATTGTCGTCACAGACGTTAATACCGGGGAAGTCCTGGCTTTAGTCAGTTATCCTTCTTACGATAACAACAAGATGGCTAACGGCGTGGATGCTGCCTATTATGCCAAGATCAGAGAGAGTCAGGCATCACCGCTGATCAATTACGCGACGTTCCAGAAGACGGCTCCGGGTTCCACATTCAAGATGGTCATGGCCACGGCAGGTCTGATGGAAGATATCATAGACACATCTTCAACCATTACCTGCGCAGGTATTTTCGATAAGATAGACACGCCTGCCAGATGCTGGATATATCCCGGAACTCACGGATCGATCAATGTGACCGGCGGAATAAGGTATTCATGTAACTGCTTTTTCTATGAAGTCGGATACAGATTGTCCACCATCTCGGGAGCATTTAACTCGGATACCGGTCTTGAAAGGATCGCTAAATATGCCGACATGTACGGTCTGAGCGAAACAAGCGGAATCCAGATAGACGAAGCGACGCCCGAGATATCCGACATGGACCCCGTTCGTAGTTCGATCGGACAGGGTACGCATAACTTTACTACAGTCGGATTGGCCAGATATGTGACTGCGGTCGCAAACAGCGGTACCTGCTATAATCTGACACTGGTCGACAGGTCGACGGATTATGCCGGCAACATCAAGGATGAATATCCCGCTACCGTAAGGAACAATATCGTAATGCCTGAAAGCTATTGGGATGCCATTCATGCGGGCATGAGAGGAGTGGTCGAATCCAAGGCGTATTATTCGGATCTTGCGGTTAATGTCGCGGGAAAGACCGGTACGGCCCAGGAATCGAAATCCAGACCGAACCACGCCCTGTTTGTGAGCTATGCCCCCTATGAAGCGCCCGAGATATCCGTTACGGTGCGTGTCGCAAACGGATATACATCGGATTATGCCGCTCAGATAGCGAGAGAGGTATATAAGTATTACTTCGGACTGATAACGGAAGAGCAGGTTGATGACATGCTCGAGATTGAAGAAGGTACGATAAACGGAGATTAAAAAATGGCAAGTTCTATAGTTATCAAAAGTTACAAAAACGGATTGAGCGTACACATGGACCCTGAAGCCGACATAGAAACGATAAAAGCCGATCTGGCTGCCAAATTCAGGGAATCGGCCTCGTTTTTCAAGGATGCCACCGTGGCGATAAGCTTTGAGGACCGTGAGATCGATTCACAGACCGAATGCGATCTTGTAAATGTGATAACATCCTCATCCGATGTAAAGGTCGCATGCGTGGCAGGCCATAACAAACTTACCCAGGCCATGCTGCTCAACGCTCTGGGTGAACTGGAGTACAAATCGGAAAAGCAGAAGGATTCGAATGTCCAGATCATAAAAGGGACTGTAAAAGACGGCCATATAGTAGATGTTCCCGGTTCCGTCCTGATCCTCGGGGATGTTTATCCCGGAACAAATGTAATAGCCGGGGGTGATGTTTTTGTACTCGGGGGACTGTTCGGTAATGTCTGTGCAGGTAATAACGGCGATCCCGACCGCATGATCGCAGCGCTTGAAATGAACCCCGAGAAGATGCGAATAGCAGGGATCAAGTATCGCCCTGCAGAAAAGGTCAAATGGACCATCAAGAGTAAGAACGCGCCCGCGCCCAAACTTGCCCGGCTTATCGGAACGGATGTCGTTCTCGAGACCATAGACAGCAATTTCTGGAAGAGATTCAGTTTTAAAGATGATAAAACTATACAGGATTAAGGATTATGACTTCAAACTCATAGTGTTTGTCATCGCACTGTCTGTCATCGGCATATTTGCCGTGAGCAGTGCAAACGAAGCCTATCACAACAGACAGATAATGGGGGTCGGGATAGGCCTTTTTCTGATGCTTGTGATCTCGTTTTTTGACTATAATATCATCCTGAAGTTTTACTGGATCATATATGTTGCCAATATAATCCTTTTGCTGCTTGTCCGCATTCAGGGTGCAAGATCTCACGGGGCAACGAGATGGCTTAATATAGGCGGTTTCCAGTTTCAGCCTTCTGAGACGGCCAAGATCATGATGATAGTCTTTTTTGCGGCATTCTTCATGGCCCATCAGGAGGAGATGAAGAACTTCAGGATCTTTATCATCGCCGTATTACTGTTTGCTCCGATATTTTATCTGGTGTATTCGCAGCCGGATATGTCCACGTCCATCGTCATCATCGTTCTTTTCTGCATACTGTTTTTCGAAGCGGGTATCAGCTGGAAGGTCGTTCTCGGTGTGCTGGCTGTGGCCATACCTACTTTTATCATCCTGTTGATGATGATCCTTCAGTCCGATCAGGATATCATCAACGATTATCAGCAGGATCGAATTCTGGCGTTCCTTAATCCCGAAGAGTATTCTTCATCGGGAGCATATCAGCAGAACAACTCGGTCATGGCTATAGGTTCCGGTCAGTTAATGGGTAAAGGATATGATTCCGACGAGATCAATTCCGTGAAAAACGGTAATTTCATCTCGGAGCCTCAAACCGATTTTATTTTCGCCGTAATAGGTGAAGAATTCGGTTTTATCGGAACATGTACGGTCATCCTGTTATTGATTTTCATATCGATTGAATGTATTATTATAGCAAAGCGAGCGAAGGATATGGGAGGGCTGATAATCGCTTCGGGCATGGGGAGTCTGATAGCGATGCAGGGGTTCTTAAACATAGGAGTAGCCACTCAGCTCATTCCCAACACGGGGTTACCGCTTCCTTTTGTCAGTTATGGACTGACCAGCTTGGTTAGTTTGTATGCCGGTATCGGATTCGTACTCAATGTACGGCTTCAATGCTCCATACGAACAAGAGAGGGGATTTCATGAATATAGCGCTGATAGCACACGATGCTAAGAAGAAGCTTATGCAGAATTTCTGCATAGCTTATAAGGGTATACTTGCAAAGAATGACCTCTATGCCACCGGCACCACGGGAAGGCTCATCGAGGAAGTTACAAATCTGAACATACACAAGTTTCTCGCCGGTCATCTGGGAGGAGAGCAGCAGATAGGTGCTCAGATAGAGCATAATCAGATCGATCTGGTTATTTTCCTGAGGGACCCTTTAAGTCCCAAATCACACGAACCCGATATCAGTAATATCTGTAAGCTTTGCGACATGCATAACATCCCTATAGCGACCAATCTGGCCAGTGCCGAGCTTCTGATCAAATCGCTCGACCGCGGCGATATGGAATGGCGTGAAATGTACAAGTGATCGCACATAGAACTTCGAGAAATATACAGATGCATTTTTTATCTTTACGAAATAAAACAAATAAAGGAGCCTGCTTATCGAAGAAGTTATGCATGCTCCTTTTTGTTGTGCTTACGGCTGTATCCGTATGCGGATGCGGAACCAGGTTTTCTTCGCCTTATCAGGTTCACAACCCCGTTTCCGCGTATAACGTGGGGGTGATGGAAGAAGCGGCAGCGACCTATCCTTCTTTTGCGGAAGATCTGTGTGTGGTTGCGGGCAATGTCAACACCGGCAATCTGGAGATGGGCGTAACCGAGGCAGCCGGTCTGTTTGACCTCAATGAAGCCGAGACGCTCTATACCAAGAATCCCAATGCACAGATGCATCCCGCATCACTTACCAAGATCATGACTGCGCTTGTAGCGCTTAAATATGCTTCGCCCGATCTGATGCTGACAGCATCCGAAAACGTAAAGATCGAAGAGCCCGGAGCACAGCTCATGGGGCTTAAGCCCGGCGACCAGATGACCCTTGATCAGGCTCTGCACGTGCTTCTCATATATTCGGCCAATGATGTGGCGATACTTATAGCCGAGGGCATAGGCGGCACGGTCGAGTCTTTCTGTGATCTGATGAATGAGGAGGCACTGTCCATAGGTGCTACAAACTGTCATTTCACCAACCCCAACGGACTTACACAGGACGAACACTATGTAACGGCATATGATATGTATCTGATATTCAGAGCCGCCCTTCAATACAGTCTGTTTAATGAGATCATCCAGATGCCCGTCTATGAGACCGTATATTACGGAGCTGACGGAACTCAGAAAGAACTGAGCCTGGAGTCTACCGTCCTGTATACCAAAGGCGGATACAGCGGACCCGATCAGATCACCGTTATCGGCGGAAAGACCGGTACCACGAGCGCAGCGGGACACTGTCTGATCCTGTATACCAGGGACAATACCGGGGCCCCGTATATAGCCATCATCATGAACGCGGATTCCGCTGAGGCGCTGTATTCGCAGATGAATGAACTTCTTGAATATATCAGCAATGGTAGTTGAATTATCAGCGCTGAAAATATATAATTGTACATAGGATTTCTGATCCAAATTTCTTACTTAGGAGGTACAGTCCCATGGTCCAGTTGATAGTCGGTGATAAGGGAAAAGGCAAAACTAAAGTTCTTCTTGATAAAGTGAATAATGAGATAAAAGAGATAAACGGTAACGTTGTATACCTTGATAAGAGTTCAGAGCACATGTTTGAGCTCAACAATAAGATAAGACTTATCAATGTTTGTGAATACAACATAGCTAATGCAGATCAGTTCCTGGGCTTCGTAACAGGAGTCATCTCACAGGATCACGATCTTGAGCAGATGTATCTCGATTGCCTTATGAAGATAGCAAATATCGAGAGCGACCAGATTGTTCCGCTAATCCAGTCCATAGATAAGATAAGCGAGGCATTCAAAGTCGATTTTGTAGTAAGTGTAACAATGGATTCAAACAATATCCCGTCTGAGATCAAAGACAAGGTTATTGAAGCGTTATAATCAAACCTTAAGCCCCCGGGTGACCGGGGGTTTTATTTGATTTTGTATTATTCGATATGTCAGGTACGGATTCCACCAATATAGTTAAATATCGAAAACCCAGAGGGATCAATGTCGGTATATTGATCTTTGGTTTTATTCTGATAGAACTTATCGTGGCAATATCAGGATATCTGAATACCAAACATATATCCCCCTATGAAGTACGTAAAGGCTCTCTTTACAAGAACAGCCTCTATACGGGTATTGCCGTAAGAGATGAAATGCTGGTAACGGCAGCAGATTCCGGTTATATAAATTATTACGTCAGAGACGGTCAGCATGTGGCTGTGGGCGATCTTGTTTATACCATCGACGAGACCGGACGTCTGTCCGAATCGGCTGCAAGCATCACGGAGGAAAACTCCATGTCCGATGCCGACCTTGCCCGATTGAGGACAGAGATAAGCGGTTTCTCGGCGGAGTTTAACGAAGCCGGTTTTTCCGAAGTATACAGATTCAAGAATTCTATCGCCTCAAAGGCTATCGAACTTACCAATTATGATATACTGACATCCGTTTCGGACCTTTCGAATATCAATTCGTCGCTGGTCCATTATCGATATGCTCCGAATGCCGGTGTAGTATCATATACCATTGACGGATTTGAGGAAAAGAAACTTGAAGATATAACCGCAGCGGATTTCGATCAGGCACAGTATGAATATACCCAGATGGCTGCCAATAATCTGGTCGCAAACGGTGATACGATATACAAAATATGTACGAATGAAGACTGGATGATCGTCATACAGACCGATCCCGATACCGCAAATCTGCTGATGGAGATGGAATATGTCGAAGTCAGATTCAGCAGAAACCAGTATACATCCTGGGCATCCGTAAGCGAACACGTCGATGAGGACGGCAACTATTTCATAGGACTGTCATTTACCAATTCTATGATCACTTTTGCGATGGATCGCTTTATCAATATCGAACTCCTTCTTGATAACGCATCCGGCCTTAAGATACCCAATTCATCCATAGCCAATAAGGATTTCTACATCGTACCCAAAGAGTACGTCACCACCGGAGCTTCGGGGAAACTCGGTGTCATGAGAGATTCTCATGATGACGAAGGTAATGCGACCGTCGAGTTTATTGAGACTTCCATATATTCCGAGACCGAAGATGAATATTATCTGGATAACCTGGAACTCAGAAACGGAGACATCATCTATAAGCCCGATACCGACGAGACCTACACGATCAGACTGACCGGAACCCTTCAGGGGGTTTATAACATCAATAAAGGCTATGCAGAGTTTAAAGAGATCAATATCCTGTATTCCAATGACGACTATTCGATAGTCCGTCCGAACACACAATACGGACTCAATGAATATGATTATATAGTCCTCGATTCAAGTACGGTCCTTGACGGAGAAAGGTTATACGAATAATGGATATAGCAGCCAACATTTCCGCAGTAAAAGAAAATATAAAGGAAGCCTGTGAAAGATCGGGCAGAAACGCATCAGATGTTACTTTGATCGCAGTGAGCAAGACCAAGCCCGTATCGGCGATCCTGGAGGCTTATGATGCAGGATGCCGCGATTTCGGTGAGAACAAGGTCCAGGAGATCATGGACAAATACGATAAGCTTCCCGATGATATTCGCTGGCATATGATAGGCCATCTTCAGACCAACAAGGTTAAATACATAATAGACAAAGTATATATGATCCACAGTGTCGACAGCATCAAACTTGCGGATGTGATATCCAAAGAAGCCGTAAAACACGGTGTGACCGCGAAGATCCTTCTGGAAGTAAATGTCGCCGAAGAAGAGAGTAAATTCGGCGCGGATACCGAAGGGGTACGTGCTCTTTATGAACATGCGGCCTCCCTGCCCGGTATTGAAGTGTGCGGACTCATGACAGTGGCACCATATACAGTAGACGCAGAGACGAATCGTCAATATTTTGTGGTTTTACGTCAGTTATCTGTTGACATAATTCATCAAAACAAGGATAATGATAATAGTGGGCATCCGTTAGATAAAATCGAATTATCTATGGGGATGACGGGAGATTATCAGGTAGCCGCAGAAGAGGGGGCCACGATGGTTCGTGTGGGTACCGGGATCTTCGGAGAACGTGATTATTCGGTAACCAATTGATGGAGGTTTGAACTAATGTCTGTAAGGGATAAGATGAAAGGAATATTTCAGATAGACGGCGGAGACGATGAGTTCTACGACGATGATGACGGATATTTGGATGAGCCCGAACCGTTATTCAAGAAATCCGCTCCCAAGGAATCTGATGTTTCCGATGACTCTGAAACCGTAGCCAAACGTATTCCGCGTGTTTCGAGAGGTAATAAGAGAACGATGGGAAACGGCATGGAAGTTGTTGTGGTCAAACCCACAATGTTTGAAGATGCCAGAGAGATCACCGAGACACTGCTTGCCAATCGTACCGTAGTTCTTAATCTTGAAGGTCTTGATGTCGGGATCGCTCAGCGTATCATAGATTTTGCATCCGGTTCCTGCTTTGCGATGAGCGGAAATCTTCAGAAGATATCACATTATATTTTCCTCATTACGCCTCCCAGCGTAGATATCTCCGGTGATTTCCAGGATCTTATCAGTGGAACGCTTGATGTAGAGATCAGCAGATAACTATAGCACATAAGCCTTCCTTGTATAAGGGAGGCTTTCTTTTTTGAGGGATTAACATGGTCAAATTTGTTAAAGACGACAGACTGACGATAAAAAAGGGCGGGGAGCCCATATATGATATCGTATATTCCGATAGTTTTAACAGCCTCGGTACCGAGATCTTAAATCTTGATAAGAAATATGCAAGAATGTGCATAGTTACGGATTCCAATGTAGGACCTCTCTACGCCGAGAGTGTTAAAGAAGTTCTTTTATCCGTATGCGATACCGTCACGGTCTGCGAGATACCGGCCGGTGAAGAAAACAAGACACTCGATACCGTTAAGAGCATCTATAAACATCTGATCGAGAACAGATTCGACCGAAAAGACCTGCTGATTGCCCTCGGCGGCGGCGTCATCGGAGACATATGCGGGTATACGGCAGCCACATACCTGCGAGGGATCGATTTCATCCAGGTCCCGACTACTTTACTTGCTCAATGCGATTCTTCGATAGGCGGTAAGACAGGCGTTGATTTTGACGGATATAAGAACATGGTCGGCGCTTTCCACATGCCCCGCCTGGTCTATATGAACTTAAGCGTTCTTAAGACTCTGGAAGACAGGCAGTATTATTCGGGCTTTGCCGAAGTCATGAAGCATGGTCTCATTAAGGACGACAAGTTCTATTCATGGCTCATCGACAATATGTACGAGATCTGCGACAGGGAATATGATACCCTGAAAGTCATGGTCTACAATAACTGCCTGATCAAAGGTAAAGTCGTCGATAACGATCCTACGGAACAGGGTGAACGCGCACTTCTCAACTTCGGACACACGATCGGACATGCGATCGAGAAATCGCGCGATTTTAAGATGCTTCACGGCGAATGCGTGGCACTGGGTGCTGTTGCTGCAGCATACATATCGTGGCAGCACAAACTCATCTCCATGGAAGAGTTCTATGAGATCCGTGATATGTTCGTACCTTTTAATCTGCCCATTTCGATCGAAAACATCGATCCCGAGGAAATACTGGATCTTACCAGATCGGATAAGAAAATGAATGCCGGTCATATACGCTTTATATTGCTTAACCGTATCGGCTCGGCTATCATAGATGAGACGGTTACTGATGATGATATAATCGGAGCCGTGAAACATATTATATGGAACGAGGATGACTGATGACCAAAAAGCCCGTTGTTAACCTTATATTGGATTTTATCTTCATGTGTCTGCTGATCGTTGCCGATCAGTATACTAAGGCATGGGCTGTTGTCACGCTTAAGGATAAGCCTGCCATTCCCATCATTTCCGGTATTCTTGAGCTCAATTATCTGGAAAACCGCGGTGCAGCCTTCGGAATGATGCAGAATCAGAAGATCTTCTTTATCTTTGTAGCGATCGTCATATTGGGATGCATCGTCTATATGCTCGTAAAAGCTCCCGCATCGAAGAAATACATGATCCTGCATATCCTACTTACTTTTATAGCCGCAGGTGCTATCGGCAATATGATAGACAGGCTCAGTCTTAATTATGTGGTTGATTTCATATATATCAAAGCGATCAATTTCCCTGTATTCAACGTTGCCGACATATATGTCACCTGTGCGACGATAATCCTTGTGCTGGTCCTTCTTTTTGTATATAAGGATACCGATCTCAGGTTCTTAAGCTTCAGGACCAGGGGTTACAGGACTTTTGAAGATAAGAATACAGCTTCGTCCGCAGAAGAGTCATCCAAAGAAGAAAAAGCTGAGACAAAATCGGAAAATGAATGATGAAAAAGTCTTTTTTGATATAGTCGACGATGAGGATGACGGCGAGCGTCTCGATAAATGGATAGCGAACATTCATCCCGGATACTCACGTAACTATCTTCAGGCACTTATAAGTGACGGTAAGGTGACCATAGACGGCAAGGTCATCACCAAGAATTCATACAGGATCGTAGCCGGTACATCGATAGAGATGACCATTCCGGAAAGTGAGATCCCGGATATCGAACCATGGGATCATCCTCTTGATATTATCTATGAAGATGATGATATAATCATAGTAAACAAACCAAAGAACATGGTCGTGCATCCGGCACCCGGACATTATAACGATACACTGGTCAATGCACTCGTATATTACTGCAATGATACGCTTTCCGGCATAAACGGCGTTATCCGTCCCGGTATCGTTCATCGTATAGATAAAGATACAACCGGTTCACTCATAGTATGCAAGAACGATAAAGCCCATGCGGCCATTGCCGGGCAGCTGAAGGTTCACAGCATAAAGCGTACGTACCGTGCGATCGTTTGCGGCGTGATAGATCAGGATGAACTGACTGTATCGGGTTTTATAGGACGTGATCCGCGTGACAGGATGAAATTCACGGTCACCGATGATATGCACGGCAAATCAGCGATCACACATGTAAAGGTCCTTAACAGATTTAAGAATCATACGGAAGTCGAATGCAGGCTTGAGACCGGCCGTACGCATCAGATAAGGGTTCATATGGATCATATTCGTCATCCCGTGCTCGGCGATCCGCTATACGGACACGATCTCGGAATGAAGACGCCGATGAAACTTGAAGGACAATGCCTGCACGCATACATCATAGGCTTTGAACATCCGTCCACCGGTGAATATATGGAGTTTTCGGCACCATTACCCGAATATTACGAAAAATTGCTGACGATCATTTGATGTCTCTGAGAAAGGAGTGTTGTCTATGAATACTGTTATAACGATAGGAAGACAATTCGGATCCGGCGGTCGTGAGATCGGCGAAAAACTCGCGGCACATTTTGATATACCGTATTATGATAAGGAGCTGATCAACAGAGTCGCCAAAGACTCCGGATTCTGTCAGGAGATCATTGAGAGCAACGACGAGCGTCCTACCAGTTCATTTCTTTATAATCTGGTAATGGACACATATTCGTTCGGCTATAACTCATCTTCATATATCGATATGCCGATCAGCCATAAGATATTCCTGGCTCAATTCGATACCATTAAGAAGATAGCCGAGGAAGGTGCCTGCGTCATAGTCGGAAGATGTGCCGATTATGCACTTTCCGAAAGAACAAATGTAGTTAACCTGTTCATCAGTGCAAACGAGGAATGCAGGATCAAAAGGATCAAGGAACGTCATCCCGATATCACGAGCGATTCAAAGGCCCGCGATATGATGATCAAGAAGGATAAGCAGAGACAGAGCTATTACAATTACTATGCATCCGGGAAATGGGGACATGCTTCGACATATGACATGACAATAAACAGTTCCATCCTGGGTCTGGACGGAACTGCAGATCTTATCGCAAAGTATGTTGAGGAGTTTGACCGAAAAAGTCAACAGTGACCGATTTGGTCAAAACGGTGTATTTTCGCATATTTAATCATTTTTCTTAAAATCCACGGCACCCGCAGCAAGACGTTTATGCTCGTCGTCAATGGCAGCATAATAATCGATGGTGGTATTTACGTTTTCATGCCCCAAAACGTCGGCTACAAGCCTTATATCGCCTGTTTCACGATATAGGGCAGTGCCGTAAGTGCTCCGCAGCTTATGCGGAGTTATTTTTTTGTTCGGAACGACCATTTTGGCGTATTTTTTCACAAGCCTCTCTATGGCTGAGATGCTTATTCTTCTGTTTTCTAACGAATAGAAGAGTGCTTTTTCGTGTCCGGATTCAGGAACGATCGTACTACGCCAACCTTCTATATACGTTTTTAAGGCGTTATTTACCTCTTCACCAAAGTAAATAATATCCTGAGCTCCGCCTTTTCGAACTATTGTTAATGAATTCACAATCATATCAACGTCGCCGACATCAAGTCCGGCACATTCGGAAACACGAATGCCGGTATTAAGCATCAGCGTAAGGATCGCCAGGTCTCGTTCACGTGTTTTAGAACAATATGTAAGCTGCCTGTCAGACATCTGCGAATTACCATATTCGATGGCGTTTAATATGGCTCGGACCTCATAATTGTCCATACGGACGATGTTTTTGTCCTTTTTTATACGCGGTAATTTGACCAGAGTCATCGGATCTTTTTCAAGATATTCGTGTTCAACCTGATATTTGAACATTCCACGTAAGGGACTCATTTTTCGGGCAATCGCCTTTTTGCCGTTTTCATGTTGTTCACCGATCATATTGAACTCAAGGTACCTTTGATATTCTACGATGTCTTCACTGGTCAGATTTGAAAGATCGTCTATATTGATTTTTGAGATCTCTTTATCGCGGAAATATGGGTTACGGTCCTTTAAAAATCGAAAAAACACAAGCAGGTCAAGCGAGTATGCAACCAGGGTACTCGGTTGTGACGAAATCTGTTTTTCATATATATAATCACGTGCAGGCTGAGGAAGCTCCATAAGGAGTTCCTGAAGTTTGATCTTGATAGAGCGGTTTTTGTTTTTGTAGTATTCGGAATCTTTTCCCATAATGTATATTCCTGCAAGAAAATCAATGAAAACATATATATTTTAATATACCATATTTAGAGGTTTGAAACCACTCTCGCCACTATTTATGGGTTAATCTAGCCGAAAAACTGATATTTATCGGCTAGATAGATTGAAACATTTTATACTATCTCACTATATGTAAAGGCTCTTTGTGATCCATTTTTCACTTCCATTAGTTATATCGTTTTGGATTATCTGGCATATCTCGTTAGCGGCTGATTCTATTATTGATTTGATTCTACTTGATTTACTGGATGATTCAGATGACAGTCTGATTCTAATTAATTTCCAATCAGTTTCTTTAATTAAGTTTTCCTTTTTTTGATCGGAATTTATTTCTGTATTATCGGTACTATGCCAAATCTCACCATCTAGTTCAACTGCGTACATATAATAGGAAGTATTTAACTTATTCAATATAATAATAGGAATATCTATCTCCATTGGTGTAATAATACTTGTTGTAGATACACATACCAAACAGATGTATTCGTTAATATCGAGATACGTACCAAGAAGTGAGTCTATAACTCTTCGTAGAACTACTTCCAAATTACTTCCGGTAACTCCCTGTTCTATCGATTCAAGACTGTTTTTTTTCTTTCTACTAATTGTGGCTTGTGTATAATTTCCGCGGTTGTTTCTTATTATTTTTCTGCGGGCCTCTAATCTGTTCTCATTTAGATGACATTTCTTTAGGAGATCCGCCACATAATCTGTACTACAACCATAGAGTAATGCAATTTCTCCTGTAGTCAAATCTTTTACTTTTGATAAGTAATGTAGTAAGTAAAATAATTCTTCTATGCTTTTCACATCAAATCTTTTTGTTGTAGCATCCTTAAGTTGTTGTTTTGAGTTTATTGACATTTCATATTGATTTTTTATTCCGGGATTGTTTCTATAATTATCTATACTGTACTCTTCTAATACTCCTTGTAGACGAGTCAATTCTTGATTGTAAAGTTGCTCACATTCCATTAAATCAAAAGAGTTATAATACCATCCCAATCTTTTATATAAATCCGGAAAGCCAAGATGATTAGTATATTTTCTGAGTTCGGCATTTGTCATTCGTTTGACAAATTTCAGTACATATAGTGTATTAACATATGATTCTACGCTGGACCAATTATCTAAAACCTTACTTAACCAATGGGGATCATCCTTTATTCTTTTGTAGTATGAAGAAAGATTTATAGGTATATCTTCATCCAAAGTTTCTTCTAACCATTCATATTTTTTCATGTTTCTATACTCTCCTATATTGTCTCAAGTATGTAAACACTTCCAATACTTCATTTATATATATCTTGTGTAGAACTCTTCTTTTGCTTTTTGAAGAAATCTTCAAGAGCGGCTTCTACAATTGAAGTCTTGGGAATCCTTGATTCCATAGAGTATCGATCTATCTCATCCCATAATTCTTGCTTGATATATAAGTTTATAAAATGACCATCTTTCTTCTGTCTTCCCATAATGTTTTCACCTTATAAAATTCCAAAATATATATTTATACTATATGATAATTTGGCACAATATTCAATAATATTGTGGAATAATGTATAAATATATAGAGAGTCATGAAATTCTTCAATATGATTTTTGATCTATGATAAATAGTTGTACCAATAGATATATTGGTATAAACCAAAACAATATAAATGAATGATCAACTTTTTATGTGTTTCTATGGTACATATAAATGCTAATCTGCTTCTTCTCTGACAAACTCAAATGTTTTTATGATGATTCTTGCCAATCTGGGACAACGTTCTTGTAACTCGCGGACAACGTTCCCGAAATATACGGACAGCGTTCTTGAATTATTCGGACAAAGAACACTGTCCCAGAGGGACAAGCTGGCATCTTAAGTTGTAAGTGTATCACTAAACGGCTTCGCCGTCATCAGCCGAAGGCTGGTGTTCGACCGTAGGGCGCCTTGATGGTACCTTTAGATCGATACGGTATGCGTTTCTGACCAAGTGGTCAAGTAGCTGGATAATACAGGTGGTTCCCTGTACAGAGAATATACCGATTCCTGCGGCTTCATAATTCATGATGAGTCGAATGCACCTTCATTCGGAAGCGGTTTTTCTGTCCATAAACGGATAGAAATACTTAATATTGCTGTCATCGATGGCAGTTATTTCGAATTCCATATAAATACCTGCTTACTTTCTGATACGATTATATCTAAATATCGGGGTTCAGTGCACTTAAAAAGTGTCGGAAACGCTGTCAGCAAGTGCTTTGTAAAGCTCTTCGAGACCTGTACCGTTCTTAACGGATGTGAAAACACATTTATCAGCTCGTTCGTCATACATTTTCTCATCATGACCGGCAGGAAGCTTATCAGTTTTATTGAATACCGTTACGATCGGTTTACCTTCGATGCCGAGTTCCCTGAGCGTATCATATACGATCCTGATATGCATATCCCGCTCCGGATCCGAAGCATCGACTACATGGATCAGGATATCGGCAAACCCGGCTTCCTCAAGCGTACTTCTGAAAGCGTCTATAAGATTATGAGGCAGTTTGTTGATGAAACCGACCGTATCCGTGAGCAGGAACTGAGTTCCGTCGGGAAACCTGCATTTCCTCGTGGTAGGATCCAGCGTCGCAAAAAGCTTATCATCGGCATATACTTCCGCTTCGGTGATCCGATTGAGTAAAGTAGACTTCCCTGCATTGGTATAGCCTACGATCGCCGCTATGGGTACAGAGCTGTTTACTCTTCTCTTACGAGTGTTTTCACGCATACGGCTAAGATGCTGTATCTCTTTATTAAGA
>JAEEGL012544323.1_pt1 | contig 63291 bp, 55 predicted proteins | sample 9134231 | NCBI WGS metagenome assembly JAEEGL01 (sample SAMN16246548, study PRJNA631951) | gut metagenome | biome: gut microbiome; feature: rumen; material: fiber-attached | host: Bos | place: Iran: Karaj | collected 2018-10
ACGGTCTTCGCCGTGGAACCTCTGCCAGGACAGTTCGACCAGCGGGCGGACTCCGCCGCCCAGTGCATACAGATCCTCACGCAGGGGGAACGTCCCACCGTGAAGGCGGCGAAGATCTATCTGCTGAAAGGGCCGATCACCGGCGACGATCTTCAGGCAATCCGGAACCACGTCATCAACCCCGTGGAAAGCTGTGAGGCCTCGCTCGAGCTTCCTGAAACGCTGACCGCCGTCTATGAGATCCCCACCTCCGTCGCCGTGCTCGACGGCTTCCGCGATCTTGATGAAGCCGGCATGACCCGCTTCCTTGAGGAATACGGTCTGGCCATGGATCTGGGCGACGTCACCTTCTGCCGGGAGTATTTCCGGAAGGAGGGGCGGGATCCCACCATCACTGAGATCCGCATGATCGATACCTACTGGTCCGATCACTGCCGCCACACCACCTTCAATACCATCCTCGACGATATCCGCTTCGAGGATCCTGAGGTCGAGGCTGCCTACCGGAGCTATCTGGACGCCCGGAAAGATCTCGGCCGCACCAAGCCGGTGTGTCTGATGGATATGGGCACCCTGGCCGTCAAGTGCCTGCGCAAGGCAGGAAAACTGGACCGGCTGGACGAATCGGAGGAGATCAATGCCTGCACCGTGAAGACCACCGTCACCGTCGACGGCGAGGAACAGGAGTGGCTCCTGCTGTTCAAGAACGAGACGCACAATCATCCCACGGAGATCGAGCCCTTCGGCGGAGCCGCCACCTGCATCGGCGGTGCCATCCGCGATCCTCTCTCCGGCCGCAGCTACGTCTACGGCGCCATGCGCGTGACCGGCGCCGCCGATCCCACCGTCCCCGTCTCTGAGACGATCCCCGGAAAACTGCCCCAGCGCACCATCGTCACCAAGGCGGCCTCCGGCTACAGCAGTTACGGCAACCAGATCGGTCTGGCCACCGGCCAGGTCACGGAGCTGTATCATCCCGGATATGCCGCCAAGAGAATGGAAGTCGGTGCGGTAATCGCCGCGGCCCCCGCCGCCTGTGTACGCAGAGAACGTCCGGCGCCAGGCGACGTGGTCATCCTGCTGGGCGGCCGCACCGGCCGTGACGGCTGCGGCGGCGCCACCGGCTCCTCCAAATCCCACACGGTGGAATCGCTCGTCACCTGCGGGGCGGAGGTCCAGAAAGGCAATGCCCCCGAAGAGCGTAAACTGCAGCGGCTGTTCCGGAATCCGGAGGCGTCCCTGCTGATCAAGCGCTGCAACGACTTCGGCGCGGGCGGCGTTTCCGTCGCCATCGGCGAACTGGCCGACGGGCTGACCATTGACCTGAATGCCGTACCCAAAAAATACGACGGTCTGGACGGCACCGAACTGGCCATTTCCGAATCGCAGGAACGCATGGCTGTGGTGGTAGCTGCCTCTGATGCACCTCGGTTCATGGAACTGGCAGCCGGTGAGAATCTCGAGGCTACCCTGGTGGCCACTGTGACCGAAGAACCCCGCCTGACCATGACCTGGAACGGCGTCACCATCGTAGATATCTCCCGCGAGTTCCTCGACAGCAACGGTGCGGAGAAGCACATGTCTGCCCTTGTCAAAGCCCCTGCCTCCTTTGCGAAACCCCTGCCGGAGAACTTTGCCGACGGCATGACCGCTCTGGTATCCGACCTGAACGTGTGCTCTCAGCGCGGTCTGAGCGAGACCTTTGACTCCACGATCGGCGCCGGCACCGTCGTTATGCCTTTCGGCGGAGCAAGGCAGCTCACCCCCATCCAGGCGATGATCCACAAGATCTCCGTGGAGAAAGGACACACCGACACCTGCTCCGTCATGTCCTTCGGCTTCAATCCCTGGATTTCCGAAAAGAGTCCCTATCACGGCGCGTATCTCGCTGTGGTGGAATCCGCCGCCAAGCTGGTTGCCGCCGGAGCGGAGTTCAGTGAGGTCTACCTCAGCTTCCAGGAATATTTCGGCAAGCTCCGCAGGGAACCGGACCGCTGGGGCCTGCCCGTGAGCGCCCTGCTCGGCGCCTTCCGCGCACAGATGGACCTCGGGATCGCCGCCATCGGAGGAAAGGATTCCATGAGCGGCACCTTCGAGGATCTGGACGTGCCCCCCACGCTCATCTCCTTCGCCGTGACCACCGGTGAGTCCGACCGGATCGTCACGCCTGAATTCAAAGGCGGCGGACACCCCGTCCGCCTTGTCAGTCCTGTCTATACCGCCTCCGGACTTCCGGAAGCGGAAAGCCTGCTGAAGGTCTTTGAAACGGTAAGCGCCCTGATGCGCAGCGGCCGTGTTCTTGCCGCCTATACCCCCGGCTACGGCGGTGCGGCGGAGGCCGTCTACAAGATGGGTCTCGGCAACGGCATCGGCTTCGCTTTTGCCGACGGGACGGATCTGGAGACGGTGTTCGGGTACCGGTACGGCTCCTTCCTTCTGGAGCTGGATCAGGATACGGATACCGGCGTGCTGCTGGGCGTCACCACCGACACGGGCGACCTTTCTCTGGACGGTCAGTGCGTAGCTCTGTGCGAACTGGACGAGCGGTATGAGCGGCGGCTTGAAGGCGTTTACCACGCCGTCACCGACGGGCGCACAGATGTCCTCCCGGTGCTGGACAGCCCGGCTCCTGCCGTGCTCACTCACAGCACGTTCTCCTGCGCGAAGCCCCGGGTGCTGATCCCTGTGTTCCCGGGCACCAACTGTGAATACGACACAGCAAAGGCTTTTGCCGACGCCGGCGCGGAACCGGAGATCTTTATCGTGCGCAACCTGACGGCCGACGCCATCCGGGCGTCTGCCGAGCGCTTCGCGGAAAGGATCGATGATGCCCAGATCATCTTCATCCCCGGCGGCTTCTCCGGTGGCGATGAACCGGATGGTTCCGGCAAGTTCATCACCGCTTTCTTCCGCAGTCCCGGCATCAAGGACGCCGTGCACCATCTGCTCAGGCAGCGGGACGGCCTGATGGGCGGCATCTGCAATGGTTTCCAGGCTCTCATCAAGCTGGGGCTTGTCCCCTATGGCGAGATCCGCGATGCGGATCCCGAGGCGCCGACGCTGACCTTCAATACCATCAGCCGCCACCAGTCCCGTCTGGTGCGCACCCGCGTGTGCTCCTCCCGGTCCCCCTGGCTGGCCAACACGAAGCCCGGCGAGATCTACACAGTCCCCATCTCCCACGGGGAGGGACGCTTCCTTGCCTCCGAGGAGCAGATCATGCAGCTTGCCGCCAACGGGCAGATTGCCACGCAGTATGTGGACGCGGACGGATGCCCCACGACAGACATCCGCTGCAACCCCAACGGCTCAGCTTTTGCCGTGGAGGGCATTCTCTCCCCTGACGGCCGCGTTCTCGGCAAGATGGGGCACAGTGAGCGCATCGGTTCCAACCTGTACCGGAACGTTCCCGGTCGGTATGACATGGGACTGTTTGCCTCCGCCGTCGCCTACTTCAGATAAGCGCAGATATTCATTGAAACCCCGCCGGGTATCCTCCGGCGGGGTTTTCCTGTCTCTGTTTCCCGGTTGCTTTTTCCTTCTCGTCAGACTATAATATATAAGGATAAATATGGACCCTGATTGTTCCGGAAAGCGGAAAGGAGGAGCTGTATGAATTTCTCACAGATCAAATGTTTTCTTGCCGCGTCGGAATGCCTGAACTTTACGAAAGCCGCCGAACGGCTGTATCTGTCCCAGCCCGTCCTGAGCCGTCAGATTGCCGCCATGGAAGATGAACTTGGCATTGAGCTCTTCATCCGCGAGAAGAAGACGGTCCGTCTGACCGCTGCCGGCGAGGTGATGGCGGAGGGACTTCGGAAACTGGCCGGTGACTATTCCGATCTGGTGGAGAAGGCATCCGCCCTGCACAAAGGATTCGCCGGCACGCTGAACATAGGCATGATCGAAGGCCAACTGATCTGTGCTCCGTACTCGGGTGCTCTGGCCTCCTTCCACGACGAGCATCCCAGCGTGCGCTGCAATCTCAGTTCCCACTCCATCGGCGGTCTGGTCCGCGCCCTGCAGGACGGCTCCGTGGACATCGGCTTCTGCGCCTCTTTCAATGTGGAGGGCATCGACGATCTGGAATACAAGGAGGTAGGCCGGGCGAAGACGTTCCTCGTCATCCCGAAGCGCCACCCGTTGGCTGATAAAGAGGGCCTGACGCTGGATGATTTCAGAAACGACCTGTTTCTTACGCTTCCCGCCAATGAGAGCCCTCAGATCTCCCGCAACGGCACCCGCTCCGAGCGCACGCTGGAGGCCCCGGACATCGGTTCCCTGGCTCTGTGGCTCGAGGCAGGATACGGGATCTTCCCGCTGAATGAGAACCACTCTCTGCGCAACAACCCGAACCTGGTATTCAAGGACATCCCCGGCCTGCCGGATTCCATTGAGGTCGTCGTATGGAACAAAAACAGCAAGAACCCGATGATCCCAATGTTCTGCGATCAGTTCTGAACAGTAGCGCATACCTTTTTTTCATTGATACATATGATTTCCGCACTTTACTTTTCCCGGCATTGTCTATATTATGAGTTGTGAAATACTGCGCCCGGCGGCATGGCGCGCAAATAAGAAACGTTACGGAGAATGATTATGGAAGAGAAAAAAGAACTCACCGGCAAGTTTTATGATATCCAGGGCTTTTCCGTCCATGACGGCCCCGGTATCCGCCTGACCCTGTTCCTGAAGGGCTGCCCCCTGCGCTGCCCTTGGTGCCACAGCCCCGAGTCCCAGGAATTCTACACGGAGCTGAACTGGATGGCGATCAAGTGCGTGGGCACGGAGAAATGCGGCAACTGCCTGAACGTCTGCCCCCACAATGCCATCTCTCTGGGTGAGAAGAAGATGTCCGCCACCGGCGACGAGGAGATCCAGCTGGTTACCGTCGACCGTGATCTGTGCGACAACTGCGGCAAGTGCGCGGAGGCCTGCACGAGCAAGGCCCTGTACATGTGCGGCACCGACTATACTGTGGACGAGGTCATGGAGCGCGTGCACCGCGACGTGCCTTTCTTCAAGAGATCCGGCGGCGGCGTGACCATTTCCGGCGGCGAGTGCCTGTGCCAGCCCGATTTCCTGCTGGCCATGCTGAAGCGCTGCAAGGAGGAGGGCATCCACACGGCCGTGGATACCACCGGCTTTGCCCCCTGGAAGAACATTGAGCCCATCCTGCCCTACACGGATCTGTTCCTGTATGACCTCAAGCAGATGGATTCCGATCTGCACAAGAAGGTGATTGGCGTTCCCAACGAACTGATCCTGGAGAACGCGAAGAAGATCGCCGAGCACGGCGGCAAGTTTCAGATCCGTATCCCCATCATCCCGATGTTCAACGACAGCGTGGCCAGCTTCGACGCGGTCGGCAAGTTCATCTGCGAGCTGGGCGACGCCGTTGAGGTCGTGCAGCTGCTGCCCTACCACAAGTTGGGCACCGTCAAGTGGGAGCGCCTGCAGAGAAAGCACATCATCCTGGAGGCCGAGCCCCCGAAGGACGAGCTGGTGCAGGCCAGGAAGGAACAGCTGGAGGCCATGGGCCTGAATGTTATGATCCACTGATCCCTTTGCATCCATCCGGACCGGACGCGTCTGCGCCCGGTCCGGTTTTCTTTTCTCTTTTTTGTTGACATAAGCAAAATAGATGATAAAATAGCGTGAGTGAACTGCTGTGAAAAAGTCAGCTGTACAGGGTCTTCCAAGCGAGGGCGGGACGGTGCGAGCCGCCTGAAGCATCCGTACGGCGCGCCGCTTTTGAGCTGTCCGGGACGACCGGAACGGCCCGTCCCCGTTAACGGACGACCGAGATGCCGCCTCTTCTGGCGGTAAGTAGGGTGGTACCGCGAAGCGTCGCTTCGCCCCTATCTGAGGGGCGGGGCGTTTCTTTTTCCCAGAAAAACATGTAAAGGAGCCTTTCATCATGTCCCATCCGTATTTCACTCTGAACGAGCTGCGCGAGATGTTCCTCCGCTTCTTCGAGAGCAAGGGCCATCTCCGTCTGCCCAGCTTCAGCCTCGTTCCCCAGAACGACAAATCCGTCCTGCTGATCAACGCCGGCATGACGCCCATGAAGGCCTGGTTCACCGGTGAGGAGGAGCCCCCCTGCCGCCGGGTCACCACCTGCCAGAAGTGCATCCGCACCGGCGACATCGAGAACGTGGGAAAGACGGCCCGCCACGGCACCTACTTCGAGATGCTGGGCAACTTCTCCTTCGGCGACTACTTCAAGGAGGACGCCCTGAAGTGGAGCTGGGAGTTCCTGACCGAAGTGGTCGGTCTGGAGCCCGACCGTCTGTATCCCTCCGTCTATGTGGATGACGACGAGGCCTTCCGGATCTGGAACAAGGTCATCGGCATCCCCGCCGACCGCATCTCCCGCTTCGGCAAGGAGGACAATTTCTGGGAGCACGGCTCCGGCCCCTGCGGCCCCTGCAGTGAGATCTACTACGACCGGGGCGAGGAGTACGGCTGCGGCAAGCCCGACTGCAAGGTCGGCTGCGACTGCGACCGTTACATGGAGGTCTGGAACGACGTGTTCTCTCAGTTCAACAACGACGGGAACAACAACTACACCGAACTGAAGCAGAAGAACATCGACACCGGCATGGGCCTGGAGCGTCTGGCGGTCGTCGTTCAGAACGTGGACAGCCTCTTTGATACCGATACGGTCATGCACATCACCCACAAGGTGTCTGAACTCACTGGCGCCTATTACGGGCAGAGTGAAAAGCGCGACGTCTCCCTGCGCGTAATCACGGACCATATCCGGTCCGCCGTCTTCATGATCTGCGACGGCGTTCTTCCCTCCAACGAGGGACGCGGCTACGTCCTGCGCCGCCTGCTGCGGCGCGCTGCCCGGCACGGCAAGCTCCTGGGCGTCAACGACCCCTTCCTGTATCAGGTGGTGGATACCGTCGTGCAGGTCAATGAGGGCGAATACCCGGATGTGCGTGAGAAACAGAGCTACATCACCAAGGTCGTCCGCACCGAGGAGGAGAACTTTGCCCGCACCATCGACGGCGGCATGAAGATCTTCTCCGATCTGCTGGCGGAGCACAAGGCCAAGGGCGAGCAGGTGTTCTCCGGCGCCGACGCGTTCCGCCTGTACGACACCTTCGGCTTCCCCATCGACCTGACCGTCGAGATGGCGGCTGACGAGGGCCTGACCGTTGACGAGGAGAGTTTCCGTCAGCTGATGCAGGAGCAGAAGGATCGGGCCAGAGAGGCCAGAAAGGCACTGGGCGATCTCGGCTGGGCCGGCGTGGAATTCGGCAAGGACGTGCCCGCCACCGAGTTCGTGGGCTACTCCGTGATCCAGGCCGACAGCCACGTGCTGGCCATCGTCGCCGACGGGGAGCTGCGCGACGCCGTCACCGCCGGTGCCGAAGCCATCATCGTTCTCGACCAGACCCCGTTCTATGCCGAGATGGGCGGCCAGGTGGCCGACCACGGTACGCTGTCCGGAAGCGACATGCTGTTCGAGGTCACCGACGTTCAGAAGAACAAGGGCGGCAAATACATGCACTACGGCGTGCTGAAGTCCGGCATGATCCGCGTGGGCGATCATGTGGAGGCCAACGTGGATCCCACCCGCAGGGCGGCGATCCGCCGCGCCCACAGCGCGACCCATCTGCTGCAGGCAGCGCTGGAAAAGGTCCTGGGCGACCATGTGCATCAGGCGGGCTCTCTGGTGGAGCCCGATCATCTCCGCTTCGACTTCACCCACTTCTCCGCTGTCACACCGGAGGAACTGAAGCAGGTGCGCGACCTGCTGGAGACCTCCATCCTGGCCGGCTATCCCATTGAGACCATGGTCCTTCCTCTGGAGGAGGCCAAAAAACTCGGCGCCACCGCCCTGTTCGGCGAGAAATACGGCGACACCGTCCGTGTGGTGAAGATGGGCAAGGTCTCCCTGGAGTTCTGCGGTGGCACCCATCTGAGCAACACAGCCAAGGTGGGCAGTTTCCGCATCGTCAGCGAGACGAGCATCGCCTCCGGCGTGCGCCGCATCGAGATGGTCACCGGCCGTGAGGCCACGAAGCTGCAGGATCAGGATGAGGAGACCCTGGCGCGTCTCGCTGAGATCCTGAAGGCCGGGCATGGCGCAGACCTGACGAAGCGCGCGGCCCAGGTGATGGAGGAACTGAAGGAGAACGATCGCGTCATCCGCCAGTACAAGGACCGCGAAAGCGCCGGCGGCGCCGCGGATCTGGTGAAGAATGCGGAGGACGTATCCGGCATCCACGTGGTGACCACCCTGCTGACCGAGGGCGACGTGAACGCGCTGCGGAAACTGGGCGACGCCCTGCGTGACAAGGACGAGCGCATCGCCGCTGTCATCGCTCTGGTCACGGACGGCAAGGTGACCCTGCAGGCCGTCTGCGGGAAGCAGGCCGTGGCCGACGGCGTCCGCGCCGGCGACATCATCAAGGCCGTCGCCCCCATCGTCGGCGGCAGAGGCGGCGGCAAGCCCGATTCCGCCATGGGCGGAGGAAGCGATCCGGCCAAGGCGGCGGAGGCGCTGGCCTCCGTGAAGCCCTTCATCGCCGGAAAGATGAACTGAAAGGAGCCTTATCTATGGAAAACTGCCTGTTCTGCAAGATCGCCGCCGGGGAGATCCCCAGCAGCAAAGTGTACGAGGACGATCAGGTCCTCGCGTTCCGGGATATCGCCCCGCAGGCCCCGGTCCACATCCTGGTCATCCCGAAGCAGCATATTCCCTCCGTGGGCGCCGTGACTCCGGAAAACAGTACGGTGGCCGCCGCCTGTCTGGAGGCAGCCGCGAAGATCGCGGTCCAGGAGCATCTGGACGGAGGGTTCCGCCTCATCTCCAACTGCGGAAAGGATGCCGGCCAGACCGTGCCGCATCTGCATTTCCACATCCTCGCCGGAAAGGACATGGGCGAGACGCTGGTCTGATCTGTCCCCCCGCTTATCACGTGCAGGAACGAAACCCGTTCCTGCACGTTTTTTCTTTCCTTTTCCGGGTGCGCTGCGGAGCATTCTTTCTTTTCATCCGGGGGATAATATGGTACAATGATCCCATAAAAACGCCCTCGGAATTCAAGAACAGGAGGTTAACACACATGAAATCCATCCAGGTAGTCAAAGTGGGCAGTCTCCGGGATCCCAACCCCGAGACCAGGGGCCAGGTGAAGGTCGTGGACATTCCCGAACAGGTGCTGGGAGACGAGGATGTCCGCATCAAAGTGGCATACTGCGCCATCTGCGGTTCCGACCCCCACCTTGTGGAAAACATCTTCGGCTGGGATCCCCCCTACGGCATGGGCCATGAGCTGTCCGGCGTCATCACCGAAGTGGGCCCCAAAGCCACGAAGAAGGGCCTGAAGGTCGGCGACCGGGTCGCCGGCAACTTCCTCCATTTCTGCGGCACCTGCTACTACTGCCAGAACGGTCAGCAGCAGTTCTGCGAACACGCCAATGAATCCAATAACCCTGGCTTCAGCGAGACCATCGTGTGGCACGAGAGCCAGGTCTACAAGCTTCCCGATGACGTGTCCCTGAAGCAGGGCTGCCTGCTCGAGCCCATCTCGATCGCCGTGCGTCTGATGGACAAGATCGACATGAAGGTCGGCCAGCGTGTGGCCATCTGCGGCGGCGGCCCCATTGGGCTCCTCTCCCTGCAGGCCATCCACATGTTCGGCGCCGCCTCCCTCACCCTGATCGAGCCCATCGCCGACCGGCGTGACCTGGCCATCAAGTACGGGGCGGACAATGTGATCGACCCCATCACCGAGGACGTCGTCCAGCGCGGTCTGGAACTCACCGGCGGTCTGGGCTATGACGTGGTGATCGACTGCTCCGGCAATCCCCGCGCCGCCTATCCCCTTCCCCAGATCACGGCTAAAGGCGGCAAGCTGATCTACGCCGCCATGTATCCCAACGACTGGGAGATGCCCCTAAATCTTTACAAGTACTGCTATTACAACGAGCTGACCATCACCGGTCTGTACGTGGCGCCCTACGCCTATCCCAGGGCCGCTCAGCTGCTGCACCGCTTCCAGCTGGATGATTTCACCACCAAGGTGTTCGAGCTGGACGATGCCGTAGCAGCGTTCGACGCCCAGGTCACCGGCAAGTATCCGAAGATCCTGATCCGCTGCAACAAGAGCGAAGGCGAATAAAAACCGGACAAAGGAGTGTCCCGCATGAATCGTAAAGTGATCGAACCGATCGACACCGCCACCGTACACCAGCTGGAGGAGACCTGCTACCGGGTCCGTCACAAGCTCCTCACTCTGGTATACAACATAGGCCTCGGCCATCTGGGAGGCGAGCTCTCCATGGTGGAAGTGGCCGTGGCCATGTACTACCGCTACCTGAACTTCAACGTTCTGGATCCCCACAATCCCGAGCGCGACCGTTTCATCCTCAGCAAAGGCCACTGCAGTGAGACGCTGTATTCCATCTTCTCCGACCTCGGCGCCTACAGTCTCGAGTACATGATCGAGAATTTCGAGTGTCTGGACAAGTCCAAGTTCGGCATGCATACCAACCGCAAGTACTGCCCCCAGATTGAAGTTTCCGCAGGCTCCCTGGGCCACGGGCTTCCGATCTCCGTGGGCATGGCGCTGGCCGGCCGCAAACAGAAGGCTGACTGGAGCGTCAACGTGTTGACCGGTGACGGTGAACTGGAAGAGGGCAGCAACTGGGAGGCCCTCATGTCCGCCGGACACTATCAGCTTGGCAATCTGCGCCTGTTCGTTGACCGCAACATGCTGCAGATGACCGGCCCCACCGCCACCGTCATGAACATCGATCCTCTGGACAAGAAACTGGAGGCTTTCGGATGGGACGTGCGCGTGATCGAGGACGGCAACGACATGATGCAGGTCTGCAAGGTGCTGGACGGCATCCCCGCTCCCGACAGCCAGACCCGCCGCAAGCCCATCGCCGTCATCGCCTGCACGGAAAAAGGCCATGACGTGGACTTCATGGCCGGCAATGTGAAATGGCACGGCGGCGGTATCGCCAAGGCCCAGTATGAGGAAGCCATCGCTTCCCTGGAGAAGAACTGGAAGGAGAGACAGAGCAAATGGCAGTAAACACCACTTTTGACTTTGATCAGATGCTGTCCAACGCCAGGGAAGCCTACGGTGAAGAGCTTCTTCGCATGGCGGACGACGGTCTGGATTTCGTATTTACCTATTCGGACAACGTGGCCCCCTCCTCCTCCGCCGGCAAGCTGATCGCCAAGTATCCTGAGCGCTGCTTCAACTTCGGTATCGCGGAACCCGGTCAGGTTGGCGCCGCCTGCGGTCTGGCTCTCGCCGGAGAGGTGGTCTACAGCCAGGTGATGGGTCCCTTCCTGAGCCTGAGAAGCGCTGATCAGATCCACACGGACATCGCGTACAATGACGTGAACGTGCGCCTGATCGGCACCCACGCCGGCGTTACGGCCGGCGGCGGTCCCACCCACAACTGCATCGCCGACCTGGCGCTGTACCGCGCCATCCCCAACCTGACAGTCGTCGTTCCCGCCGACGCGGCCCAGTGCTGCAAGGCGGTCCGCCAGTCCCTGACCTTCCAGGGGCCCATGGTCATCCGCATCGACCGCGCCGGATCCCCCGCCGTCTACGCGGACAACGACTATGAATTCGAATTCGGCAAGGCCATCGAAGTGCTGCCCGGCACCGATGTGACCATCATCTCCGCCGGATCCCCGGTCTACTGGTCCATGATGGGCGCCAAGAAGCTGAAGGAGGAGTACGGCATCAGCGCGCAGCTCATCGACATGCACACCATCAAGCCGCTGGATACCGAGATGATCCTGAAATGCGCCGCCCAGACGGGCAACATCGTCACAGTGGAGGAGCACAGCATCAACGGCGGTCTGGGAAGCGCCGTGGCGGAGTGCCTGCTGGAGAACGGTTTTGCCGGAAAGTTCAAACGCATCGGCCTGCCCGACGAGTTCGCCGTTCTGGGCGAAACGGACGCCATCTACCGCTATTACGGCATGGATCCCGACGGTATCGCCAGAACGACCGCCGAACTGCTGAAGAAATAAGGAGACTGCCGCCATGGATATGATTGAGAGCATCAACAGCTTCTCCATGGACCGCTTCAGCCTGAAGGGCAAGGTGGCCATGGTCACCGGTGCCAACCAGAATCTGGGCATGGGCTACGCCGTCGCGTTCGCCAAGGCTGGCGCCGACCTGTTCATCCCCCACTTCACCGAGGACGTCTCCGACGTGAAGCGCATGGTGGAGGCGGAAGGCCGTAAGGTCGCCTTCATCCGCGGGGACATGACGAAGCACGAGCACATCAAGGAGATCGTGGACGCCTGCATGGCGGAGTACGGCCGCATCGACATCCTGGTCAACAACTCCGGCACCAACTGCTTCCGTGATTTCCCCGAGTTCCCCGACAGCGAGTTCAAGCGCGTGGTGGACCTGAACATGATGGCGGTCTACTATCTCGGCCACGAAGTCGCCAAGGTGATGATCAAGCAGGGCGGCGGTAAGATCATCAACATCGGGTCCGCTCTCTCCTATACCGCGGACGCCATGTGCCCCGCCTATGTGACCGCCAAGCACGGTGTCATCGGCATCACCCGCAGCTTCGCCAATGAACTGGGCAAGTACAACATCCAGTGCAATGCCATCTGCCCGGGCTTCCTGGCCACGAGCGTGAACAGCGATGTCAGCGACAATCCCGAGTACTACAAGAAGATCACCGACCGGATCCCCCAGGGCCGCTGGGGCAATCTGGACGATCTGATGGGCTGCATGGTCTTCCTGGCCTCCCCGGCCTCGGATTACCTCAATGGCGCCGACATCAAGATCGACGGCGGTTTTTCCTGTACCCTGTAAACAATGCGAAAGCGCCGGAGCCTCTCTGGCGCTTTTTCACAAGGAGGTAAGATCATGGCGAAATACGGCGAGGGCGTGATCTCCGTCTACGACATGCCCCACGACGAGGAATTCGAGCATAAGACCCTGAGCGGCCGGACGGTGACGGTCAGCGGCCGGACGATCCCCGTGGCGCGGGAGGTCGACGTCTGCGTGATCGGCGGCGGTCCCGGCGGCACTGCCGCCGCGGTCTCCGCGGCCAGGACCGGAGCGAAAACGCTCCTGATCGAGCGCTACGGTCATCTCGGCGGCATGGCCACCGGAGGCCTCGTGAACATCATCCCCAATCTGGCGGACATCGAAGGCCGTCAGTGGATCGGCGGCTTCTGCCAGGAGCTGATCACCCGCCTGAAGGACCGCGGGGCTGCGGATTATCCTCCCGCGGACCAGTGGGGCCGCGGCGATCCGGACCTCGTGCGGAAATATGAGCGCGCCGGCATGACCCACTTCTACATTCGGAAGAACGCGGAGGGCAGGAAGATCGTCCTGTACACCGCCGTCATCGATCCGGAGGTGGCTAAGGACGAGCTGAACGTCATGGTGGAGGAATCCGGCTGCGACCTGCTCCTTCACACGCTGTGCACCGGCCCGATTCTGGAGGGAAACACCGTGAAGGGTGTGGTGCTCGAGACCAAATCCGGCCCTCAGGCTGTCCTTGCGAAGGTCGTGATCGACAGCACCGGAGACGGGGACCTGCTGCGCGGCCTGGATACTCCGCTCGATGAGTACATGCGCCCCGGTTCCCGCATCGCCCAGTTCGGCTGGGTCTACTGGCTCGCCAACGTGGATCTGGATGCTTTTGACGAGGCGACGGCAAAGGATCCGGAGCTGTGGCCGTCCCTTATAAAGAAGATCATGGAGGAGGGCGGCCGTCCCTTCTTCAGCCGGGGCCTGCTGGAACACCAGAAGGGCGTCGTCTGGATCCACCGGCTGGTGGGTTCCATGCACCAGACCGAGCCCGAGGAGATGACCTATATAGACACGACGGCCCGTCATACCGCCGTGCGCTCCTGGGAACTGCTGAAGAAATACGTCCCGGGCTTTGAGAACAGCTTTATCATGCTGTCGGCCCCGCAGCTGGGCACCTCGGGCGGCCGCAGAATCATCGGGGAATACTACCTGTCGGAAAACGAGCTGGACCGCACCGAGCCCTATGAGGATACCATCGCCGTCTTCGCGGACAACGACAGGGGCGACTCCTCGGTCACGCACACCCACACCTTCATCCCCTACCGTTCTCTCATCCCCGCCGGGATCGACGGGCTTCTGGTGGCCTGCCGTGCCTTTTCGTCGGACTACGAGTTCCAGGAGTTCTTCAATCTGATCCCTCACTGCATGTGCCTGGGACAGGCGGCGGGCATCGCTGCCGCGCTGGCCGTACGCCTGGGAACGGATCTCCGCCAGGTCCCCTACGAGGAACTGAAGAAGGAACTGCTGCGCGGAGGCGCCATCCTCCCGTAACACAGAAGCCAGACTGAGCAGAAATACCAGCCAGGATCATCAGGGATCCGGCTGGTATTTCTTTTTTCGATATCCTTCAGCGTTTTCGCTGAAAAATAAGCAAGTCTACAGAAAGGAGGTTTTTCCAATGGCGATTGGTGAAAGAATACGCTTCATGCGCAGTCTGAGGGGCATGACGCAGAAATATCTTGGTCTGTTGGCCGGCTTCACGGAGAAGACGGCTGAAGCTCGCATAGCCCAATACGAGGCCGGAACCCGCACCCCGAAAGAGGAGCTCACAAGATCCCTGGCCGGCGTGCTTGAGGTCTCTCCGCTCGCTCTCGATGTTCCCGACATCGACAGCTGCTGCGGGCTGATGCACACCCTGTTTGCTTTAGAGGACCGCTACGGCCTGACCATTGAGGTCAGGGAAGGAGAAGTCCTTTTCCGCATCGATCCCCGGAAAGGGAAGGATGCCGCCCGGATCTCCCAACTGGTCCGTGCCTGGGCTGATGTTTCGGAGAAGTACCGGGCCGGGAAGATCAGCAGGGACGATTATGATGAGTGGCGCTATAACTATCCTCTCTCCTCAGCAGGATGACGCGCAGATCACGGCAAAGGTGCCGTCTCAGGGATCGTTCGGTGCTGGGAGCAAAGTCTCTAAGGACAGGACAAAGGAAAGAAGAGAAGGATCCAAAGACTGCCTTTGATCGGGATCATGATGATCGGATCGTTCATTGGCATCATCCCCGATCATGCCTTTTGCAGCAGCCTCTCTCCGTCGTCACTTTTCCGCTCTTTCCGGTCACCCGTTCTGCCTTTTCCCAGTTCCCAGAAGGCCACAGCGCTGGCAGCCGCCACGTTCAGGGAATCCACGCCGTGCGACATGGGGATGCGCACGGTATGGTCGCACGAAGCGATCGTCCCGTCGGACAGACCGTCCCCCTCGGTTCCCAGCAGGACGGCCAGTTTCCCGCAGGCGGCCAGTTTCGGGTCGTCTATGGAAAGGGCGTCGTCCCTCAGGGCCATGGCTGCCGTCTCGAAGCCCATGGCATGCAGTGCGGCCAGTCCCTTTTCCGGCCAGTCCTCCGCCCGGTCCGACAGATACGTCCAGGGGATCTGGAATACGGTCCCCATGCTGACTCTTGCCGAACGGCGGTACAGCGGGTCGCTGCAGGACGGGGTCAGCAGCACCGCGTCCATGCCGAGCGCGGCGGCGCTGCGGAACACGGCCCCCACGTTCGTGGGGTTCATCACGTTCTCCAGCACGGCGATCCTCCGGGCGTCCCGGCAGATCTCCTCCGGCGCTGGGAGCGGCCGGCGGCGCATGGCGCACAGCACGCCTCTCGTGAGGGCGAAGCCCGTGAGCTGGATCAGGACGGGCATCTCCGCCGTGAAGACCGGCACATCGCCGCACCGGGCGATCACCTCTTTCGCGGCGGTCTCCACATGCTTCCGCTCCATCAGCAGAGACACTGGCTCGTATCCGGCGTCCAGCGCGCGGCCGATCACCAGCGGGCTCTCCGCGATGAACAGCCCTTCTTTCAGATTCTGACGGTTCAGCAGCTGCGCCTCCGTCAGGCGGGCGTATACATCCAGCTCCGGAGCGCCGAAATCTGTTATCTCCACGATCTGCGGCATGGTCCACTCTCTCCCCTGCCCCGTCATATTGACAAATACGGCGGGGTCTCATTATAATGATAAGCTGTTATATTATAATATACGGACATTCGTATGGAAAGAAAAAGGTGATCATTTCATGGACCCGGACAGTTGGTTGTCCCTGTTGCTTGTACTTATACTGCTGGTGATCAGCGGCTGGTTTGCCGCCTGTGAGACCGCGCTGAGTTCCGCCAACCGGACCCGCATCCGTCTGATGACCGAGCGTGGCGACCGGCGGGCTGCGCGGGCAGACCGTCTGCTGGACCGTTTCGACCGGACACTGTCCTCCCTGCTCATCGGCAACAATCTGGCCCACATCCTGGCCAGCTCCGTGACCACTGTGTGGGCGGTGCGCCGTTTCGGCAGCGCTTCCGCCGCCGTGGCCACGCTGATCCTGACGCTGGTAGTGTTTTTCTTTGCGGAACTGCTTCCGAAGAACCTCGCGAAAAAATATGCCGTCGGTTTTTCCTGCGCGTGCTCAGGTCTCCTGAACGCTTTCTGTGTGCTCTGCACGCCTTTTTCCTGGCTTTTGTCCTCTCTCGGACGTCTTGTCTCCCGTGCCACCGGCGATGAAGCCTCCGTCACGGAGGATGAGTTCCATGACATGGTGGAGACTATGACGGAGGAGAGTGCCCTTGATGAGGAAAAGGGCGAGCTGGTGCAGTCCGCCCTCCATTTCAGCGACAGGACCGCCGGAGACATTCTTACCGCCCGGGTGGACATGGTCGCTGTCAGTGACAGCTGGGACAGCTCCGAGATCCTGGAAACGGTGAAAAAAGCCCGTCTGTCCCGTCTCCCCGTCTATCATGGCACGGTGGATACCATTGTCGGCATCCTCTCCTGCCGGAATTATATCCGCGCCTACCGCAAGGGTGCGGCCAACGCCCTTCGTTCGCTGCTGGATGCGCCGCTCTTCGTTCACGGCAGCATGCCCATCGACAGCCTTCTCGCCGAACTGAACCACCGTAAGCAGAATATGGCCGTCGTCACCGACGACTACGGCGGTGTGGAAGGCATCGTCACGGTGGAGGATATCCTGGAGGAACTGGTGGGCGAGATCTGGGACGAGGATGACGTTGCTGTTGAGAGTCTTCAGGCCGACGACGGCGGCGGTTTCCTGATCGACGCCGGCATGGCCGCCCAGGAATGCCTGGAGGAGATGTCCTGTCCCCTCACGGAGGAGCAGGAACAGGAGACCGCCCACAGAACCATCGGCAGTCTCGCCTTCATCCTTCTGGAAAAGATCCCCGCTGAGGGTGATTCCTTTGATTACGCCGGCATGACCTTCACAGTGGAAAAGATGCGCCGCCAGCGCATCCTGACGCTTCGTGCTGTTCCGGCCGCTCCGGAGGAGGTGACGCAGGAATGACCATCCTTTCCTACGCTGCCGCGATCGTCGGTCTTCTGATTCTCAGCGCTTTCTTTTCCGGATCGGAGATCGCCTATTCCTCCGTCAACCGTATCCGTCTGGAAACTGCGGCAGACAGACGCCGCTCCGCTGCATGGGCACTTGCCGTGCACGACCGCTACGAGGACGCGCTTTCCTCCATCCTGATCGGCAACAACCTGGTGAACCTGTTTGCCTCCAGTGCCGCGACCATGCTGGCGCTGGCGCTGGTCGGGCCTTCCGCTTCTCTGTCCCGCCAGGATCTGTACACCACCGTCGCGGCCATACTGCTGGCCGTGCTTGTGCTGGTATTCGGGGAGAGCATCCCCAAGATCGCGGCGAAGGACCGTGCCCTAACCTTCAGTCTTCTGGCCGCCTATCCTCTCCGCATCCTCATGACGCTGCTTCTCCCCCTGACAAAGCTGACCGGACTGCTGGTCCGTCTGCTGACGCTTCCATTCCGGGGCGAACAGACCGATGAGGAAGAACAGGCGGAAGTCGCCGAGGAGGAACTCGTGACCCTGATCGAGACCTCAGAGGACAGTGGCGTGATCGACGAGGACGTTTCCGAGCTTCTCCAGAACGCGCTGGATTTCTCCGAGATTTCCGCACAGGAAGTCATGACCCCCAGAGTTGACATCTCCGCCCTGGATCTCGGCGATGATTCGGAGCCGCTTACCGACAGGATCGACCGGGAGACCTTCTCACGTCTGCCGGTCTTCGAGGAGGACCTGGATCACATTCTGGGCATCCTGCCGCTGAACCGCTATTACCGTGCCCTGCTCAGCGAACCGGCTCCGGATATCCTCCGGCTTCTGATCACTCCCGCTTACGTATACAAGACCACAAAGCTTCCCGCAGTACTCGAGACCCTGCGCGTCAGCCACACTCACATGGCCGTCGTGACTGATGATTACGGAGGAACATTGGGTATCCTCACCATGGAGGACGTGCTGGAGCAGCTGGTCGGTGAGATTTGGGACGAGACTGACGAGGTCGTCGATGAAGTGGTCCCCCACGGCGACAGCGAGTGGGAAATCGACGGAGACCTGACCATCGGCGAGTTCTGTGAGCTGATCGGCCGGGACGAGGACCTGTTCGAGACGGAATCCGTCACCGTCGGGGGCTGGACCATGGAACGGTTCGACGGTTTTCCGGAACCCGGGGACAGTTTTCAGTTTGAGGATCTCACTGTCCGTGTACTGGAAACGGGACCTCACCGGGTGAACAAAGTGCTGGTGACCCGTACGGTACCGGAAGAGGAATAGCATTCTGCCCCACAACATCTGCGCGGCCGGGAAGGTTTTCCGGCCGCGTTTTTCTGAGGTTCCCGCAAAAATATAACTGTCTGCTATCGTTTTTTTCCCCTGCCTGTGATATACTGCACACAAAGGCCAGCGGGAAGGAGGGACCTCCATGACAGACGAACAATCTGCCGTACTGGCGCAGTACAAGTTCATATCCGTACTGGACGACTCTCACAAGGTCTCGCTGATGCAGAACATCTCTGACCGCCGTCTTTATCTGAAAAAGGAGATGTCCTCCTACAATTATGGCGTGATCGAGTGGCTGATGATGAATCCGGTGAAGAACACTCCCTTCATCTATGAACTGATTGAGGATGACGGCAAACTGATCGTCATCGAGGAGTATTTCGCCGGCTCCACTCTTCAGGAACTGCTGGATAATGGCACCGTGTTCACCGCCGGTGCCATCCGGGATACAGCCGAGCAGCTGTGCCGCATCCTGTCCGATCTTCACCGGGCCGCTCCTCCCATCATTCACCGGGCGGTAAGGCCATCCAACATCCTGATCACCCCGGACGGGACAGTCAAACTTCTGGAAATGAATGCCGCGCGCTGGTATCTGGGAAAACCTGAGATCGACGCCTCCATGAAAAACAGGAAGAAATACGGTGCTCCCGAGCAGTATACCTATGGGGAGTCCACCATCCTGTCGGACATCTACTCGGTCGGCACCGTTATAAAAAGGATGCTGGAGGAAAGAACACAGCCGGACGACCCCGGATTCGTCTTCCTTGAGAACGTAGCCTGGAAATGCACCCAGGTGGATCCCAATTACCGGTATCAGTCGGCAGCAGCCATTGCGGACACGCTGCACCTCGGACAGGACGTGGAAAACAGCGGCCCCAGCCGCTTCCGACGTTTTCTCCCGCCCGGATACCGAAGAGAGCATCCACTGTATATGCTTTTGTTCACCGCGATCTATATCATCGTCTTCAATGTTGCCCTGACGCTCCGCGTTCCCGGTGCCGCACCCGGCCGTCTCTGGACAGTCCGGATTCTCGCCCTTCTGATGTTCCTGTTCCTCGTCTTTTTCTCCGGCAACTATCTGGACTGCCAGAAGTATCTCGGCCTGCAGAAGATCAGTAACCGCATGGTCCGGATCCTCGTCGTGGCGGTGATCGATCTGATCCTGGCAGGCCTGTTCGCCTGGATCCTTATCGGCATCATCCGTGCGTGAAGCCCTTACGGCATAGCAAATGGCCGCCCCTGCGCAGTTTGCGCGGGGGCGGTCCTGTTATTTCCGTATCTCTCCGGCGGGAGTTCCTCTCTCATTTCCCCTTCCGGGATCCTTTCCTCTTCCTCCCATGGAGCAGTTCATCCGGCGGCATGATATCCTTCAGTTCGCGCACGTATTTCTCCGCCGCGTGTACGACGAACGCATCCGCGTCGATGGGGATATTGCGGTCGCTCATCTGCCGCATGCTCCATACGTACAGCATGTCCAGGGCAGGGATCAGCCTCTCCCCTTCCTCCGTCAGCTCGTAATCCGTGGTGGGCGGATAGGCGTCGGGATTCACCGTCCGCCGTACGAGCCCGTCACGCACCAGTTCCTTGAGTTGCTGACTGAGGACCTTTTCCGACAGAGGAAGCACCTTCAGCGTCTGATTAAAATGGATAGTCCCGTAGGTATGGATCTCATGCAGGATCGTCATCTTCCATTTTCCGCCCAGGCAGTGCAGCGCGTAATGATACGGATTGGTCGGTTCCGTAAAGTCTACTCTTGCCATACGAATCCCTCCTGTCTGCCAGTGTAGCACGCCGCGGAGCGTATGAAAAGGGGCGGAAGCCAAAATAGTTACCATTTGGTAAGTTACTGTGTTTAAAGTGCCTCATTGTTAGCATGCTGACTATCTCTTATAATATAAATATCATCATATTTAAGGGAGGTCGTCCTTCATGATCAAACGTACGTATGAGGAACTGGAGCCCTATTTCCCCGCCGGTCACTTCGGCGTGACCTGCAAGCGCTACCATGGTGCGGCAGAGACCGGGGCGGAGAAATTCTGGATCGGCATCTCGGAATTCGAGCCGGGCGGAGGCGCCGACTGGGCCTACGATGACAATCCGCTGGAGAAGGTCTACTTCATCCTGGAGGGCCACATGACCGTCACGGACAAGGACGGAAACAAATATGTCATGGGTCCGATGGAATCCATCAGCTTCCCGCCCAATGAAGGCCGTGGCCTGAAGAACGAGACCGACAAGCCCGCGAAGATGCTGGTCATCATCAACTATCCTGAGAAATAACGGGAGGAGAGACAGTCATGGTACCTGTAGAAAAAAGCTTCGTTAACAACATGTTCTCCGTTGAGGGCAAGGTCGCCCTCGTCACCGGCGCCACGGGCGCCCTGGGCAGCGTGCTCAGCAAAGGATACGGCTACGCCGGCTGCAAGGTCTTCATGACCGGCCGGAATGAAGCCAAGCTCAAGGCTCTGGAGGAGGAGTTCCTCGCCGAGGGCATCGACTGTGCGTACTGTGTCGGAGATCCTGCCATTGAGGAGGATGTCAAGAACGTCATCCGCGCCTGCGTGGAAAAATACGGTGAGATCAACATCCTTGCCGTCTGCCACGGCGTCAACAAGGTGCAGAACGTGCTCGACCAGTCTGTCGAAGACTGGCAGAAGATCATGGACGCCGACTGCAAGAGCGTCTATATCGTGACCAAGTTCGTGGCCGAGCAGATGGTCGCTCAGGGCAAGGGCGGCAAGATGGTCGTGGTCACCTCCCAGCGCTCCAAGCGCGGCATGGCCGGCTACACCGGCTACTGCACCAGCAAGGGCGGTGCCGATCTGATGGTCAACTGCCTGGCCTGCGATCTGACCGCAAAGTACGGCATCAACGTGAACTCCCTGTGCCCGACCGTGTTCCGCAGCGATCTGACGGAGTGGATGTTCGATCCTGAATCCCAGGTGTACAAGAACTTCCTGAACCGCGAGCCCATCGGCCGTCTGGCAGAGCCCAGCGACTTCGTCGGCTACGCGATCTTCCTGTCCTCCGATGCCTCCAACTATATCACCGGCGCCAACTGCGACTGCTCCGGCGGATACCTGGTGGTGTAAAAAGAGGCGCAGCACATGAAGCGCAGCGAAATCAAAAACATCCTCATCGCCGGCGGCGGCATGATGGGCAAGAATATCGCCCTCGTGTTCTCCTCCGTGCCTGAATTCCGGATCACGGTCTACGACATCCGCCCGACGGACGTCCGGGCCGGCATCCGACTCAACTGTGCCCAGCTTCTGGAAAAGGGCGTTCTCAGCTCAGAGGAACTGGAGGAAAGGCTGTCCCGGATAGACTTCACAGAAGATCTCGACTCCGAAGCTGTCAGGAATGCGGACCTCGTCGTGGAAGCCGTGTTCGAGGACATGGCCGTCAAGCGCGAGACGTTTGCGAAGCTGGAAGCCCGCTGCCGTCCGGACACGATCTTCTGCACCAACACCAGCGTGATGAGTCCCTCGGAGATCAGCCGGGAACTGACGTACCGTGAACGGTTCGTCGGCACCCACTTCTGGAATCCGGGACACCTGATTCCCCTGGTCGAGGTGGTCAAATCCGATGCCACCTCCGAGGAGACGGCACAGACGGTGATGGAGGTCCTGCGGGACGCCGGCAAGAAGCCCGTGCTCTGCAAAAAGGATGTGCCGGGGTTCATCGCCAACCGCATGCAGCACGCCCTGTGGCGTGAAGCCATCTCCATCGTGGAGAACGGCATCGCCGACGCTGAGACGGTGGACATGGCGGTCCGCTACAGTTTCGGCCTGCGGCTGCCGCAGCTGGGCCCGCTGGAAAACGCCGATATGGTGGGAACGGATCTCACCTGGAACATCCACGACTATATCCTCGGCGCGCTGGAGGATTCCCACCGTCCCTCCCCTCTCCTGACGGAACTGAAGGAAGAGGGCAAGCTGGGATTCAAGACCGGGGAGGGCTTCCAAAAATGGACGCCCGAAGAGACGGCGGCCAGCGCCGCCGCGCTGAACGAGTATCTGATCCGTATGCTGTACGGAAAATAAACTGACACATTTTTCAAGCGACCGAAAGGAGTATTCAATCAATGGGAAAGACCGTTTTCGTAGACCTGACGCACCCCTTCAGCGCCGAGATCCCCCGCTGGCCCTATTTTGACAAGCCGGTGATCGACAACACCCACACCATGGCCAAGGGCGGCGTGCTGACCCAGAGCATCAAGTGCACCATGCACACCGGCACCCACTGCGACGCTCCGCGTCACGTGATGGAGTATGAGTTCGACGGCCGGCGTGCCCGCTACACCCACGAGATGCCGGTGGACGCCTATACCGGACAGGCGATCGTCTTCAAGATCGATATCGAGCCCTGGGGCCTGATCACGGACAAGCATCTGGATGAGTGCATGAAGAAGTACGGACTGAAGGACGGCGATCTGAAAGGAAAGATCATCTGCCTGAACACCGGCATGCACCGTCTGTTCGACGACACGAAGGCGTATTATCACTACGCGGCCGGCACCGGCGTGGAAGCCGGCAAATGGTTCGTCCGTCAGGGCGTGAAGTGCGTGGCCATGGACTCCCAGGCTCTGGACCATCCGATGCACACCGCCATGAGCCGCAACGGCATGACCCGCATGGATCTGCTGGGTGCCACGGGCAAGACGCTGATCGAGGAGTACAGAGAACTCTTCGGCGAAGAAGCTCTGGCTGAGTTTGACAAGTTCGAGTACATCCGCATCCACGGTCAGGAGGCCTATGACGCGAAGTTCGGCGAACTGGAAGCCATCGGCTGCTGGGGCACCTGGGAACCCTGCCACAAGACCATGCTCGGTCACGGCATCGTCGGCGTCGAGAACCTGGGCGGCGATCTGGACAAGATCCCGGACGGCGTGTTCTTCCGCTTCAACTGCTTCCCGCTGCGTTGGTACATGGGCGACGGCTCCATGGCCCGCTGCACCGCCGAGATCGATGAGGATCTGCTGGTCAAGGGCGTGCCCGACCGCACCTATGCCTACGGCGGCACCGGGTACGGCTTCCCCGAGGGCAACGGGGACAGCGGTCTGGAGTATATGCAGAGGCTCTTCAGCCGCAACAAGAAATAAGAAGGACCGGAAACGGAGTCAGTTATGGCTAAGAAGACCATCATCACCGCGGCCGTGACAGGCGCATGGCCGAAAAAGGAAAACAACCCCAACGTTCCCCTCACCCCTGAGGAGATTGCTGAGGATGTGTACGACTGCTGGCTGGGCGGCGCCGCTGTGGCCCATCTGCATATGCGGGACGACGCCGGAAACGGCACCATGGACAAGGAGAAATTCCGTCAGACCGTGGAGCTCCTCCGTTCACGTCATCCGGACTGCAACGTGATCCTGAACCTGACCACCTCTGGCGATCTGAACGCCACCGATGAGACCCGTCAGATCCATCTGAAGGAGCTGCGTCCGGAAATGGCTTCCTACGACTGCGGCTCCATGAACTGGATGAACACCTCGCTGTTCCTCAACAGCCCCGCGTTCCTCGAGGAACTGGGCATGAACATGCAGGCCTGGGGCGTCAAGCCGGAGATCGAAGCGTTCGATCCGGGCATGATCGCCAATGCCGCCTATTACCTGAAGAAGGGCGTGCTGAAGGCGCCGCTGCACTTCCAGTTCTGCATGGGCTGCGCCAACGGGATCCCCGGCAGCATGAAGAACCTCCTGTTCATGAAGGAGACGATGGACGCCCTCTGTCCCGGCTCCACCTGGAGCTGCTTCGGTGTCGGCCGGTCCGCCATGGAGATGCTGTACGGAGCGGTGGCCCTGGGCGGCCACATCCGCGTCGGCATGGAGGATAACGTGCTGTACGCCAAGGGACAGCCCGCCTCGAGCAACCGTCAGTTCGTGGAACGTGCCGTCCGTGTCGTCAGGGAATACGGCGGCGAGGTCGCCAGCAGCGACGAAGCCCGCGAGATCCTGGGGCTGGCCAAGTGAGCTGGGGCCCCTGCTGGATGTATTACCGGTGTCCGGACTGCGGTCAGCGGTTCAAAAGCGAGACCGGCGCCATTGCGGCGCTCGGAGACAGGTTCGGCCGCTGCCCCCGCTGCGGACAGGAAGGCATTCTGATCGGTGAAGGCCCCGCCTCGCCGGACGATGCCGATTACGAGGAAATCGACGACTGAGCAAAAACGATCCCCGCCCTGTTTGGGCGGGGATCGTTCTCTGTTTTATGGATCCTCTTACATCGAGAGTTCGGTGCGGGAGATCAGGTCGTTCTGACCGGTGATGTGCAGTTCTACGAAGTAGGCGGAGAAGCCGGCCACGCGGACCACCAGGTTCTTGTAGGACTCGGGATCCTTCTGGGCGTTCCTCAGGGTCTCGGCGGAGATGACATTGATCTGGATCTCCATGCCGCCCATCTCGAAATAGGTCTGGATCAGCTGGCTGAGCTTCATGATGCCCTGCTCGCCCTGGATGCAGGTGGGGCTGAACTTCATGTTCATCAGCGTGCCGCCGGGATACTTGGTCTGATCCCAGGAGGCGCAGGAGACGGCGATGGCGGTGGGGCCGTTCTTGTCCATCTGCTGTACGGGGGAGATGCCGTCGGCCAGCGGGACGCCTGCGCTGCGGCCGTCGGGCGTGGCAGCCGTCATCATGCCGAACATGACGTTGGCGGTCACCGGGAACATGGCGGCGGACCACTTCTGGCCGCGGGGGTTGGTGATGCTGTTGACCAGGTTGGCGTACTCGTCGGTGATCAGGGAGGCGATGGCGTCAACCTCGGGCTTGCCGTTGCCGTAATGCAGCTCGGTGCTCTTGATGTATCTCTGCAGTTCCTCGTAGCCGGCCCAGTTGTTCATCAGGGCGTCATACAGTTCGCGGGTCGTGCACTTCTTGGTGTCGAAGCACAGGTGCTTGATCATGAACAGGGAGTCCACGGTGTTGGACAGGCCGATGCCGGGCAGGCCGGAGGAGTTGTGCTTGGCGCCGCCCCACATGACGTCCTTGCCGGATTCCATGCATCCGCCCATGGAGCAGGATACGACCGGCAGGGGCAGCAACTCGCGGGTGGTGTATTCGGCATTGTTCATGATGATGATATGCCATCTCAGGAAGAAGCGCATCTGCTTCATGAAGGCATCCATGACCTTCTCGAAGCTGTCCATCTCATACAGATGGCCGGTGGCAAGGCCGGTGCGGTGCTCGATCTTTCTTCCTTCCTTGCCGTCCTTGCTCTCGCCGAAGTTCAGGGGAGAGGGCACGCAGCCGTCGTTGATGGCCTGCCACACCACGTTGGGCAGGTTGAAGTAGGAGACGGAACCGGTACCGCCGCAGGCGGGCCAGTCATTGCCGCAGCCGCCCGGCTCCACGCAGCCGATGGGCGTATAGTTCCGGGCATCTTCGAGGGAGAAGCCGCGGTTCTTCATCATGGCGGGGATGATCACGTCGTCGTTCTCGAACGTGGGCAGGCCGCCGCAGATCTTGGTGGTCTCGATGGCCGCTTCCCAGAGTTCGGGAGGAGTGTTCTTATGGATACGCAGGGACTGCGGGGGATCGTGCAGGACCAGACGGCTGACGGACTGCAGCATCATGAACGTCACCTTGTTGGAGGCGTCGTTGCCGTCCTTGTCCACGCCGCCCATGCACATCATCTGGCCGGAGGTATAGCCGGGGGCGGACTGGGTCGCGCCGAAGGACCAGGGCTTGTTCATCTCGGCGACCTTCAGGTAGAACATATCCATCAGTTCCTGAGCCTGCTCCACGGTCAGCACGCCGTTGGCGATGTCACGCTCGGCGAAGTCGCCCAGATACTGGTCCACGCGGCCGAAGGTGATGCCATGCATGTTGGCTTCCAGGCACAGGCAGGTCTGATACAGGTACAGGCACTGCAGCGCTTCATGGAAGCTGGAGCAGGGCTTCTCGAACACGGTATCCAGTACGCGCGCCATCTCCTCCAGCTCGGCCTTCCTGGCCGGATCGGTGCAGGCTGCGGCCTTCTCGGAGGCCAGAGCGGAATAGCGCTTGGCAAAGGTGATCATGCCGTCGCAGACGATCTCCACCGCGCGGTAGAAGTTGTAGCGGTCGACATCCTCACCCTGCATGAAGGTCTCCAGGATGGACTCCTGATAGCGCTTAGCCTCCTCGCGGATGGCGCCGAGGCCGACGCGGATGACCTTGTCGTAGCCCGTGGCGAAATGGCCGACGGGGGTGTCGCTGATGCACATGCGGCCGACCATGGTCACGCCGTTGAAATCATGAGGAGCGTACTGCTCGGGATAATAGGCCAGAGTCTTCGCGAAGGTGCTCTCGCCCTTGAGCCAGTAATCGATGGTGTCAGCCACGTACTTCATATCCTCATCGGAGATGTCGTACGGGTCGATAGAGCGGGTCCGGATGGTGCCGCTGGCGACCTCGTCCTTGATGAAGGAAACGCAGTTTTCCGGATACAGGGCGCCGCCGCGGTACTTGGCGGACTGGTTGCCCACGATCACTTCTTCGTCGCCGATGCGGATGGGCAGTTTCTCAAAGATCTCCTTCATGGCCTTCGCACGGCGCAGGATGCCGTTGAGTTCGGGATGGCCCATGTAGAACTCGGTGAGGATGCGGTATCTGGCCGTGCAGACCTCAGGCCTGAGGTCGCGGTAATCCGCGCGCAGGCGGTTCACACGGTCGGTAAGGGGAAGCAGTGTCCAGCTCATAGTATTGGTCTCCTCCTGATAAGTATCGTTTTGTTTTTCCGTGCCGTGAGGCTCGGATCCTGTCTGATTGTATTTTACCTTATACAAAAAAACGGGACAAGTAAAAAAAGGCTCCCGGTTTTCTCCCCCGCTCCGTCAACATGCCCAAAGCTTCTTCACTTTTCTTCCTGTTTTGCCCCCGTGCGGCCGTTTCGGTATGAGTCCATACGAGATCCGCATGCCTCCTCCTCCCCTTTTCGCCTCTGCGGCCGCAGGCCGGTCCCGCATCGCATTGACAGGACATCCGTCGGGATGGTATAAAAAATGAGAGAAAAGAACAAACGAACAGAGCAACGCGAATACTGTGAACGGAGGTCAAGCATATGTATCAGTTCAGACCCGTGGAGCCGCGGGTGGAAGCCTATCATCAGCGCGTACGCGACAGGATCTTCTGTCCCGATTCGGAGATCGCCATGATCACCACGGAAGCGTTCAAAAAGTACGAGACCATGGTCCCTCTGATCCGCCACTGCAAGATCCAGTATGAGATCTGCGAGAAGATGACCCTCCGGGTGGAGGACGACTGTCTGTTCGTCTCCAACCGCGGCAAGAGTTTCAGCGGCAGCGGCCCCTCTGCCCTCTGGGGCGGAGCCGGCTGGATTCCGCGCATCGTCGGCAGCGGTCAGTGGGGAGATGTGCAGGAAGACGGCTATTACCACAGCCCCGAGGATGAAATGCTGCAGTTCCGCGTCCATCCGGATGACCTGAAGGCTCTGCAGTCCATCGAAGAGTTCTGGAAAACGCGCACCGTCACCGCTGTCGCCAATGCCTGGATGCCCGAGGGCTATGAAGACTTCTGCAAGCTCGAGGTCTGCAAAAACGTGCCCGGAGCTCCAGTCATGATGATGACCGCCGGCCATCTGACGCCGGGCTATCCCCGTCTGCTGAAGATGGGCATCCGCCGGATCCGCGAATACGCGCAGAAGTGGGTGGCGGAACACAAGTACAATCTCATGGGCATCGACGTCCGGAAGAACCTGTTCTATGAGGGCGTCATCATCATGTGCGATGCCTTCTCCCTGCTCATCCGCCGCTATTCCGCCCTGTGCGCCGAAAAAGCCGCGGAATGCTCCGACCCCCGCCGGAAAGCCGAGCTGGAGGAGATGTCCGCCGGTCTGGCCAACATCTCCGAAAATGTGCCCGCCTCCTACTGGGAAGCCTGCCAGCTGATGATGCTGTACCAGCTGTTCCTGTTCGAGGAGAACCACTACCCCGCCCCGTCCTTCGGGCGCTTCGACCAGCTGACCTGGCCCTTCCTGAAGAAGGATCTGGAGGAAGGCCGCCTGGACATGGAGAAAGCGCAGCTGATCACCGACTATTTCTTCCTGCATGCCAATACCGCCTACGGCGGCATCCCCGGCAAGGGTCTGGCGGAGACCACCGGCATCGGCAACACCTATCAGCATACGACCATCGGCGGCGTCGATCCCGACACCGGTGAGGACGCCACCAATCCCGTCACCTACATGGTGCTCGAGAGTGTCGGCCGCATCGGCCTGCACGACCCCACCGTGTCCCTGCGCGTGAACAAGAACACGCCAGATGAGCTGTGGGAGTGCGCACTGCAGACCACCAAGCTGGTCGGCGGTCTGCCTCTGTATCAGAACGACGAGGTCATTATCCCCGCCGTCATGAAAGAGATGCATTTCGATCTGCACGACGCCAGAGACTACTGCTTCATCGGCTGCCAGGAGATCACCGGACACGGCAACGACTATTCCGCCGCCAACGGCATCTCTCCCCCGAACGCCAGCCTGCACTACGCTCCCCTGCTGGACATGGCCATCAACAACGGCATCAACCCCTGGAACGGGCAGCAGAGCCCGGAGCATACCGGTTACCTGTACGAGATGACCTCCATCGACGAGGTCAAGGCCGCGATGAAGCGCCAGATCGAGTTCGCCATGAAGGCGCAGGTCAGCTACGACAACTATACCGAATACCTCACCGCCCACTATGCCACCTGCGTCGGCCTCTCCATGTGCATGGAGGGCTGCCTGGAATCCGGCCTCGATGCCACCTGGGGCGGCGCCAAATACAACTCCTACGGCGGCACCGGCACCGGTCTCGCCACCATCGCCGACTCCCTGACCACGATCAAGTACATGTGTTTCGACAAGAAGCTCTGCACCACCCGCGAGCTGTACGACGCCGTCATGGCCAACTGGGAGGGCTATGAGGATCTGCGCCAGACGATCCTGACCGAGGTCCCGCACTTCGGCAACAACGATCCCTATGCCGACGTGGAGATGAAATGGATCACCGACACATACTATGAAGTCTGCAAGATGCTGTACAGCGAGCGGACGGACAATTACAAGGCCGGCCTGTACGGTGCCTCCGACCACATCCGTCAGGGCAAGTCCGCCTGGGCTACGCCTGACGGCCGGAAGACCGGCGAACCCATTGCCGACGCCTCCAGCCCCGCCCAGAGCCGTGACAAGAACGGTCCCACCGCCGTCATGCTCAGCGAGTGCTGCTTCGACCACACCAAGTTCATGGACGGTCTCGCCCTGAATATCCGCATGCATCCGTCGGTCCTGTCCAATGAGGGGGGCATCGCCAAGCTGCGTGATATGACCAAGACCTACTTTGACTGTCAGGGTATGGAGGTCCAGTACAATGTGGTGGATACCGAGACGCTGAAGGCGGCGCAGGCCGAACCCGAGGCCTACCGGAACCTGGTGGTACGCATCGCCGGTTATTCCGCCTACTTCATCGAGCTGGGCCGGGATCTGCAGAACGATATCATCGCGCGCAGCGAGAACACCATCTGATCGACCGATCCCCATAACGCACGGCAGCGCCTTTCCGGCAGGGAAAGGCGCTGCTTTTTGTCATGGGAAAACGCCGGCATGCTGCCGGCGTTTTCTTTTCATTGTTTCTCGTTCTCCGTCAGCGGATCACTTGCTGTACAGGATGCGGGACTGCTTGTACACTTCCTCACGGAACGCATCCGTCAGGAATTCCGTACCTCCGCGGTTGATGACGGACGGCTTGCCGGGCTGACAGTACTCCTTCACGAAAGCTCTGGCTCTCTCCCGCTGCTCCTCCTCGGAGGTGGTCGCCGGATCGAAATAGTCCGGGATGACGCCGACAACGATCTTGTCACCGAACTCCTCGTAGATAGCGCGCGCGTCGTTCATGGTCTGGCCGCTCCAGGTATCCCAGCCGGCCAGGATCATGTTGGGGACCTGCTTGCGGATCTGTCCGCAGGAGTGCAGCTCCGCGATGCATCCGCGGGCGTGGATGTGATCGGTCACCTTCCGCATGGAGGGAACGATCATCTTCTCCACCAGGGCCGGGGAGAAGAACGTCTCCTTCTGGGAGCCCCAGTCGTCGTGCATGTAGAAGGACGTGATCTCCGGGAAATAGTCGAGGTAGTGGTCGATGATATCGATATACAGATCGGCCAGCTTGTCCAGGAAATCCAGGATCAGCGGCTGCTGGTCCTCATCGAACAGCGCCATGATGGCGTTCTCGAAATCCATGAAGGAGATCAGGCGTTCGAACCATCCGGTCTGGATCCAGGTCTGCAGGGCGCGCGTCGTTTTCACATACTCCCTGTTCTCCTCCCGGCTGCCGGCCCAGTCCCAGGCGTCGACGTCGGGCCAGACGATCTTCTCCTCCCAGTCATACATGTCCTCCATAAAGGGGTTGCCGGGCCGCACCATGGATCCTCCCACCTGCGGGACGTACTCCCACTCGATGCCGAACATGTCCTTCCCGCCGGCCATCGTGTCGTTGTCAAAGGGCTTGGCCTCGAAGACCATCCCGCGCACGGCATTCTCCGGCATGACTCTGGGCGTGAAAAGCTGGCATTCATATCCCAGCATCTCCCAGATGGGCTCGCGCTTTCCCAGCGTGGCCCTGACGTTTTCCGCCATGGTCACGGGGAAATCATACAGTTCGTAGCTTCCCATCCGGGAAGTCAGATGTCCGGTGACCTTCAGTTCGCTTTCGTTGAACGGATACTTCATATCTTGGCTCCTTTTCGGTTTTTTCTTCATCTGCCGTTATTATACCCGACCCGGTGAACATGTCAATGCGTTCCGGTGTCCCCGTATTCGGGATCCCCTGACGCAAAGAGGCCGGACCCCCGCGGGCAGCGGAGATCCGGCCGTTTCCGGTCCTTTTTTATTCGCGGTTGAATTCCCTCAGGCGCAGTTCCGGGTTCTTGTTCAGGGCCCAGTTCACGTTCCACGGGGAGGCGAACAGCAGCAGGTCGTTGCCCCTGAAATCCTGCACCCACTTGGTATCGCTGGTCAGGTTCAGGGCGGCGATGTCGATCTCCTCGTTGTCGATCCAGCGGATCACCTCGTAAGGCAGCGGGCGGCGGCGCACATCCACGCCGTACTCCGTCTTCAGGCGGTATTCCAGCACCTCGAACTGAAGGACGCCCACGACACCCACGATCACCTCTTCCATGCCGGTGTTCGGCTCATGGAAGATCTGGATGGCGCCCTCCTGTGCAATCTGCTGGATGCCCTTCTCAAACTGCTTGCGCTTCATGGTATCCGTACGCTCCACCGCGGCGAAGTGCTCCGGCGCGAAGGTCGGGATTCCCTCAAAAGTCACTTTGTGAGATTTCTCACAGACCGTATCCCCGATGGAGAAGATGCCGGGATCGAACACACCGATGATGTCTCCCGCGTAGGCTTCGTCGATGACGGCGCGCTCCGAAGCCATCAGCTGCTGAGGCTGGGCCAGTCGCAGCGCCTTCCCCCCCTGCACGTGGTAATACTCCTTGTCTCTCTCGAACCGTCCGGAACAGATGCGCATGAAGGCGATGCGGTCCCGGTGGGCCTTGTTCATGTTGGCCTGGATCTTGAAAACGAAAGCCGAGAAGCTGTCATCAAAAGGATCCACCGTCTCCTCTCCTGCCGTTCTCGGCAGCGGGGACATGGTCATACGCAGGAAGCATTCCAGGAAGGGCTCCACGCCGAAATTGTTCAGCGCGGACCCGAAGAACACGGGACTGAGCCGGCCGGCTCTCACCTCATCCAGGTCGAATTCATATCCGGCGCCGTCCAGCAGCTCCACGTCGTCGCAGAGGGACGTCCTCAGTTTTTCCCCGATCAGTTCATCCAGGGTCTCGGTATCCTCCAGGCTGCAGGCGATGGCGCTGATGCGGTCCTGTCCGCGGTGGAACTCTTTGAAAGCCAGGATCTGCCGGTTCTCGCGGTCATACACGCCTTTGAAGTCCACGCCGCTACCGATGGGCCAGTTCATGGGATAGGTCCCGATACCGAACTCGTTCTCCAGCTCCTCCATCAGATCGTAGGGGCTGCGGGCATCCCGGTCGAGCTTGTTGATGAAGGTGAAGATGGGAATATGCCGCATGGCGCAGATCCGGAACAGTTTCCGGGTCTGGGGTTCGATGCCCTTGGCCGCGTCGATGACCATGACGGCGCTGTCCGCCGCCATCAGCGTGCGGTAGGTATCCTCGGAAAAGTCCTGGTGACCCGGGGTATCCAGGATGTTGATACAGTATCCTTCGTACTCGAACTGCATCACGGAGGACGTGATGGAGATGCCGCGCTGTTTTTCCAGTTCCATCCAGTCGGATACCGCATGGCGCGCGGCGGCCTTGCCCTTGACGGCTCCGGCCTGCTGGATGGCTCCTCCGTAAAGCAGGAGTTTCTCCGTCAGCGTAGTCTTGCCGGCGTCAGGGTGCGAGATAATCGCAAAGGTGCGCCGGCGCTCTATTTCGTGTTTCAGGTCTGCCATTGTTCTTTCTCCGTCCGTTTTTCTGTACAGGGCGATATGGTATCATACCGCGCGGGGAAAAGCAAAGCTTTTCTTCACGCCGCCGGCACCGTCTTCCTTCTCCGGGTCAAATACCGTACGAACAGCGTCACCAGCAGTGCCAGACTGATCCACTGGGACAGGGAGAGTCCGGCATAGATCCCCCGTATCTCGTCACCGCGAAAGAATTCATAAATGAACCTTCCGACGGCGTACACCGCCAGATAAAAGGGCACCGCTTTCCCCTGTCCCCGGTGTTTCCGCTCAAACAGGAGCACGGCGGCAAACAGGCAGAATTCCCCTGCTGAGCCCACCAACTGCAGCGGGAAGAACGGGCGGTCGGCAGGACCGCCAATACTGTGGGAAAACACCATGCCAAGCCGTTCACTCTCGAAACCGTAGCAGCACCCGCTGCAGAAGCAGCCGATGCGCCCGAAGGCGTGAAACAGCGGCAGGCACGGTGCGGTGTAATCCCAGAACCGGGCCGTGTCCAGCCGGTACTTTTTCAGATAGATCTGCACGGCCGCCAGGAAACCGAACAGGCCTCCGTAAAAGACCATGCCGTTGAGCAGAAGATCCTTCAGCACATCCCCGTGCTCCCGCAGATAGTCCCGGTTCGCCAGGATGAGCGGAAGCATCGTCACGAGATACAGCAGCCGCGCTCCCAGGATCATGCCGACCGCGCCGAGGGCGGCGGCATTGGTGATGTCCACCTGCTTCAGATCCGGGAAGCTCCTGTGCCGCAGGAGCAGCAATACCGCACAGACTGCACCGCCTGTGAGACCGCACAGCCAGTAGACGGGAATGTCCAGTCCGAAGACCGTAAGATATGGAAACATCGTTCCCTCCGTAAACAAAAAAGGGAGCTGCCGGGGCAGCTCCCTTTCCGAGTATCCTCAGCCTCTGAGTCCGCTCAGTCCTCCTGCGGCAAACAGCGTGGCCGCACAGGCGAGCGCGCACACCACGAAGACGGCGCTCAGCACAAGGCCAACGATGCTGCACACGAAGCCGGCGGTGGCCATTTTCGTCTGGCTCTGCTTCCGAGCCTTGGCGCTGAGTACGATGCCGACGATGCCGAGCACCAGTCCGAGCCAGGTGTAAACGAAAGCGAAGACGATGGACAGGATACCTGCGACCAGGGCGACGATAGCGAGCGTGGAGTTCGTGCTCTCATCCGCGCGATAGCCGGCGGCGCCTTCGACGTCGCTCTCCAGCTTCTGTCCGGAGACTGCTGCCTTCATCTCTTCGGCGACTTCCTTGCCCTCGCTGACAACTTCCTGAAAGCTGTCCTTGGCCTTGTCGGCCACATCGCCCAGCCCTTCCTTGGCTGATTCCAGAGTGTCTTTCAGCTTATCTTCAAAATCAGACATAGAATGAACCTCCCCGTTGTTTTCAGATGGTTTAAATGTAGCACAGGGAAATCCCGGTGTCAACGGAAAAGGTTCCGCACTCTCTCCTCCTGTCCCCGGATAAAAAGGGCGGGAATCCCTTGTATTCTCAACGTCCAGCACATATAATGGGGACGTAAGATCATATAAGAGGAGGATCCGCTATGGACAGCAAGAACTTCTTTGAAGTATGGGCTAAGGAGAGCCCTGAGACCAGCAAAGCGTTTTTCGATTTTGCCGGCGCCATCGGAAAATACGGAGGACTTGATCCCAAAACCTTCCAGCTGGTATACATCGGGATGCAGGTCTGCAGGGGCAACGTTGCCTCCGTCTGCGGCCACACGGCGTTCGCAAAAGCCGCCGGAGCCACCCGTGAGGAGATCATCGGCGTCATCGCCACAAGCATGATGGAAGTCGGGATCAACGGGATCTGCGACTGCCTGATACCCGCGCTGGAGACGTATGACAAGGCACCCGGCCCCGAAGATAAATAAGTAACAAACTTCCAGCAGATAAGTTCTGTCCCGCTATCCCGCATAACGAGGCAAATGCAACCACAAAAGGAGTGTTATCATTGCTCAGCAAAAAGGAAAACTTTCTGGAAACATTGAAGATCGACGGCAAGCCCGACCGTCTTGTCAAGCAGTTTGAGGGCACCGTATTCATGCCCGGCGACCCGGTCAACACCTTCGTCCGCGGCAACCGCTTCCCCGGCATGCCCCCGATGCAGGATCTGTGGGGCACCACCATCCTCTGGCCCGAGGGATCCATCGGCGCCATGCCTCACGTAACAGAGGAGAACAAGGTCGTGCGCGATGTCACCTGCTGGCGTGAGTTCACCAAAGTTCCGGACCTTATCGCAAACTGCTCCGCCGAGGATCTCTGGGCTCCCTACTTTGAGCGCGTTGCTCAGGTCGACCGCGGAGAGAACCTTCTGATGATGTTCGCCCCCACCGGTCTGTTCGAGCGCACGCATTTCCTGATGGGCTTCGAGGACACCTTCCTGAACATCATGATTGAGCCGGAGGCCATGGAGGATCTGGAGGCTGCCATCGGTGAATACCGTTACAACGGCATGAAGCTGATGACCGACATCGTGCATCCGGACATCATCCTCTCCCACGATGACTGGGGCAGCAAGACCAACCTTTTCATGCGTCCCGACCAGTGGCGTGAACTGATCAAGGCCAACTACCAGAAGACCTACGATTATCTGCATGACAACGGCGTGATCATCATGCACCATGCCGACTCCTACCTGATGCCCATCATTCAGGACATGGTCGACCTGCATATCGATATCTGGCAGGGCGCTCTCCCCCAGAACGACATCGTCAAGGTCCTGCAGGAGACGGAAGGCCGCATGACGGTCATGGGCGGTCTGGACGCTGCCATCGTGGACCGCGCCGATTCCACCGAGGAAGAGATCCGCGCCGAGACCCGCCGCGCCTGCGACGAGTACGCCAAGTACGGCCACTTCATCCCCTGCATCACCTACGGCGGACCCGGCACCGTGTACCCCCAGGCAGACAAGTTCATCGACGACGAGATCGACCGCTGGAATATGGAGCATTTCGGCATCTGCTCCGGATCATAACCTGTTCCCGTTTCCAAAAGGAAACCGCAGCCAGACATGGCTGCGGTTTCCTTTTTTTCATCGTCCCGTCGGGGCTCTGCTTTGACGGACATGGGAAATTGCAATATAATGAACGCAGAGAAATCAGCCGGGCGGTCCGAAGATCCGGGCCGTCAGACCGGGGAGGGAAAATATGCAGAAGATCAAATTCTATGGCGTCGGCGGGCAGGGCGTCGTGACGGCTGCCAAGGTCCTGTCCATCGCGGTGTGCCTGTATCAGGACGAGTATGCCGTGACCGTTCCCGTCTACAGCCATGAGCGGCGGGGCTCCCCCGTATACGCTCACATCATCGTGGACGATCAGCCCGTGCTCCTCAACTGCTATGTCTATGAACCGGACATCATCGTCGTTTTCGACGACAACCTGCTCGACATGGGCGTGGACGTCGCCGAGGGATGCACAGAGGACACCGTCCTGATCCTCAATACCGCGCTTCCGGAGATGGTCGACAAGTACCGGCGGGCGGGCGGCTTCCGGAGGATCTGCGTCTGCGACGCCACCGGCGCCGCGGTAAAGAACATCGGGCTGAACATCCCGAACAGTGCGATGCTCGGTGCGCTGGCCAGGACCGGTGTCGTCTCGATCGACGCCGTCTGCAGCGCCCTGAGAGACAGTTTCGGAAAGGTGGGTGAAAAGAATGTCGACGCCGCAAGAGACGCGTACGAGAACACCGTCGACGCGTAAAGTGCTCGGTCCCTGTTCCCATGTGCTCGTAGCTGCGCATACCGGGAGCTGGCGTACCGAACGGCCGAAGGCGGATGAGGCACTGTGTGTCCGGTGCGGGACCTGCGCCCGCTACTGTCCCACCGCCTGCATCACGGTCCGCAGGGAGGGCTTCCCTCTGACATTCGACTGGGATTACTGCAAGGGCTGCGGCATCTGCGCCAACGAATGCCCGAAGCAGGCTCTGACCATGATCCCGGAAGGGAGTGAAGAAGCATGCCGGTAAAACTGTTTGACGGAAACAGCGCCGCCGTGGAGGCGATCCGCCTCGCCAGGCCCGGCGTTATCGCAGCGTATCCCATTACCCCGCAGAGCGGGATCGCGGAGCATCTGGCGGATGAAGTCGCTGACGGACGCATCCGGGCGGAATACGTCCGCGTCGAATCCGAACACACCGCCATGTCCGTTGCTGTCGGTGCTCAGCTGACCGGCGTTCGTGTGGCGACAGCCACAGCCTCCGTAGGTCTCGCTCTCATGCATGAAGTGTGCGGCGTTGCCGCCGGCTGCCGCGTTCCCATCGTCATGCCGGTGGTCAACCGCTCGCTGGTTGCCCCGTGGTCCCTCTGGTGCGATCACTCGGATACCATGGCGGAACGGGACACCGGCTGGCTGCAGTTCTACTGCGCCACCGTACAGGAGGTCCTGGATCTCACCCTCAGCGCCTACCGCATCGCGGAGCACGAGGATGTCCTCACTCCCGCCATGGTCTGCCTGGACGGATTCTTCCTGTCCCACTCCATGCAGCGTGTGGATACTCCGCCGGATGGGGAGGCATGGGATTTCGTGAAACCCTACGTGCGCAGGAACATGTATCTGGATCCGAAGGATGTCATGTTCATCAACGCGCTGTGCCCGACCTTTGAGCACACTGAGATGAAATACCAGCAGATGGTCGGGTTCAGGAACGCCGCCCGCGTTGCAAAGAATGTGTTCGCCGAATTCGAACAGCGTTTTGGCCGGAAACTGCATACAGTGGAGAGCTATCGTCTGGAGGATGCGGACATCGCCGTCATCACCATTGGCTCCATGTCCGGTGCTGCCAAATATGTGGTGAATCAGCTGCGGGACAAAGGAGTACGCGCAGGCATGCTCCGCATCTGCATGTTCCGCCCCTTCCCGGCGGATGAGATCCGGGAAGCGCTGAAAAACGTGAAGGTCATCGGGGTAGTGGATCGTTCCAGCGGTCTGGGTGCGGCCCAGGGACCTGTCTGTTCTGAAGTCAAAGCTGCCTGCTACGGCAGTACCGCGAAGATCTTCTCGTTCATCGGCGGCATCGCCGGACGGGACATCTCCGACATTTCCTTCCGAAAGATCTTCGGAGAACTGCTGGAGGTAAAGGAAGGTCAACGGGACTCCTGTACCTGCTGGTTCGACGCCAGAGAGGATGCCATGGATATAAGGGAGGTCGAAGTGCCATGCTGACATACAAGGTCCAGCCGAAAGGAGCAGTCTCTCCCGGCATGAACACCTGCCAGGGGTGCATGATCGACGTGATCTTCCGAAACGCTCTTGACGTTCTGGGAGACGATACTGTCCTTGTCATCCCTCCCGGATGTGCCGCCCAGTTCTCGGGATGCGGTCCGGAGGCCTCGGTCACCGTTCCCGGTATCCAGGGCAATCTGGAAAACTCTGCCGCCCTGGCCACCGGCATCGCCAACGGGTTCAAACATCAGGGCAACGAACACACTCACGTTGTGGTCATCGCCGGCGACGGCGGCACGGTGGACATCGGCCTGCAGTCCCTCAGCGGCGCTATGGAGCGGAACGAGAACATCCTGTACATCTGTTACGACAACGAAGCTTACATGAACACAGGCATCCAGGGGAGCAGTTCCACTCCGCTGGCCGCGTCCACGACTACGACCCCGGCAGGGAAACCTGTGAACAGCAAGGATCTGATCCAGATCGTGATGGCTCACCACGTTCCCTACGCCGCCACGGCCTCCGTCGCCAACATTCCGGATCTCCGCCGGAAGGTGGAGAAAGCCCGGGATATCCGCGGCTGCCGGGTCCTTCATATCATGAGCCCCTGCCCCACCGGATGGGGATACAGTCCCGCCAAGACAGTGGAGGTGGCGCGTGAGGCCATCAACAGCGGCGCCTGGGTCCTTCTGGAATATGAGAACGGAAAGATCACGCTCGGGAAGAAGCCGTCGGATCTGGGGAACGTGAAAAGATACTTCTCTCTCCAGAAGCGCTTCCGGAATGCCGGAGAAGAAGCCGTCCGCAGTGCCGGGGAACATATCCGAGAGCGCTACGCCTGGCTCGAAAAAATGTCCCGCCTGTGACCGGAGGGATACGGCCGTGAGCGGTTTCGGTCATTTATCCGGATGTGAAGCGTCCGGGCCGGAGGAGGCATGAAAATGAGACTCGCAGTCATAGGTGCAGGTGCCATGGGCACGCTGTTCGGCGCACGTCTGGCCATGGCCGGCAACGACGTGACCATGATCGATGTCGTACCGCAGGTGATCGACGCCATCAACGGGCACGGCATCCTTCTGGAGGATGAAGAGGGCCTGCACACTGTCCCGGCCGCGGCACGGCGTGCGGAAGAGATGGATGCGCCGGTCGAACTGGCGATCCTGTTCACGAAGACAGTATTCTCCCGCAGCGCTCTGAAAGCCTCCGGCAGCTATATCGGACCGGACACTCTTGTCATGACCCTTCAGAACGGCATAGGAAACGAAGACATTCTCCTCGAGTTCGTGGACAGGGACCGGATCCTGCTCGGGGTGACGAACTATCCCAGTGATCTGGTCGGACCGGGACACGCTATCTCCCGCGGAAATGGATATGTGCGCTTCATGTCTCTCAACGGCGAATGCTCTCCCGAAGTGGAGCGAGTGGAGGATACCCTGAAAAAGGCAGGACTGAACGCTTCCATCACGCCGGATGTGATGGAAGCCGTCTGGGAGAAGGTCGCCTTCAATGCGGTCATGAACGGGACGACTGCTGTCTGCCGTCTGCCAGTCAAAGGGATCGCCGGATCGGAATACGGGATCTCTCTGGCGCACCATATCGCTGAAGAAGCCGTCTCCGTAGCCGCCGCATACGGAGTGAACGTTTCCCAGGCCAGGCTGTGGGAGAGCATCAGCGACGCTTTTGCGCATCACGGGGAACACTATCCCTCCATGGCGCAGGATGTGATGAACAAACGCTCCACCGAGATCGATTCCATCCACGGGGGGATCCTGGCAAAGGCCAGAGAGAAAGGGATCGCCGTTCCCTTCATTGAGACGATCTGCGACCTTGTCCATATCCTGCAGTCCAGCTACTCCCTGATCTGAGAAATAGGGCCGCTTTTCGTATCTTCAGCAGCAGAAAGAACCGGTCAGACCTGAAAAGGTCTGACCGGTTCTGTATTTCCGATCACGATATGCACCTGTCACGGTTCCGTCAGATTGTTGATCCAGACTCCCTTCCGGACCAATATCATCCCTACGATCGCGCGCAGGATATCGACCGCCTGGACCGCCGCGTACATCGGCAGCATGGGCAGGTCTGTCAGCCTTGACAGGCACAGGGCAAGGGGGATGCAGGCGAGCCACATGAAACCGCTGTCGAACAGGAAAGTGATCATGGACTTTCCTCCGGAACGCAGCGTGAAGTAGGCGTTGTTGTAGAACCCGCGCAGAGTCAGAAACACGGCATCTGTAAGGAGCAGCCGGCGCGCCAGCTGTCGCACCTCTTCCGTCGTATTGTAGATCCGCGGGAACAGCGGTGAAAACAGAGCCAGCAGCACGGAAACTGCGGCGCACAGGGCAACTCCCAGAGCGATCATCTTCCCCGCGGTATCTCTGGCCTTCTCCAGTTCGCCGGCCCCCAGTTCCTGCCCCACCACGATGGCAATGGCGTTCCCCATGGCGAAGGATGCGAGGAAGAAGAAGTTGCTAACTGTGGACGTGATATTGTAGGCGGCAACAGCTGTGAGACCGCACGTGGAATAACACTGCACGATGACCGTCATCCCTACAGAGAACAGCAGCTCGTTGAACAGGAGCGGTGTCCCTTTTTTGACGATCTCCCAGGCCAGGGTGCGTGGCACGCGGAGCGTACGCCATATCCCGGTGAAATAGGGGAAGCGTTCCCTCCGTCGTACGGAGAAGAACAGCAGAAGCGCCAGTTCCACGAAACGCGACAGCACCGTCGCCACTGCGGCGCCCGCCACTCCCATCCGGGGCAGTCCGAGCTTTCCGAAGATCAGCAGATAGTTGAACACCATATTCACGACTACAGCAGTGATACCTGCTCCCATCGGGATTACTGTCTCACCTGTTTCCCGCATGGTGGTGGCATAGATCATCGCCAGGGCAAGCGGGATCTGCCCGATGAGCATGATGCGCATATATCTGGACCCGTGAGCCAGGGTCTCCGCGATGCCCTCAGGATTCCCGGTATCTGTCAGGAACAGCGAGATCAGCCTTGGGCCGAAAAGCAGATAGACCGTCACGGCCACGGCAGTGATCAGGGTGATGGAGATCACCTTGAAACGGAAGACGCTCTGTACCTTCTCGCGGTCTCCCTTCCCGTAATACTGGGCACAGAAGATGCCCGCACCGGACAGTCCGCCGAAGAGGGCCAGCTGGAAGATGAACAGCAGCTGGTTGGAAATGGCGACGCCGGACATCTGTTCCGTTCCGACCCGCCCGACCATGATATTGTCCAGAAGGCTGACGAAGCTGGTGATGCCCTGCTGCGCCACGATGGGCAGCATCACTCGCAGAATCCTCTTATAAAAGGGCCGGTCGCCCACATAACGCTTCAGAGTCATTCTCTGCTGTCTCTCCCTTCCCCGGGGCATCGCTGTCTCCGGAATGCTGCGGCCGTCCGGCCTGTCCGTTTCGTTGAAAAAACCCCGTCTTGCGACGGGGTTTCCCTGGTGGAGACGGAGGGATTCGAACCCTTGACCTTACGGATGCGAACCGTACGCTCTCCCAACTGAGCTACGCCCCCAAGCCACCTGCGGCATTATAGCAAATATCCCGAGGCTTGTAAAGCGTGGATTTCAAGTTTTCTCTCACATTTTTCCGCGTATTGCCGGAACCTTGCACTATTACAATTGATGCCCAGGCAGAAATATAATAGAATGATTATAATTCAATCTGCGGTGGGATTCCGCCGCAAAGGCCTTCGTGCAGAACAGAAGAAAGGACTGATGTCACTGTGAAATGGTTGCTGAGCAGGCTCAGAGCCGTACCCTGGTGGGGCTGGGCGCTCGGAATTGCCTACTTCATCCTACAGTACGGGATGTACCGCCTCGGCGCCTGGCTCAGCGTCGTGATCGGCACGGTCTCCTATGCGTTCGAGTGCAAGATCCCGCTGATCGATGACCTCATCCCCATCGTGCCTGTGTTTTCCCTCCCCTACCTGTTCTCCTATGTCTTCTGGATCTTCGGCCCGATTGCTGTCTCCCTCACGAAAAAGAGGAATTTCGTCAATTACATTACCGGTCTTTCCCTGGCTTACGTCATCGGCTTTCTCTTCTTTGTCTTTCTTCCCACCTATATGGACCGCGTAAAGGAGGGACTTATGGAGTTCAGCGGAGGATCCGGCCCGTTTGACAGGCTTCTCGCGGTGATCTATGCTGCGGATGGCAGTGAAAGAGCATTCAATCTGTTTCCCTCCTACCACTGCCTCATCAGCCTGTACTGCTATCTCGGTGTGAGAAAGCAGCCGGAGATATCCCGCGGATTCCGGATCTACTCGCTGATCATGACCGTCCTCATCTGCCTGTCGACCGTTCTGACCAAGCAGCACTACATCATAGATATCGCGGGCGGTCTCGCTATCTCCGTTCTCTGCTATCTGCTGATCGGCCGTCTGGATCCCGGCAGGAAATACGACCTCTCTCAGGAAGATCGATGAACGCTCCATTTTTCCAGTTCCGGTGTTGACAAAGTCAGATTCACCAAGTATAGTGTGCACAGTTTTGACGCCTTTTCCGTCAAAAAGGCTCTGAAACAGTCAAAGATCGTGATCTTCACGGATCACCTGTAAAGAGGAATCTGTATAATGAATAATCCCAATGAGATCGCCATAGGGTTTGCAGACCTCGGCGTACAGAAGGCTACCATGCCGAAATACCGCGCCTTTCTGCTGGCCGTCATGGCGGGCGTGTTCATCTCCATGTCCGGTGTAGCGGCGACCATCGCCACCTCCGTTGCCGGCAAGCTGGCCGGGGCACTCATTTTCCCCGCCGGCCTGATCATGGTGGTTACCGCCGGCAGCGAACTGTTCACCGGAGACAGCCTTATGTTCGTATCCCGGCTGGAACGGAAGATCAACGCCAAACAGATGATCTCCACCATCATTCTGGTTTACGCCGGGAACTTCATCGGGAGCGCTCTGATCGCGCTTCTGGCCACCTACAGCGGTGCGCTTGCGCCCTATGCGGAGGCCGTCGTTGCCACCGCTGCCGCAAAGGCTTCTCTTCCCCTGCATGAAGCCATTCTGCGCGGTGTCCTCTGCAACATCCTCGTCTGTCTTGCCGTCTGGATCGCCGCGGCTTCCGACAACGTCACCGGCAAGGTCTTCGGCCTCTATTTCCCTATCGTGATGTTCGTCCTGTGCGGTTTTGAGCACTGCGTCGCCAACATGTACTATCTGCCCGCCGGCGCTATAGCCTCCATTCGCTACGACATCCCCGCTCCGGAACTTACCCTTTTCAATGCTGTCTTCCGGAACATGATCCCCGTGACCTTCGGCAATATGCTGGGAGGCATGTCCATCGGCCTGATCTACTGGGCCGCCTATCTGAAAAGGAAAAAGAAAAAAGCTTGATCTGAGATATGAGAGCGGCGGGAAGCTGGAATTCCAGCTTCCCGCCGCTTTGCTATTTTCAGATCATGCTCCGAAGACGCTCTGCCGCCTGCCGCTCCTCGTCCGCGATTTTCCCGTCACTGACGATGATCAGATTGCAGATCTGCAGCATCATTGTCCGGTACAGTTCCGCCAGTCCCGGATCCAGCCTTCGCAGTACCTCCATGCTTTCGGGGATCTCACGTTCAAACATATATTCGATCCGCTCGCCGGAAAGGCGGTATACCTCACTCAGCTCCTCTGCTGTATAGGAAAACCCGAGCGCATCGTTCAGGTATTTCACTTCCTCGAGGCTGAACCTGCCGTCCGCTGCAATCAGCCGGATTACCGCACAGATCAGATCATTGGCAAACCATGCGTCCATCTCGCCGTTGGTCTCCACATCCCATTTTCCTTCCAGCTCCTGTGCGTCGCACGCATTCAGGAACTTCTCATAATTCAGCCGGAAGCCTTCGCGTTCCGCTTCGCCACGTTCCCAGTCTTTCATCAGGCTGCCCCTTTCATGGTCTGTCCTGCCGCCTTCTTCGGGTGACATTTTTCTTTATTATCCTACCACAAGGCGGCGCTCTGCACAAGCATCGTGCCTGCCTCACAGACGCTTGTTCATTACGTTTTGTATAATCTGCAATCCTTCCTTGATTTTATTCACTGGTATTTGTACTTCAGGAATCCCTCTCGAATTTCCCCTGTTCAGATTCACAAGTTACCGTTAATTATGTCCCGAAAGTGTCTCTGTTTTTCTGATAAATCCTTGCGGATCTGTTTATGTTTGTTACCATTTCAGTTGACGATAATCCCCCTATAATCTTCAATTACAAATCGTTATCCACATTCTCCACAGCCTTTTCCACAAGCCATTTCCCCTTGTATTGCAACGGTTTTTTGGAGTTTTCCGGAAAATTGAGAAAAACCGCAATCCAAAAAAGCGTTTTTTCCACCTTGCGGTTATTTGTTTACATAACAGAAGATATTCAGTGCTGTCTCCATATTTTGGATGCTTCCCTGCATCCTGTTTCACAGGTCGTCCGCGAGTCGCTTCCTGCGTTCTGTCCGGCAGCCTGTCACTCTCTTTCCCTTGGATTTCGCCAAACAGAAACCGCCGCCGGGCGATCCTCCCGGCAGCGGTTTTTCTCTCCTTATTCCTGCTTCATGCGGCGCACCACGGAAAATGGCGGCGCCTGAACAGGCAGCTTCATCCGATAGCGCATCATGGGGTGCGGCGTCGAATCGATGGGCGCCCCGGCTTCGTCCTGCATCTCCCCGGCGGTCCAGAAGACCGGCTGTCTTCCTGGCATCATGAGGCTGAGCGCATCACCGGGAGCGATCTTGTTTCTTTGGCTCAGCAGAGCCTGCCCGTCTTCCGCACACGCCTCCACAAAGGCGGCCACGTCGCAGCCGGACGTGTACATGGATGATCCGTTGTACTGCCCTGGCCCCCTGCTGTCGAAATAGAAGCCCGTGGAGTATTCCCTGTGACTGACAAGCTCCGTCTCCCTTACCCAGACAGGGTCGGGGGCACGGCCTTCCATAGCGGCATCCAGCGCCTGACGGTAGGCCCCTGTGACAGCTCCGGCGTAATAGGCGGACTTTGCACGTCCCTCGATCTTCAGGCCAGTGACTCCCGTCTCAAGAATCTCAGGCAGATGTTCAATCATGCGGAGATCCCGGGAGTTCAGGATATACGTACCTCCGTCCTCCGTGATCTCCATATACTGTCCCGGCCGTTTTTCCTCTACCAGGTGGTATTTCCAGCGGCAGGGCTGGGCGCACTGTCCCCGGTTGGCATCTCTTCCTGTCAGATAATCCGACAGCAGACAGCGGCCCGAGAAAGAAACGCACATGGCTCCGTGCACGAACACTTCCAGTTCCAGTTCTGCCGGAGTATTTTCCCGGATCTCCCGGATCTCCTCCAGCGTCAGTTCCCTGGCGAGGATCACGCGGTCAGCTCCCAGTCGCCGCAGGGCCAGTGCCGTTTCACTGTTGGCGATTCCCGTCTGGGTACTCGCATGCAGAGCACATCGCGGAGCATAGCGCCGGACCATCTCCATCACGCCGATGTCCGCCGCGATCACCGCGTCTGCTCCGGCCTCATTCAGAAGCATCAGATACTCCGGCAGCTGCCGGAGTTCCCGATCATGGGGCACTGTATTGCAGGTCACATAGACTTTTACGCCCCGTTTATGGCAGTACGCCACCGCCCGTGTCAGTTCGTCCGGGTTGAAATTCCCGGCACCGGAGCGCATTCCGAAAGAGTGCCCCGCCAGATACACGGCATCGGCTCCATATGCCACAGCCATGGTCATTTTCTCCCAGTCCCCTGCAGGACTGAGCAGTTCCGGCTTATCCGCCATAGGCGTCGCTGTTGACGAAAGCAAGGAAGCTGTCATAGTTCGTAAAGAACTCGTGCCATGTGGTGGTGCCGTCACCCTTGTTCAGCGCGTAATAGTAGTAATTCGTGGATTCGGGATACAGTGCCGCCCTCAGGCTTGCCTCGCCGGGATTGCAGATCGGTCCGGGAGGCAGTCCCTCATGCAGATATGTGTTGTACGAACTCTCATACGCCGTATCCAGCTTCTTGTCCTCATCTCCGTTCCTTGCCATGCCGTACAGGATGGTGGCATCGACCTGCAGATACGGGAAGTTGCTGCTGCTGATACGGTTATAGATAACGGAGGCGATCTGATCGCGCTCGCCTTCGTGGCTGGACGCCTCACGCTCGATCATGGATGCGATGGTCACTACGTCACGGAGGCTGTAGCCTCTCTCCGCCGCCCGCTCACGGTACGTATCGCTGAACTTGTTTTCAAAGTTGTCCAGGAATTTCCCGATCACACGCACCGGATTGTCCTGTGTGTAGAAGAAATAGGTATCCGGGAACAGGAAGCCCTCCAGTCTGTACTGGTCCCCCTTGCCGGGGATATTCGTGAGAAAATCATACTCGCTGTCGAAATCATAGGTGGCCGCCGTCTCCCACAGCACATCGGCGCTGCAGACCTCCTTCTCCTCCAGAAGCGCAAATATCCTCTTGAGCGTATAGCCCTCGGGTATGGTCACGGAGACCTCAACGCGGGTCGCGCTGCCGGGCATAGCGGCATAGATCAGGGCGCGGTAATCGTACTTTGTATTCAGCGTATAACTGCCGGCTCCGACTTTGCGGTCGGCGTGGGAGAATCTGCAGTACAGCTTGAACAGCTGCTTGTACTTGATCAGGCCGTTGTCGAACATGATCTCCGCCAGAGTATCCAGATCGCATACGTTGCGGGTCTGCGCCGTGATGTTCCCTTCCTCGTCCGTGATCTCCTCGGTCACCTCGCTGAAAGCGGAGGCGGGAATGGAAACGGTCACCTCGCTGTCCTTGTGTCCGAGGGCCAGCACGTCCTGTGCTCCGAGCCAGAGCAGGCACCCGAAGATCAGTCCCAGGCAAATGACGAAGATGCCGTACATCAGGCCGCCCACGAGCCCCGTCTTTTTTTCTCTCCGGATGGAGAGGGGCATGGGATCGGAAGCATTGCGGTATTTTCCTTCAAAATCAAAATCCACATGGAAATCTTTCGGCCCCGTGTCTCCCGGATCGTCATGAGGGAGCTCCGCGTTCTCATCCAGTGTATAGACTGGAATCCCTCCATCCCTCTGCACTTCGGAAGGAATCGGGAATACCGGTGCATCCGCAGCAGGTTCTGCGGGGACCTCTTCCGGGGCCGGGTGAGTGATTCCGGTCAGACGTTCGGCATTCTCCACTTCCTCCCCCGTCAGGCCGGCCTGATCGGGTTCGCTCCAGACGAAGGGCTTTGTCTCGTCTATATTCTCCGGCCCGGCCGGCTGGCCGGCCGACTCCCGGGATACCCGGAGATCGTTCTCCACGGAATCCCAGAATTCATCCTGATAATCTGCCATCTGTGCTCACCTTCCGTACTGTCAGACAAACCTCTTCACGCCGCTCTCGGTCACCAGACAGGCCACGCCCTGATCGTGCGGCTCCAGCGGCACGTCATCGCGGATCAGCCTGTCGCGCCCCAGTCCCACGGACACGGCGCCGGACCTGGCCAGGAAGCGGTCGTAATACCCGCCGCCGCGGCCGAGCCGGAAGCCTCCGCTGTTGAACGTGACCGCGGGCACGATGATGAGATCGATGCTCTCCTCGTCCACCAGAGGGGCGGTTTCAGGCGGTGCGGGGATATGGAACCGGCCGGGCACCAGTTCGTCCAGGCTTCGGATCGCCCTCGGCTCCATGATGCCCCCCGCCAGGCTGACGGGCAGCGCAACGGTCTTGCCGTCGGCCAGTGCCTGCTCGATGATGCCGACGGTATCCGGCTCACGTCCCTCGCTGATGTACGCGAAGATGACGGACGCTCTGTCATATTCCGGCATGGAGAGAAAACTCTCACGGATACCGGCATTGCTGCTCTCAATATATTCCCCGGGCAGTGCCGCGATATCTGCCAGCACGCCTTTGCGATACTCTTTTTTATCCATGGATCAACCCTCCGCAGATGGACCAGATTTCCTCGTGTATCTCCTCCTGGCTCCGGTCTCTTTCCCCGTCCGTGACGGGGATCCGGCGCCAGCCGTACAGGTCTGCCGCCTGACTGCCGCAGGCGTGGCACAGAGCCAGATACGCTTTGTTCTTCTCGTGTATGTCTTCCGCCGTCCCAGTGGCCGCCTGCCGTGCGGCGATGCGGTCCAGCGCCGTCTGCAGCGGTATGTCCATGTACAGCACAAGATCCGGCGCGGGGACCCCGATCAGATCGTACTCGAAGTGAGCCAGCCAGCGGAAGAACTCCTCCCGCTGTTCCTCCGGGAGTTTGGCTCCCTGGTGGATCGCGTTGCTGGTGGTGTAGCGGTCCATGACGATGAGGCCGCCGTTTTCATAGTACTCTCGCCAGTCCTGCTTGTACGACGCGTATCTGTCCACGGCATAGAAACAGCTGGCGGCATAGGCGTTCACATCGCCCGGATCGGAGCCGAAGGCGCCGCCCAGGTACATCTTAATGAGCGCCGCGGAGGGATTGTCATATCTGGGAAAGGTCACGGACCGGAAGTCCGTCTTCTCTTTTTTCAGCCGGCTGCGCAGCAGCTCGCTCTGCGTGGATTTCCCGCTGCCGTCGATCCCTTCAAAAACGATGAGTCTTCCCATACAGACCGCCTCCCGTTTCGTATGCCGGTGCGTACAGTACCGGAGTCTGCATTATAGCACACGGCCTGCCTTCTGTCCAGTGAAGGAAGTGTGAACGGCCCCCCGGGGCCGTTGCCATTTCTCCATCCGTATAGTATGATGTGGGAAAACCGGTAAGGCGGAGACGATATGAATAAAGCAAAGATCCTGCAAAACAAGCTGTTCCTGTATCTGACGGAGTTTTTCGCGGGCATGAGCGTGATGGCGGTCGAACTCGGTGCCAGCCGTCTGCTTGCGCCCTATTTCAGCTCCTCTCAGATCGTCTGGACCATCATCATCGGCACCATCATGATCGCGATGGCTCTGGGCAACCTGTACGGAGGCAGAAAGGCGGACAAAAACCCCGACCCCTCCCGCCTTTACGGGCGCATCCTGTTTGCTGCCGTCTGGATCGCAGCCGTACCCGTACTGGGAAAATATATCATTCTGGCTATCTCCGGTGCTCTCATCTTTGCCGTGAACAGCGGCTTTCTCATCGTGGCCGGTCTGGCCGCGTGCATGGTACTGTTCGTTTTCCCTCTGTTCCTGCTGGGCACGGTGACCCCTTCCCTCGTAAAATTCACCGTGGACAGCCTTGACGCCAGCGGCAGCGTAGTGGGACGGCTCAACGCCTTCAACACCATCGGCAGCATCATCGGCACCTTCGTTCCCACCTTCATCAGCATCCCCGCCGTGGGAACTTCCGTCACCTTTCTGATCTTCGCCGGGATCCTTCTGATTCTGTCCGTGATCTATTTCCTTAGCGCCGGTTTCTCCCTGAAGAAGATGAAAAAAGTGCCCGTAAGCATCGTGCTGTTCCTCATCTGCTGTCTGCTGGGGCACGACACCTCCTTCGCCTTCTGGCAGAACGATCTGACCTACGAGGGCGAGTCGGTCTACAACTATCTGCAGGTGTATGAGGACGACCGTCAGGTCGTGCTCTCGACGAACGTGCTGTTCGGCGTACAGTCTGTCTACCTGAAGGAGAAGGGCCTGACCGGCATGTACTACGACTACGCCATGGCCGCCCCCTATATGGCAGGGCTGCGGGAGAAGGACGGCCTGAAGGTCCTGATCCTCGGAAACGGCAGCGGCACGTATGCCACCCAGTGCGGCCGTTACTTCGAGGACGTTTCCGTTACGGGGGTGGAGATCGACAGTTCCATCACGGAACTGGCAAAGAAGTACTTTGAGCTCCCGGAGGATGTGGATCTCTATACCTACGACGGGCGTGCCTTCCTCAACGCCGTTGACGACGTCTACGACGTGATCATGGTGGACGCCTACCAGGACATCACGATCCCTTTCCAGATGTCCTCGGCGGAATTCTTCACTCTGGTCCGGGATCATCTGACCTCAGACGGAGTGATGGTGGTGAACATGAACATGCGGGGCAGCGGCGAGGACAGTATCAACAGCTATCTCGCGGACACCATCTCCTCTGTTTTCTCCCAGGTCTACACGGCGGATGTGCCCGGAGCCACCAACCGGGAGCTGTTCGCCTCCTGTGACCCGGACATGATGGAGCGGTTCTACCGGAACACGGCGGCCGAGACGGATCCGGAGCTGACGGTCATGATGGGCCGCGTGACATCGGGTCTGATCCCCTATGAGCCCGGGGATCATGTGATGACGGATGACAAGGCTCCCGTGGAGCTCCTCGGCATGCGGGTGATCGATGAGCTGATCCGCGATGAGGTGAACTATTACCGTGAGATCTACCGTGAGGGCGGGCTGAAGGCCCTGCTGGAGATGCTCTGAACACAGTAACGGAAAACGGAGGGCGATCCGGCCGCCGCTGCGGTCAGGAAAGCCCTCCGTATTGTTCTGTCTGATACCGGTTCAGTCGCAGCCCGGCAGCGGGCGCTCCTTCAGTTCCTTCACCATGGCGTCGATCTCCGGACGCGCGGCTTCCATCATCGGCTTCCACACGTCTTCGTATTCATACGTGATGTCGTCGATATCCTCCGCCTCCGTGATCCGCCTGACGTAGCCGTCCAGCATCCCGAAGTCCTTCTCATAACAGTGGAAACTGTTGGCTCTGTGGGTATATGTCCCCATCTCCACGCCAAGCTGCTCCGCCAGACGCTGCTGGAGCATGATCAGCGCGAAGGCATTCATGAATGTGGCCTTGCAGGCGTCGTTGGACCGGAAAAGCACCTTGCAGTGCAGCTTCCCGTCTCTGATGAAATACTGGATGTGCTGCAGACATGCCGGATTCTCGTTTCCCTCTGCGGCGTCGTGGCGCCAGTCGCGGATGTCGATCACGGCTCGGCGGGAGGAGGGGTTGCGTGTGAGATCCCTGAGAATGAACGGAATCTGCTCGGCCATGCGGGAATGGTAGGTGTATGCCCAGTTTCCGCGTTCGATCTCAAAATCAAGTATGCCGTCCAGCATCTCAAGCCGATACTGTTCCAGTTCCTTGAACCCGCCGATGAACAGGCGGCTGATCAGAGGTTCTCCCAGAGGCTCCTCCACCACCATGGTCATGCTGCATTCCTTCTGATTGGTATTGTAGTCCGGACACGGGGTATACTCCCCATTCTTCCACAGCTCCAACAGAGCCTGATGGTAGGCCTCCGGGAGGGTCTCGGCGCTGACGAGGATCTCTTTCATGGAATAACTCCTTTCACTGTCACAGATAGGCGGCGTCTGCGCCGAACAGATACAGGGCGGCTTTCTCAGGACGGAGAACTCCCCGCTCGCTTACAGAGAGGACGGACGCTTCCGGCACCTGCTTCAGGCAGTCCAGCATCTGAATCTGCGCATCCAGCGGGAGCGGTTCGTCCCCGGGGATGTACCGCCGGGTCGTTCCGAGGCCTTCGGCTCTCATGGCCGCCTCCGCCGTCCGGGACAGATCGTCCCCCGCGTTGAACAGGATCTCGTTGACCATCTGATCCAGAAGATAGGCTTCAGGGAAATCGTAGTCAGCCAGGTATTCGTCCATCCGGTCCATCACGTTCTGCTCGATGGCGATCATGCAGATCACCTGTTTTTCCGCTTGATCGATTTCCTCCACGCCGGTCACGAGCCGCCGCTCCGGCACCAGGAAGCAATCATGGATACGAAGCCTGTCCAGGATCTCCTTCATTACATCGGGAAAAATCTCTTCATTGTACTCCCATGCGGCGGAACCGGGTTCCACATGCAGACGTTCGTATACTCTTTCTTTGTCATAGCGCGGGGTCAGGGGCGGAATGATCACCATATGAGAAGCCTCTTTTCTTCACTGGCTGACGGATGATGAAATAATTATACCACCGGCAAGAGAAAAAGTCATCATGAGAACGTAGCAGGGCCAGCACCATTGACAGTGGCCGGAACCGGTAGTAGAATACGGGCAACTGAACAGAGCCATCAGGGGTGCGAAAGCTGAGACGGGACTTCCCGAACCCTTTTACCTGATACGGATAATGCCGTCGTAGGGAGATGCAAAGAGCAGGACTCTTCTCTTGCCGCACGGATGCGTTCTCTGTGCGGTTTTCTTATTTTAAAAAGAGAGGAAGAATGTAAGAATGAAAAAGATCCGGATCCTTTGCGAATGCGCTCTGCTCCTTGCCCTCGGCATCGTTCTGGGCATGATCGAGCTGTACAAGATGCCCATGGGCGGCGGCATCACCGTGGTGAGCATGCTCCCCGTCCTTCTGGCAGGCACGCGGCACGGCACCCGCTGGGGCCTGTGCGTTTCCGTCCTGATAGCCGCTTTTCAGCTGATTCAGGCCCTGATCCAGGGGAATGTGTTTCCCTACGTCCAGTCCGGGTTTGCCATCATCATTTGCGTTCTGTTCGACTATGTGGTGCCTTTCGGGGCCCTCGGCCTGTCCGGTCTCACCAGCCGGGCGCAGAAGAACAGGAAATGGGTGATCCTGGGCACCTATGCCGTTCTGATCTTTCTCCGGTTCGTCTGCCACTACATCACCGGCGTGGTGATCTGGGGCCAGTGGGCACCGGAGGGCATGGGAAAGTACCTCTATTCCCTGCTGTACAACGGCGGTTATATGCTCGGCGAGTTTGTCCTCACCCTTGCCGTAACCGGCCTTCTTCTCTCCATCCCGGCCAGTGCCCGGCTGTTCAGGAGAGACCCCGCCAGCCGGTGATTTCCGGTTCCGGATCACATCCCGTCTGCGGCCGTCGCAGCCCCCGTGCATATACCGTCCATAAGATATCTTACAATTCACAGATTGTTCAACAACCCGTTATTATTCGTTCAATTTTCGGAGATATCCTGTGTACGTAAAAAGAAAGACCGGCGGAAACCGGTCCGCAGATAAAGGAGTGTTTCAGCATGTACGATCCTTTTGGAAAATCTGTCAACAATGATGAATTCAGGGAGGAACTGGCGGAAAGTGCTCCGGCGGCGCCGGAGACTGAGCCCGAGGCTGTCTCAGCACAGCCTGTCGAGGAACCGTCTGATGTCACCTATCATTACAGTTATGCTCCCGAGGAGCGGGAAGTGACCCGCACCATGGAAGAGCCTTGGACGACAGAGACCTGGTCCGCTCCGGAGAACACCGCGGTATCTCCCCGTCCGGTCAGGAAAAAGGTGAAGAAGGAAAGGAAACCCGGTTTTACCGCGGGCAGAGTGATCGCTCTCCTGCTGTGCTGCGCACTTATCGGCGGAGCGGCCGGTGTCGGAGGCGCTGCCATCATGAACGGGACCAGAAGCGGTCCTGCCGCTCTCCCCTCGGGCGGAACCCATGAATCCGTCATCTATGAGGGTGACCGTGAAAGCACCGTCCTGAGCATCTCGGAAATAGATACCAGCAAGCTGATGACGGCGGCCGAAGTGTATGCAACCAATGTGAATTCCACAGTGGGCATCACCACCAGCATCACGACCAACTACTTCGGCTACCAGTCAACGGCGGCTGCCTCCGGGAGCGGATTCATCATCACCTCCGACGGGTATATCGTCACCAACTATCATGTGATTGAGAAATCCAATTCCGTTACCGTCACCATGTATGACGGGACCGCCTTCGAGGCCGCCGTGGTCGGCTACGACGAGAGCAATGACCTGGCTGTCCTGAAGATCGATGCCACCGGCCTCACTCCGGTGGTCCTGGGTGATTCCTCCAATCTGAACGTCGGCGACAGCGTTCTGGCCATCGGTAACCCGCTGGGCGAGCTCACCTTCTCCCTGACGGCCGGTGCGGTCAGCGCCCTGAACCGGGAAGTGACCCTGTCCAGTAACGTGACCATGAATCTGATCCAGACAGACTGCGCTATCAACTCCGGCAACTCCGGCGGCGCTCTGTTCAACATGTACGGCGAGGTCATCGGCATCACCAATGCCAAGTACTCCGGCAGCGGCAGTTCCACGGAAGCGAGCATCGACAATATCGGCTTCGCCATTCCTATCAACTCCGTCCGCTCTCTCATCGAGCAGATCATTGAAAAAGGCTTCCTTACCAAGCCTTACATCGGTGTTACCATCAGCACCGTGACTGCAGAGATCCAGAGCTACGGTCTTCCCGCCGGCGCCAGCGTCCAGAGCGTAACGGAAGGCGCCCCTGCAGCCCAGGCAGGCCTGCAGGTCAATGATATCATCACTTCCGCCAATGGTCAGGAGATCACCTCCAGCCAGGATCTGGTAAATTTCGTCAGTGCCTGTGAGCCCGGAGATAAACTGGAACTCACTGTATACCGTTCCGGTGAGACCATCACTGTGACAGTCACGGTGGGCGAGACCGTCAAGTCCGCGCTGAACAACAATCAGCAGCAGCAGCAACAGCAGCAGCAACAGCAGCAGCAGGAGGAAGGAAACGGATTCAGTTTCCCCTTCCCCTTCGGCTTCGGCAACGGTAGCGGGAACGGGTTCGGCTATGGCTACGGTGACGGCACTCAGCCGGAAGACGGCAGCCAGTCCGGTGTTGACGGCTGACGATGCAAAGAACGCAGATATCCGAATGATACAAACGTCCCCCGACAATTGTCGGGGGACGTTCCTTTTCTATGAGTTTCTGGTGACAGCTTCACTCGCCCGCGGCGAACTGACGGACGATCTCGACGAGCAGATCGGTGCACTCGTCCATCTCCTCCGCCACTGCATGTTCGTAAGGACCGTGATGTCCGTAACTTCCCGTTGACAGGTTGGGACAGGGCAGCCCGCGGTATGACAGCTGGGCGCCGTCGGTGCCGCCCCGGATGGGTGCTGCTTTCAGCGGCCTTCCACAGGCTTCTCCCGCGTCCATGGCCTTCTGTACCACTTCGAAGTGCGGACGCACCATCTCCAGCATGTTTCTGTACTGCTCTCTGAGCGTCACCGTCACGGTGCCAGCGCCGTAGCGGCCGTTCAGCAGCTCCGCGTTGTGCAGCATCAGCTTTTTCCGCGCCTCGAACGTTCCGGCGTCGTGATCCCGGACGATATAATCCAGCCTCGCCTGCTCCACGGTGCCCTCCATGTGCGTCAGGTGATAAAAACCCTCGTAGCCCTGTGTGGTACGCGGGGTGTCCCCCGAAGGAAGCATGGCGTTGAACTCCGCCGCCACCAGAGCGGCGTTGATCATGACGTCCTTCGCCGCACCGGGATGCACGTTGAATCCCCTGACTTCCACACGGGCTGCGGCGGCGTTGAAATTCTCATACTCTATCTCGCCGGGCGCGCCTCCGTCCACCGTGTAGGCCAATACCGCGCCGAAGCGGTCCAGATCCAGCAGCTCGGCTCCGTGCCCGATCTCCTCGTCGGGGCAGAACGCGACGGCTACCGGGCCGTGCGGCATGCTGCCGGCCAGCAGGCGTTCCGCCATGGTGACGATCTCTGCAGCGCCCGCCTTGTCGTCCGCTCCGAGGAGCGTCGTCCCGTCCGTCACTATCAGGGTCTTTCCCGTCATCCTCTGCAGGTGCGGAAATTCCGTCGGGCTGAGTACCCGGCCGCTGTCTCCCAGAGACACTTCGCCGCCGTCATAGTTTTCTATGATCCTCGGCCGCACGTTTTCTCCGCAGAAATCCGGCGCCGTATCCAGATGGGCCAGGAATCCGACGCAGGGTCTGTCCCCGCAGCCGTCGGTAGCCGGGATCCGCGCATAGACGTAGCAGTGCTCGTCCGTAAAGACATCCTGCGCTCCCAGGGCCGCCAGTTCCTCCGCCAGCAGGCCGGCCAGATCAAACTGCCGTGCCGTGGAGGGAGTGCCCTCTCCCTGCTCATCGCTCGCGGTGTGCACGGCCGCGTAGCGGATCAGTCGTTCATAGGCTCGCATATCTGAGTTCCTCCCGTCTGTGTCATTCCGTCACGTCTTCGGCCAGCGCCCACATATGGCCACCGCATACCATGCCGTTCTCTTCCGCGACCTCGTTGGTCATGTTGATCTCGATGACCTCCCGGCCTCCGGTCCCGATCAGGCGGCGCGCCTTCGTCATGAGTTCCGCTTCGCTGCAGCCGCCCCCGACAGTGCCGTGGATGGCGCCGATGCGGTCGACCGTCATCATCGCTCCCGGCTTGGCCGGCGTGGAACCCTCGGAGGAGAGCACCGTGATCACAGCGCAGGGATCCGCGCCTTCCGCCAGATACTGCAGAGTCTCCATATCCAGATCCGTCTGCAGCAGGTAGCTGGCCGGGCCCTCCGGCATGGGGCGTCGTTTCTCCTGGACCAGCTGAGCGACGATGGAGATTCCGATCTCCTCCCGGGTCAGTGCGCGGATCGGGAGCCCGATGGGCGCGTGAACGGAGGCGATCTTCTCCTCCGGATACCCTTCCTGCCGCAGTACCTCAAAGAACTCGCTCACCCGGTGTCTGGATCCGATCATGCCAAGATAATACGGCTCTGCGTGAGACAGGACGTACCGTACGCACAGGGCATCGTGCCGATGGCCGCGCGTCAGCGTGCACACATAATCCGCCGGAGTGATCTTCAGCTGCTCCAGTGCTTCGGTAAATCCGGTGCACAGGATCTCGTCGGCGTCCGGAAAACGCTCATAATTGGCGAAGTCCGGGCGGTCGTCCACCACCGTGACGGAAAATCCGACCATATGCGCCAGCTTCGCCGTTGCCTGAGACACGTGTCCGGCGCCGAGAAGGATCAGGCGCTCCTCCGGCAGAAACCGCCGCACGTATTCCTTTCCGTCCACCGTCCGGGACATGGCCGCCGGCCGGCGCTCCGCCAGGGCATTCAGGACCTGACGTATCTCTTCTCTTTTCATGGATGCTTTCCTCCTGTTTTCTTCGCAGGTTCCGTCGGGCGCCCGCGCATATATCTGTGCAGAAAGGCCCCGCTGCGCTGCAGCGGGGCCTTTGGAGCTTCTGGGCGGATTCGAACCGCCGACCTACTGATTACGAATCAGTTGCGCTGCCAGCTGCGCTACAGAAGCGAACAAGCGGATTATACCCCATTCCCCTGCTTCTGTCAATCGCCGTTTTCCGTTATTTTTTGCCGCCAGAACCGGAAGGCGGAGGGCAGTGCCACGCCCGTCCGGATCTGATCCGGGGCAAACCAGGAAAGCCCGTTTTCCGCGCCGCTGTCCCCGTCCCGGCACTGAACGTGCCACCCCGTCATATTCCACTCCACGTGGGTGAACAGATGCCGGCTGCGGCCCGCTGCCCGGACAGATTCCGGTACAAGGCCGAGGCCGCCGACGGCGCGCAGGACTCCATCCTTCGTCAGCGCACCGGGCACGTTGGGCAGCTGCCACAGCCCGGCCAGCAGTCCGGACGCCGGCCGGCGGCACAGGGCGAACGTCCCCTGTTTCTCCAGCAGGAGGACCGTCAGTTCCTCTGTCCGCCGCTCCTTCTTCGCCGCGCGCATGGGGTACAGGTCCTCCGTTCCGTGCGCATGACACAGGCACAGATCCTTCCACGGGCAGGAGGAACACAGCGGTGTTCCGTTGGGGAGGCATACCGTCTCGCCCAGTTCCATCAGGCCCTCTGTCAGAAGTCCGGCCTCCCGGCCGGAGGGATACACCTTTCGCAGCTGCTCCGATACCTGTTTCCTTGTTTTCTCCTTCGTCACGTCGTCGCCGGATTCCGTCAGGCGCGCCAGCACCCGCAGCACGTTGCCGTCCACGGCCGGCTCCGGTTCTCCGCAGGCGATGGAGGCGATGGCCCCGGCGGTATAGTCTCCGATCCCGGGCAGCCGGCGGAGCGTCTCCGCCGTCCGGGGCAGTTCTCCGCCGTACTCCGCCATCACGATGCCGGCCGCCTTTTTCAGGTTCCTGGCCCGGCTGTAGTAGCCCAGGCCCTCCCAGAGTTTCATCAGTTCATCGTCCGGTACCGCCGCCAGGCTCCCGATGTCCGGCAGGCGCCGAAGAAAGCGCAGATAGTAGGGGATGACGGTTTCGATCCTGGTCTGCTGCAGCATGATCTCCGAGATCCAGACCCGGTAGGGGGTCACGTCCTGCCGCCAGGGCAGATCCGCGCGGCGGTTCTTCCCGTACCATCCAATCAGTGGCCGCACCGCCGCCGTCAGAAGTTCCGCATGCTCCACGTCCGTCCCCCCTTCCCGTTTTCTGTTTTCATCTTACCACAACGCAGCCCGGCGGGCAACGGAAAGCCCGCTCGTTGACACTCATCCGTCCGCCGTACTATACTGCAGGTATCTTTCATACGGAAAGGGGGATCCGGGATGTTCAACGCCGCGCTGTTCTTCACAACGCTGATCAATGTGGTCATCCTTCTCATCTACATCGCGCCCGGCTTCTTTCTGGCAAAGGCCCGCGTCCTGCGCACCGACCATCTGCCTGCGTTCTCCGCCGTTCTCGTCTATCTGTGCACGCCGTGCCTGATCATGTCCGCCTTTTTCTCTCTCCGCTTTGACCCTGCGGAGGCGAAGCGGATGCTTCTTTTCTTTTTCATCGCGCTCGTTCTCCAGCTCGTTTTCACCGGCGCCCTTTATCTCCTGCTGAAGCGGAAATATGAGGATCCGAAATACCGTATCCTCACCATCGGGGCGGTGCTGGGAAACACCGGGTTCTTTGGCCTTCCCGTCATCACCTCCCTATTCCCCGGACATCCTCTGGTCGCGTGCTATTCCGTGATGTTCACCGTCTCGATGGACCTGCTGGTGTTCACCATCGGCGTCTTCTGCCTGACGAACGACCGGAAATACATGTCTCTGAAGTCCGCCGTCTTGAATCCCACCTCCGCAGGCGTCGTGATCGGCGTCGCCGTGTATCTGCTGAGTCCCTTCATCCCCCTGACCGGCGTTGCCGCCGAAGCGGCCGCGCGGTTTGCCGACGCCGTCTCCATCGTAGCCAGGATGTCCTCCCCCCTGTGCATGTTCATCCTTGGCGTGCGGCTCGCACAGATGTCGTTCCGTTCTGTTTTCAGCCGGCCCTTCGTCTACCTCACCACAGTACTGAAGCTGGTCGTCTTCCCTCTGTTCTGCTGGATCATCCTGCATTTTCTGCCGCTGGATCCGGTATTCAAGGCCTCTGTCCTGGTGCTCGCCTCCGTCCCCAACGCCGCCATCATGCTCTCGCTGGCGGAACTTCACCACGGGGAGACGGAGCTTGCCGCGAATACGCTGCTGGTTACCACGCTGCTGTGTTTCCTCACCATGCCGGTCCTGGCCTCTTTCCTTATATAATGATAAAACCGTCCGCTGGAAAAAGGCGGACGGTTTTTGATTCATCTGTGAATGATTAAAGGCCCCCCGATTGGGGAGCCCCTAATGCGTGGTGACCCGTACGAGAATCGAACTCGTGTTACCGCCGTGAAAGGGCGGTGTCTTAACCGCTTGACCAACGGGCCGAAAGATATATGGCGATTACGGGAGGTAACCGCCATATGTCTGGTAGCGGCAATCTGACTCGAACAGATGACACTCCGGGTATGAACCGAATGCTCTAGCCAACTGAGCTATGCCGCCATTTCGCTTACAGCGGAAGTCAGTATAATGCATGCTCTGTTGGTTGTCAAGCAGTTTTTTCCTCTCCCGGACGGCGCCCCGCGACAATTCCATTTGTATTCGCCGCCCCGCTGATGTATACTGTTTCTACACATCGCACCCCGGTCCGCGGACCGGGCGGAAGGAGCGCCTGTCATGAATATCATCGTTCTGTGCGGAGGCCTTTCCCGGGAACGGGACGTTTCCATCATCAGCGGACGCCACGCGGCCGCCGCTCTGCGCGAACTCGGCCATCGTGCCGTCCTTATCGATCTGTTTTACGGATATACTCTCCCTTACGAAAAACCGGAGGACGTTTTCTCCGCTGACTATTATGACGATCTGGGCGGCATTTCCGATGAGGTGCCGGATCTGGACGCCGTGAAGAGCAGCCGTCCGGACGGTCTCGGCCGTATGGGCCGGAACGTCCTGGAGATCTGCGCCACCGCGGATCTTGTGTTCATGGCCCTCCACGGAGAGGACGGCGAAGACGGCAAAGTCCAGGCCATGTTCGATCTTGCCGGCATCCGGTATACGGGAACGGGCAGCCTGGGCAGTGCGCTTGCCATGAACAAGGGCGTGGCCAAGCAGCTGTTCGAAAAGAACGGGATCCTCACTCCCCTTGGCATCACCGTCCGCAGGAGCGATGAGACCTATGCCGACGTCGGCTTCCCCTGCGTCGTCAAGCCGCGCAGCGGCGGAAGCAGCGTGGGCACATCTGTGGTGCAGAGCAGGGAGGACTACGCCGCGGCACTGGAGTTCGCCTTTCGGTATGAAGACACCGTGATCGTGGAACAGTACATTCACGGCTGGGAATGCGACGTCGGCGTCATCGCCGGTCAGGCGCTTCCGGCCATCGAGATCTGCCCGAAATCCGGCTTTTTCGATTACAGGAACAAGTATCAGGAAGGCATGACAGACGAATACTGTCCGGCGGATCTGCCGGATCCGATCGAGCAGCTGCTGCGGCAGCAGGCTCTGAAGGTGTTCGATGCCCTGATGCTGGAAGTGTACGCCCGTATGGACTTTATCGTGGACGATCAGGGCCGTGCCTGGTGCCTGGAGGCCAATACGCTTCCCGGGCTCACCCCCGCCAGCCTGATGCCCAAGGAGGCGGCGGCCGCCGGCCTTGCCTACAACGAGTTCATTCGGACGATCGTCGTCCGTTCCATGGAAAAATACGAATGAAAGAGGCCCTCGCATGAAGCCTGTCACATTGGAAACAGCCGCCCGGGTGACCGGCGGCGTTCTGCACGGGGGAAGCCCCGATGCTGTCATCACCGGCGTTGTCCGGGACAACCGCGAAGTCCGTCCCGGTGATCTGTTCGTCTGCCTTCCCGGCGCACGCGTGGACGGACATGATTTTGCGCCGGCGGCATTTGCAGCGGGAGCCGCGGCCGTACTGGCACAGAAACCTCTGCCGGAGGCCGGCGGTCCGGTGATCCTTGTGGAGAACACCCGGAAAGCCCTCATCGATCTTGCCCGCTGGTACAGGAGCCAACTGACCATCCCCGTCATCGGGGTGACCGGCAGTGTGGGGAAGACCACCGCCAAGGAGATGATCGCGGCCGCACTTTCCACCAGATTCCGCGTGTTCCGCACCCCTGCCAATCTCAACAACGATATAGGCGTTCCCCTTTCCCTTCTGTCCATCGGCCCCGAGGATGAGGCCGCCGTGATCGAAATGGGCATCAGTGATTTCGGAGAGATGTCCGTCCTGGCGGACATGGTCCGTCCGGAGATCTGCGTAATGACCACGATCGGCTTTTGTCATCTGGAGAATCTCGGGGACCTGGACGGCGTTCTGAAGGCCAAAAGCGAGGTCTACAGTTTCATGCCGTCCGACGGCGTCGCCGTCGTGAACGGAGATGATGAAAAACTCGCCGCTTTCGATCCGGGCATTCGGAAAATCACTTTCGGCTACGGGGAGTCCTGTGAATGGCGGGCGGAGAATATTCAGCCGGACGGTACACAGGGCGTATTGTGTGACCTGAGCCATGGGGAGGAGCGTTTCTCTGTCTACATCCCCGCTTTCGGCAGCCATATGACGCTGGGCGCACTTCCCGCCGCCGCGGTGGGCACCCTGCTGGGAGAGACGCCGGACGAGATCGCCCGGGGCCTGCTGAGCTATGCCCCCGTCGGCAGCCGTGCCAGTATCAAGGACACGGGCTTCATCCGCATCATCGACGACTGCTATAACGCCAACCCCAATTCCGTCGCCGCCTCTCTGGCTTCCCTCAGCACCGTTTCCGGACGCAGGGTCGCCATTCTCGGCGATATGAAGGAACTTGGCGCCGCCAGCCGTGACCTGCACCGCAGCATCGGCGTCCTTGCCGGTCGCTACGGGATCGAAAGCCTGATCTGCCTCGGTGCGGAGGCGGAATTCATCTACAAGGGATTCATCTCCGGGCAGTTTGAAACGGAAGCCTGGCACTTTCCCCTGAAAGACGCCCTGTTTTCCGTGCTGCCCTCCCTGATCCGCAAGGGGGATACGGTCCTGGTGAAAGCCTCCCACAGCATGGGCTTTGACGAAGTGGTCTCGGAACTGGAAAAACTGAAATGATCCTGACCTTTACCGTTCCGGACGGTCCGGACAGGAAAGCATATAACATTCTGCGGCGGGAGCTGAAAGCCTCCGCCGCTTTCGTGCGCCGTCTGAAAGCCGCCGGCGCGCTGACCGTCAACGGGGAGCCGTCCTTTACGGACCGCGTCCTGCATCCCGGCGATGTGCTCGCCGCCGATGTGGACGCCTGCGAACCGGAGTCCGATCTCGTCCCCGAGAACGGTCCGCTGTCCGTCCTGTATGAGGACGAGGGACTTCTGGCAGTGAACAAGCCCGCCGGCCTTCTGATTCATCCTACCCACTCCCGCTTCGGAGGAACGCTCTGCAATCGGGCGGCCGGTCACCGGCTGGATGCCGGGGAGCCTCCCGCCGTCCATGCCGTGAACCGGCTGGACAGAGATACTTCCGGCGTCGTCCTGCTGGCAAAAAACAGCTATATGCACGCCCTTCTGACCAGTGCCCTCCGGGATCCTTCGGCCAGCAAGACCTATCTGGCGGCCGTGTGCGGGACCATGCCGGAACGGGATGGGATCATCGATTCCCCTATCGCCCGGGCAGCTCCCGGGGATATGAAGCGTGAGGTCCGGCAGGACGGGCAGCCGTCCGTCACCCGGTGGCAGGTCCTGGCGGAAAGCGAAGGCCTGTCGCTGCTGTCTCTGTTGCCCGCCACCGGGCGCACGCATCAGCTCCGGGTACACTGTGCCCATCTGGGCTGTCCCCTGCTGGGAGACCGCCTGTATGGAACACCGGAGTCCCTTGCCCTGTCAGAGAGATACGGTATCCGCGCGCATCTGCTGCACGCTTCGCGCCTGCAGTTTGTCCACCCTCTCACAGGAGAAAGGATGGACTTCCGGGCTCCCGTGGACCGCGGGGACCTGGAGGGGATCCTTGCCCTTTTCTCCGAGATAAAAATCTGAAACTATTTTCAAGCGGCCACTTGACAGTCTGAATCTGTCACGCTATAATGAGCGGGCGCTGAAAAATGGCCCAGTAGTTCAGTTGGTTAGAACGCCAGCCTGTCACGCTGGAGGTCGACGGTTCGAGCCCGTTCTGGGTCGCCAGCACGCTGCTATAGCTCAGCAGGTAGAGCGCAT